>Ga0209946_1001172_pt1 | contig 10717 bp, 8 predicted proteins | sample SalPon2_A_H2O_MG_FD_185704 | JGI IMG/M metagenome (GOLD analysis project Ga0209946, IMG submission 185704) | Salt pond water microbial communities from South San Francisco under conditions of wetland restoration - Salt Pond MetaG R2_A_H2O_MG... | ecosystem: Environmental > Aquatic > Non-marine... | reverse complement strand
CACCGTACGGTTGGTCATACCCTCCCCACGAGTGGGCAGGCACTTTCCCGCTGTTTGGCCTGAGCTCTGTATACCAGAACTGGGCGGGATCGAACGCGGGCTCGTCACTCATCGGTCCACCTCCGGTCCTGCCGCGGTGCGTGCCGTTGGGGGCCGCCTCTTCCGTAGAACGTGCCGTATCTCGGCGTGGAGAGGCCGTGAGTGACTACGGTACTGAGAGGAACGTCGCTGTCTGCATCCGTGATCGCTGCCCCGGCGGGCGATGGCGTTGAACACGTCGCCGGTTGCACTCGAGAGTACGTGAGTCGGTTAGACAGGCTATGCGCGTTGTGGGCGATTGCGACCGCCTCGGGATGGTCCCTGTGTGGGTCCATGTATCTCTATAGGGGCGGTAAGATCATCGGAATTATCGTCAACACACATTTACAGTTCCCAGTATTTATACCTCCCATGGACGCCGATTGGTTCTCGGACGAGTATACATACTTGTCCGAAAACGAGCTTCGGTTCCTAGTTGAAGGCGAAACCGACTCTCGACCCGCCGGCACACTCCGCGCCGATATCGATTCAAAAGTCGAGGATTTGGATGAGTATCTAGCCAATCTCATCCAAGAGGTTGCACTACTCCACGCAGAAGGATATCTTGACCGGAATTTGACGTGGGAAGACATTTCTTCGTACGACCTAGACAATGACCATCTTATTTCACCGATTTGCTATCATGGTAAAGATGATCATATATATTTTGGTTATCAGATGGGGCATCTTGCACGAACGCTGTATGAGGGTACTGCACCAACCGACTCTTCGAAAATGGCGTTATTTGGCTTTGCGGCTGCTTTTTTGACTGATCACCCAATTGAGAAAATGTACGAGGCTGCGGACACTCAGTCAGTAGAACCCCTGCCTCACTACTATATAATGTGTTCTGCACCTGATACACAATGGGACTCTGATTATAGTACACAAGATGTTGTCAGGCTCGGAGACAGCTACGCGGACTTGATCGAGGAGACTTCTTCTCGTAGGGTTGATTACAATGTCCTCTGGTTCGACAAAGTCGCCCGTAACAGAATCAAAGGCAGCACAGTCCCAACAAAGCCACTGCAGAAAGCGCTTATAGAACATTTCCATGATAACGATCTTAACCTTCCCACCCTCCTTGACCAGAATGGCCATGAAGCTGGATTTCAATTTGCTAGATTCAAAGATAGCAAAGATCTAGAAACGTACGATGCATTTGCAGCACTCGTTGAGGATGACATCCAACGGATCAACGAGACGTCTCCGGGAACGCTTGAGATGCGGTACGTGTTGCAAACGATTGCTGACTCTGACGATCCCAATCTCAGCGTTCTCCAAGAACTCAAACGGCGATTCCCCAAGGCGAGCGGAAAAAAACAGCAGAACGTGGCTCGCGTCCGGAACAATCTCTTAGGAAAAAAAGGCTGGAAACGACAGTTCATCACCGAAGGAGAGGATCGATACCACCTCTCTCCATACGGTAAGTTTGTCTCAACGATCATGTTCAGCGATGACTCTGCGCACGCAGTGTGTCACGCACACATCTTTGACCAGTGGGAACACGTGACTGCCAATCAGGATGAAATTGAGCCGAGCCTAACTGAAGCTTTCGAGACTGTTGATATTCCCATGCCCGACGATGATGATAGTGGTGAGGATACTGATGTAATTGACCTAGATGGCGAGTGGTAACACTGTTAGATCAAAAGTCACTGCCGTAATGCGGTTGTCGACTCACTACCGAGATGAATCGGCGGTGCATTCGACCCTGAGACATTCGATATCGTAGCTATCCAAGATAGTTAGTGCTGTCTCTACCACGGAATAATCTTTTTATCCTTCCAGAGATATCCTGCCGGACTGGCTGGGCGAAAGCGGGCGAGCCAGACGGGTGTCTCAGCCCCTTTTGTAGGCGTTCGAGGGGCGTCTTCACCACCCATGTCGGTTCGAACCCACCCTGGAGACACTGCGTTTGCGACGAGACCCTCATCGCCGTACTCTGCGTCAAGATATGCTGTCAGCCCACCCACGCCGACCTTTGAGAGACGGTACGCTGGATACTGACCGTCCATCTGTCCTTCCGTGAACTGACCGAGCCCCGAAGAGAGCGTCACCACGCGGCTCCCGTCCTCCTTGAGCAGGAGTGGGAGTGCGTGTTTCGTCACTGTGACTGGGCCACGAAGGTTCACGTCAAGTGTGTCGTCGAACGCATCTAGATCGATATCGTGGAGTGGGCCCGTCTCCGGAAAGACTCCAGCATTGTTCACGAGAATCGTCAGCTGACCCTGTTCGCGCCGAATTGTATCGATCGCCGACTCGATTGCCGTATCGTCTGTCACGTCAAGTCTGAGTGGTTGCTGGTCCGGCGCGGTGACGTCACTAAGCGTACGTGCACCTGCATACACCGTTGCGCCAAGATCTGCCAGGGCGGCTGCAATCTCGGCGCCGATTCCCCGCGTTGCGCCGGTGACGAGAGCGACGTCATCTGTAAGGTCTGGCTCAATATCCACATCTTCGCTCAAATCTGGCATAACTTGTATTTGTATTCAACACAGTAGAAAACTATGATCTGTCATGAATAGATTACTAAACTATCTACTTAACCATTAGAAAAGAAAATACTCACTAATTGCCTTCCGAATCTCGCATGTATGTTGTTTGAACAACTAAATACAATTTTAGCAGAATTCTACAGACCACTCACAAATTTGCACCGATATTAGTTTATTGATCAAAATTGCGGTCAGGTCTGGTTTCTCCTAAGCATGTAGAATATATGTGAGATATCGTCCAACACATCGTAATTTAGGTGTATTAAGAATTGTGTATCATATGTTCATGATAGATATACTGTGCCATGACATAGGAAATACTAATTTATTATTTTAACATAGGGGTGGAGTTCTATTAAGAAATATTTCCTTAGGGCACCAATAGATTTATTTAATCGCTGTAAATAATAGATTAGCATGCCAAATCGAAAACACGGCATGTCTCGGAGGAGTTGGGTGAAAACAGTCGGGGCTGGCGGAGTAGTTGCCTTGGCAGGTTGTAGTGGCTCTAGCGGTAGCAGCTCAGATAGCGACTCTGAGGGTTCAACTGCTGGCGGTACAAACTCTGAGCTCACGGAAGTGAACATAACCCTTGCCCCATCAGGGTTTCAGGGTATCATGATGGACCATATTACAGAAGATACAGATATTCTAGCTAATGCGATGGAGGCCGCAGGATATCAAGCAAACGTTCAGCGCTCTTGGGAGGGTGCAGCACTGTTTGCTGCCGGCGGGCCTGATATCTCTACGATGAGTTCTCTTGAGGCGGCTCGGTTGGGTGCAGAACGTGATGTAGATCTGGCTGTCTTCGGTAAAGCAGCACCCCTGTTTAAGGGAATGTGGGTAGCACGGGGTGGACCATATGATCCAGAGTCTACCGGTAGTGCACAGGCAACAATTGATTCTATAGTTGAAGACGAAGCAACGATGGGGATCGGTTCATGGGCTGGAGGTGAAATTCCAGGACATATGGCTGCGTTTAGCAGCGAATTTGACACGACTTTTTCTCAAGAACAAAGTGATTTTGACGTCGTTACAGCTGATTACGCAGCTATTCCACAGCTCATTCTTGATGGTGACCTCGCAATTGGGGACGCCTCACCAGTGCATGGGGTAGCACGTAATCTTGATGAAAATGGAACGCCACAACATCGTGAGGTGTTTAATTGTGCTGAAATACTGGAATCAAATGATATCGGGATCCCACTCTTGAATAGCTTGACTACAAATCAGTCATTCATTGAAGATAACAGAGGAGCCGCTGCTGCCTTTTTACAGGCGTGGCATGAGGGCATGGCGTGGTTATTCGAAGATCCGATAGGTCGAATTATGATGGATGAAGAAAACCACTTTGAGCAGCTTGCAATTAGCACGGAGTCTCAAGCCCAATACATTGTAGACTGGGGAATAAATATGGAAATGGATAACGAATACCCTATCGTCTACCAAGATCAAGAGCTAGATGACTCGTTCATCAGTGCTGATCGAGGATTCATTAATCGCGTTGCTGAACTGGGTGTAGCCCCTGAGAGCTGGGAAGACAACGTTGTATATGAAAAGTTAGAGCAGAGCTGAACAAGTGATAGTTAGATAACTACAATTATCAAAATAAAATCCAATGAGTACTGAGCAAATCAGCCACGGTGGGGCATCGTCAATTCACATTGAAAACTTGGGTAAGGAATTTGAGACGACAAACGGGTATGAATCTGTATTTAGTGGGCTTAATATTGATATTGCTCCTGGCAGTTTTGTTTGTTTGCTAGGTAAGTCAGGGAGTGGTAAATCAACAATGATGGACATTGTGAGTGGGATACTTGAACCAACTGAAGGCCGCGTTCGGTTCGACTCCACTGACGGAGATGAAGCAACACTAGGGCATGTCTTCCAGTCGCCGCGACTCCTCCCTTGGAATACCTGCCTACAAAATATTGAGTATGTTCACGAAAATAATTCAGAGTATGATGATACGCTTGCGAAGCAGTATCTAGACCTCGTGGGTCTTTCTAACCATTATGATAAATATCCAACACAACTGTCTGGCGGGCAACAGCAACGTGTTGGGATTGCCCGGGCATTAAGCACCGACCCTGGGGTCCTATTGATGGACGAGCCATTTAGCAATCTAGATGAAATAACAGCTGATAACCTACGAGAAGAACTACTAGACCTTTGGTCTCGACTTAACAAGACAGTGTTCTTTGTCACACACGATATGACAGAAGCTATTCAGCTCTCTGATCGTATACTAATGCTGGGAGAAGGACGAATCTACGCTGATTTAGAAAACCCATTAGATCGCCCCCGGAAACTTGACTCTGATGAGTTCCTAAAGTTTCGCCAGAAAGCCATTGATACGTTCCACCGGATTGGGTAAAATATGGCTACAAAAAATAGTTACACCTTTCCAAGTCGAAATTGGATCTGGGATCGGTTGGGGGCCCGAACCTTCGGACTTATTCTTGGACTAGCAGGTTGGACCGCACTTGCATCTGTGTTCCCAAATGAGTTGATGCCTTTCCCGCAGGAGACTGTCCTCCTCGCTTGGGGTCTTGTTGAAAGCGGAGCCGTATGGGAGCACTTAGGCGCAACTATTTGGCGAACTGTACTCGGATTCATCGGCTCTGTGCTTCTGGGCGCGGGTGGAGGTATTTTGATGGGTATCAATAACTACGGTCAAAAGTTTTTAACACCATATACAGTAATCGGCCTGTCGATACCTGCGATTGCGTGGGCAGCAGTGGGTACTCTTGTTTTTGGATTTACTATTTGGGCACCAGTAGCTGCAACATCACTAACGACAGCGCCATTTATCGCTGTGAATATTTGGAAGGGTACTGACAATATAAAGTCAGATCTCGTTACGATGTCTAGGTCATTTGACGTATCTCGTCGGCGTACGATCTGGCGATTGATCATCCCTAACGCCTCACCGATGTTATTCTCAGCATTTAGACTCGGCCTAGCAATGTCTTGGAAGATTGTGACGATAACTGAACTCTTCGCTGCGTCTAGTGGTGTTGGATTCAAACTAATGCAGACATATCAGTTGTATCAATTTGAGCAATCCTGGGCATGGGCTACAGTGTTCATCATAGTGATCTTAGGAGTTGAATACGGCTTTGTAAAACCGCTTGAACGTAGAGTATTTGAGTATCGCCAGGACGCTGACTTCAATTTGCTAGGATGATCTATAATGGAAGGAAAGCAAAATCAAAATCCAAACATCGATTGGCAGTGCGCCAACGCCATGCAGACGAAATTAGTAAGACAATGATAACCAATCAGAACAAAAGGAACTACAGTTCGATCAGAAAACAGATTGAGGGAATTTGTATATGAGTACTAAAAGTGAATTCAGAGGAAAAGAATTCATTATCGAAGCGGTGTCAAATAATAAAAGTATTGTATTTATTGAGTCAATTGTAGCTCTGCTAATCGTATGGTCAGTTGTATCATATAGTTTCAATCTAACAGATACCATCTCTGCGCCGTTGCTTGTGGGCGTGGAACTCCTTGATCTCCTTCAGAGTGGGACTTGGGCTGAGCACTTTTTCGCTACTATGCGTAGGATTATCTATGCGTTCATCTTAACACTGATAGTTGGTACCACTCTTGGAGTCCTGATGGGTATGTCTAGTTTCTGGACTAAAGCTCTCCAAGACTACATTACTGTGGGGGTTGCAATTCCCTCATTGTTTGCTGCCATCTTCGCTGCAATGTGGTTTGGGCAGAGCGATACCACACCGATGGTTGCCGGTGCTCTCATCTCATTCCCCTTCCTCACCCAGAATGTTTATGAGGGGGTAAAAAATGTTGATTATAAGCTGCAAGAAATGTCTACTGCATTCGATATATCACAAAGTCGAATGATACGTCGCGTAGTCCTACAGTCGGTTCTCCCTGAGTGGTTTGCAGGGGTTCGCTATGCGTTTGCGTTGTGTTGGAAAATAACGACTCTTGCAGAGCTCGTGGCTGCTAGTAACGGCATCGGGTTCATGATAGAATATCAAATGGAACGACTCTCACTAACAGGGGTGCTAGTTTGGACTATTCTATTTACAGTCGTAATTGTTTTTGTTGAGTACGGCATCTTCCAGCAAATTGAAAAACGGGTGTTCTCCTGGCGCAAGAATACTTCAATCGGCTTTCAGCCATGATTGCTCTTACTCCTCTTTGACCGCAGTTCTAGGTTAATAACTCGCATTTTACATATAAAATTGCGTGACAGTAAATAAGCTGGACGAAGTAGCTGAACTCGTGACCAGTAGTGTATTCTTGTTTATATATTTCATGTCTAGAAAAATATCGGTGGCTCTCCTCCTTGCGGTTTGACGGATTGTTTTCGCTTCAAGAACCGACTTGTAAGCTGGATTTAGCACTCACTTTGAGTTCAACTGAGCTGTACCAACAATCTCCGCCAGAGAAGTACCGTCAATCATGTCGAAGATGTTGATTCCTATACTACCCCTGATTTCATCGGCTTCGCCCTTCTAAATCGGTAAAATAGGTAGATTAGATTGCTCTTCAACAGAGCAAAATGAACTACTCTGTTTGAGCGACCGGCTGCACAGAAAATAATAAAAATCCGGCTAAGCCTAGTAAAATAGCTCCTATCAGAAATGTAGTTGACCACCCAATCTTTGATATAAAAATACTAGCAATTGAGCCTGCAAGTAAACTCCCCCAGAGCTTAGCTGTGTAGAGAGCAGCATAATTTTCTGATGAGTATGTATTACCATAATATTCGCCAATTATTGTCGGGAATATAGCAAACACTGGACTTCTAAAAAACCCAGCAACCCCAATACAGAATATAAATACAGGAGCAGCACATATTAGACCCCCGCCGACGGCACCAGCTATTCCAATTGCACTTACTATTAGAGATATGCCTGCTGTTCGGAGAGCTCCTAGCCTATCTGAAACTCCTCCGATAATAAGCCCGCCTGAGCCATCTGCAATAGCGATGACTGATGCGGCGGTGGTTGCGGTACCGACTGACATTTCTAATGCGTTAGCGAATGCGATGAGTTTGCCAATTAGCATGAGGCCGACGCCATTCACGATAATAAATACTATGTAAAGAACCCAAAACTGCCAAGTTCGAACAGTATCTGTCCATGCATACGAAATATCATATTTCTGTTTATTTTTATAATGCCTGCGCATGGTAGTGCTGCTCTGCGGATCGCGGAGGACGATGGCGGCGAGTAAGCATGCAGAAGCAGCAAGGATTGCAAAAAAGAGTAGGGTACGCTGAAACGTACCAAGAAGATTCTCTCGTGCGATAGGGATGAGTCCAAAGCTCAAAAGTGCATACGACATAGTTAAAGAGCCGGTCGCGAGCCCGCGGTAATTGTTAAACCACTTGACGGGCGTATTTACTGCTACTGTATATATCGCCCCGGCACCAGCGCCACCAGCGGCCACAGCTAAACCGGCTGCAACGGGTGATGATGACACTGAAAGTCCGATATATCCTCCTGTAGTAAGTACCATACCTGCGACCGTCGGAATGCGAGGACCGTACCGATCCCGAACCCAGCCAGCAGGAAACTGAGACATTGTTTGTACTCCAATAACTATAGTAAATAGAGTCCCTAGCGTTGCTTCAGTTGCGCCAATTTGTGTTGCCAGAGGGCCACGAATAGATGACCAAACAAATTGAAAGCTACCTGCTATCCCCATGGCTAGTGCACCAGCTACGATTAGCCACCACCGCGAAAATGAGAGTAAATCGTAGTTAGTAGTCATTAAAATGCAAAACGACTCTGTTATGACCTTTGGCAGTGTCTATTCGTAGTACTCCTCGAGCGAGTTCTGTTCACTAGGTGCAATACGCGACCTAATGGTTTTAACCTGAGTAAACTCATTCATTGTTTCTTCAAATCCGAGCTTTCGACCAATCCCACTTTTTTTGTATCCACCGAAGGGGGCGCCAAGGAATCCATTGACAAAGTTATTTACAAAGATGAGCCCAGCATCAAGCCGCCGCGCAACTCTATTAGCAACCTCCATATTCTGCGACCAAACTGCCCCGGTTAATCCATACTCGGTATCATTCGCCATTTTTATCGCATCTTCAACTTTATCATACTTCTGTACAGTCAGTACTGGTCCGAATATCTCTTCTTGAACGATCCGCATATCTTGGGTCACATCACCAAAGATTACCGGTGGGACGTAGTAGCCGTCTGGGAGATCATTAGGAACCTCGCCCTCATAGATGATTGACGCTCCTTCCTCTTTCCCTAGCTCAATGTAGCCTGTTACCTTGTCATATTGTTGTTGACTTGCTAATGGCGCGAGGTCTGTTTTGTCGTCTGTTCCAGGTCCAATGACCATCTCATCTGTTTTTTCCACAAACCGGTCAATAAACTCATTGTATATATTATCATGAACGTATAGGCGAGACCCGTTTGCACAAGCTTGTCCCTGGTTGTTGAAAATCCCGTCATAGGATCCTTGTACAGCCTGCTCAAGATCTGCGTCTGGGAGTACAATATTCGCATTCTTTCCTCCAAGCTCTAACATTACATCAGTAATATCCTCTGCTGCAGCTTTCATAACTTTTGTTCCTGTCTCGGTATGCCCTGTAAAAACTAGCTTGTCAATATCTGGGTGACCGGTCAGCCGAACCCCTGGGTCAACGTCTCCAGTCACAACGTTAACTACTCCATCGGGAAGGACATCTTGCCATATCTCAGCCATCATCAGTGATGACAGCGGAGTCTCCGGTGCCGGCTTGAGAACAACAGTATTGCCGGCTGCTAATGCAGGAGCCGTGAAGTCCGCAGTATGCATTGGTGGCCAGTTCCATGGAATGATAACTCCAATAACACCGTATGGTTCTCTGACTGTGTAGTCAAACAACTCGTCACGTTCCGGAATTGTGGTTCCATGAGTCTTGTCTGCTGCACCTGCGTAGTAGCGGTAGCCGTCAATCGCTTCTTCAACATCTACCTCTGATTCGTATAGCGGCTTTCCATTTTCGAGGGTCTCTAATTGAACAAATTCCTCAGCTCGTTCCTCAAGACGATCAGCAACTTCCAGTAGGTAGTCAACGCGCTCTCGAGCACTCACATGGCGCCACATCTGCTCATACGTCTCTTGTGCGACTTTGACGGCCGTATCGACATCACCTGCTGTTCCCTCTGGAGCAGACCCAATGACCGATTTATTGGCTGGACTTTCTACATCAAATCGGCTATTGCTCTCGCTTGGACGAAACGTTCCATCAACGAACAGTCCCCACTCGTGATAACTTTGTTCTGTCATGTTTGAACAAACTCCATTGGATAGTCGTGTAGCCGCTCAGCACCGTCCTCAGTGATATGCACGTATTCACCGAGGAACATTCCGCTCATTTGATCGCTAGTGACTGGATTTGGCTCTACAACAACGGTATGGCCTTCTTCAAACTCAAAGGGTGGATTCGGGAATCCACCTTCATTTCGCGTGCCCAGAAGCGGGCGCTGAATACCTAGTCCCCATCCATGGAGAACAGGTGCGTGAACGGTCCATCCCTTGCTTTCGATCGGATCGGTTGCTGCCTCAAGCACATCCTCAGTAGTTGCGCCCGGCTTCAATGCGTCAAGCACGTCGAAAAACACCTGTTCACCGACATCATACAATTCTTGATAGTGATCGGTTGGTTCTTCTCCTACTGCAATCCCTCGGAGGATTTGTCCGGAGTAACCCTGCGTATTTCGCGCACTGATCTCTGTGAGAATGACATCACCATCCCGAATTGTTCGGTTTGACTGATGTTCCCAGGGGTAAGGCATATCTGGATCGTGCATATTTGTACTTCCAAGCAGTTGGAAGAAGTACTCACCTTCATCAAGATATGAGGACATGACCTCTGCCTTGAGTTCTCTTTCAGTAATACCGGGGCGAGCCGCTGACTCTAATGCGCGCATTGCCTTGTCAGTGAGCGCGACACCTTGTTTAATAGCTTCTAGCTCTTCATCACTCTTTTTTAATCGGATCCGATCCAGCATGTCTGATACGAACCGGAAATCAGCATTCTCTAACTCATCGGTTATCGTTAGATAGTCGTTAGCGGGTAATTCGGTAGTGGCAGGCCCTGGGGAGCCAACGAACCCAATAGATCCATCCTCATATCCAAGTTCTTC
>Ga0209946_1001168_pt1 | contig 10735 bp, 13 predicted proteins | sample SalPon2_A_H2O_MG_FD_185704 | JGI IMG/M metagenome (GOLD analysis project Ga0209946, IMG submission 185704) | Salt pond water microbial communities from South San Francisco under conditions of wetland restoration - Salt Pond MetaG R2_A_H2O_MG... | ecosystem: Environmental > Aquatic > Non-marine... | reverse complement strand
GTGGGAGACCGCAGAGCGGGAGGCGTTCGATCTCCAGGGAATCCACCGGTCGCTTCCCTTCCTCGTCGCGGGCAATCCCGTCAACTACGGCACCCCGTTCCAGCTCAACACCGTCGAGGCCTTTGCCGGCGCGCTCTGTATCCTGGGCGAGCGCGACCACGCCGAAGAGATCCTCGCGAAGTTCTCCTGGGGCCACACATTCCTCGAACTCAACGAGGAACCCCTCGAACGGTACGCCGACTGCGCGGACTCGACCGACGTCGTGGCTGTCCAGGACGACTATCTCGTCGACGAGTAGCGGCGACTGGTGCGCTCGGCCGTCGGTTCGAGCAGCCCCGCGTCGCAGTACGGACACGCGTGGCGAGCGTGGGCTTCGAGTTCGTCTTCGATTTTTCTGTTGCAGGCCGGACAGTACATGTCGGACCCTACTACGCGCCAGCTAATGTAATTACGTCTTCATTTCTCAGGGTTCGCCGAAGCCGACGCCGATGCCCCCCGGATCTGCGGGCGCGGCGAGCGGGCTGGCCGGGAGTCCGACGGCCGCCTCGGGGTCGTTGTAGCCGCCCGGCGCGACGTCGTTGGGCGAGTTCGGGTAGCACAGTGACGCCAGCGCCTGGATATGGTCCCGACCGACGCCGAGTTCGAACTGGCCGCCGCCGTACAGTTCGATACCCTCGCGCTCGCAGTAAGCGATCGTGTCGAGGACCGACTCGACGCTGCCACAGCGCGAGGGCTTCATGTTGAGGACGCTCGGCTCGAACGGCAGCGCCTCGATGCTCTCGACGCCGGTGATGGGCACGTCCCACGTGACCCGCTGCTCGCGGCCCTCGAAGACAGGCCGGGTGTCGTCGGTCAGGTCCGGGTCCTCCAGCAGAGCGTCGGGCACGGCGTCGGCGACTCGGCGATAGAACTCGGGATCGGGGTCGTTTGCGACCCGTTCGTCCTCGTAGAGCCCTTTCAGATCGAGGACGCGCACGTCGTAGTCGGAGAGCGAGTCGAGGAGCGCGTCGTCCCAGTCCGGCGTCGGGTCGAGTTTGAACGCCAGATCGTCGTGAATCCGCAACAGCGCGTCGAGCCGGTCGGTCGTCGGTGGCTCGTCGCTGTCGGGGGTCGAGAGCCGCGTCGAGACGACAAAGTCGACGGGGTCGTACGCGCGGTCGAGCGCCGCACCAAGCGAGGTGTCGGCCTGTGTCAGCGCCAGGTCCAGCGCCGCGCTCTCGAACCCCCACCGACGGTAGTGGCGAAAGCGCTCTTCGTCGGGTGGGTCGGGCCAGAGGTCGGCGTCGGCGAGGGCGGCGGAGAACTCCTCGACGGTGTACTCCCCGGCGAGGTCGACATCGTGCTCGACCAGCGCGTGATGGGCCTCGTTCGTGTAGGTCACGTCCTCGCCCCGTCCCGTCTCGCCGTCGCCGGAGAGCGTTATCGTGGTCGTCGCCCGGTCGAACCCGCTGGAGGTGGCTCGTTCGTGCAGGTCGAAGGTACAGTCCTCGACGGTGAGCGGGAGGTCGGCGATACGGTCGTACATACCGGATAGAGGGACCGACGACCTAAAAAGCCGCGTCGACCCGAAACTCAAAGCTTAAACGCCCGCACAGGCAACCGGCAGGCATGGCCAGTTTCGAGAAAGCGTCAGACCGAATCCTGAACAAGCAGATCTGCATGCGATGTAACGCCCGGAACCCACAGCGCGCCCAGCAGTGCCGGAAGTGCGGCTACGGCAATCTCCGCCCGAAGGCCAAAGAGACCCGCAGCGCCTGATACGGCTGGTTTCGCTGCGTTCCGATACTCGTCCGATCGGAGAGCGGCGCCACCGATTCGACTCAGTTGGGGTACTTCGGCTCGCGGCGCTTGGCTCGTTCGAAGGCTTTCTCGACGATACTGCGAACGTCGCCGTGGAAGACGCCGCCGTGACCCGAGTACATCCCTTCGACGCCGTCGGGCAGTCGGTCGAGCAGGTCGCGGATGCTCTGTATCTCCCGCTCGCGTGACTGGCCGGGGCGGTCGGTCCGGCCGAAGGACCCGCCCTCGAAGGCGCCGTCGTCGTGGACGACCACGTCGCCCGAGAAGAGCGACTGGGCCGAGACCAGCGAGACGTGGTCGTCGGCGTGGCCCGGCGTGTACACCACCTCACAGCGCTCCTCGCCCACGAGAATCTCGTCGCCGTCCGCAAGCGCGTGGTCCCGACGCGGATGCTCGGCGTAGGCGTACAGCTCCGCGTCGAAGGCGTCGAGAACCCGCTCGAGCTCCTGGACGTGATCGCCGTGCTGATGGGTCAGGACGACCGCGTCGACGGTGTCTGTGTGCTCGTGGATCGCGTCGACGACGCCCTCCCAGCCCCCCGCGTCGACGAGCGTGGGTCGCTCGCCCAGCGCGAGATAGGCGTTGCACGTGAACGTCTCTGCGTCGGCGGTGACGTTGTGGACCTCCATGCCCGTATCCTGTGGCGGGACACGCTTGAGTGTCTAGGACTGGCTGTTCGCTCGCTCTCAGAACGCTCTCGACTGCTCGCTATCAGCATCCGCCACGCCGCTACTACGCACGCCCAGAAAGCCCGCGACCCGTCTCACCGGGAGACCGGCGGTCTCCCGAGCAGTCGGCGCGAAGCGCCGACGACGCCCTTGCAGTCCGCCAGGAGTCGCCTGCTTTCCCCCGGGTCGTACGACGGAGCGCACTCCCGGCCGCGAAGCCGTTTCATCGGCTGAGTCGGGGAAAGGCAGGCCGCGGTGCGGCCCCTCGGCGGACTGGAAGGGCGAACGCGCTCGGCGCGGGTGCGCGGGCCCTATCCGAGCGCAGCGAGGATATCCCGCACAGCCGCATCGAGCGGGTGAGGGCTTCCGAGCGTAGCGAACGAGTGAATCGACCAGGAGCGGGACGTACGAACCGCATCGAGTGGGTGATGGCTTCCGAGCGTAGCGAACGAGTGAATCGACCAGGAGCGGGACGTACGAACCGCATCGAGCGGGTGAGGGCTTCCGAGCGCCGGTACTGAGTCCAGACGCTGTCAGCAATGACGAGGGCGAACGCTACATTTAGCCAGTCCCCCGTCGAAACACGGCCATGCCATCAGTTACGGTCTGGAACGAGTATATCCACGAGCGCGAGGACGACGCCGTCGCCGAGGTCTACCCCGAGGGGATCCACACGACCATCGCCGAGGCGCTCGACGAACGCGGCCACGACACCCGGACGGCGACGCTCGACGAGCCCGAGCACGGGCTCACCGAAGACGTCCTCGACGGTACCGACGTCCTCGTCTGGTGGGGCCACGCCGCCCACCACGAGGTCGAGGACAGCGTGGTCGACAGGGTCGTCGAGCGCGTCCAGGCGGGGATGGGACTGCTGGTCCTCCACTCGGCCCACGCCTCCAAGCCGTTTACCCGCCTGCTCGGGACGCCGTGTGACCTGACCTGGCGCGAGAGCGACGACCGCGAGCGGCTCTGGATCACAGACCCCGGTCACCCCATCGTCGACGGGCTGGGCGACTCGATCGTTATCGAGGAGACGGAGACCTACGGCGAGCCCTTCGGCGTCCCGGAGCCCGACCGCCTCGTCTTTACCTCGTGGTTCGAGGGCGGTGAGGTGTTCCGCTCGGGCTGTTGTTACCGACGCGGTCGCGGGAAACTGTTCTACTTCCGACCGGGCCACGAGACCTATCCTATCTACCACCGCGACGACGTCCAGACGGTGCTCGACAACGCCGTCCGCTGGGCCGCGCCGGGCGAGGGCGCCGACGCCCACGGCGGCAACCGCAACGTCGAGGCCCCGGAATCGCAGTAGGGCCGTGCTTCGTGCGCGCACACGCGGGCGTCGTCGGGCGGATTCGGCGAGTGATTTTTCACCCTGAACTGCATAGTTGTACACACAATGGGGTTCGGGAGCTACGACGAGTCCGAACAGGAAAACCAGGAGTACGACACGGATTTCGACGATGACGATGGGCTCGACACCGAGGGCGACGCCCATCAGGGGGACGTCGAATTCGAGTTCACCGCGTCGAACGACGAGCTGCTCGACCGCTTGAAAGACATCAAGGAGGACGAGACCACGAACACGTGAAACCGGGGCGACGGGCCCTGGGCGTCGCCGCGTCGGATCGGGACCGACTGAGTCACCTCGCCGGCGCCGTCGTCCGCGCGGACCGGGTGGTCGACGGCTTCGCGTTTGGGACCTGTACCGTCGGCGGGCGCGACGCGACGGCCGCCGTCTGTGAGCTGTTCGACCGACTCGACCGCGAGGACGTCCGCTACGTCTTTTTGGCCGGTATCGCGCCGGCGTGGTTCAACGTCCTGGACCTCCATGCCATCTACGACCACACCGGCCTACCGACGCTGTCGATATCGTTCGAGGCCTCGCCGGGGCTCGAAAAGGCGATTCGAGACGCCTTCGACAGCGACGGCGCCGTCGAGAGCCGGCTGACGACCTACCGCGCCCAGCCCGACCGCCGCGAGCTGTCGGTCAACGGCGAGACGGTGTTCGTCCGCAGTGTCGGCCTCGACCCCGACCAAGCGGTCGAGATCGTGCGGGCGTACACGCCCGCCGGCGGCCGGCCAGAGCCGCTTCGGGTCGCGCGGCTCGCGGCGCGGGCCGTGGCAGCGGAGCAGGACCGCTGAGCGGTCGCCGGCGGCGACAACCGTTGCGCTTGATACGCCTCCGGTCCTACCGCCAGCTATGAGCAATATGGACGGGCTCACCGTGACCGACTGCCAGCGCTGTGAGGCGCTGTGTACGTCCCGGTCGCAGATCGTCAACGGCGTCGGTCCGGCGGACGCGGACCTGCTGTTCGTCGGCGAGGCCCCCGGCGCTAACGAAGACGAGCAGGGCGAGCCCTTCGTCGGCCGCAGCGGCGACGTGCTAGACGAGACGCTGCGCGCGGTCGGCCTGGACCGAGGGGACGTCCGCATCACCAACTGCGTCCGCTGTCGGCCGCCCGAGAACCGCGACCCGCACAAGGAAGAACTGGGCAACTGTCGGCGCTATCTGGAGCGCGAAATCGACCGGGTCGACCCCGAACTCGTCGTGACGCTCGGCAAAGTCCCCGGCGAGCACCTCCTGGAACGGGACGTGGCCGTCACGGGTGAGGCCGGCGACGTAGTCGACGTGACCGTCGAGGGCGGGCCACAGCCAGTGATGATTTGCGTGCATCCGGCCGCGACGCTGTACGACCCCAGCCAGAAGGAGACGTTCCGGTCGACACTCGAGAAGGCCGCCGAATTTACCGACGGTGAGAGCGGGCAGCGGCGGTTAGGGGACTTCTAGACCACTGTTTGCACGCGTCGGCGCTCGGACGCGTCGGCGCTCAGGCGCACCGACAGCTGTGCCACTCGCGTCCGGTCGGCACGGAGTGAGCCGGCTGCAAGTGCTGTCCGAAAGGGAAGCCACTTAGTCGACCTTGGCGTATCGTGGCCCATGAACGCCAGACAGACCACCGCGGAGGTGGTCGTCGTCGACTACGGGCTCGGAAACCTCCGGAGCGTGACCCGCGGGCTGGAACGGGCCGGCGCCGAGGTGACGCTCTCGGCGGACCCGGCGGAGTTTGCCAGTGCCGACGGCATCGTCCTGCCGGGCGTCGGCGCCTTCTCCGAGGGGATGGACAACGCCGGTCCCTTCCGCGCCGCACTCGAAGAAGAGGCCGAAGCGGGGACCCCGCTCTTTGGGATCTGCCTGGGGATGCAGATGCTGCTGACGACGAGCGAGGAGGCCGACCACGCCGGCCAGGGCGACGCCGAGGGGCTGGACCTCATCCCCGGCGAGAACGTCCGCTTCGCTCGTGACCAGACCGTCCCGCACATGGGCTGGAACGAACTCGACGTCCAGCGCGACCACCCGCTCGTCGACGGGATCGACGGGGAGTACGCCTATTTCGTCCACTCGTACTACGCCGTCCCCGAGGACGACGCGGCGGTCGTGGCGACCACGGACTACGGGACTGATTTCGCCTCCATCATCGCCAACGAAGCGGGCAACGTCTTCGGGACCCAGTTCCACCCGGAGAAATCGGGCGAGACCGGGCTGCGGATTCTGCGGAACTACGTCGATTACTGCGTCGAGCAGCGATAGTGCGTGTTGTACCGCGCCCGAGGCGCGGTTTCACCGAGCGCGAACGAAGTGAGCGGTCGGCCTTTTTCACCCACGTTTTTCAACGAGCGGTGCGCGAGCGTAGCGCGGTCGCGTGCGACCGCGAATGGCGAACGGTGGAACCGTGAGCCAGCGAGCGCACCCGAGGCAGAAAAAGGTGGAGTTCCACCCCGAGAAATCGGGCGAGACCGGGCTGCAGATTCTGCGGAACTACGTCGATTACTGCGTCGAGCAGCGGTGAACGTGCCACGCCCGCGCTGGCGCTCCATCGCAGCAGGATTCTTCTATCGGGCGTGCGTCAGTCACTAGCATGGCCTCCGAAACCGACACCCGAGACCAGCCGTCCCGCGCCGACAGCGGGCGGGAGACGGTGGACGGCAAGACACGAGACACCGTGGCGCTCTCGACGGGCCAGACGGTGACGATGCCCCTGGAGACGACGGCGACTATCACGGGGCTCGTACTCCCCGCCGACGGCGACGCCGTCGCCGGGCTGTTGCCCGACGGTCTGGAGCCGGCCCGTATCACCCCGAGCCGCGGGCTCGTCACCGTGATGGCCGTCGAATACCACCGCATCGGCGACGACGCCCTTCGCCCCTACGACGAACTCGCCGTGGTGCTGACCGCGACGCCGCGTGCGTCGCCCCGGCCACTGGCCCCGCTCGCGGCCGGCGAGTACGGCGGCTACGTCCACTCGCTTCCCGTCACGACGGAGCCCGCCCGCGCACTCGGTGACGAAGTGTGGGGGTTCCCGAAAACGGTCGCCCGCATCTCCCACCACGACGAGGCGGGCCGACGCACGACGAGCGTCGTCGAGGACGGTGACCACGTCCTCACGGTCGACATCGCCCGCCCGCGAACCTGGCCCGCCACCCGCGAGACGACCAGCTACGTCGTCCGAGACGGGCAGTTGGAACGACTCGCCGTGGAGATGGAGGGCCGCTTCGGCGTCCGACCCCTCTCCCGGGACTTCGATCTCATGATTGGGTACCACGACCGGTCGGCGACGCTTCGGGACCTCGATTTCGGTGACCGTGCCCTCGCGCAGGTCGCTTTCGAGGGCGAGGTGACCTACAGCGCCGGCGAGCCGGTCGGGTGAGAGCGGTGGCAGTGACGAGCGGGCGCGGTGGCCGGGCGCGAGTGGATCGACGAGAGTCGGCCCCGAGCGTCGACGGGGACGGGCAGGCTGTCCAGTCGAGCGTCCGGCGGCGCAGCCGCCGGGCAGAGTGAGCGCGGCAGAGCCGCGCTCACGACGGTGCAAAAAGTGGTCAAAGGAAGTCTCGGACGTCCGAATACCACATGTCGTGGTGGTCGACGGCGTCGATGGCGTCGGCGATACGCACCGCGATAGCGTGCCAACACAGTTGTTCGGGGTCCTCGCGGTCGAGGTTGTACTCGGCGTCGGCACAGCCACACTGGCCGTCTTCGACGATGTACTCGTCCTCGTAGCCGACGACGACGACGAAATCGCGGTAGCCTTTCACCCGGCTCTCGCCGACGGCCTCGATGGCCCGACGACCCCGGTCGTCGTGGACGTCGACGATAGCCGTCACTAGGTCGGGGGTCAGTTCCCCGGCGTCGGCTAACCGGCGCACCCACTCCTCGACGGCGGTCACACGCTGGTTACGGATAGCCCCGACAAAACAGCGTCGGCTCTGGGAAGGGTGTGGACTGCCGTTGTCCCCGCAACGAGTCTGGCTCGTGACAGCCAGACAGCCCCTCCCGGCGCTGTGTGACCAGCCGGCTATGGGTGGGGCTTTGGGGCTGTGGCACACGCGGGACGAGTGGTATGCAGTTCGATTGCGACGAGAGCAAAACGGGTACAAGCTGCCCCTAGCCCGAAGGATAAACAGTCGAGAGCACGTGGAGATGTCATGGCCGACGTCCCGTGGGTGGCGCTGGGGTCGTTCGCGTCGGGAGTTGGGTCGCTGTATCTGCTGGCGCAGCTACGCGAGCACCTGGGCAAGCCCGGTGCGAAGTGGTTCGTCGCGACCATCGGGCTCATCACCGTCTGGTCGACCGTCTACGGCGTGGCGCTGCTGGTGTCCGAGCCGTCAGCGCGGCTCGCGCTGGAGGCGGTCACGTGGGTGTGTCTCGTCTGGCTGGGCTTTTTCTTCTCGGCGTTCGCGCTGGGCTACACCGGCCGGCGGGCGATTCTCGACGGGGCGCTGTTTCGCGGGTTCCTGACCGCCCCGGTCGCTGTGTCGCTGCTCGCGGTGACGAACGCCCGACACGAGCTGCTGTGGGCCGACCCGCGCGTGACCGCGACGTGGGCCGGTTCGGTCGTCGAGTACACCATCCAGCCGCTTGGCTACCTCTCGGTGTTCGTCACGATGTTGTTCGTCGTGTTCGGGACGATGCTGGTCTTCGACACCGTGCTCAGCTACGGGCCGCTGTACCGCCGGGAGGCAGTTGCGGTGGGGCTGAGCCCGATTCCGCCGGGGCTGGCGATGCTCGCGTGGACGCTCGACATCGGGGCGGCGGCGAACCTGACGACGCTTGCCTTCCTGCCACATCTCGCGCTCGACACCTACGCGTTCGTCCGCAGCGATATGTTCGAGTTCCACCCCGCGACCCGCCGCGCGGGCGAGCGGGCGGCAATCGACGACATCGCGACGCCGGTGGCCATCGTCGACGGGAGCGGCCGCGTGGTGAATCTCAACCCCGCCGCAGAAGCGATGCTCGGCGTCGCCAAACGGACGGTGTTGACCGAGGGATTAGACACCCGTATCGACGGCGACCGCTTTGTCCCCGGCGAGGACGACGACCGCTTCGGCGTCGCAAACAGCGGCCGCCGCCGCGAGTACAAGCTCCAGCAGACAGAACTCACCGACGGCGGCGGAACCCCTCTGGGTTACACCGTCGTCTTCCAGGACATCACCGACGAGATACGCCGCGAGCGCCGACTGGAAGTCCTGAACCGGTTTCTCAGACACAACGTCCGCAACGAGAGCGTCGTCATCCAGGCCCGCGCGGAGCTGCTCGCGGAGACACTCGACGGCGAAAACGCCGACCACGCGGCCACCATCGGGCGGGCCGTCGACCGGCTGGTCGCCTCGGGCGATAAGGCCCGCACGCTCTCGGAAGCCGGCACCGGCGAAGCCGACCTCGAACCCGTCGTGCTGGCCGACCTCGTCGCCGACACCGTCGACTCGCTGTCGGCGGCGTACGACGGGACCGTGACCGTCGAGGTCCCCGACGGCCTGACAGTGCGGAGCCAGCCGGTGTTGCTCGGCGTCGTCGTCGAGAACCTCGTCGAGAACGCCCTCCAGCACGTCCCCGGGGCCCGCGTGACGGTGACCGCGGCGGCCGACGGTGACGAGGTGGCGCTGTCTGTCACCGACGACGGACCCGGGATTCCGGACCACGAACTCGGCGTGCTGGACCGCGGCGAGGAGACGGCGCTCTCGCACGGCAGCGGGATGGGGCTGTGGCTCGTCAACTGGGCGACGGCGACGCTGGGCGCCGCCCTCGACTTCGACACGAGCGACGGGACGAGGGTGACAGTTCGCCTGCCGGTCGTAGCAGAGCGGAGCGATGTAGAGGCCCGTATCGGGTGACCGTAGAGAGGTAAGCGGCCAGAAAGCCCCGGCCCTGTCTGGCTGTTCGTGAGGCTAGTGACTGACCCAGCCAGAGGAAGCACTCACGACTAGCGCCCCTTCGAACGACTTAACGGCGCCCGTGAGCACGCTCTGGTATGCGAGTGAGTGAAGGGCAGGTGACCGTCACGGTCCCCGAACAGCCCGACGCGGGGAAGGGCGCGGACGTGTTCTTCAACCCCGTCCAGGAGCTGAACCGCGACCTGACCGTGGCGGCGTTGCGGGCCTATCGGGAGCGAACGCCGCGGGTCGGGACGTATCTCGACGCCACCGCGGCCAGCGGCATCCGGGGGGTTCGCGCGGCGGCCGACGGCTGGGAGACGAGCCTGTGTGACCTAAACGACGATGCCGTGGCGCTCTGTCGGGCGAACCTCGACGAGAACGATCTTGACGGCGCGGTCCACCACGAGAACGCCAACGTCCTCATGCACTCCGAGGCGTTCGACGTGGTCGACCTGGACCCCTTCGGGACGCCGGTCCCCTTCGCCGACGCCGCGGTACAGGGAACGAAACACCTGCTCTGTGTCACCGCCACCGACACCGCGCCGCTGTGTGGGGCACACTTCGAGAGCGGCGTCCGGAGCTACGGCGCCGTCCCCCGGAACACGGAGTTTCACGCCGAGATGGGGCTGCGAGTCCTCCTGTCGGCGATGGTCCGGACCGCCGCCCGCTACGACATCGCCGCCCGACCGATCCTGAGCCACGCGACGAGTCACTACGTCCGCACGTATCTGGAGTTCGACCACGGCGCGAAAGTCGCCAACGACTGCATCGACGAGCTGGGTCACGTCTACTACTGCCAGCGCTGTCTCTGGCGCGACCACGAGCGAGGCCTCATCGCCGACGCGCCCGAGGCCTGCCCGCACTGCGGCGAGCACGTCCAGACCGCCGGGCCGATCTGGCTGGCCCGGAGCTGTGAGCCCGAGTTCGTCCGGGCCGTTAGCGACCGCGTCACCGACGAGATGGGCACCGCGGAAAAGGCTCGCGAGCTGTGTGACACGCTCGCAAGCGAACTCGACACGCCGACCCACTACGACCAGCACCGACTCTGTAAGCGGTGG
>Ga0209946_1001165_pt1 | contig 10745 bp, 9 predicted proteins | sample SalPon2_A_H2O_MG_FD_185704 | JGI IMG/M metagenome (GOLD analysis project Ga0209946, IMG submission 185704) | Salt pond water microbial communities from South San Francisco under conditions of wetland restoration - Salt Pond MetaG R2_A_H2O_MG... | ecosystem: Environmental > Aquatic > Non-marine... | reverse complement strand
GGAACATCGGTGGGAACGGGGTCGCTACATCGCAGTAAACAGTCGTTGCGTATCAGTATTACGTGTGCGAATGAGAAGCGCCAAAATATTGTATGATTGATATTTTTATTCTTCGTGTGCTTCTTGAGTTATCGCGGGCGAACGCGCCCAGTGAATTGAATTTGATTTTCCGGCGAGATCTCAACGGCGTTGATGCTGACTTCAGTCATACACATTTATTCAGTTAACTGATATATAGTTTTGTAGATAGGTGTTTACGCCAATTATGGTACCCTGTTTCGATCAAATGTCTGCATACCGGGTGAGGCTATGCGACAGTACACTCTTGGACCGTACCTTGATTGATATTTCCGCCAATTTGACTGCGACTGTCTAAGTAGATCGTTCCGGATACACCAACATTACCACCCGTGGAGGATCCCGGAAGCATGTAAAAGTCGTCACCGCGATTCACATTTCCACTTGTTTGTGCATTTTCACCGAGCACAATGTCACCGGATGAGCCGAGATTCCCGCTGTAGGTAGCACCATCTCCCAGGAACACAGCACCGGGGTTATTGATATTCCTGCTAACGGCGACACCATCTTCAATGACAACAGTGTCCCCATTCGCGTTAATATTATTGCTGGGGCTGCTGGATATATATATAACACCAGGCTCTCCTTGAGCAGGAGGAGATGGTGGGACAGGACAATCGGTCCAGACGTTGTTACTGGTGCTGTCGTCATCGTCGCCACCACTCCCGCCGACTGCAGCGTTCGCATTTTGTTTTGGGTCGCTTGGTACTTCCTGTACCCCAACAGTATCGACAGTCAGGTTAGCAGTAGACGTGCTGAGCGTCAAGTTGTAGATGTTCGAGTCGTCGATACTAAGATTGTCACCTGTGTCCGTAACGCTATCATAAGCAGCGCTATCGGTTAGATCGGTTTTGCTCTCCCAGTCGCTCTCACTCAACCGCGTCGGGATCGTGACGGTGAGATTTTCGCCTTCAGGGAGCGTCTCAGTAATATTCTTTGCTGGCCGGAGTTCGATTGTCACTCGACCAGTCCCGCTTTTATATAACTCATTCTGGAGAGCCACAATCTGTACCTCTCCTTCAGAAGTAACAAGCTCTTGACCCTCGATTACTGCGAGTCCACCGCCTGAGTTGCTACCGTCGGCGTAAAGCACAGAGGCGTCGTACCATATCGGCGATTGGTCAATCTCGTGGTACCCCGGCTGATACTGGATAAATCGAGTGGGAATAGTGACTGTCCCCTCAGGTGTCCCGCTGCCGTTCGAGATAGTGATTGGGGGCGCCTCAACGGTCTGTATTGTCCCGGCTGGGTCTGGCGGATTTATGCCAAGGACTCTGGTCGAGTAGCTGGTACCCAACCGAACTGTCTCGTACTGATCGCGGTCTGTACTCCCAGCCCCGAGAATTCCTGCCCGAAGATCGATGAGATCGTTTTGGACCTCTCCAAAGTGCTGAAACTCGACCTGTCCGTTCTGCTGTGGGACCACCTGCACCTGATACAGCGAGAGCGCGGCGATCAGGAAGCCGAAGATGATCACGGTCCCGATCACGACCGACTGGCCCCGACGGTCGCGACTGAAGTTCATTGCCCGGTAGAGGGTCCGGGCGCGTATAAAAGCCTCCGCCCGGCGTCTCAGTCGCGATAACCGTGCGACTGTGCGCTCAGGCGTCGCCCGCGCCCCGCCGCGCCGTCAGCCACGCCGACGCGACGGCGACGGAACCGGCGAAGCCACCGAGCAGCACGGCCTGCGTCCAGTTGAAGCCGAGGAGCGTTCCGGCGACCGGCGTGACGATGAGGAACGTGACGACGAGCGCACCGACCGTCGAGGCGAGCGAGGGCGAACCACCGGCGTCGGTCATACCCGGATCTGCGGCCGTCGGGCGATAAGCCGGTCGATCGGTGCGACAGCGCAGCGCGGGCGGAATCGTCGACAACCCGTTTATAAATCGTATGCTGCGATATCAAATTGGCTTCGCGGCGCGCGCGCCGCCCGCCGACCGGTCCGTTTTTGCGCGCGGCGGCTGTCTCGGCGCGTATGGCGAAACAGCCGCACCTGCTGGTCGAGGAGGGCGACGTCCACGAGATCGCGATCATTCCGGGCGACCCCGGCCGCGTCGACCGCATCGCCGACCTGTGTGACGAGAGCGAACTCGTCGCGCAGAACCGCGAGTACAAGATCGTCAACGCGAGCTACGAGGGAACCGACCTCACCATCTGCTCGACCGGGATCGGCTGCCCGTCGGCCGCCATCGCAGTGGAGGAGCTGTCGCGCGTCGGCGTCGAGACGTTCCTCCGGTGTGGCACCTGCGGCGCGTTACAGGCCGACATGGAGGTCGGCGACATGGTGGTGGCGACGGGCGCGGCCAAAGAGGAGGGGACGAGCAAGCGCTACGAGTCGGCGAACTACCCCGCGGTCCCGGACTACGACGCGCTCACCGAGCTCGTCGGCGCCGCGGAGGACAACGGCGAGCAGATCCACGTCGGGCCGATCGTCTCGGACGACGCCTTCTACAACGAGAGCGACGCGTACGTCGACGACTGGAACGACGCGAACCTGCTGGCGATCGAGATGGAGGCCGCGACCGTCTTCTCGCTGGCGCGCCGCAAGGGACTGCGGGCCGGCGCGATCTGCACCGTCGACGGCAACCTCGTCGCGGGCTCACAGAAGGGCGCGGACTCCGACGACGAGCTGCCGGAAAAGGCGAAAGACAACGTCGAACGTGCGATCTTGATCACGCTGAACGCGGTCACGGCCCTGTAAGCGGCGGTCGCAACTCGGGTAGTAGCCTTACTCTTCGGCGCGGAACTCCACCAGCGTCAGGTCCCGGTCGAGCGCGCAGGTGTCGTGGGGCGGCTCGCCGAGCACCTGGTCGATCACGCGCTCGTCGTCGAAGTCGGCGCCGTCGGGGACACAGTACCCGTGACTCGGGCACTCGGTGTGGGGGCACGGCCCCGCGAGCGACACCCTGCTGCCGGCGTACGCCTGCCTGGACGGGACGTTCGCGGGGACGGGCGCGGGTTCGACCTCGACCGCGCGGACGCCGGCGTCGTGGACGGCGCAGTCGAGCGTCTGCGCGTTCTCGCGGATTCCCGTCACGCGGTACCGCGTCCCCTCGGAGAGGTTGAGACACTGACTCCGGTAGGGACACCCCTCACAGTCGGGCGACTCTCCCTGATAGACGAACTCGCGGCCCGTGTCGGCGAGCCGCGTTCCGATGAGCGTGACCGTGGTCATAGACGGGGTGAGGCTCCGCGCCGCCGTAAGCCTCCCGCCTCGCGCGGAGCGCGTCGCAACGCGCCGCTCCGACCCTGTCGGGGCGCGGAGAGGGCAAGACACATCCGCGCGCCCCGGAAACGGAGACCAACGATGATCGCGACGCTGGCGCGGGACGCGAAGCGGGCGGCCGAGCGGGCGAACGAGCGACGCGTCCTCGTGTTCGCCGGCGACCGCGACCGCGGCTTCGACGCGGCCTACGGCGCGATCGACGCCGTCATCGACGACGGAGCGGGCGACGCCGCCGACTCGCCCGCGGTGTCGGTCGTCTCCACGCGAGAGGGGTTCCGCTTCGAGGAACACCGCCCGCGGAGCGCCGACGACCTCCTCGGCCGCACCCGCGAGGTCGTCGTCGTCGACTGCCACGAGCAGTTCGTCCCGAACGCGCTCGGTCGGAGCGTCGGCGCGGTCGACGGCGGCGGGCTCCTCGTCCTGTTGACGCCCGACCTCGACGCGTGGCCCGGCGTTCGCGACCGATTCGACGACTCGCTCGCGGTGCCGCCGTTCGAAATCGACGACGTGACCGGCCGGTTCCGAGAGCGCTTCGTCGGGACCCTCCGGTCGCATCCGGGGATCGCTGTCGTCTCGCTCGGCGGAGCCGACGGGCGCCCGAGCGTGGAGCGCGACGGCGGCGTCGGCCGAGCGCCCGACGCGGAGGCGACGGGAACCGAGCCGGAGAGCGAACCGACGGCGGAGTCGCCGCCTCACCCCCCGAACGCGACGTTCCCGCCCGCGGCCTACGACGCGTGTCTCACGGGCGACCAGGTGCGGGCGGTGAGGGCCTTCGAGTCGCTCTCGACGCCGGGACACGCGGTCGTCGTCGAGGCTGATCGCGGGCGCGGCAAATCGAGCGCGGCGGGGCTCGCGGCCGGCTCGCTCGCGCTCGCCGGCAAGGACGTGGTAGTCACGGCGCCGGCGTTTCGTAACGCGGCCGAACTGTTCGCGCGCGCGTCGGAGCTGATCGGAGCGGGCGTCGACGCGGAGCGGCGCCGGATCGACGCGCCCGACGGCGGCTGCGTTCGGTACCTGCCGCCCGCCGCGGCCGCCGACCTGCCCGCGGACCCGGACGCGGTCGTCGTCGACGAGGCGGCGGCGCTCCCCGTGCGCCTGCTGGAGCGGTACCTCGACGCACCCGCCGTCGCGTTCTGTACGACGGTGCACGGCTACGAGGGCGCCGGTCGCGGGTTCGCGATCCGGTTTAAATCCCGGCTGCGCGACAGCCGGTTCGCGGTCCGGGAAGTCCGCCTCGACGAGCCGATCCGGTACGCCCGGAACGACCCGGTGGAGGCGTGGGCGTCGCGCGCGCTCTTACTCGACGCGCGGCCGGCGGTGGACGCGGCTGTCGCGGACAGCACGGTCGAGACGGCGACGTATCGGGCGCTCGCGCCGGACGACCTGCTCGCGGACGAGGCGCTGCTCCGCGAGGCGTTCGGGCTGCTCGTCGCCGCCCACTACCGCACCGAGCCGAACGACCTCGCGCGGCTGCTCGACGCGCCGAACCTCACCGCGAGAGCCCTCGTCGACGACGGGCGAGTGGTCGCGGTGGCCATGCTCGCTCGCGAGGGCGGCCTCGACGCCGACACTCGCCGGAAGATGTACGAGGGCGAGCGCGTCCGCGGCAACATGGTCCCGGACGTGCTCACGAGCCAGCTCCGCGACGAGGACGCGGCCGAGCCGCGCGGGCTCCGGACGGTCCGGATAGCGACCCACCACGCCTGCAGAGACGAGGGGTTCGGCTCGCGGCTGCTCGACGAGATACACGGGGAGTTCGGTCGGGGTCGAGGCGGCGAGGAGGCCGGCGCCGTCGACTACTTCTCCGTCGGGTACGGCGCCACCCCGCGCCTGCTCCGCTTCTGGCGGCGGGCCGGCTACCGGACGGTCCACCTCTCGACGTCGCGCAACGACGCCTCCGGCGAACACTCCGCGATCATGGTACGGCCCGTCGGCGAGGGGGCCGGCCGGGCGCTGCTCGACCGCAACGCGACCGCCTTCCGCGACCGCGAGCGCGACGGGCTCTCGGACGCCCACCGAGACGTGGACCCCGACGTGGTCGCCGGCGCGCTCCGCGCCTGCTCGGCCGAGGTGCCGATCGATCTCACCCGGCGGGAGTGGCGCTCGGTCGTCGGCGCGTCGTTCGGACCGGGGATGTACGACAGCGCGCCCGGCGCGTTCCGGGACCTCGCGCTCGCGGCGCTGATCGAGGGCGTTCCGGCGCTCGACGGGCGCGAGGCGCGCCTGCTCGTCCGGAAGGTGTTACAGGGCCGCCCGTGGGAGTCGGTCGCCGAGGAGCTCGGCTACGTCTCGACGGCCGCCTGTATGCGCGCGCTCGGCGACGCCTACGAGCCGCTCGTCGAGCGGTACGGGAGCGAGTTCGCCCGCCGCGAGCGGGAGCGGTTTAAAGATAAATGAGTGAGCGCGACGACATATTATTTCGCCCCTGAACTATTGAACCACCTATGTTACGCGAAGCACTCGTTGACTGTCTACTTCCTCGTCAACAATCTACTTCAGGTAGAAATGTATTTGAAGATAGATATTCAACAGCAAAAAGTATCCATAATTGTTATGTGCTATCAGATTACCATTTAATCCATGGCTAAAAAAGGGACGTGCCCACAGTGTGGCAGCAGTTTCACGGCTGAAGAGGACATTGGAGAGGTTTATGATAACAGCCACGGAAGTGAAGAGATTATTTGTGGGAATTGTAATACTGAATTCTCTTATGATCACCAAGGAGGATGCTTCTTGACAACCGCCGCTGTGGAGTTCCAAGGTAAGCCGGATGACTGTCGAGAACTTTCACTAATGCGTGATTTACGTGACAACCACTTGTTGGGTGACCATCCTGAAGGTGAAAAAATGGTTGAGAACTACTATGCGGTCGCCCCTGAGATCGTAACCGAGATCAATCGATCGTCCGACCCAGACCGTGAGTTAGGCTACATCTGGAGCGAGATACAGGATATCGCAGATGAAGTTGAGGCAAATAATCTCGAATCGGCGACCAGAGAGTACCGGTCTCTCGTTGAAAAGATGGAATCGCGTCATCTCGCCTGACCCCACACGTCATTAATATCCTTCTCCGCGTCGACGCGGAGAAGGATGTCAAATACGGTTCGCGCGGCCGGGATCAACATCTATCGCGTCGACCGGACAGACGTCGACACAGAGCATACAGTCGATACACTGGTCCTCGTCGGCGGGGTTCGCTTTCCGCTCCGACTCGGGGTGGCCGGGCGTGTCGACCCACTCGAACACGTCGACCGGGCAATCCTCTAAGCACGCGCCGTCGGCGAGACAGATGTCGAAGTCGACCGCGACGTGCGTGCCGCGGATCCCCTGCTTTTCGGGCGGTTCGACCGGCCCCCAGACGGCGACGCCGTCCTCCTCGCCGACCTGTTCCCGGTTCTGTTCGAAGTTCGAGTCGATGGCCATCGTTGCCCTCGCTTCGCCGGTCGCGGGTTTAAACTCCCCGACGACGGGATTCGCTCGGTTAGAGGGCGGCCGCGAGGGCGTGGCCGGACGGACCGCGTTCGCCTACGGGTGCGCGTAGTACGCCAGCAGGTCCTCGGAGCCGTCCGGACCGTCGTCCTCGTCGGTCGCCTCTGGGTCGAACGCGTCGATGCGAGCGAAGCCGACGCGCTCGAACTGGACGACGGTGTCGGGCTCGACGTCGGCTATCGCGGGCTCGGCGTAGCCGACCACGTCGCCGGAGACCGTCCGGAGGCGGGTCGCGAGCCCCTCGTCGGCCGGCGCCCAGTGGACCACGTCCACGTCGCCGTCGCGGACCACGTCGATGTCGGCGTCGACGAAGACCAGTTCGTCGCCCTCGTCGCGAACGCAGCCGTACCCCTTGAGCCAGACGCGTTCGCCCTCGGGCGGACGGTCGGACGACTCGACGACGACCCGACCGGCGGGCACCTCCCGGTCGCCGCGGTCCGGGAAGTCGGGGTGGAGGGGCGGGTGGCCGGCCGCGGGCGCGGGCGCGTCGCCGTCGACGACCGGCAGTTCGACCGCCGGGTCGTCCTCGCGGTCGCGGACGAGGAAGAAGCGGTCGGCCTCGTCGTCGACGATGTCGCGGTTGTTCGCGTACACCGACGACATCGCCAGATCGACGTCGGAGGTGGACATCCCAAGCGCCGTCATCGAGTCGACGAGCGCCCGCCCCTGGATGCCGCGGCGGCGCATCGATCGGATGGTCGGCGCGCGCGGGTCGTCCCACCCCGTCAACTCGCCGTCGGCGATCAGTTCCTTGATCGTCGAGGTGGAGAGTTTCACGTCGTACTCGTCGACCTGGACGTGGCCCCAGTGGAGCACCTCGGGGTACTCCCAGTCGAAGTAGTCGTAGACGAAGCGCTGGCGCTTCGCGGAGTCCTGGAGGTCGATGCCGCGGATGATGTGGGTGACCCCGGTGAGGTGGTCGTCGACGCCGGACTGGAAGTCGAGCATGGGCCAGCAGCGGTAGTCCGCGGCCTCCGCGCGCGGGTGCGGCGTGTCGATCATCCGGAAGGCGACCCAGTCGCGCAGCGCGGGGTTCTTGTGTTCGATGTCGGTCTTCACGCGGAGGACCATCTCGCCGGAGTCGTACTCCCCGTCGACCATCGCGGCGAACTCCTCGTGGACCGTCTCGGCGTCCTTCTCGCGGTGCGGGCAGGGCTCGGCGTCGTTTTTCAGCGCGGAGAAGTCGTCGCCGGAACACGAGCAGGTGTACGCGCCGCCGAGGTCGATCAGGTCGCGGGCGTGGTCGTAGTACGTCTCCAGCCGGTCGGAGGCTTTCAGCACGCGGTCGGCCTCGAAGCCGAGGTACGCGATGTCCTCCAAGATGGCGTCGTACGCCTCCAGATCGGGGCGTTTCGTCTCCGGGTCGGTGTCGTCGAACCGGCAGATGAGCTCGCCGTCGTACCGCTCCTTGTACGTCCCGATGACGGCGGGCATGCGCGCGTGGCCGACGTGCCACGGGCCGTTCGGGTTCGGGGCGGCGCGCATCACGACCGCGCCGTCCTCGGCGTTCGGCAGCTCGGGGAGCACGTGCTCGTCCGCCTCGTCGTCGGCCTCCAGCGCCGCGAGGCGGTCGGGCGCGAGTTCGCCGAGCCGCTCGCGACGCTCGGCTTCGTCCATGTCGGCGACCCGGTTCACGACCGGGGCGACGACGCCGGGGATCTCGTCGCCGTGCGGTCGGAAGTCGGGGTTCTCGCCCATGAGCGGGCCCATGATGGCGCCCACGTCCGGGTCGTTGCCGTGTTTGAGCGCGTTAAACAGCGCGGCGGTCTCGGCGGCCGCCTCGGCGCGCTCGCGGAGTTCGTCGTCCATGCCGGTCGGTTGTCGGGGTCGGCTCAAAAACGCCGCGGAACGGCGGTCGCGGAGGCGACTCGCGGGGGCGCGAGCGCCGCGGGGCCGCGGGTAGGGGTATCGAAGCCGTGGCGCCGGACCCACGTAAATCGTCGAGACCGTTCACGCCGCGAGGACCGCCGCGTCGCCGTGAACGGTCGAGAGGCTTATTACCGCTCGATGCCGTAGTTGTGGGATCTGCTAGCAAGGCCATCCCCCGAGGCCGCCGTGCGCCGGCTCCGCCGGGTTGATATCGGGGCGAACCGTTGTGCGGCTATGGACACGGGAGCGACCGACGGCGGGGCGCGGCACACGAGGGGGTCGACGTGGTAGGACCGATAACCGAAGCGGAGCGCGACGCCGGCAACCGGCGAATAAAACTCGTTATTCTGCTCATCGTGGCGACGTCGCCGCCGCTCATCTCGCTCCAGTTCGACCCCTCCCCGCTCGAACTCCTCGCGGCGCTCGGCGCCGGGACGGCGCTGGGGCTCGTCGTCGTGTGGTACCTCAGTCGGTTGGGAACGGAGTTCGCCGGCAGTTCGCGCCGACCGGACCGGCGACAGTGATCGGAGCGTAACCGGCGGTCTCGGCGTCAGTCCTGTTCGATCCGCGAACTCGCGGACGCGCCCGACTCCGGAGCGGTGACCACCTCGCCGGCGCGGTCGCCGGTGATCGACCGGGACGACGACAGCGGCGAGATGCTCACTTCGCCCTCTATCACCGCGAGCCGGTCCGAGCCGGGGTCGTCGGCCACGTCGCCGCGGAGGAACTCCCGCCAGAAGCGGTCGCGGAGTTCCATGCCCATCTCGCCGCGCCGCTCGTTGACCGACCAGCCCTCGGGGACGTTCTCGGGTTCCGACGGCGCGTCGCCGGGGTGGAACTCGATGACGTCGAAGCCGCGCGCGGGTTCGGTCAGCCGGTAGGTGGGGTCGGCGGCCGTCTCGTCGCCGGCCGCGGGGACGTTGACGTTCAACACGTCGGCGCCGAAGGGGAGGACGAGGCCGTCGTCGCCGCGCTCCGAACGCTCGATCAGGTCGACCGCGACGCGCGCGGCGACCGCGAAGTCGCTGGCGTCCAGCGTCGGCGGGACGGGGAGGTTACCGCGGTCGTACAGCGACACCGCGATCGCCGGCGTCCCGAGGAACGACGCCTCCATCGCGGCGCCGACCGTGCCGGACTGCCCGAGGATGTGCGCGCCGATGTTCGGGCCGTGGTTACAGCCGGAGACGACCACGTCTGGGTCGAGGCCGAGCGCCACCTCCGCAACGGCGACGCAGTCGGCGGGCGTGCCCTCGACCGCGTAGCCCGCGTCGGTCTCCGTGTACTCGACGGTCGTGTCCCACCACGAGCGCGCGCCGCCGACACCGGACTGGTTGCTCTTGGGGGCGACCACCGTCACGTCGTACTCGCGACCGAGCGCGTCGGCCAGCGCCCGGATCCCGACGGCGTCGATGCCGTCATCGTTGGTGAGGAGGATCTCCGTCGTCATGGTCGACACTGCGAGCGGACGGGAGAAAACGTCGCCGGTCGCAGACGAGCGACGGTCGCGGCGAAAAACGGGGGTCGCGACAAAAAACGGGGGTCGCGGGCGTCGTCCGGGTGGTACTCGCGGGTGGTCAGCCGGAGGGCGGGGCCGCGGGGAGCGGGGCGACCGAACCGCTCAGTCGGCCGAGACGGGCGGGGCGGACCGCGCCAACTCCAGCACCTCGTCGAAGAAGCCGAGGGAGTCGTGCGGGCCGGGGTTCGCTTCGGGGTGGTACTGGCGGGTGATAACGTCGAGTTCGGCGCTGTCGAGGCCCTCGACGGTGTCGTCGTTGACGTTCACCTGCGTCACTTCGAGCGGGCCGGTGTCGGCGACGGTGTAGCCGTGGTTCTGCGTCGTCATCACGACCTGCCCGCTGCGGAGGTCCTTGACCGGTTGGTTGACGCCGCGATGGCCGAACATCATCTTCTCGGTCGACCCGCCGAGCGCGCTCGTGATGACCTGCTGGCCGAGACAGATGCCGGCCATCGGCAGGTCGCCGGCGAAGGCGTCGACGACGGCCTGCGCCGCGACGAAGTTCTCCGGGTCGCCGGGGCCGTTCGAGACGAAGAGGATATCGGGATCGATGTCGGCCACGTCCTC
>Ga0209946_1001162_pt1 | contig 10762 bp, 9 predicted proteins | sample SalPon2_A_H2O_MG_FD_185704 | JGI IMG/M metagenome (GOLD analysis project Ga0209946, IMG submission 185704) | Salt pond water microbial communities from South San Francisco under conditions of wetland restoration - Salt Pond MetaG R2_A_H2O_MG... | ecosystem: Environmental > Aquatic > Non-marine... | reverse complement strand
TCGCTGCTCCCCAGCCTCGCTTCGGAAGCAGGGTGTCTCAGCCAAGTCCGTGTCCTGCCAACACTCCAGCACTGTTCGTCCAATATATCTCGTTTTAGCCGAGCTCGTTGTCGGACTTTCGTTCGATTCGTGGCGTTGTGACAGGGAATTGTGAGTTGGCGGGGTGTGCGGTCTGCCAGACCGTACGCCGCGTATCCCACCGTTTTCACGCCAGACTTCTCTCGATCGCCGTTCTGTGAGTGAAGTTATAGTTCTCATGGTCGACGAATCAGCGCTAATACTGGTGGCTGTAAGTTCGTAAAGATATTCCCCACACGGGTGATGAATTCCGTCAGTTTGTTACAGCCACCAGTATAAGAGATTGAAAGCGCCATGCACTTAGTGCAGGCCGCTATTAAGTTATTGTGACTATGGCGAAAAAGAAGTTCGGAGTCTCTGTTGATGAGGAGATCGTGCGAGAAGTAGATGAACTGGTCGCTGAGTGTGAGGGTCTCGGAGTCAGCCGCTCCGAAGTCGTCGAAGCCATACTCACAGCAGTTATTCAATCCGAGACGAGCCACATTGAACAGGTACGACAACTCATTATCCGGAGACGAAAGGGAACTCTATAGCTAATTCGAAGCTTTGTGCACTAAATGCACATAGTTCTAAGCTAATAATCTAAAGTCCCCAAACTAGCTACTGCGTATGAAGAGTTCTATGACAGGCACACCATCTCTTCTCGGTCTTCCTACTTGTGGGGGGTGAAGTCAGAGCGGTGCAGCGATTTCTGGGCACAGCCAAATACAGATGCCTCCCACACTGTCAAGGACAGGCCACAGCCTGTGGCATGGCCAGCTATCCACCGGTCAGCAACTGTGGGACAGTCCATGCCCGAACAATATGGGGCAGGTCAATCGGATAGACTGCATAGCTGAGACACTCGCCGCTGGGAATTCCTCCGTCGTCAGACGGCGAGAAATGCCAGCAACGCAGGCAGATCGGTGTCTGCCAACGAGTTTTACAACAGTAGTGTTGTAAACCAATGGCCGGTACGAGTTCCCCACGTTCATTCTGTGAGAAACGGTGAAGAGGGGTTTTCCCACCGACGATCTGGGTACGTTCTACAGGCAGAGCAATCGGAACGCCTCAGGGACTCCGTAAGACTTCGTCTTCCATAATGACGGGACGCCAGTGCTAAATTCTCTCGCTGCTCAACAATCATACTTAAATGGGTATGTCATAGAATAGTTCCCATCGTCTACCAAATGTATGTACACATAGTGTACGGCGTTCTTAAGTTGTCGTAGCTATTGCAAAAAGAAATTCGGAGTCGCTGTTGACGAGGAGATCGTGTAAGGAGTGGATGTACTGGTCGCTGAGTGTGACAATCACGGAGTCAGCCGCGCCGAAGTCGGCAAAGCCATAGTCAAAGCAGTTATTCAATCCGAGACGAACCACGTTGAACAGGTGTGAAAAATCGTTATACGGAAACAAGAGGGGGACTCTCTCTATCTGATTTGAAATTTTGTGCACTTAGTGCACTGTTCCTGAGATGATAAGCCTAACACAATAGCGCTCGAACTATCTATTGTATATGAAACTTTTTACACTAGTCCTACCTGAATTTTAGGTTAATAATGGGGAAAACCGGAAGCGCAAACACATCGATAGTGGGGTGTGTGATCTGAAGCTCAGCTAGCTGATGAGATGCTGCTTGGTAGTAGTTGTCTTGAACACATCGATAGAGGAGTGTCTCCCAATCCACTATTCAGTGGCTTTCAGTTGGGCAGTGACGACTGCCTGAACTTCGTCGCTCGGAATCATCCCTATTCGAGCGTCTTCAGCCAGTGTCTCGAGAATTGTCTCCGGTGATTCCCCGAACTGGAACTCGAGGAACATACCGGAACTAGGTCCGTAGCTACGGCGTTCGAAATCGACCAGCGAGTAGGTCGTGAGCTCTTTCATTTTGTTGACGTAGGTCTCTTGATGGTACTGGTCTGCATCGATAGAATCTGTCAAATACTGATACACCTTGTAGCCTGTCGAACTGCGTGCACAGCCGGACTGTGACTCTGCAGCGACTGCCGCAGTAGCGTACAGACAGAGCTTCTTCTGCGTGCTGATTCCACGAACTACTTCAAGCACACGGTTCTGTTCGACCTTGTCTTGGGCCTCACGGATGTGCTCTTCACGAACACGCTCCGCAGCTTCACGTTCAGCGAGCTCGCTGGCGACTCGGACCAGATCAATCGCCTTCCTAGCATCGCCGTGGGTTTGTGCGGCAAATGCAGCGGCCAACGGAATAACATCGTCGTCAAGAACGTCTTCAAAGAAGGCGTCTTGACGGCGGCGGAGAATTGCCTGAAGCTGGTTAGCGTCGTAATCATTGAAGTGTACATCCTCAGGCGTAAATGAGCTCCGGGCGCGACTTCCGACGAACTCCATCATTTTGGTGTCGTTAGAGATTGCGACGACGGAGACGTACGATTCAAGATCGCCATCCGTCCCGGCGCGGGAGAGTTGATACAAGAGCCGCGAGAAGGCAGGTTCCTGTATGTCCCGGCGACCAACAAGCATATCGAGTTCGTCGAGGACAAAGACAACGGAGTCGAAATTCTCGTTGATGATTCGGAAGAGTTCATCCCACTTTTGCTTCGTCGAAACACCATGTTTGGGAACCTCAACTTCGACACCAGCTTCATCAGCCGCCTGCGTGACAAGTTCATAGACTGCAACACCGACTGTGTCGAGCTCCTGGCAATTGACCTTGACAGTCCCAAACCGGATTTCCCGGGACGCACAGATACTGCTGATTTTCTTACACACAGCCTTTGTGATCAGAGATTTACCGGTCCCCGATGGTCCATAGAGAAAGAGATTCGGGGGTTGGTTGTCACCGAGTGCGACCCGAAGCATCTTGGTCACCTCCTGGAGTTGTTGATCTCGGCCGACGATGCGCTCTTCTGTGACGACGTGGTTAGGGTCCAGAAGGGACCGATCACGAATGAGGCCCTTTTGCTCGTCAAACTCGAGGAGCATCTCCTCAATCGATTGGGAATCCGACGAGCCTTCTGTGGTGTCAATTTCAGAGGAGGCGTCCGGCGGCACCGACGTTTGGTCTTCGACCGGGGCTGTGAGATGCGACCGGGATGACTCAAGCTCCGAGTCAGGAGAGTCATCAGGGTGAGAAGCAAAGTCGTCGGAATCCATGGAAGTCATAATACAGTCCCATGATAAAAATCTTCCCGCCTCTATCGAAGTGTGATTGGTGGATCTAGACCGTCAGCTATCCGTATTGCCTAATAGAGTGAGTTGGAGAGGATACAACTACCAAGGGAGTAACGAAGTGTTTCGTAAACTGCCTCCCACACCCACACCCCTCTATCGATGTGTTCGAGTGAGACAAAGGGGTGGGGGTGTAGGAAGACTAATTCACTTATAGACCAGCCAGAACGATGATTCATTGAATTTAGACGGTTAGCAGGCCTCTTGGACCTGTCTCGTCGAGAGTGTCTTACTTACTTACTCTAGTTTATCTAGAAGTAGAACACACACACACCTCTATCGATGTGTTCGAAGTGTTTTTCATCTTCATAGCACCGACACGCCACTTCGATTCTACCAAATAGTCCCCAAACCGCCATTTCAGCCCGTTAGAATCGGTTTTCACTCTCTACAGACGGTTTCTCTCGTTTGCAATGGCCGGACACCTTTCTCCGGAACACATCGATAGAGGGGTGTGGGTGTTTTCGGGATATCGACTTGAGATTTGATCCCGTCGGTTTACTCCTCGTCCGGTCGGCGAGATCTTTGTACTGTGAACAGATCTTGTCTCCGTTCTGCCACTGCCAGTGATAATACCCGCTATCGTTGATGATTTGAAGAGATGTCTGTCTCAGTTGCGTTCCCGATGCGGCTGGTGGACTGTTCAGTAGGTTGGTCTGGCATTCTATGACACATCGCTACTCAGCATCGTATCCCCATTCGCGTAACTGGTCAGCAACGTCGTCGAGGTGCTGTTCAAGAGCAACCTGATAGGCTGCCTCGCGGATGTCCAGAATCAATGGCTCTTCGCCAAGTATCGCTTCAAGATCGGTCTGAGCTTGACTCTCTTTGGATTTGGTTTCTTGCTGCAGGAAAAACTGAACCATCTCGCGGCTATCTTTTGCGTTTGAGCGCGTGAACAGCCATGGGTAGCTCGAACTTGTTGTCGACCCACTAGTGCTTCCGGTGCTCTCCTCAACCGTGTCGACGACAGCTCCGCTAGACTTGGACGAAGATTTAGATCCTGCCTCGTCATTATCATTGGACTCGTCGTTGCTATCGCCGGTCTCAACGTCAGCGAACGGGTCCTCGCCGGAGCCGGACTTCATACCGTTAGTCATCTACGCTACCTCCTCGATGTGCGCTGCAAGCTCTTCGAGCTGCGCTAAGGTTTCTTCCTCGTAATCATAGGCCGAGCGGACCTGTTTCACGTAGTGTGATGCGGGGTACTGCTGGTCCCAGCATCCCTCGAAGAGAGAGGACCGGTCGGCAATGGCGACCGGTGCGTCGAAGCCGAGGTCCCGAATGCGTTCAAGATACTTCGCTTGGTCACTCGTCGAACCGATACCGTTTGGGATAACGGCCAGCACACCAATATCGATCTCGAGCGAGTCGCTCAGGTTCAAGACGACACCTTCGAGCCCTTCTACTGACTGTATACCCTTGCCGGTGGGTTCAACCGGGACGACCAACGACCGCGTCGCATGAATCGCGTTGTAGAGGTGCAGTCCCGCGGTCGCTGGCGGGTCAATAATGAGAGTATCGTAGTCGTCCATGACCCCAGCTTCAGCCAAGACCTCTAGCAACCGTTCGTTGGGAGAAAAGGACTCGCCGAGGTCCTCAGCCATTTCCTCAGCTCGGGAGAGCAAACTTGGGAGATTTTCGAGCATATCGTGGTTTGGCACGAGGTCGAAGCCATATTCTGTCCCGTGGACGAGGTCGTCGAACTTGCCCAGTGGTCGGTCGATAAGATGGCGCCCAATGTTGTCGGCATCGCCGTCATCCCGAGGTGCATCGACGCCAAGTAAGTAGGTTAGCGAGCCCTGCTGTGGGTCCAAATCGACCGCCAGAACGTCGCGACCGTGGTCAGCGTGCGCCGTCGCGAGGCTTGCAGCGAGTGTCGTCTTACCGACGCCACCGGCCTCGGAGTAGATCGTGTATGCGAGCATAGCTAACCAGTTGGCCTCTTCGGTTATAATCCTTAGTAAGACGCATATTACATACTAACTAGTTATACTAGAGCATTAGACCAAACAGTTATACTACAAAGTTAGGATAACAAGTTAGACTGATAGGGGACCTTGACAATCAGCCCTATCACATCGAGCCTTTAATAAATTCTATAAGTTGACGTCGAAGTAACCGGACAGGCCTCTACAGTAATCTCTGTCATCACAGATTGACCAACTGGACTGATACTGGTGGCTGTAACAAACTGAATGAATTTGCCACCCCGGTGTGGCGAATATCTTCACGAACGTACAGCCACCAGTATGAAAACCATCGGTGTTCGGTTAAGCAGTGTGTCATAGAACGCTTCGTGCGGTCTGCCTATCCAATTCTTCTCAAGCTCCCGTGCAAGATGGAAGGCGCGTCTGCAGCACTTCACACAAAGAATTGGGGGGGTGTCTCATTCGGTCAGTACTGAGGATTCACTCACCAGACGGCGAGGCTTACACATAACTACTTATCAGGTGATTTTGAAGACGGCAATCGGTTAGCTGAATCGAGGCGCTAAGCCCCTTTCCTCAGCGAGCGCCGACCGAACGGGAGGCCCGAGCAGGGAGGGGATACAACGCCGCACAGTTCGCATACACGATTCGGTGGCAGGCCCACAGGCCCATGCGGTCACAACGTTCTTTCAGTAGGGTAGTATAGTATAGACCTAACCCAATGGAGTACGACCTTGACTCGGGAGCGCACTCGACGTTTTCTCTGCACTACCACCTGATACTCACCACGAAGTATCGGCGCGGAGTGCTAACTGAGGAACGAACCTAATCCATACACGAGGTCATCAGCAGGTTCACGGACAACTACGGTGTTGAACTGACGAACCTCGACGGCGAGGACGACCACGTACACATCCTGTTCCGAGCGAAACCAACCACGGACCTCGTGAAGTTCACCAACACGGTCAAGGGCGACCGCCCGCCGTATCCGCAACGAGTACGCGGACGAACTGAAAACCGAACTGTGGGGCGACTCGTTCTGGAACGACTCGTACTGCCTCATCTCGACGGGGCAGGTGTCGCTAGATGTGCTGAAACAGTACGTCGAACATCAACGTGAGTAGAATGTACTACGCCTACAACTACCGTCTCAAACCGTCCGACGCCCACCGTGAGGAGTTGGACCGCCACCGAGACATTTGTAGGCAACTGTACAACCACACGCTCTACCGCCTCAATGAGTACCAAGACGAACACGGCGAACTGCCATCCATGATCACCCTACGGTCGGAGCTACCCGACCTCAAGAAGTGGTGGGATGGTCTTTCCGACGTGTACTCGAAGGTTCTCCAAACCGTCGTAGAACGGCTATTCGACAACCTCAAGAGCCTCTCCAAACGCAAGGGGAACAGCTACAGCGTCGGTCAACTCAACTGGAAACCGCCACGGGGAGTTCCGAAGTTTCACGTACAACCAGTCTGGCTTCAGCCTCGACAAGAAGGGGGGCAGACTGTCCTCTCTCTCTCTCTCTCACTCTCGAAACTTGCGGATATACCGATTCGGCTTCACCGCGCTATCCCCGACGTTCACAAGAGCGACAGCTCTTGTGCAGCCCATCAGAAATCCCCGATTTCTGAGGACGACGCCACGGTTAAGCAGGTCACACTCAAAGAAGAGCCGACGGGTGAGTGGATCGCCACCTTTGGCGTCTAAATGGGCTGAGAGCCACCTGAAACGCCTGAGAATCCCGAGCAATGCGTCGGTATCGACGTTGGGATTTGCAAGTACGCCCACGACACCGACGGCACAGCAGTCGGGTCGCTCGACCTCACCGACGAGCGCGAACGCTTGGAACGCGAGCAGCGGACACTCTCGCGGAAGCAATACGGGTCGAACAACTACGAGAAGCAACGGCGACGAGTCGCGGAGTGTCACGCCGACCTCAGACGGAAACGCCGCGACTTCTTGCACAAGCTCTCGGCGTACTACGCTCGGGAATACGACCTCGTGGCGGTCGAAGACCTGAACGTGAAGGGGATGCTGGAGTTGCTGTCGAACAGCCGTAACACAGCGTCGGCGGCGTGGCGAACGTTCCTTTCGTTACTCGAATACAAGTGCAAACGCGGGAGGACGCACTTTGTGGCGGTCAACCCGAGCGGGACAACGAAAGAGTGCGCGTCGTGTGGTGTCTCGACAGACAAGCCGTTGTGGGTCCGTGAACACTCCTGTCCTGCCTGGGGGTTCGAGACGGACAGGGACGCAAACGCGGCATAGAACATCCTTTCTCGCGGTGTTGAAGAAGTAGGAGTGGGACACTCCGAATCACCGCCTGTGGAGACTGCGCTCCCTGTGGATACGCCTGTATCTGCAAAGCGGTCGTGGAAGCAGGAAGTCGTTCGAAAGACGGAGCCTTTCGTGATCACGAAAATCTTCGATTTTCGGACGACCCCACCTCAAGGAACGAGCCGCATCAGCGGCGAGTGAGTAGGGTAGGTCACCCACGCGTAGTGCTTTTTCAACAAGGTCGAGTAGAGCGACGCCTAATCGCCCTCTTGCCCCTCTTTCCTCAAACCGTTACGGCGAAAACCGGCCGCTGTCTTCTATCTTCAATAGGGTACAATGGGGCAGTCAGATAGCTGCCAGCAGCAACGAGAAACTCTGTATTGGCGACATCGTGTTTCTCGTGAACGCCGCGGGGTCGGTCATGCGGCGGCTGGACACCTCGACTTCTAGCAATAGCTTCGAATCACCGTCGATGGCAGCGTACAGCCACTTTGTCTCACCGTCAGCCTCGATCTGGTTCTCATCGACCGCGATCCGTGCAGCTCTACCGTTGGCGGGTCGCTCTGTGCTTCAGACAATGTCTGAACACAGTTCCAGACCGCACCGTGAGAGCAATCGACATCCAGCAGGTCTATGATTGCCACCGCCTCCCTGATCGACAGCCCCGCCAAATGGAGACGTGCCCCAAATCGGCTGATGGGTGTCCGGGTGCGCTCGTTCTCCCAAACGTCTTCGCTGTCCTCATCTAACGTCTCGCCGAGGAGGTCTGCGAGTTCTATGGTCAGTTCTCGCTACGGACATCTCATTTCTCAAGCTCGCTCAACTAAACAGTGCCCTTCGCACACAATGGTTGTTTTATTGGCCTATTAGTGATTGCCTTAGAACTGCGTGCACTTAGTGTACGCAGCTTTGAAACGCCAAAGGGTCTCCGCCCAATTCGATCCGGATACTACCGTTTCGAACCTGTTCAACATGGCTCGTCTTCAGCTCGAACGCCCAGTAGTCGTACAGGTGGGGTTTCAGGATGTTCTTTAAACGTCGTCGGACGGTTTCGTGAGTGATCGACTCGAAGTCGATCTCGTCGAGAGTAACGAGCTCGTCATACTGATGGCTGTACGTTCGGACAGATATTTGCCACTCCCGGGGTGGCGAATTCCGTCAGTTTGTTACAGCCACCAGTATCAGCAAGGAGGTGGAGCATCTCGCGGGCCTGTCCCTCCGATGGATCGCTACAAGCGAGTTTGATTAGGGTGCTTCGGCGTCGCCGTCGAGCTTCCGGTCGTACTCGCTGTCGGGCTTGCGGCGATGAATCGCCGTCGCCCACGTTCAGTGAAGGCTTTTCTCGTTCGATACGGGTCTGGTTGAGCAGCGAGGTGCTCATAGATTCGCGCATCTGTGTACCCCTTCTCGATCTTCAGAAGGATTTGTCCCCGCGTGATGTCTCAGCTTGGTGTGTCACAGCCGACATAAACCAATCAAGCGTGTTCCGGCCTTCTGCAGAGAGCTCGACAACGTGTTGCCTCCTGTTCATTAGGTACTCAGGGAAATTAAGCCAGTCAGCCTCCGCCTGAAGCTACGCTCAGCGACAAGTTCATCGATTTTTCGCATGATTTCCCCGCCAACAGCGACTCCAAACGTCTCTTTCGCTACCGCTACTGAGGGTTAAGAGATACGTGCACTAAGTGTACTAAATTTTGAGCCGATTAGAGTTAATTCGAGAAACTACAAGAACAACTCTACGATACGCTCTGCTGACCGCTAATCACTAACCCACAGAAGTAGACCCTTCTTCGTCATGTTTATGTAACAGTCTTACCGTATAGAATAACGTCGAAATGAACACGGGAAAAATAGAGGCATTCTTGTCTCTTACGCGCCCGCCCGCGAGCCCAAATTCTAACCTACGGATTAACACAGTATGAACAGTCAAGCTATTGGCCTATTACTCACGATCAGTTTGCTTGCTGGACCAGGAGCTGTGGTAAGCCCTGGTGCAGATTTGGTCACGGATAACCAGCCCAACATTGTCGCTGACGACCACGCAGCCCTAAGCGGTAGCGTTGATGACTTACAGACTCTTTCTACTGCTCGATCAGCGTCTGTTAGTTCAAATCTTTCCTCCACAAGTTCAAATATTTCTTCTACAGATCGAACGACTACGTTTAGTTTGAGAACTTCTTCTACGAACCGGATTTCGACGGCTAGTGCGGACACATATACCGTCGAAGCGAACGCAGAACTTTCGAACATTCCTATAAAGGATACCACAGTAACATTCCAGCTATTGAACAGCACTGGTGTGGTGCTGGTCGAAAGTGAGCGATCTTTGAGTGACCAAACGACAACGTCAAATGTCTCGCTGACCGCGAGCTTTTCAAATAATTCTCTTGACGAAGGCGAAACACTCTCAGTACGAGCAGAAACCACCAGTGGCCAAACGAATTACACAAGCGAGGAAGTAGTCGCGACGACTAATGCTCAGGAGAAGGATCTGTGGAATGATGAGGACGCGTTTGAGTCGGTGGTAGGCGAGTTACTGTTGGAGGCTGAGAATGCAACAGTGACGGCAACTGCAGACCTGTCGACGGCGCCCGTCAACGACACGGACGTAAAATTCATTTTGAAGAACACGGCGACTGGCGATACTCTGGGGACAGCGACGAAAACGATTGCAGGTGATACCACAACGAGTGACCCTGTCACACTGCGTGGGAACTTTTTGGACAACTCACTAAACATCGGGGATGATCTTGAGTTGCGTGCGACGCAGATATCCGGCGACTCGGACTACAAAAATTTGACCACCACGATTACAGATATTCGCCCCGGTGACGACAAGGATGCAACAGGGGAGCTGGGAGCTAAGGATACGACGGTAACGGCGGATGCAGAACTGTCGACATCACCGGTTGAGAATAAGACGGTGACGTTTACATTGCTGAGCGGGAATACTCGCTTAGCCACTGTACAGGATGTCGTTAAGAGTGGCAATAACAAGACGGACAATGTCACACTAACTGGCAACTTCTCAACTGCCGGATTCGAAGCAGGAGACGAACTCAAGATACGAGCGAACGCATCCGGGTACGCACGCGCGGAAACAACTACTACCGATGTGAGGCCGGGAGATGAGCCTTCGGTAGTGGGGGACCTCGGCTTAGATGCAGAGGATGCAGTGGTGACGGCAACTGCAAACCTGTCGACGGCACCAGTCAACGACACTGATGTGAGGTTCATTCTGGAGAACTCGACGGCTGGAGGTACGCTGGCGACAGCCGAGA
>Ga0209946_1001160_pt1 | contig 10798 bp, 18 predicted proteins | sample SalPon2_A_H2O_MG_FD_185704 | JGI IMG/M metagenome (GOLD analysis project Ga0209946, IMG submission 185704) | Salt pond water microbial communities from South San Francisco under conditions of wetland restoration - Salt Pond MetaG R2_A_H2O_MG... | ecosystem: Environmental > Aquatic > Non-marine... | reverse complement strand
CAACCATTACCCACACAGAGAACTGGCTGAAACACACATCCGTGTGGTAGGCGATGGGAGTGATGAGTATATTCCACCAGCGGATATTATTGATGAACAATTTCTTTGTCATGAATGTGCATACAACCTTGAATTGTTCTTACAAGAAATTGGTGGTGAAGTAGTCCAATGAGCAGACCAGTATCTTCACTGTTGCGTGACGATGATAATGATTTACAGTCAAATTATAAACTTCATGACATTGGTGAAGCATATCTCACTGAGTGGTTACAGTCTCGTGGGTACTACGTAGAACAGTGGGGGCTTGATAACAGGGAGGATACTGATACACTCCAATACGATGATCGCATGGACATTCGAGTGTGGGATTCAGAAACGAAAGTGAAATGTCACGGACTTGTTGATGTGAAAACAAAGTCCTCACACGATTGGTTAGGAATCTTTAACGAGCGTCATTTGGTGAAGTACGCACGTTGGGCTGCACTGTACGACGTGCCTGTTGTGGTCTTTTTCACGCTCGTAGACACAGACCACGATACAGTTGGTGATGAAACGTTTATTGTAGAAATACCACCATTTGATGGATACGAACAGTACTATAGACATTACACCAAAGACGGTGTGGATGCACACTTCTATATGGATTCAACAGACAGCATCGTGAATGACTGCCCAGTTGTGAAACGGACATTTGGCGCAGATGATGCAAACACGGTTGTGGTGTGTGATGAATCACACTATCAGTCATTGCAGTATTTTGAACACGTACTAGACAACTGATTTCCACAAACAGGTTTAAGTGGATTGGGATTCTTGTATACACATGGGTGTTGGAAAGCAATTCGAGTTGCACATCAAGAACAAGGTGATGGAACATACGGATGCAGATGTGGTTGCCATTCGACCTGATTTTAGTGGGTCTTCAAAGTACTCTGTTAGTGATGTAATCATCATGTATCCACGAGAAAACGGGATTGCGACACCACAGATTCGTGGTGCCTTTATTGAGTTGAAAAAGCGCCGTGTTGAAAGCGGGCGGCGAACAACAGTGATGAGTGGATCATCACAAGGTGATAGTGGGCTTGATGAGCTTACCACGTTAGTGGAACACACACCACCGTGGGCACGGTCATACGTGGCAGTGAAATTCAACAGAGCAGAGATGCAACTGATGGATGCAACAAAGCTGTTGGTGCAGTTACGACAGTTGGATAGTGAAGATAAAACACATGTGGGTGAATCGTTTTGTGAAGCACGGTTGACGGGGAGTAACAATATTTCGATGCGGAAGCACGGTGATTTGCCCTCCCAGACCCTAGGGGTTACACCCTGGAAAGTGGTCTGCAACGAACTGGGTATTCAGCACGATGAGTAGTAAACTAACATGGCGATGTACACAGTGTAATGAGACGTTCACAACGATGCCACAGCGACACACGTTCGCATCATGTCCAAACGGGTGTGATGCGTGGGTTGATCACGAACCAGCGTATGTCCGAATGAACGAATATGTAGAGGTGGTAGATGATGAGTCGTGAAATACAGATATGGCACTTTGACTCAGATGAATGGGAAAGTCATAACAGGTATTATTACAAACATAAACGAACAGGAACCGTGATTCATAAAGAAACATACAAAGATAGGTGTATTAAACACAAAGCAATTCAAGAATATGAAACAGAACACTATGAGTGAGAATATATACTACAAAGATGATGGCGAACCATGCCAGTTGTGTGTCGATTCAGATGGCTACTGTCACCACCACATAGACATGGCTTCAGACGACGACACTGCGACACTGCACACAGTATCATTAGAAGATGGCATATCACACTGCCCATCGTGTAAACAAGAGTTGGAGGTCACACAGCCCGTTGTGTACAGCCAACAGTTCAATGACGCTCGTGTCAACATCTTTGTTGAGTTACAGTGTGGGTGTGCTTCAGCCCAAATCCCGTTTGGAGAAAGCCATGTGCAAAAAGATATACTACCTGAGGTATGGAGATAGTCAATGAGTACCAACACAACTGATTATGAGTTCCCAGATGGATGGGGGCTGTACAGTGATGCACAGAAAAATGCGTGGTTTATCAGAGAACGGGTGTTTCGACAGGCGATACGGCAAGACACCCACTTTGGACGGAAGTATGATGCTGACATGGAACGAGAAACGAGAATGAACACAGACCAGTTCCGTGTTGACGACGACGTAGAATAGTAACCTTTTTTGCGGTCAGTCACGTTGTAGTGGTATGGACGTTAGTGTCCTTGCACAAACAGACCACCCTGATAGACTCGCAGTGGCATGTGGCCGTGGTGATTACATGGCTGATAGCCTTGTTGACGTGGACGTAAGCGACGACAGTGACATGGACACTGTTGTTGATGCTGTGTCCATTGATCACACCTTCAGCCATCTTGATACTGTCAACACAGAGCTTGATGAAAAGGTGGCAAACATGATACATAAGTTTATCAACCGTGGTCACTGGGGTGTGTTTGAACACCCAACTATCACGGTGGCTGTTGAAGGCATTTCACGAAGCTGTATGGCACAACTCACTCGGCATCGACACATCTCTTTTGATGTACAATCAATGCGCTATGTGAAGTTCAAAAACGCATCCTATGTAACCCCACCATCGTTGGCGTCAAGGGGAAAAACGTATGACTTTGAACAAGCCATGTCGATTGATGCGTATCAGACGGCTGTTGATAGCGACATTCCAAAAGAAGATGCGAGGATGATGTTACCAATTGGAACAAAAGTGAATCTCACCATGACACTGAACTTGCGAACCCTGTTTCATGTTGCAAACCTTCGTGCAAAAGCCAATGCACAGTGGGAAATACGGAATTTAACAGAACAATTGTTGGGAGAGGCACGCAACTGGGCACCAATCAGTATGGCACTGTTTGATGAACAGACGCCAATGAAGATTAGTCCGTAATCACAACACTTATACTGTATAGCAACGAATATGGAGTATGGGTAATTCAAACACCCGACGTGAGATCGTTGACTCACTCAACCACGATGAGTTGGGTAACAGTACGCTAATACCGTTTTCATACATTGGTGGGAAGTTTAGCCACTTGAATTGGTTGTTGCCACTGCTTCCTGAAACAAAATCATATACAGAACCCTTTGGTGGAAGCGGTGTCACGTTATTGAATCGCCAGCAGTCTGATGTAGAAACGTTCAACGATTTGTACAGTGACGTTGTACAATTCTTCAGAGCAGTTCGAGATTACCCAGATGAGTTGATTGAACAACTGTCGTTGACACCATACAGTGAAGAAGAATTTGAACTGGCAAAACAACGTGATGAATCTCTCAGTGCTGTTGAGCAGGCACGGCGGTTTTTCATTGTTGTGAACATGGCATATAACAATAATATAAACAGTGGGTCATGGTCGTACAACTGTAACTATTCTTCTCGTGGTGTGTCAAAGAAAGTATCTTCATTTCAAGCCAAACTAGGTAGACTGAAAGAAATTTCTAATAGACTTGATGGTGTACAAATAACGAACCGTGATGCGTTTGATGTGATTGAAACGTTTGATTCTGATACAAACTTGTTTTACTGTGACCCACCGTATACAACTGATGTACGAACAAACGATATTTATGCTGTTGAAATGAATATGGACGAGCAGGAATCGTTGTGTGAGTTGTTACTATCTTGTGATAGCGATATTGCACTATCAGCGTATCGAAACCCGTTATATGATGAACTGTTAGTGGCTAACGGCTGGGATGTTGTACTGGCTGATGAAAAGAAACTGTCTGCAACACCAATGGGAGAAGGATCTACAACACAAGAAGCGTTGTATGTAAACTATGAGATAACTGATGAAATGAAAACAGCGGCGTTTCAGTAACGTTTAAACATTTTTATGACAGTGCGTCAAAGTCCTCATCAATAGAGAGCCACAGCACTGTACTGCCAACAGAGAGAATTGCCATTGCACCAATCGAGGTAGCTGATGCTTCTCCAATCATCCAAAATGATGCCTGTTCAATACACTTTGAGATAAACAACAGTGGTAAAAACGGTGTATCAACAAGCTTGCGATACAACTGTGCTGCATCGTTGTTGAGTCCCATCACGAGGATAGTAGTATTCCATACGCTGCTCTCAGATGGCTGTGTGGGGCTGCTATGCGTCTTTGTATGTATCAGGGTCGTATGAGACACCACCAACAAATCTGGCCCTCTCAGGACCGTAGAAGCCGTTTGCAGTTTCGTTCCGTTGTGACCAGAACTGTTCCCACTGTCTGTCACGAAGCAGCGTGTCGTCTGCATACTCTCGTGCAGTTGGGACATGCCCACATTCAGTACAAACTTTATCACCGTCGTACTTTACATAGTGGCCATCACACGCCTCTGTATTACATTCCAATACTTCCTCTGAGTCATAATCGTAAAACTTCTTTGCACCATCATACATCGTCAATCACCACTGGTGGAAGTACCGTGTCTAATGCGCCTATTGTCGCATGTTCTTGATTTGTTTCAGTAAGATGTTCTGCACCCTCACGAACACTGGTTTCTGTATGCGCGTATATATCCGTCCCACCAGCATCTGTGGGGAAGATGTACACATGATGCTGTGTGGGTTCAGCAGCAGGATCGTACACCCACGAGGAATGCGTGTACTGTGGCTCACCATCCTGGATTCGATACTTCACTGAGGATGCAAAGTTACGATGATAGGTTGGATACAACAGTGCGGTGACAGCAGTTGGTGACAGTGACGTTGTAGTGAGATAATCCTGTGTTCCTTTTTCGTACACAAACGGGTGTATGTCACCATAATACGTATCTGCAACACGGAACACTGTTTTTCGTATGTCTTCAAGCGACTGTGTTGCTGGCCCACAGTACTGTTCAACAACACGAACTGCACTGAGGCTGTATTCTAAGAGTGTGTCAATAGCAGTATAATTCATGTCTCTGTATCTGGCTCAGTAACCTGTTGTACGTCTATCTCATCGTGGAATCCAAGACACAATTCGTGAAACTGTTCCCACGACTCTGTAACTGATTCATTCCAATACGAGGTAGTGTGCAGTGGTGTTTTTGCTACGTTACTGTGCAGTTGGAAGGTGCCTGTATCGGGGTGAATCCGCCACACTTCAGTGTGGTCAATTGTATCAACGTTAATGTCGTCGTCCATCTCCACTGCTTTGGCATAGGCTGCCAACTGCAATTTGTTCTTATCACGATTCCCACTTGAGGTTTTCAAATCACAGATAGCGGTGGTGCCATCCTCGTATCGAATCACTAAATCCACTTGTCCACCAAAGCCATACTTGTGATTGAGTAAGAACCGTTCAACAGCAATGATGCTGTCAATATTCAACGTGTCAATGATGTATGCAAACGTTTGTTTGAAAAAGGCAATATCACTGTCAACAACATCCCACAGTGCTTTCTTAAACGTATCAGTGGTGGCGTGTGGATTATGTTGCTGATACATGTCCCCATACCCGTTAATCACGTCACGGTCTTTCAGCACGCTGTATAACACTTCACGGGGGCTATCAACAGCTACTTCATCCCCGTGTTGAAGATACAGTTCATACCGTGATTGATACTCATCATTGGAGTATGGAAGGTTCTCAGCAACCTGTGACAGTGCAGCCCAGTGGCATAAGGTACCACGATGCCGCTTGTACCAGAATAGGTGTTGCCAATCGGGGTTGGTCCCCTCACCGTTGTTCTTTCGTCGCCAGTTGTCTAAGCCACTACTGTCACTGTCTCTGGTAGACAGGATGGTGGTGACAGACGGTTGCTTATACGTATCTTTGTAGTATCGATTATCAGTCTGCGGATCATTCCATCGTTTTGGGGTATCCATTTAATTTACTATAGCAACTACTTGTATATAAATGTTGTGACGTTATCGTGATGTAGACGGGAATGTAGCTGCTATATCATCGTTTAACACTGCACCATCATTACGTTTCAGTGTTGTGATGTAGCGACCGTATTTGCCTTGTGAGTGAATCACTGCGGTGAGTGGCCACTCAGTATTAGTATCTGTTTGTAACCACTCAGTAACATATTGTTTGTGTTTCATACCACGTTTGTATTCAGCACTGTCGTGAGAGACACCATATGTTTCTGCGGTATCTACATTTGCCAGTCTAATTCGTAATTCCTGATACGTGCCGAGTCCTTGATTAACCACAATGTCTATTGTGTCCCCATCAACGATGTTTGTATAGCGAGCATCGTATACCTCACTCATTGTGTGTTTTCTCGTAAGGCACGCACGTTTCCGTTTCCATCCGTTACTGTATACGGGGTTGCATCTGCATTGGTTGTGTTCACCACGTCAAAGGCAAGTTCACCGTGTGTAGGATGGTTAACTCGATAAAAGTCATATACGAGGTTAGGGTCACTTGGGTCTGCTAAGATAACAGGGTACGTTGTGTTTCCAACATGGATGTATGCCTCAGCAACAGTTGTGGGAAAACTTAGTTCATAATCAAAGCGGATTTGATAGAACGCTTCGTTTGTCCCACCAATGTCGTGAACGAAGCTGTTATCGCCAAGTTCAAATCCACTGAGTGGTTGCCACGATGAGTATTCTTGGCTTCCAAGTGCCCCATTGTATGCTGCACTTACATCACCACTTACAGACGGGTCTTGTGTCTCTGTCGTGGTTGTGACAGTTTGTTCACCACGCGTCTGCATTGTCAACTCCCATGTGTTAGATGGGTCATTAGATGTTACTGATCGTGTATCACCAACTTTGTTTGTGTAGATGTAATCTGAGTCAACAAACGACCCATTTTTTTCTTCACGATAGTAATGTCTGTCAAATGAATGCCCGCTGGGAACAGATGGGTATGAAACGGTTGTGGTATCTGAATTAACAGTTGTGGTTGTATCAATACCATACGTTTCACAAATGATTCCTAGTCGTAAATTATTTGACCCATTTACTTGTTGGATAGAACGACCGCCATTTACAAAATTATTATTTGTTGTAAAATTATATGTTTTTGACTGATCCGCGTTTAGCGTTATTGTGTCTGTTACATTACCACCATTAACGGCTTCATACAATATGTCTACTGTTACAGATGATGATTCTTTGTTTAATACTGTATATGTAAGTTCGTGATAATCAAAATTGTACCCAGATGGAACTGATGGAAATGCAGATGATTGAAATCCGTCTCCTACAGATGAAGCAATGTTACTTGCAGTGTCTGTTGACGTTGAGGAGGTTGCTGTTGCACTTCCACTATTTGTGTTTGTGTTGTAACTTGTTGAGGAACTTGTTTCAGTCGTTCCTTGCCACTGTATTTCAGCATTGCTAATAATGATGTTTTCATTCCCAACAATGCTGCCAGGGTTTTCAACGGTTGTTTCACCGTCCGTAACAAACTGAAAGTCGGTGGTTATTGTTTGTACCATTAGTCGATAATCCACACCTGTCCACTATCAGGATTAGTCGGTGCACTGGTTCGAACCTCAACGTGACTGAGCAGATAGTCACCCTCGTACCCGTCCACGCTGTCTGCATCAAGGTTACTCCCTGTTACATTCAGTGTCGTGGTTTCCCCTAACGACACTTCACCGCCACCAGTGAGATTATCACCAGCCGTAATTGTCACACTGTCGTTTGTAAGTGACAGGTTGGTGTTTCCGTTGTACACAGACACATTACCGCCACCACTCAGTCCTGTACCAGCCGTAATGGTGATTGCATCTTCATCTGTCACGAGGGTGTGGAAGGCCCCACTTTCTTTTGTTTTCAGTCTATCAGTATTTGTGTCAAACCACACATCACCACTGCCTGTTGTCTCAGGCTCGTCACGGCTGGCAAAGAGACGTAGTTTCTTTGGCCCAACATTTGTGACTGTTGTAATCGTACTGCTTGTATCGACAGTTACTTCAGCAATCTTAAATCTGTTATCAGCAACCGTTGCTGTGTTTTCAGTTTTATTTACCTGTCCGTTTACATCAACCCAAATGCTATCGGTTCGGGGCGTCGTTCCACTGTTGCTACTATGTGTTAAGACTGTTTCATCTGACGGACCAGTTTTTTGTCCATTGACATACGCCCCACTGGCTGATGCAGAAATAGTTGTTTTTAACGTCCCTGTTTGTGTAACAACAAGCCCGTTGTCAAGACGTATATCACCCTGTAAATCTTCAACACGGTTTGTAATACCGTTAATGAGTGTGTCATACGACTCTTGTTGTGTGTTCCACAACGAGTCTAATGTCTTCTCATTAACTTGATCACCACCTTCATAGAAAAACCCATTTGATGGCAATTCTCCCTGTTCCCCCCAACTCGGCCACGGATTTGATAAGTCTGTCATATTAGTTTACCTAATTGCAGCACTGAAACAATCTGTGATTGTGAAGTCTGTCATGGTTATGAACTGTGTATATGATGGTGATACGATTACACCACACTGTCTACTTCAATTGTAGTAGTCAATCACCGTTTACATCAATATCCTCAGTTAGTGTACCACCAGTCTCAATATCGTCACTGGTAAGTCCCGCATCAGGATCATCAACCTCAAGGTCGTTTTTCACGGTGAACGTTCCTGCACCCTGTTGTAGTATCACGCCGTGCCCAGCAGGAACTGCCTTTTCAAACAATGCTTGTGTTTCTTCCAAACTTAACTGGTTTTGTTCCCACGTTTCTTCTAATGCACGAACGATAATTACTGGTGATCCACGTTCTTTTTGCAATGTAAACTTTTGTGGTGAGACACCAGACACGTTTGCAATAAACTCAAGAAAGTTGTCAATCGTCGGATTGATGTTCCCTGCTCGAAACTCCGCTTTAATACGGGTGCGGTATCTATCATCCGATTCATTAAACTGTCGTGCTACGTTAACGAACGCCCCTATCCTATCAAGTGCATCACCCTGTGCAGTGTTGATATGGTGATTGGCCCATGTATCTTCAAGGTCCTGGTCTAACGAATCAGCCGTCTGTGCCAACAGTGATTGAATGAGTGTGTTGTTGGTTGACCCATCTGCAATGGTTGCAGCAGACTCCCAGTTGGCTGTGGCTACAGGAACGTTACGTGCAAGGGGTATTTTCTCTCTATCAGGAACGTCACCCCAATAGGCGTCACCCCACGTGGATTGACCCCATACGTCTATCATACTACCCTACAAGTAGTATTCGTTGGGCAGCTTCGTTATCTGTATTTGAATCGTAGTTCTCGTGCTGCAGAGGTGTCTGAAGACCCAATGTATGCTCGTGCAGTTTCTAACGTTTCCCATCCCATTGTTGACATTAACGAGTATGGAGATACGTCACGAGAAGCGTGTAGCATCGCCGCAGTAGCACGTAAACTGTGTGGATACACGTCTGTGTCAATATCAGATTTTTCAACAGCGGTATTGATACGTCTGTTGATAGTACACTTACTTTTCGGGAACATATCATACTCGTCAAAAAATTCTTCAAAGACTAGTTGAACCCGCACATCAAAGTCATATGGGATGCTTCGAGCAGAGTTCTGTGTCTTCGGTGCCCAGCGCATCTCTAATGCTTCATCGAATGTGATAGAGTTTTCTTGAAACTCGTCTTGGGCAATGGTTCGCACAGCCGTCTCATCAAGTTGTGGATACTGTTTTTCTACATCAGCAACAACTTCACTGAACGAACGGTTGTGTGTTTCCATATAGTCACGGGCTCTGTTTCGACAGTAGCCACATGGGTCGTCAAACTTGCCAAACTGACATGGGTCATGTTCAGGAATTTCTATTGTGTGCGTTGAGGTGTCTATCCATTCGTTTCTAATATGGGCTATTTCTCCACCTCGCATCCCCATACGACCAGCACACATCATAATGAACTTTGTTTCAAGTTGCTTACATGATTTCATCTCGCTAATGGATTGATACAGCAGTTCAAACTCGCGTTCTGTCAACGCATCTTCACGGCTGTGGCGGGGCATACACAGCCATATTTCTCACGAGATATAATAAGTGTATTGGTCTATGTCACGGAACTGTATTGTTATAGTAAGACACCGAGTGAATCATTGCGATTTGTATATATCCCACAGATCATAGGTTGTGTCAATCGTAGCGCCGTCCCCCGGTTCATTGTTGAACGAGCCAATCGAGATTGTATCAATAGTGTCTCCGAATCTATAACTACCCGAAAAGAATGACTTATGGCCATCTTCCTGAGCCGTAGACGTAATCGTATAGTCTGAACTGTTAAACGTTATTTCTGTATATATCCAAGTTCCGTATGAGGCTCCACCGTCAAACTCGTTGTAACTGCCATCCCACCCAACCCACTGAGGGTTATCGCAAGCGAACGCAAGCTCATTGCCCGAAGGACTAAAAAACGATACAGCCATCCCGTTCTGGTTAGAAGTTTCCTTCCAGTAGAACGAAACCGAATCTGGTTGCGAATAGTCATATCCGTTCAAATCAGCAAGATTTAGCTTATCAACACTCGAATCAAAAGAGTCTGAGAAAATTTCGGCTGCGTATTGGCCTTCGTAGCTATCGGAAGTTATTTGTAGGTAGTTACTCGTCCACGGACTAACTGTACCGTCCTCATAGTCCAACACCACGCTGTCGGGTATTGCAGACCATACTATGTCACCATCCATAGTGATCTCAGAAACATCTTGACCATCTATCGTTGCACCTGTAATGTCGTTGCCATCAATACTTGTCGGGGGCATGATTAATTTGTCTTAAAGTTGATTATTCCGCTACCGTCAGTTCCATCTTTCTGTACATCGTATCCATCAACATTATCCGCATTGTCAG
>Ga0209946_1001155_pt1 | contig 10837 bp, 19 predicted proteins | sample SalPon2_A_H2O_MG_FD_185704 | JGI IMG/M metagenome (GOLD analysis project Ga0209946, IMG submission 185704) | Salt pond water microbial communities from South San Francisco under conditions of wetland restoration - Salt Pond MetaG R2_A_H2O_MG... | ecosystem: Environmental > Aquatic > Non-marine... | reverse complement strand
ACACTCGGTTACGTAACTCTCGCCGTCGAAGTGTGACGGGCTGACTTCTTTCGTGACTGGGTCTTTGTCCTCCGGGTCGCAGTTGCAGTGTGCTGGCATGGTTAGTTCTCCTCCGTGTTCTGGTCGTTCTCGGACCCGCACCGGGTGGAAAACCGGCCGTTCGCACCGCCGGATTGGTCGCTCCCGCACTGATACCGGACACATTTTCTATTCGGCCGCGTCGCCCGCTGGTCACTCGGCATCAGTCACCCCGCTCGAGATAGTCGCCCGCGCCGGCGCCGATCGCGACGCCAGCTCGACGAGGTCGCCGCCGTCGCGATAGGCCAGCACAAGTTCACGGTCAGACGTCGAGACCGTCACGGAGTCCTCGACCGGGTCAGCCACCGTCGGCCTCCCGCGGGTCGTTGACCAACTCGTACAGGCCAGTGTCGAACAAATTGTCGACGTGGCTGTGCTCCTCGAGTCGTTTGAGTCGCTGCTGGACGTACCCTCTTGAGTACTCGTCGACGTCGTCAACGAGACGTTGTCGTGCGTACGCGGGCGTTACGCGGCCCTCGTCGAGGTACTCCAGCAGGTAGCTGTCAACTTTCCGCAATTCGTCTTGGGTCAGCATACCCGTATTGTCGGTTGTCGCGCTCACAAGAGTAACGATGCGGGCCAACGCCGTAAGGATTGCGGTGTAAGCTCTTTTGGCAAGCTCGGTTTACAACCTTACAGCGTAATCTATTAGTACCCCGCCGTTGTACATGGTAGTAGAGACGCCGGGTGCCACAGAAAGTGGCCGACTGCGCCAACAGTCGACCGGTGTCCCGCAACAGGACAATGCAAACGACGCAACCAATCATCAAAAACGACGCGGACGGCATCGAACAGCTATCCGATCGAGACGTGCGCGCGCTCACCGAGCACATGGACATCTACCCCGACGACCCCGACACGACGTCCGAGGAGATCGCGGTCTACAACAAGGGCACGCGGCACATCATCAACCCGCTGGCCGGGTTCTGCGACTGCGAGGACCAGCACCACCGCCAGCCCGACGGCGGCTGTAAGCACCTGCGGCGCTACGACTTCGAGCAGGGCGCCCGCGACATCCCGTCGTGGGTCCAGACCGACGCGCTCGACGACAGCGTCGACGCGCCGACGGCCGACGCCGACGGCGGCGAGCTGGCCGTGGCCGACGGCGGCCAGCAGACCGAGGCCCGCATCACCGGCCCGCATCCCGAGTTCGACAAATACGGCAACTACACCGGCAGCGACTTCTGGCGCTGCTCGGGGTGTGGCGCCGAGGCCATCCGTCGGTCGGACCTGGACTACTGCTGCGAGGGCAAGCGATGACGGTCATCGACTCGTGCGGCCGATGGGACTGGTCGCTGCGCGTGACCGACGACGGCGACGTCGTCGCCCGCCGGCCGGTAAAGTTCGACGGCGCGACCGTCTACTCCACGGAGCACCGACCCAACAGCATCCGCAAGTCGTCGCTCTACCAGCTCGACACGCGCGAGGTCGTCGAACGATACATCCACGAGAGCGACACCGAGATGACTGTCGGCGAGTTACTCGACCGAGTGCAAGTCGTCCTTGGCGGGGTGGTCGCATGACGCTCACCTGCCCGGCGGGCCACCGCGACGTCGAGATGTACAGCGACAACGGCGCCGAGTATCCCGAGACGCGAGTCGAGTTCTACGAGTGCCACGTCTGCGGCGCCGAGTTCCGCGAGGTGCTCGTCGCGTGACGGAGCGCGAGCCCTGCGAGCGACTGACCGCCTACGAGGACGCACAGACGACCGGGCTCGACGACTGGGAGGACGACGACGAATGAAGTCGTTTGCTGAGCCCGACACGCACTTCGAGATCGTGCGCGAGGAACAGGGCGTCGGAGACGGCGGGCTGACCGCCGAGCGTCCGACCGGCGAAATACGCTGCTCGGAGTGTGGGCGTGTCGCGTACAACATTGACGACTTCCCACACGCGCGGGATTGCTCGCAGCGGTTCGTTCATTCGCGCTGGTACGCGGAACAGGCGCTCTCTGTCGAGTAGTTACGTATTTGCCGGCGTATTCGTTTCTGCACCTTCGATTCTTACGTCAGCCAGCGACAGCGCCGGGACTGTCCGCTGGCCGGCGGTGGCCGTCTCATAAGTCTCCTCGCCCCGGACCTCGCCCCACAGCGTGATGATGTCGCCGCGCAGGACCGTGTCGCCCGTCCATGACGCATAAGCGAGTTTCGAGCCCTGCGCGTCGTATGACAGCAGGAGCGTGTCGTACTCGTCACCTTTGAGACGCTGGAGGACCAGCACCGTCGCGGTCACCGGCTCACCGAGCATCTCTTCGGCGTTGCGCGACAGCTCGTCGTGCTCGACCTCCTCTGCCTCGTCCTTGACCCTCTCGATAGCGTCGCCGGACCAGTCGCGGTATTCCAGATCGACAAGCGACGCATCGTCGCCGCCGCCTTGGAACCGCGAGTCTGGGGTTGATGCCGAGCCTCCACATCCTGCGAGCGCCACCGTCGTAGCGACAGCTCCAAGATAGCGTCTGCGCTCCATAACAACAAATTATCAACAGCGAACTTAATTACTACCCCACGCCCTCTTTCACTTTCACCGAGCTACCCGTACGTTTTTGCCCTTCACCTGTCAAGCGACACGACGCCCCTATGGACCGACAAATAGCAACCGGCGTGCTACGTCGACGCCTCTTCACCGAGGTCGGTCACGTCAATGCCCTCCCGCTCCAATCGCTGACGGATTGCGTCGCGTATCCACGCAGCTTTAGAGTCATTGTAACCGAGTTGCTGTTCAATCCGCTCATTAAGTTTGGACTCCATCGGCACGGTCAGGTCTTTTCGCTCTTGCATGTTACCACAGTGGCTACGGCGACACATAAACATACACCCACTACGCCGGCGTGGTGGTCTTGGCACATGATTAAACAGGCCGTAACCACAACCACTAACTACCACGCGCCGTTATGTGGTGTCGTGGCATGAGTGAGAGTAAACAGGATGTCCATGTGTTCCTCTCGGCGTCGCTCAACGACACGATAGAGGACCAACTGGATTACGGAGACAGTAAGAGCGCATGGATTCGCGAAGCCATCCGTCAGCGTCTCGAGACAGACAATTAGCCATCTCCTGCGCCCGCGGCCCCAGGTCCAATTGCGACCGCGAGCGCAGGTGGCACGGCCACATGAGACCCCTATGACCCCATACGACCGCCACGGGCTGACGCCCGCACGATACCCTTGTAGCAACGAATATAAAACAATCGGCCCACTGGAGGCGGGAGAATGACTGTCTCGGTCATCGTTGACGCCGAGACCCTCGCCGACGCGATCGCGCCGGTCTCCACGCTCGTCTCCGAGTGCAAGATTCACGTCGAGGACGACGGCCTGGAGATCGCCGCAGTCGACCCCGCCAACGTCGCGATGGTCGACATGACGCTGGACGCCAGCGCGTGCGCCCACTACCGCGCCGACGGGACGACGCTCGGTGTCAACCTGGAGCGTCTCGAGGACGTCCTCGGGATGGCCGACAGCGACGACATGGTCCAGTTCGACCTCAACGAGGAGAGCCGCAAGCTGGACATTGTCATCGGCGGCCTCGAATACACACTGGCGCTCATCGACCCCGACTCCATCCGACAGGAGCCCGACATCCCCGAGTTGGAGCTGCCCGCGACTGTCGTCTGCGAGGGCGGCGAGATTAGCCGGGCACTAACCGCCGCCGACCTCGCCTCCGACCACGTTCAGATGGGCGCACGCCCCGACGGCGAGATGGTCATCGGCGCTGAGGGCGACACCGACAACGTCGAGACGACGCTCGGCGATGACGACCTGCTGTCGGCCGCCGTCTCCGACGACGTCGAGTCGCTGTTTAGCCTGGACTATCTGAGCGCCATCGAGGGGCCTATCGACACCGACACCGACGTGTCGCTCCTCCTGGGCGAGGAGATGCCCGTCAAGTTGCGCTACTCCATCGGCGACGCGACGGAGGTCGTCCACATGGTCGCGCCGCGCATCCAGTCGGAGGGCTAACCGATGCCCGAGACATCCTGCTGCCCACAGTGCGACTCCCCAGCAATTTACTGCGTCTCTCCTCACACGATGCACGACAAGGTCAGCGAGCACGACTGGGCCTGTCGAGACTGTCAGCATGAGTTCGACGACCCTCTCACGCGCGACGCGAAAAACCCACTGGGCCAGGACGACCCGACGGCCCCTCCAGAAGGGACAGCCGCGAGGATACTGCACGATATGGACCCCGACGAGTTCGGGGAGAAACTATGAGGCATCCCGACGGCCACTGTCAGCACTGCGGCGAGGCGCTGACGTTCGTCCCCTGTCGCAACTGTCTCACGCGCGCCCGCGAGGAGGTCGCCGATGCATAGCGCATGGAAAACCCGCTGCCCGCGCGGACACTCCTGTCTCGAGGGGCGCAACGCCGATTACTACCGCTGCCGCTCGTGCGACCGTCGGTATCAGGGCTCCCCGCTCGATGCGGCCGAGCACGAGTTCCCCGTCGACGACGTCGAAGACCACGCGATGCCCGAGACGCCAGACAAAATCGAGGTGCTGGCCGAGCTGGTCCGGCGGTGTGACGCCGGCCGGTCCGGGCTCAAAGCCAACGAGATTCAGGCCGGGCCGAGTCCATCGGTCACTCAGTCACTCATCCAACTCCGAGACCGCGGGCTCGTCGAGGAGCAAGAACGTTCGACAGCGTCGCGCTGGAGCCCGACCGATACCGGGAGGCGGCTCGGCGGCTCGGCGGGGGTGACCGCATGAACGTCGCCCGCTGGCTCGCCGCCTATCTCGCCATCTCCGTGGCCGGTCTGGCGCTCCTCGCCCTGGGGGTCGTCGCATGAGCACCAAATACGGCTCGCAGGCGTCGCGCCTCGTCGAGGACGACGTCGCGCTGACTGACCACGCCATCGACCGCTACCGACAGCGCACTCCCCACGAGTGCGACGTCGAACCGCGGACGGCATGGCGACGCGGCGAGTGGATAAAACATCCGCAGGTCGCCCAGGGCGACGGCCACGACGAGCCTCCCGACCGGGTGCGCGTCTATATCCACGGCGACGGGAGCGACACATGGGGCGTCGCGTATCTCGTCGACGAGGCTGACCGGCCCACCGTCGCCGGCCACGTCGAGCACGTCGTCGTGACCGTCAACCATCTCCAAGGCTTCGACCACGGGCCCTCGAGGGCCTATCTCCACTCCCACGGGCCGCATGGAGGTGGCGAGTGATGGAGCTCTCCGACCCGCCGCTGACCGAGGCCGAGGTCCGCCGGCGGCTGCCGTCGCTGGCGCTCATCAACGACGACCAACTCCGTCGAGACACGCGCGAGTTGTCGCGCTACGCGCCGGCGTACTTCTGGAGTCGGTCAGGCAGCACGGCCGGGTACCACAACGCCCACGAGCACGGGCTCTGGGGCCACACGCTCAAGCTCGCGACCGTCATCTCGCGGCTGGCCGATAGCTACACCCAGCGCGGGCTCATCCGCGAGGACGACGTCGATCGGGCCCACGCCGCCGCAATCCTCCACGACCAGCGCAAGGCCGGCGAGAGCGGTAACCAGACCCGCGACGACCACGACCTCCTCATGGGCGACAAGATACGGGAGTGCATCGGCGACGAGATCGTCGCCCGCATCGTCGAGAGCCACATGGGTCCGTGGTACGAGGGGCCCGACCCGCAGTCGCCGGTCGCCGAGCTGGTCCACGTCGCCGATATGCTCGCCGCCGACGACAACGTCAACATCGCCATCCCCGCACCCGTCCCCGACGCGCTCGAACCCTACGGCTACGAGGGGGTGGAGCTATGATAGACGCAGGCGAGCGGGCGCTGGAGTTGGACGACCACCCCGCGACGGCACGATTGGTCTACCTCGCGCTACGCGCCGATGGGTGGTCCACCACTGCCGAGCTGGCCGAGCGTGTCGGCGTGTCTCGGCACACGGCCGGCAGCGTCACCGAGGCGCTCGTCGACGACGGGTGGGCGGAGTCCCGGACGCGAACGACCGGCGGCCGTGGTCGCTCGCCGACAGAGTGGCAGCCGATGGTCTCCTGCGAGTTCTGCGACGAGCGCTTCCCGTTATCGGGCATCGGCACCCACGAGCCGCACTGCGACGACGACACCCTCACTGCCTACGACGTCTCGGATATGGACCCCGAGGACATCGGCCTCGACAGCGACACGCCGGAGCCGACGGGAGGCCTGCGATGACGGCGGCAGCATTAAGTAACCACGGTGGTAAGATGAGCCTACGGCTCAGAACGAACGAAAAACGCCGCCCGGAGAAAGTGTCCGTGTTACCAGCACGGACGCCGGTCGGCGTTAAGGCAATTAGCATGATAGCATACGCACGCACCGAAGTTAGTTGTACCGGTTGTACAGTCAGTGGTAACGTGGCACCGAAGCGAGGTGGTGTCGCGTGACTGAACATGTGAAACGGGGGGCGACGCTGCACAAGGACCGCGACGTCTCCTACGAGTGGGATGGCATTGAGGACGGTAACATAAACAGCGTTTGGCACTGCGATGAATGCGGCGACCGCCTCGAACTTCGACAACGCCGCGGCCAAGAACTCTACGTTTCCATTGGATGCCCGTGCGGCGCGGCGTCTCTCGACGTTCGCATCGCCGACATTCTCGGCTGCGACGTTGAGGAGTGGGACACAAAGACCGCAGACAGACTCGGACGGGGGGATGAGCCATGAGCGACCAGCCCGCGGTCGACTACGAGCGCTTGCGGTACATCGAACTCCGTGGCGACGGCTCGAAGCTCCCGGCGAAATCGTGGGGCGGCTACGACCAAGACTTCGACGCCGCCGAGCACGTCCACACGCACGAGGAAGTCGAGATGCTCCCGTCGGACAACTGGGGCATCGTCGACATCGAAGATAAAGACGCTGTGTCCTTCGCACTCCTTATCTTCGACATTGACGTCCACAAGGCCCCCGACGACTTCGACGCTGACCGCGTCGGCGTCCCGACCGACACGCTGGTCACGCGGTCGCAAAACGGCGGCTTCCACGCCTACTTTGCGGTGTCGGGCGCGTGGCGTGGCGACCTCTCCGAGAGCGACTTTCAGATGACTGCCGGCCCCGGCTTCGATGTCGACATCCGGGGCTCCATCGTCTCGCATCACGTCGTCGCGCCGGCCGAAATTCCCGGCGTCGGCGGGCCGTACGAGATCGTCAACGACGAGGGCATCGCGCCGGTCATGGACCCCGGAGACGCCGCCGAGCGCATCACACTGGACGGCGAGCCGCTGGTCGAGTTCAACTCCGACGGTGGCGTCGAGGGCTACGACTTCGACGTGCCGACCGACCCGCCCGAGGATATGCCGACGTGTTACCACGCCGGCCTCGAGCTGCGAAAGGCGGCGCCCGACGACCACCCCAACACCCACAAGGTCAACATGCTCACGGCTGCGTGCGGCCTGGCCGCGGGCTACGACCCCGAGGACGTCGCCGGTCACTTTTGCGGCGAGTGGAGCCCCCACGACGGCGGCGCCGACCTCTCCGACAAGGAACAGACCGAGTATCAGGTTCGCCAGATAGAGCGCAACGGCTACGCGCCGCCGAGCGAGTCCACGCTCCGGGGCTACGGTATCCTCGACGACGACCAGCACTGCGAAGACTGTCCCATCGACTACCATCCACCGGGCAACGACAGCAGTCCGACGCTCGACGTCGTCGCGGAGATGGACGACGGCCGAGACCCCCAGGCAGAGGCGGCCGCGGTCGCCGGCGCCGACGAGGCGGCTGCGGAGACCGACGGCGGGACGGCCGCGGCCAGCTCGGACAGCAGCCCGCGCCGGTCGTTCAACGACGACGTCCGGCAGGCCATCCGCGAGTTCAACGACGAGGTCATCCAGGCGAAAACGGCCCGCCATCGCATCGCCCAGGCGCTCGTTGACCACTTCCATTTCGTCTATCCCGAGGAGGAGGTACGCGACTGGCGGTCGACGCTGTACGTCTATAACAAGGACGAGGGGCTCTACGAGCCTCGCGGAGTGACGTTCATCGAGGACAAACTCGAATATGCCGCCGGCGACTTCACGACCAACCAGGTCACGAACGAGATCGTCGAGAAGGTCAGGCGAATGTCGACGGCGCGGGACCGAGAGTTCGAGCGCCACCCCGAGCGGCTCGCCGTCGGTAACGGCATCCTCAATCTCCACACTGGCGAACTGTCCAACTACTCGCCCCACGAGTATCACACTACGAAAATCGACATTGATTGGAACCCCGACGCCGGTGACCCCGAGGAGATAGACCGGTTCCTTCACGACATCGTTGAGGACGGCGACGTCACTACGCTCTACCGCCTCGTCGCGCACACGCTTTACAAAGAGTATATCGGCGAGAAAGCGGCGATGCTCATCGGCGGCGGCTCGAACGGTAAGTCGATGTTCCTCAGCCTTATCGAGGATTTCGTCGGCTCGTACAACGTGGTCCATCGCGAACTGCAGGACTTCGGCGAGGACATGTACGCGCTGAACAACCTCCAAGGCAAGCTCGCCAACCTCGCGACGGAGATCGGCGAGCAGGAGCTTGACGACACGACAGCGTTCAAGAAGGCCACCGGGCGCGACACTATCGACGCCCCGGTCAAGTACGAGCGCCCCATCACGTTCGAGAACTACGCGACGCTCATGTTCGCGACCAACGAGATGCCCGTGTTCGGTCAGGACAACCACGCCATCTGGCGGCGCTGGGTCTACGTCGACTTCCCATATACCTTCGACGCCGACGACCCCGACGCCAAGGACCCCGAGCCCGAGCGCGTCATCGAGCGCCGCATCAAGCGCGATGAGGAGTTCGAGGCGCTGCTCCTGCGCTGCCAGCAGGAAATCCAACGTTGGTACGAGGGCGAGCCGCTGTTCGCCGACGCGATGGACCCCGACGACGTCCGCGACAAAATGAAAAAGGCCGCCGAGCCCGTCTATGCGTTCGCGTCGACTTGCCTCGAGGCGACCGGCGACGACGAGGATTACGTCCAGCAGTCCGTCGTCCGGGCCTGTTACCGGGCGTTCGCTGACGAGGAAGACCTCCCGCGCATCGCCGACAACGAGTTCGGCCGCCGGCTCCACGCCCAACGCGACCTCGCGCTTGAGTCCGGGCAAAAGCGCATCGACGGCAGTCGCGCCAGCGTCTACAAGCGTGTCCAACTGTCCAGCCGCGGTCGGCAGGTCCTCGGCATCGACGAGCCCGAGGACAACGAGCAAGGCGGCGTCGACGACGACTACGACCAGGCCCGACCAGCAGTCGTGGAGCGGGTCCGCGAGATGTTTGAGGAGAACGGCAACGAGCCCGTTCCGAAGTCCGGCGTCACCTGGAGCCTCGCCGGCGACATCGGACAGTCGACGGCCGAAAACATCCTCGACCAGCTCATCACCGATGGCGACGTCATCGAAATGAGCGGCGATCGCGTCGCGCCGAACTGACTGCGACCGCTGTTTTCTGTTGCCTCTCAACCGACCGGATAGCCGCAGGTGTCAGGGGCTGTCAGGGGATGTCTCAGAATGCCCCTGACACCAAAACCGCCGTACGGCGGCATGATTTCTCCCGGTGTCAGGGGCGTCAGGGGTTTTTGCAGACCTATCGCGGGCGCGCGCGGGAAATCTGTCTGTACAGAGTGCGAGAGTGGGGTGTATCACTATATAAGAAAGTTAGCGATATGCCCCTGACGCCCCTGACACTCCCGATTTTCCCCGCGCAGTCTGGCGGTTTTGGTGTCAGGGGCATTCAAATCTATCCCCTGACAGCCCCTGACGCTCGGGTTCCTGACATATCCGAACCCCGAAAACGCTCGTTGTTTCCAATGGCGTAATACTAATATCTGTCCAGCCCGACATTCCTGTAAGAGCGCTGTTTCGCTGTAGAAAGCCGGCTGATAGGACAGCCGACGGCGCTCCTGAGAGTCAGAAGCATGCGACAGTTAACGCTCGACGATATTGATACTGGCGAATCGCCTCAAAACTCCATGGAGATCTGCGGCGCCCCGACAGCGGCGGGTGGGACGTGTGATCACCCGACCAGCGACGAGGGCGACTCGGACCGCTGCTGGGTCGACTCGCACAACGACGCGGACGTCCCTGAGGACCAGCAGCCGGGCGCCGAGCGGAAGTTCACGGACCACAAGGACGATGTCCTCGAGGCTGCCCGAATGGGCATGTCGCTCAAAGGCATGGCTGAATATGCCGATATAGACGAGGCGACGTTATACAAGTGGCAATGGCGGAGTTCCGAGTTCGGTTGGGAGCTGCGGCTCGCGAGGCCCGAGCGGGCCCGGCGCCACGGATACGGTCAGCACACCGGAGAACGGCCGGGCGAGACGGTCCCGTGTGAACAGTGTGGCTGTGATATCTACAAAGCGCCGTGGCAGATTGAACGTAACGAGCATTACTTCTGTTCACCGGACTGTCACAAGCGGTGGATTAGCGAGAACAGAGTCGGAGAGGCCCATCCCGACTACGAGGGCGGTCGCCAGACATTGCGCACTGGGCCGGATTGGCCCAACCAGCGCGAAAAAGCCATACAGCGCGATGGCGAGCAATGCGTCGCCTGTGGCATGTCACGCTCGGCGCACGAACAGGAGTACGGCTACGACATCCATGTTCATCACATAGAGGCGCGCCGGACGTTCGACGACCTTGAGAAGGCAAATGAACTCTCCAACCTCGTCACGCTCTGCCACTCATGCCACGGTACATATGAGGGGTCAATGCTCCGTCCGGCTATCGGAGATTGACGAGACGGGGCGATTTTGCAAGCGGTATACGCGCGTAGGATTTAAGTAACCACGTAACCACGGTACAAGTGGATACAG
>Ga0209946_1001154_pt1 | contig 10842 bp, 9 predicted proteins | sample SalPon2_A_H2O_MG_FD_185704 | JGI IMG/M metagenome (GOLD analysis project Ga0209946, IMG submission 185704) | Salt pond water microbial communities from South San Francisco under conditions of wetland restoration - Salt Pond MetaG R2_A_H2O_MG... | ecosystem: Environmental > Aquatic > Non-marine... | reverse complement strand
CGGCCGGTCTCGGCCGCGACCGCCGCGCAGTCGTCGTACTCGGCGCTCACGTCGTAGACCTCGCCGGCGTCGTCCGCGGCGACCTTCACGTCGACCTCGTGGCGCTCGCCGCCGACCTCTATCGGGACGGCTTCGACGGAGCGCTCGGCGACCCAGCGGTGGGTCGTCGGCGTCTCGCGGATCCCGAGCGTCCCCGTCTCGGTCGCGAGCCGCTCGGTGACCGCCGCGACGTCGTCGGGGCGCACGACGACCCGTATCAGGTGACCGGGTCGGGACTTCTTCATCGTCGCCGGGACGACCGTCACGTTGCGCGCGCCGGCGTCGGCGAGTCGGTCGTGGAGGCCGCCGAGCACCTCCGGCGTCGCGTCGTCGACGACCGTCTCGAGGACCCGGACCCCGTCGCGGACGAGCCCCCCCGACGCCGCCCCGACCGTCGCTCTGAGGACGTTCGGGCGGCCCTCGAGGGACTTCCGCCCCGCGCCGTAGCCGACCGACTCGACCGACAGCGACGGCAGCGAGTCGACCCCGTCGGCGAACTGCGCCAACACGGCCGCGCCGGTCGGGGTCAGAAGTTCCGTTTCGGCCGGCCCGCCGACCAACTCCCAGTCCGCCTCGCCGGCGATGTAGGCGACGGCGGGGGCCGGAACCGGGTAGGTCCCGTGGCTCATCGACACCTCGCCCCCGCCCGCGGCGACCGGCGTCGTGACGACCGACTCGACGCCGAGGTCGTCGACGAGCAGCGCCGCGCCGACGATGTCCGCGACGGCGTCGTCGGCCCCGACCTCGTGGAAGTGGGTGTCCTCGAGGTCGGTCCCGTGGACCCGGGCCTCCGCGACGCCGAGCCGTCGGAACGTCGCCAGCGCGTCGGTCTCGACCCCGTCCGGCAGATCCATGCCGGCGACGAGGTCGCGGCACTCCGCGTACGTCCGGTGTGCTCCGGCCCCTTCGGCGTGTGCGTACGCGCCGTCGTCGTCGGCCGGCCCGTCGCGGTCGTGGGTGTGGGTCTCCTCTTCGTGGTCGTGGGTGTGGGTCTTTTCTCCGTGGTCGATGCCGCTCGCGTCCGCGTCGCCGGCATCGGCTCCGTCGTCCTCGAGTACGACGTCGACGGTCGTGGCGACGATTCCCGTCTCCGTGGTCTCGTCGATCCGGTACTCGACGGGGAGAGCGGCCTCGACGGGGGCGAGGGCGTCGGGGTCGGCGCCGGCCGCCACGAGCGCGGCGAGGATCATGTCGCCGGCGGCCCCGGTGCGGCCGTCGAAGACGAGCGTCTGCATGGGCACCGGTCGGGTCGCCGCGGCGAAAAAGGGTCCGATCGGGGGATCGCGTCGCTCCCGGTCGGTGACGATCGGACGATAAAAAACGAGCGGCCTACCGGAGGTCCGGGACGAGAGCGGCCTCTACCTCGTCGGCGTCGTAGCGTTTGCGCTGTCCGCCGTCGGCGCGAACGGTCGTCGCGGGCGTGTCGTCTGTCGGCATCATCGGGACCATCGGTTCGATCTCGTCTCGGGGCATCTATCTCTTCCATTCCCCTACTGGGTATTAAATGTAATGATCGATCATCACGTATACGGCAAAAACTGCCGGGGCGTGTCCGAATCGGCGGTGCGGCGTGGATTCTGCGCTCCCTCGCCGCCGTCAGCGGGCCAATCGATCGAGAATCGGGATCTCCTCGCGGTGGGTCGGGTCCAGCGCCGACCAGTAGATCCCGGTCGGCCTCGGCCCCGGGTCGGTCCGGATCGTCCGCGTCGGCGTGCAGACGATGTCCATCGGGACGTCGTGGCGATCGGGATCGACCGACGCGTCGATCACCTGGACGTCGTGGACGGTCGTCACCGTCGGCGTCTCGTCGTCGACGAGGCCGAACTCCCGCAACACCGCGAACTCGAGGTCGCTGTACCCCTCGCCCTTGCCGACGCGGACGCCCGCCCGATCGACCGCGACGCTACCCGAGACGATCGCGTCGATCTCCGGCAGCGCCTCGGGGCCGACGCGGGTGCCGTAACTGCCCATGTGCGAGACCGTCGGCGCGGCGTCGAGATCCGAGATGGACGCGGGGTCGAGTTCGACGAAACACGCCTCCTCGCCCAGACGCGGAACGGCCATGTACACCGTCGTCCCCGCCTTCAGGAGCCGCCGCCGGAGCGGCAACTGTGGCGCGTCGGGGTTGGCCTTGACCGCCTCGGCCTCGCCGAGTTCGGGCAGCGCCATCGCGCGCTCGGCCGCCTCGCTCGCGCCCTCGAAGTTGGTGATCCGACCGTGCGGCGGGAAGGGAAACCGGGCGAGTTCGTCCTCCGCGAGGCGGTCCCAGATCCGCGCCCTGATCGAATCCTTGTCGGGCACTACGCCATCCCCCGGACGAACTCGATCTGCTCGGGGGCGTAGTAGAACGTGAGCATGAGGTAGGCGCCGATCCCCAACACGAGGCTCACGAGCCACGCGGTCGCCGCGACCCGTCCGACCCGAGCGTGGGCGGTCTCGCGCAACTCCGCCGGCGTGTGGGTCAACCCCAGCGTGATCGCGTACAGCACGAACGGCACCGACAGCACCGAGAGGACGATGTGGACCCCGAGGCTCCCGAGGTACAGCCCCCGGAGCGGGGCGCCGGCGACGATCTCCTTTCGGCCGCCGCCGCCGGTCTTCAGCAGGTACATCACCAAGAACAGGAGGATGAGCGCGAACGCCGTCAGCATCGCCCTGCGGTGTTTCTCCACCTCGTCGTTCTTGATCCAGTAGACCCCGGCGAGCAGGCTGACGATCGTCGCGGCGTTGACGACCGCGATGGCGTGTGCGAGCAGGTCGACGGTCGACTCCGAGATCTCCGGGTAGACTCCCGACCCGCCGTACACCGTCCCGACGACGACGACGTAGCCGACCACGCTGAGAACGGCCGCGAGCGCCCGCGGGTGCTCCCGGGCGAACTGCGGCCCGCGTGCTGTGGACATACCCCCGATTCGGGTTCGGCGCAAAAGGCCGCTTCGTTTTCCCCCGTCGGTTGACGGTTCTTCGCCGCGGCGGGCGCCCCCCTCGGAGTCAATCGGTCCGCGGCAGGGCGTACGCGCCGACGGCGAAGAACCCGGCCGCGAGGACGGCCAGCACCGCCAGGTTGAGGTAGGGATCCGCGCCGACGAGTCCCGCCTCGCCGACGCGGGCGCCCGCGCCGTCCGGCGGCCGGTAGGTGGCCGCCCGGAGCCCCCGCGCGAAGTAGGTCAACGGCGAGAGGTCCATGAACGGGACGAACCACGGCGGAAGCAACGCCGGGGTGACGAACGTCTCCGAGAGGAACAACAGGGGTATCGCGACGCCGTTGGAGGCCGCGATGACGCCGTCCTGGGAGTCGGCGACGCGGCCGAGCAGGGCGCCGAACCCACAGAACAGCGCGACCGCGAGCGCCAGGTAGGGGACGACGAGCGGCGACGCCGCGAAGGTCGCGTCGGTGACGGCGAGCACCATCCCCAGGATGACGAGCGAGGCGAGGCCGATGACGGCGACGTTGACGACCGTCTGCGCGAGGAGCCACTCGCCCCGCGACAGCGGCGTCGTCGCGAGCTTCTCGAAGCGGTTGCCCTCGCGGTGGCGGGCGACCTCGCTGCCGATCCGCGACAGCGGGGTAAAGAGGACCACGACGGCGAGGTAGCCGGCGACGTAGTAGCCCGGCGGTTCGGCGAACAGCCCGCCGCCGGCCGGGTCCGTCCGGATCAACGCGCCGAAGATGAGGATGAGGATGACGGGGAAAAAGAAGGTGAAGAACACGGCCGTCCGCCGCCTGACGAAGGCGAACCACGCCGCGCGCGTCTCCGCCCCGATCCGGCCGAGCCGGCTCACGCCCGACCCTCCGGGGCGACGTCGGTGGTCGTCGTCTCCGGGGGCGTCTCCCCCCCGTCGTCGAGCCCCCCGTGGGCGTCCGTCCCGGTCAGGGCGGCGTAGGCGTCGTCGAGGCTCGGCTGCCGCCAGGCCAGCCCTTCGTAGTCGATCCCGGCCTCGGCGAGGCGCTCGACGATCGCCGAGATTTCGGTCGCGTCGGCGGGCACCGAGACGTGCCGGCCGGCGTCGATCGGCGCGTAGCCGGCCGCCCGGAGGGCGTCCTCGGCGGCCCGGTCGTCGTCGGCCTCGATCACGACGCGGCTGTCGCCGCCGTGGCGCTCGACGAGTTCGGCGGGCGACCCGAGCGCGACGAGCTCCCCGTCGGCCAACAGCCCGACGCGGTCGGCCAGCTCCTCGGCCTCGTCCATGTAGTGGGTGGTCAACAGGACGGTCGTCCCGCCGTCCGCGAGCCCCTCGATGAGCCGCCACAGCTCCCGGCGGCCCGTCGGATCGATCCCGGTCGTCGGCTCGTCGAGGACGAGCAACTCGGGGTCGTTGACGAGCGTCGACCCGACGCAGGCGCGACGCTTTTGCCCCCCCGAGAGGTTTTCGTAGAACGTCCCGGCGCTGTCGGCCAACCCCACGTCCGCGAGCACCGCGTCGGGATCTCTCGCGTCGTCGTAGAGCCCGGCGTAGTACGCGATCAGCTCCCGGGCCGTGAGCCGGTCGGCGGGCGTGAACTCCTGGGGCAGCAGGCCGACCCGGCCGCGGTCGACCTCGGTCGGCGGCCGACCGAAGACCGAGATATCGCCCTCGGCGTCGGTCGTTCCGAACAGCGCCCGGATGAGCGTCGTCTTGCCGGCGCCGTTCGGGCCGATGAGCGAGAATATCTCCCCCGCGTCCACGGCGAAGGAGACGCCGTCGAGGGCGACCGTCTCCCCGTACCGACGGCGGACGTCCGAAGCGTCGATGACCATACGAGAGACGGGGGCGTCTCGGGCCTAAAGGCTGCTGTTCGCCGCCCGCGACGTGGGGGCCGTCGAAACGGCCAACCGCCTAGACGAGCGGTTCCTCCCGCCCGCCGAGGTAGTCGAACACCGCGCCGAGACAGAACCCGTAGGCCAGGTGTCCGGCGAACGTGGCGGCCACGTACACCGCCAGCGCCGCGCCCGCGTAGCCGGTGTAGAACGCGAGGACGAAGCCGGTCCAGAGGACGGCTCCGAAGACCGTCCCCTGTCGCGCCCACGTCTCCCCGGGGAGGTACCGGCCGATCGATGCGAACAACAGCGGCCACATCACCGTCCCGCCGACGAGGAACAGCAGGTAGCCGACGGCGACCGTGTATCCCGGGACGGCCGCATCGAGGCCGATCAGCTCCACGACCGTCGCGAACGAACCGACGTCGAACCCGCCCAACGTGGTCCCCACGAGGAGAACGACCGTCATCGCGGCCGTCCCGACGGCGCCGCTCACCGCGCCGATCAGGCCGTCGAAGACGATGCCCGTCACGGAGTCGCTGTCGTACTCCGCGGGTTCGAGCTCGTTTCGATCGGTTTCGGTGGAGGACATGCCCTAATGTACACGAATATTCGTTATAAATTCTGTGCACGGGTTGGTCGCCCGACCGATGCTCGATCGACCGCCCGAGTCGGCTCCGTCGGGCGGTCGGTTACAGCTCGAATCGGTCGCCGTCGACGGCCATGTCCGCCTCGAAGGCCGTCCCGGCGGGGATGTAATGCGAGAGGTGCACGAGCCGGTAGTCGGCGGCGTCGAGGTCCGCCGCCAGCGCCCGGGCGCCCTCGACCGTCATGTGTTTGCTCCCGAACGTTCGGTAGACGCCCTCGTCGTCGGGGTGGTCGCCGCCGGCCGGGTGGGCCGCCGCGCGGGCGGCCGGGACGATCCCGTCCGCGAAGAGCAGGTCCGGATCCCGGAGGGCGTCGCGGGCGGCCGCCCCGATGCCGTAGTTCGTATCGCCGGAGATCGACAGCTTCGCGCCGGTCTCGGGGTCCTCGATAGCGAGCCCGTAGCACAAAAGCGGCGGGTGCTCCACGGGAACGAGCGTCACCTCGAAGCCGCAGGCCTCGAAGGGATCGAGGGGCGAGCGCGGCTCGACGGCGATCGTGTCGAGATAGTGGTACTTCTCCGAGACCGTCCCCGCGACGCTCGCCCCCGTCGTCGGGTCGGTCTCGTCGGCGGCGAACACCGGCACGTCCTCGACCAACCGGTAGGCGTTCCCCAGGCCGTCGAGGTGGTCGAAGTGGATGTGGCTGATGAGGATCGCGTCCGGCAGTGCCACGTCGTGGGTCAGAAACTGATACCGGAAGTCGGGGCTGGCGTCGACGAGCAGCGACTCGTCGGTGCGTTCGTTGCGGACGTGGACGGAAAACCGCGTGCGTTCGACGCCGCGCTCGCGGGCGCGGGCGCAGGTGTCACAGTCGCACTTCGGGGTGGGCGTCCCCGTCGTGTCGCCGGTGCCGAGCAGCGTGATCTCCATCAGTGGTCGTGGTCGTGGCCGTCGGACCCGCCCGCCACCAACGCGTCCGCGTCGCCCTCGATCATGTCCATGTTCTTGAGGTTGTCCCGCTCCTCGAAGCCCTCGATGGCGTCGAGGAGGTCCGACTGCGTCAGCGTCGTCCGCTCCTCGGTCAACGCGTCGAGGACCGCCTCCCGGAGCACGAGTCGGAGATCGCTGCCCGTCAGCCCCTCCGTCGCCTCGGCGAGCGCCGCCGGATCGAAGTCGTCGATCTCCATCCGCCGCGTGACGATCTGGAGGATGTCCGCACGCATCCCCGAATCGGGTTTCGGGAAGTTGACGATCTCGTCGAAGCGCCGCCACGCCGCCGCGTCGAGCTGGTCGGGGTGGTTCGTCGCGCCGATCAACAGCACGTCGTCTTGGATCAGCGAAATCTCGTCGATGCTCTTCAACAGCGTGTTGACGGCGCGTTTGATCGCGGCGTGTTCGTCCGACGAGCGGGTTTTGGCGACGAAGTCGAACTCGTCCATGAAGAGGATACACGGCGAGAGCCGCTTTGCGATCTCGAAGGTCTTGTCGACGTTTTTGGCCGTCTCGCCGAGGTACTGGCTCGTGATCATCGAGAGCTTCACCTCGACGAAGGGGAGATCGAGATCCTGCGCGAGCGCGCGGGCCACGGAGGTCTTGCCGGTCCCCGGCGGCCCGACGAACAGCAACTTGCCGATCTCCCGGAGGCCGATCTCGGCGAGGTAATCGCGGTGCTCGATCGCCTTGACCACCTTGTGGATCTCGTTTTCCTGGTCGTCGGTCAACACGAGGTCCTCGAGGGTCATCTCGATCTCCTCGGGCGCGCGGATCTCGACGAGGTCGAGCATCTCCTGTTCGTCCTCGTCGAACATCTCCTCCAGAAGCGAGTCGATCCAGACCCGGTCGGCGTGGATCGGCCGGTTCTGCTCGCGGGCGACGTCGTAGCCGACGTCGGCCTCCTCGCCGAAGGCGTACGCGAGCGTCGGGTTGCCGCGCAGGGCGTCGGCGTCGGTCCGCTCGAGGAACCACGACTCGGCCATCTCGCGGTCGCTGAACTCGATCTTCCCGGAGAAGTCGTCCCGATCGGTGAACATCAGCCCGGAGATGGCCTCCCAGGGCCGGTCGACGCCGGTGGCGGCGGCGGCGGTGTTCGTCGTCGTCGTCAGCGGCCGCTCGACCTCGCCGCCCTCCCAGAAGACCCGCCGATACCGGGGCGGCAGATCGCGCTCGTCGAGGTCGCGGTTTTCGGTGTAGATGGCCGCAGTCAACAGGAACTCAACGACATCGAGTTCGGGGCTGCTCATTCCCACTACGCTTGCCACGGCGGAGGTATAAGCCCGTCGAAAGCCGCGATACCGGCGTCTCGCCAGCTCCTCCCCGCGGGACGCGTCCGGGACCGTCTCGCTCCCGACACCGAAGTCGGTTTATCCGTCCCGCCGTTCGGGGCGTGTATGTCGCTTCGGGTGACGTTTCTCGGGACGGGCGGCGCGGTGCCGACGACCCGACGGAACACGAGTTCGGTGTTCCTCCGGCGGGAGGGCGAGCGCTTCCTGTTCGACTGCGGCGAGGGGACCCAACGCCAGATGATGCGTTTCGGGACCGGCTTCGGCGTCTCCGACGTCTTCGTCACTCACCTTCACGGCGACCACACGCTCGGGCTGCCCGGCCTCCTCCAGACGATGGACTTCAACGACCGCGAGGCCGCCCTGACGATCCACGCACCCGACGGCGCCGCCGGGCGGGTGCGACGCCTCCTCGACGCCGCCGCCGGCCACCAGTCGTTCCCGGTTCGGATCGAGAGCGCCGCCGACGGCGACACCGTCCGTGAGGGCGACGGCTACGAGGTCGTCGCCTTCGAAACGGATCACGACACCCGGTCCGTGGGGTACGCCCTGGTCGAGGCCGACCGGAAGGGGCGTTTCGACCGCGAGCGCGCCGAGGCGCTGGGCGTGCCCGTCGGCCCGATGTTCCAACGGCTCCACGCGGGCGAGGCCGTCGAACTCGACGACGGGACCGTCATCGACCCCGAGCAGGTGGTCGGCGATCCCCGCCCCGGCCGGACCGTCGTCTACACCGGCGACACGCGCCCGACCGATCGAACCGCCGAACTCGCTGCGGGGGCGGACCTGCTGATCCACGACGCGACCTTCGCGGCCGACAACGCCGCCCGCGCCCGCCGCACCGCCCACTCGACGGCGGCCGAGGCCGCCGAACTCGCCGCCCGGGCCGACGCGGCGCGGCTTGCCCTCGTGCACGTCTCCTCGCGGTACGCCGGCAGCGTCGCTCCCCTCGAACGGGAGGCCCGCGAGGCCTTCGACGGCGAGGCGTTCGTGCCGGAGGACGGCGACGAAGTGGACGTGCCGTACCCCGACGCGGCTGACTCCGACGCCGGGACCGGCGTCGGGCCGGACGACCGATCCGACTCCGGGTCCACGTGAGGCCCGCTGGGAACGATCGAAAGCCAAATCACTCGCCACACACAGACCGTGGTATGAGCGAGCCCTCCCGCACCGTTGCCCTCCTCTACGTCGGCGACGCCCCGACGGTGGCGACGGGGCTGGAGGGCGCGGACGGGCGGTTCACTGTCGAGCGCGTCCCGGACGCCGACGCCGCGACCGAGCGGCTCGCGGCGGGGGACATCGACTGCGTTCTTGCCGAGTTGGATCGTCCCGGGTACGACGGGATCGAGCTGCTGGAGGCCGTTCGGGCGGCCCACCCCGAAACGCCGTTCGTCCTCCTGACGGACGACGAGGCGGGCGAGCGCGCCGCCGAGGCCCTCGAGGCGGGCGCGGCCGACGTCGCCCCCCGCGACGGCCCCGCCAGCCACCGGCTGCTCGCGAACCGGATCTCGACCGTCGTCGAGCGCGAGGCGGACACGCCGTCGGCGGTCGAGGGCGTCGCCGGGGGGCTCCCGGTCGGCGTCTACCGGAGCGTCCTCGCCCCCGACGGCGACGTCGTGGGGGCGAACCCGGCGTTCGCATCGCTTTTCGGTGCGGAATCGGTCGAGGACGTGCTCGGGATCGACGCCGCCGAGTTGTACCGCGACCCGGAGGACCGCGCCGAGTTGCGCCGCCGACTCGGGTCGGAAGGTGTCGTCCGCGACCTCGAGGTGCCCGCCGAGACGCTCGAGGGCGACTCGATGTGGCTCTCGATTACGGCCACCCGGACCGGCGGCGACGGGCGGTCCTACGCCGACGGCGTCGTCCGGGACATCGCTCCCCGGAAGCGCCGCGAGACGGAGCTCTCGATGTTTCGCCGGGCCGTCGAGGCCTCCGGGCACTCGGTGTACTTCACCGACCGAGGCGGCACGATCGAGTACGTCAACGACGCCTTCGAGGAGACGACGGGCTATACCGCCGAGGAGGCGGTCGGGCAGACGCCGCGCATCCTCAAATCGGGCGCGCACGACCGGGAGTTCTACGAGGCGCTCTGGGAGACGATCCTCTCGGGGGACGTCTGGCGCGACGAGATCGTCAACCGGACGAAGGGCGGCGACCGTTACGTCGCCGACCAGACCATCGCGCCCGTCGAGGGTCCGGACGGCGACATCGAGCGCTTCGTCGCCGTCAACGTCGACATCACCGACCGCAAGGAGCGCGAACAGACCCTCGAGCAGTTCCGCAGCGCCGTCGAGCACGCGGGTCACGCCGTGCTCATCACCGACGCCGACGGCACGATCGAGTACGTCAACGAGGCCTTCGAGGAGACGAGCGGCTACTCCGCCGCGGAGGCCATCGGCGAAACGCCGTCGATCCTCAAATCCGGAACCCACGAGCCGTCCTTCTACAGGCGGCTCTGGGAGACGATCCGCTCGGGGGAGGTCTGGCGCGGCGAGGTCACCAACGAGCGCAAGGACGGCGAGCGCTACGTCGTCGACCAGACCATCGCGCCGATCGCCGACGACGGGGAGACGACCGGCTTCGTCGCGATCAATCGCGACGTCACGGACCTCAAGGCCTACGAGCGCCAACTCGAGGAGCAGAACGAACGCCTCAAACAGTACGGCCACTCCGTCGCCCACGACCTCCGGAACCCGCTGACGCTGTTGAAGGGCGAACTCGACGACCTCGAGGCGACCGCCGAATCGGGCGACGTCGATCCCGAGGCCGTCGTCCGGCACTGTCGGGACGCCGGAGACGTCGTCGACCGGATGGAACTGCTCATCGAGGACCTGTTGACGATGGCCGAGCAGGGCCAACGCGTCCTCGAGTTCGAGCGCGTCGACCTCGACGCGGTCGCCGAGGCGGCCTGGGAGCAGATCCGGGCCCCCGAGGCCGACCTGCGGATCGAGGACACGGCCGTCGACGCGGACCACGACCGCCTGCGGGAACTCCTCTCGAATCTCTTCCGCAACGCCGTCGAACACGGCGGCGCGGACGTGACCGTCCGGGTCGGCCCGCTGGACTTCGTTCCCGGTTTCTTCGTCGAGGACGACGGCCCCGGCATCCCGCCCGAGGAGCGCGAGCGCGTCCTCGATCGGGGCTTCACCACCGACGACGAGGGCACCGGGTTCGGCCTGGCGATCGTCGAACAGATCGCCG
>Ga0209946_1001153_pt1 | contig 10845 bp, 9 predicted proteins | sample SalPon2_A_H2O_MG_FD_185704 | JGI IMG/M metagenome (GOLD analysis project Ga0209946, IMG submission 185704) | Salt pond water microbial communities from South San Francisco under conditions of wetland restoration - Salt Pond MetaG R2_A_H2O_MG... | ecosystem: Environmental > Aquatic > Non-marine... | reverse complement strand
CCGGCTACATCGTCGACGTCACGGAGCGCACGGAACGGCTCGAGTACCTCACCGATCTGAACGCGACGATCCGATCGTTACACGGGGCGTTGATCGACGCGGACTCGGAGGCGTCGATCCGCCGGGACGTCTGTCGGTCGCTCGCCGATCTCGACGGGATCGCCGGCGTCTGGATCGGGACCGTCGACCCGGCGTCCTCGTCGCTCGCGCCGGTCACGAGCGCCGCTACCGGGACGGAATTCCTCGAGACGCATCCGTGGTCGCTCGATGCCGATTCACCGTCCCCGGCCGTCCGGGTCGCCGCCGATCGTTCCTCGGATGGCGAGCACGGTCGCCCCGAGGAGGCGCCCGAGGGCCCCTGGCGGGGGGCGATGCGGGCCGCCGGCTACCGGTCGGCGTTTTCCGTCCCGATCCGTCACGGGGGGATCCGACACGGCGTGTTGACCGTCTACAGCGCCGACGCGGACGGCTTCGGCGACCGGATCCGGGGGGTGCTGACCGAATTCGGGGAGTTGGTCGGGTACGCGATCACCGCAGTCGAGCGCCGCGACGCGCTCCACGCCGAGGGGGGCCGCGAACTCGTTCTCGGCGTGGGTGCCGAACGCGACGACCCGCTGCGGGCGCTCGCCGCGGGGGTTTCGGCGACCGTCGATCTAAAGAGCGTGACCCGACGCGGGAACGACGGGGCGCTCCTGTACGGTCTGATCCCCGGCGTCGCCCCCGACCGCGTCCTCGAGACGGCGGCCGCGATCCCCGGCATCCGGTCGATCGAGTGCCTCTCGGAGACGGGGATACCGCTGTACGAAGTTCTCTCCGAGGGAGCGAGCGTCGCCTCGGCGGTGGCCGACCTCGAGGCGAGCTTCCAGTCGCTTCGCGTCACCGGGGAGGATTGCGAACTCGTCGTCTCGATCCGGCGCGAACGCGATCGGCATCGCCTCCTCGAACACGCCCGAGGGCTGTTCGGCGACGCCGAACTGCGGGCCGAGCGCGACGCGATCCCGGCTGAGGCGACCCCGTGGCCGGCGCTTCTGACCGGCGTACTCACTGATCGACAGCGGAGCGTGCTCCGGGCGGCCTACCACGCCGGGTATTTCGACGGGACCCGCAAGCGGACCGGCGCGGAGATCGCCGACTCGCTCGGGATCGCCCAGCCCACGTTCTCGACGCACGTCCGCGCCGCAATCCGGAACCTGCTGTCGGCGATCTGGGACGACCCCGGGGGCGAGTGATCGCGCGTCGCCGGGGGGCGCTCCCGATCCCGCAAACGGTTTCTTCGACCGGGCGCTACTGCCCCGCGATGGCTACTCGACGTGCGGTCGCCCCGGTCGAGGACGTGCCCGAGGAGACGACGTACCTGTTCAGAATCCGCGAGACAGCGTCCGAGGAGGAACGCGAGGCGATATTGGTCCGGAACGACGACGGCTTCCACGCGTGGCTCAACTACTGTCAACACTACACCCACATCAAGATCGACAAGGGATCCGGTGCGGAGATGCGCGGCGACGAACTCATCTGTGAGAACCACGGCGCGTACTTCGAGTCCGAAACCGGGTTCTGCAACTTCGGCCCCTGCGAAGGGGCGTACCTCAACGAGGTGGACATCACCGTCGAGAACGGAACGGTGTACCTGAGCGACGACGGGTACGAGTTCGTCGGCGAGGGACCCATCGAAGACGGCGGCGATCTGGGCTCGAAATCGAACTACAAGTTCTGAGGGCGCGCCGTCGGTCGCACGCCCTACTTCCGATAACAGCGCCGGTCGACGAGTTCGTCGTAGGCCGCCCGGAGTCGAGCGGTTACGGGACCGCCGCCGATCGCGGTCCCGTCGAGGTGTCCGAGGGGCCGGAGTTCCCAGGTCGTGTTCGTCAGGAACGCCTCCGCCGCGTTTGCGACGTCGTCGACGGTGTAACGGCCCGTCTCGACCGGAACGCCGACGCGTTCGGCCGCCTCCAGGACTGCCTCGCGGGTGATCCCCGGCAGGATCGTCCCGCGCTCGGGGGTCTTCAGCGTTCCCGCGTCGACGAAGAAAACGTTGCTCGTCGCCCCCTCGGCGACGTACCCGTCCGAGTCACACATGAGCGACTCGTCGGCGTCCGAGCCGCGCAACTCGATGCGGGCGAGGATCCCGTTGAGGTAGTTGTGCGTCTTCGCATCGACGGGGAGGGCGTCGTCCGGGATCCGGCGGGTTCCGACCGATCGGGCGGTCGCCGGAGCCTCCCAGGTCGAGTCACCGTCCGTTCCGCCCCGGGGAAGCGATTCGGCGTAGACGACGACCGTCGGATCGACCTCCGTGTCGGGCGTCAGTTTCCCCGGTTGGACCCCCCTCGTCACCGAGACCCGGACGTAGGCCTCCCGGAGGTCGTTCGCCGCGAGCGTCGCGTCGACGCGCTCCCGGAGGTCGTCGGGAACGGCGCCGGCCATCCCGAGGGTTTCGCAGGTGGCCCCGAGGCGGTCGAGATGGCGATCCCACAGGAACACCCTGCCGCCGTAGGCCCGACAGGTCTCGAAGGCGGCGTCGCCGTACCGGAAGCCCCGGTCCTCGACGTGGACGGTCGCGTCGGCCCGATCGACCAACTCGCCGTCGACGTGGTACTGATGGGACATCTCACTCCACCAGACAGCGCCGACAGAACGTCTCGATCATTCGCTCGCCGGCGTCGGTGAGGATGCTCTCCGGATGGAACTGGACGCCCTCGTGAGGTTTCTCGCGGTGTCGCACGCCCATGAGAACGGCGTCGTCACCGGTTCGGGCCGTCTCGACCAGTTCGGGCGGCAACGGCTCCGACTCGGCGGCCAGCGAGTGATACCGGCCGACCTCGACGCGGTCCGGGAGTCCCTCGAAGACGCCCGATCCATCGTGGACGAGGGCGGAGGGTTTCCCGTGGACGACCTCGGGAGCGCGGTCGACCGACACGCCGTTGGCGACGCACAGCGCCTGGTGGCCCAGACAGACCCCGAGCGTCGGATACGAGAGCGATTCGAAGATCGGAACCGAAACGCCCGCTGTCGACGGAGTTCCCGGGCCGGGCGAGACGACGATTCCGTCGGGATCGAGCCGCCGGATCCCGTCGACGTCGACGGCGTCGTTGCGCCGGACCACGACGTCGGCGTGGGTACCGACGTACTGGACGAGATTGTAGACGAACGAGTCGTAGTTGTCGACGACGAGGACGGTCGGCCGCGTCGTCGCCGGATCGCCGCCGCGATGATCCCCGGCCGTCATCGCTCCGGCACCTCCAGCGTGAACGCCGCTTGCTCCGCCAGCGCGGTGTCGATCGCAGTGAGGAGCGCGCGGGCCTTATCCAGCGTCTCCGCGTACTCGCGGTCCGGGTCGGAGTCGTGGACGATTCCCGCGCCGACCCGGAGGTGGTACCGGTCGGCGCGTCGAACGAGCGTCCGGATGACGATGTTGAGCGTCGCCCGCCCGTCGAAGCCGAAGAGCCCGACGCTGCCGGTGTAGGGCCCGCGTCGGGTGCGTTCGACGCCGTCGATGATCGCCATCGTCTCCGGCTTCGGCGCGCCGGTGATCGTCCCCCCGGGGAAGGCTGCGGCGACGGCGTCGGTGACCGACCGGTTCGACCGGAGCCGCCCCTCGACGAGGCTGACCAGGTGCATCACCTCGGCGTAGCGGTCGACGCGGCGATACTCCCGGACCTCGACGCTGCCGTACTCGCTCACCCGACCGAGGTCGTTGCGTTCCAGGTCGACCAGCATCGCGTGTTCGGCGCGTTCCTTCTCGTCCGAGCGGAGATCGGCCTCGAGGTCGCGGTCCGCTTCGGGCGTCTCTCCCCGCGGACGGGTGCCCGCGATGGGTTCCGTCAGGAGGCGCTCCCCCTCGACATCGAGGAGGAGTTCGGGGCTCGCACTCACGAGGTCGACGCCGGGGAACTCCACGAGCGCAGCGTACGGCGCCGGGTTCACGCGGCGGAGCGCGGCGTACGCCTCGACGGGATGGACGGACGCGGGAGCCGAGAGCCGTTGGGAGACGTTCGCCTGGAAGGTGTCACCCGACCGTATCGCGGCCTGGACGCGCCGGACACGGTCGGCGAACGCCGCCCGTCCGCACTCGCTTTCGAACGCCGCCCGCTCGCCCGCCGCCGGGGGGCGGCCGACCGACCGGTCCCCGGCGACGATGCGGGCGACGAGCGAGCGGGCGTGGTCGATGCCCCACGCGTAGGCGGCGTCGACCGAGCCGTGCTCGTCGAGTCGCGGGCAGGCGGTGATCCGGAGTTCGACCCCGTTGGCGTGGGGCTCCCGCCAGGCGACCATCCGGTCGTACGTTGCCACCTGCAACCGGGGCAGGCCCCGGTCGTCCTCGGTCCCGTCCGGGATCGACTCCAGTTCGCGGGCGATGTCGTAGGAGAGCCAGCCGACGATCCCGCAGGGATACGGCGTCTCGCAGTCGCCGCGCGCGAGCGTTTCGGCGTTCAGTTCGGCCTCCAGCGCCGAGAGCGACGGTGACCGGGCGGCGGGCCGGGACCCCGCGTCCGCGATCGGCTCCGCGTTCCCCGACACCGTGAGCCGCGAGACCGGCTCGGTCGCGAAGTATCCCCATCCGGACTGTCCCCCCGTCGTCTCGAGGAAGACGTCCCCCCCGTCACCGCGGCGGGCGCGGCGGTACGCCTCGAAGGGATCGGCGACCGACAGTCGAAGTTCGACCGGCACTCGCGCCGAATCCGTCGCTCCGGCGGCGACGGATCGGAACGTCTCCCGGTCGGTGACGACTCGCATACCGTAATGAGGGGCGCCGGCGAGTAATGCTTTTGCGGTCGGGGCGACAGGCGAGGCTAGGTTGGGTCGCTGGCAAACAGGCGGGGGTCCGCTCCGGTCGGCCCGTCCCCGCGCTCCGGCCTCGGGGGCCGACCGCAACTCGTTAGCGCACGGGCGGCCTGTTCCCGGGATCGTACATAAACGCTCGGGCGAGGGCAGGCGCCTACTCGGCGGCGCGTTCCTGCCAGCGGGAGATCCGCTTTTCGGAGATGTCGGTCGCCTCGGCGAGACTCACGGCGTCGGCTTCGCGCAGTTCGGGTACCGTTTCGACGCCGGCGTTCCCGAGTCGTTCGGCGTAGGCCGGGCCGATCCCGTCGACCGTCTCGACGGAGTCAGCGACAGTAGTACCGCCCTCCGCGTCGGCGGCGTCCCCAGGCGTGTCCGTCCCTTCGGGCTCATCCGGAACGGGGCCGGCCGCTTCGGCCGGTTCGGCCGCCGTCTCGGGGTCCGAATCCGGCGTCTCGACCACGGAGTCGGTCGAGGCGGTCGCGTCGGTTCCCGCGGCCGCCGCAGCGTTCCCAGCGTCGGTGTCCGACGGCTCGTGATCCCGTTCGTCGGTCCCCACGTCGGGAGTCCCGTCGGTCTCCTCGCCGTTCGGGTTCCGTTCCGTCCCGACGGCGACACTCGTCCCCGTGGAATCTGTCGAGTCCCCGGAGTCGCCGAACCCCAGTACCGATCGGAGCAGATCGAACACGCCCATACTTCCGGTACGTGGTCGCCATTTTAAAACCAATCGGCCGGAACGACGGCCCGTCGAGTACCGCCGAGCGGGCGGTTTATATTCGTCTGTCCGAACGGTTCGGTATGGAGAGCCTCGAAGCCGAACTGGAACGGGCGCGCGACGTCCCCGTCTCCGAACTCGCCGACGCTATCGAGGCAATCGGGTTCGAGTGCACCCGGTGTGGCGGCTGCTGCACCGCGGTCGAGACGGACGACGCCGACACCGAACCCCACACCGCAACGGTGTTTCCCGACGAGGTACGCCGGCTTCAATCGGCCGCGGCCGACGCCGGCGAGGAGCCCTACGACTGGCGCGACGTCGCCCGGCCCATGCCGTACGGCCTCGACGGCACCGGCGAGGAGCTCGAGGGGGAGACGTTCGAGTGGGCGCTCGGGACCGACGGCTGCGGGGACTGCACCTTTTATACCGAATCCGAGGACGGCACCGGCGCCTGCACCGTCCACGAGGATCGCCCGCTCGTCTGTCGGACCTACCCGTTCAGCCTCGCGCTGGCCGGGACGGCCGAGCCGATGGGCGAAGCCGTCGACGGGGAGGGACTCGTCCGCGCCCACGAGTGTGAGGGTCTCGGCCGCGACATCGCCCGCGAGGACGCCGAGGAACTCGCGGCGGCCCTCAAACGGCGGACGATCCGGGACGTGGAGGAAGCAATCGGCGTCCGCGACAACTACGAACCGACGGAGGTCGACGGCGTGGTGGTCCACGACTCCGAAGGGCAAAAGCGGCCGGACGGGACGCCGCTTCCGGACGAGCGGTAGCGGATGTCGTTCCGCGGCGGCCTGATCTGATCCGGAGGGGCCATCGGAAGATAGTTCTTAGATATTGTGGCTCTTTTGAAAACTGAGCGCGGCGGTAGGTTGGTGTAGTTCGAACGCGAAGCGACGGCGTGGAAATCGCATCGTGTTTCGAAACGATACGAGGTATTATATAGTAGAACAGGTCGTGACTGTCGGCCACCGTGCAAAATGTATTCGAACAGGTACATGAATTCAAAGATATATAAAAAATATAAGAGTTAATTACGCCAACCCGCCGGGATCCACTCGCATGGTGGAAATGCACCGCAGAGGTCTGATGAAGGCGTCAGTCGCCGCCGCGCTGGGTGCCAGCGTGGTCGGTGTAGCAAGCGCGAGTGAGTCGGAAATCCCGGAGGGGGATACGCCCGGCGCGCCGAGCGTCCAAGGGGATCTAAAGCGGCTCTCGACGACGGCGTTCGGCGCGGAGGTAACCGGGCCGTTCGTCTTCGAGGACGGCGGACTGTTGTACAGCCTCCAGCACCCCGAAGGAGCCAATCCGGAGCCGTTCGACCGCGCGGCTGTCGGCTACTTCAGCGGATTCAACTTCGAGTTCAACGGCCGCAACGACGACTTCCCGGAGGTCGGGATCCCGGATACCGAGGCGAAACAGCGGCAGGTCCGGTCCGCGGCCGGCGACTACGAGATCCTCGTTCAGGGGCGCGAGCCGATCAACGGCGGCTCGGAGCGCCTCGGCGTCGCCCAGACGCCCGACGGCACTGACATCAACCAGGACAACTTCGCAGGGACGCAGTACGGGGCCGCGGCGACGAACCCCGACTGCAACCAGTTCGTCCCGACGGACGACGAGGGCACCGAGGGCTACCTGTACACCAACTGGGAGAACAGCCCCGGTGGTCTCTCGCGGGTCTTCATCAGCCAGGACGAAAGCGGCGAGTGGAGCGCCGACCCCGACGACGCGATGAACATCCCGAACACGGACGGGCTCCGCGATCTCGGCGGCACCCGGATCAACTGCTACGGCGACCTCAGCCCGTGGGAGACGCCGATCTCGTCCGAGGAGAACTACGCCCATCCCCGCGTCTCGCTGACCAACACGGTTGGCGACGTCGTCGAGGCGGGGAGCGGCGAGGGCATCCTCGGCGGCTGTCAGTTCTGGAACCGGCCGAACCCGAGCGAGATTTCCGACGCGGTGGAGACGTACGCTGACGAGGGCGAGATCGACGAGTCGTGGTACGTTCAAGGGTCGTGGGCGCTCACGGGCGTCGAATTCCTCGCGTACTACCTGGGCGCGGAACCGGCCGATCAGAGCGGCGACACTAACCTGGCGACGACGCCCATCGACGACGTCTACCCGAACCCTTACCGCTACGGCTACCACGTGGACGTCCGCGAGCCGACCGCCGAGGAGCCTGAACCCATGAAGTACTGGGTCGCGGGTCGCGCCTCCTGGGAGGCCCCGGACTTCCAGGGCGACGAAAAGACCCTCTACGGCTGCTCCGACGGCGACAGCAAAGGCATCTACAAGTTCGTCGCCGACGAGCCGATCCCGAGCTACGAAGACACCGACGACATCGCGGGCACGCTGTACGCCCCGAAGATCACCAACGACGCCGCGAGCGTCGAGGACTCGGGCGAGCGAAACTCCCCGGCCGACACGAACCTCGAAGTCGAGTGGATCGAGATGGGTCACGCCACGAACGGCGAGGTCGAGGGCTGGATCGCCGAGTACGATGACATCACGCAGGCCGACTACCTCGAAGCCCACGCCGAGACCGACTGGCAGGAGGACCCGGCGGCCGCGATCAAGGAGGCCGACCTCGAGGTCATCGAGAACGGCAACCAGAACTACGTCACGAACGAGGAGATCGTCGAGTGGGCCGCCCAGTACGAGGAGAACGGCCCCGACGGCGTCGACGAGGAGCTCCGGCGCGTCCCCTTCATCGAAACCCGTGCGGCCGCAAAGGAGATCGGTGCCTCCATCGAATTCAACAAAGCCGAGGGCGTCGACAGCGTCGACGACTCCCAGCCCGGCGACTTCGTCTACTTCGGCATCTCCGAGTTCAACGACGACCTCGCAGACGAGACGGGCGATATCCAGATGGACCGCGTCGACGGCGGCGTCGTCTACCGCGCGGAACTGGAGCCGGACTACAACGTCTCGACGCTCGAGCCCGTAATCACGGGGCCGGACTTCACCGACTCCCCGCAGGACGCCGACGACGCGCTTCGGAACATCGACAACGTCTACGCGATGCGTGACGGCCGCGTCCTCTGCTGTGAGGACGGCTTCGGCGGTCCCGCCCGATCGTATCCCAACGACGGGCTCTACGTCTACCAGCCGAACGTCCGACTCGAGGTCAGCTCCGTCGCCCTCGGCCAGGGCGAGGCCGTCGAGGCCGAGGTGTTCGCCAGACACGTCCCGAACGGCATCGCGGGCGGCGAGTTCTCCGTCAGCGTCGCGGACACGGAGGTCGTCGAGATCACGAGTGCGAGCTATCCCGACGCCGTCGGTATCTCGGCGGCCCCGAGCGTCTCCGAGGACGGCGGGACGGCGTCGTTCCGGTTCGCCGATCTACAGGGCGCAATGCAGCCCGAGGACGTCGATTTCAAACTCGGTACCGTTCGCCTCACCGGCAACGGCGCTGGCGTGACCGACCTCGAGACGGAAGCGTCGCTCGACAGCGACGTCGGACAGCCCATCGACGTCGAGAACCGCTCCGGGGTCGCGATCACCGGCCCGCCCAGCATCGGATCCGCGGGCGCCTCGCCGACCGATCCCGACGGCGACGGCTTCTACGAGGACGTCAACGGGAACGGCCGCGTCGACTACGAGGACGTCCAGTTGCTGTTCGACGAACTCGACAGCAACACCGTACAGTCGAACGCGCGGGCGTTCGACTTCAACCAGAACGATCGGCTCGACTTCGACGACGTGGTCACCCTGTTCGGCGAAGTCAACTGAGACCCCGGCACGCACCGCACCGTCGGCGCCGTTTCCTCGGCACCGCGGTTCGTCCCCGCGCCGTTATTTTCGACACACAAACACATGACACGACACACGAATTCGGGTTCGACTGCCCCCGATCCCTTCAGTTGTATCGCCGCCCTCGCGGTCGTAACGCTCGGGCTCGGGCTCCTCGCCGCAGGCGCAGGGGTCACGACAGCACAGACGGCCCAACCGACCGTCAGCGTGAGCAGCGCGACGACGACCGTCGACGACACTGCGACGGTCGACGTCGTCCTCACGGAAGCGCCGGACGGATTGTCGGGGTATTACCTCGACCTCACTGTCGACAATCCCGAGGCGGCCGCGGTGACGTCGGCGAGCTATCCCGACGAGTTCGGGCTGACGACCGATCCGACGATCGACGCCGACGGACAGACGGTCACGCTCGAGGCCGCCGACATGGAGGGATCGATCTCGCCCGGCGCGACGGACGTGACGCTCGCGACGGTGGAGGTCGCGAGCCAGGCTGCCGGCGAAGTCGAACTCACCGTCGAACCACAGCAGTTCGACACCGACGACGGCAGCCGGATCCGCCCCGAGACCCAGTCCGGTGTGTTGACCATCGATGGGGGAGGCAACGACGGCTCCGGTCCCGGCGGCGAGGGCTCCGACGGTCCCGATTCCGGTGGATCGGACGCCTCGAACACCGGCTCGAGTGCGAGCAGTGGCGGGATAACGACGGGCAGTTTCGGCGGGAGCACCGCCGTTCTCGTCGGTGCCGCCCTCGTCGCCGCCGGATCGCTGGCCGCCGTGGCCCTCGCCCGCCGTCGGTCGTAGCCAGTGGGACGTGGGGTGGGTCTCGATCAGATGAGTACCGACGAGCGACGGAACGCGACTGGAAGAACGACGGGACGCGACTGGAAACCCGATACGATGATATCCGAAACAGACGACACGACTGCCGACGGATCGACGGAGCGAGCCGAATCGACGCATCGAGAGTACATCCTCGACGTGCGGATCGTCGAATGCCCCCGCCACGAGCGGCCCCCGAAATATCGCTTCGAAGCGCCAGCACACGGCGGGCTCGAGTTCGAGGACCCGGACGCCGCGGAGCTGTACGCCGACGTCTACTTCGACGTCAACGGCTTCGAGGAAGCCGGGACCGGCGAGCGTGGCGTCCCGCCCGAGATCATCCAGGCCGGCCGGGACACGCTCGTCGCGTACTTCCTCACACAGCCACGCACCGACGTCCAGTGGGTAGCCTCCTACTACGGGGAGAAACCGGAGAAGATCGAGCGGTACGCGAACCGGGTCCGGAAACGCGCCCGGAAAATCAGACAGGGTGCCGCCGAACGCGGCATCGAGTGAGGCGTCCGGGGCGCCCCGTCGATCCACCACCGGGGGGGATGCACCGGCGTGGGTACCCCGGGAGTCGGCGCGCGAAACGCGTTCGAAGGGACAGCCGTCCGGATACGACGGGAGGACCGCCGAGACGGACCGCGACAGGCGATAGGTTCTATAGGTGGGGTGCACATATCGGAACCGAAGCTCTATGGAAATCTCTGATAAGCTCCTGTGTCTGTTCAGCGCCGAGATCGAGGAGACCGAGGATCGGTTCGTCGTCGAGG
>Ga0209946_1001149_pt1 | contig 10860 bp, 6 predicted proteins | sample SalPon2_A_H2O_MG_FD_185704 | JGI IMG/M metagenome (GOLD analysis project Ga0209946, IMG submission 185704) | Salt pond water microbial communities from South San Francisco under conditions of wetland restoration - Salt Pond MetaG R2_A_H2O_MG... | ecosystem: Environmental > Aquatic > Non-marine... | reverse complement strand
CTGCACCGAATCCATCGCGGAGCGTGGCTTGGTCGTCGCTGCCCGTCCATGTGCCGGCCCATTCGAGGAGGGCTCGATATCGATATGCCTGTGTGCGATGCTCGTCGACGCGGTCGTCCCACTCCGCGTGGGGCACATTCTCGGGCGCGTCACGGAGCAGGAGAGTTCCGTCGTCGAATTCGATCCGCATTCGCTATGTAGATGGATGCGACCAGTCGGATTCAATCTGTGGGTCGCGTTTGAGTGGTTCCTGTGACTTGATCTGAGGGCTTCGGTGCTTCATACCCTTCGTTGGCTTTGTTGAAATCCTCAACAGTTGATAGTTTAGCATCCTCAATCGCTCAGTACATGCTCTCGATCACGCATTACATTGAATCTATTTTATCTTCGAAACGATAGATGATTATAACCGCACATATTGAGAGTGTGACTGTACTAATCATTGCCCAAGCAAACATCTCATCAGGATTATTCCCCAACAAAGCGCCTACTGTAACCGCAACGAGTAGAATCGATATCGTCCCAATACCGCCGACCACACGAACAAATAAATCTTCATTCATATCTTGTCTGCCTGTTGAGCAAATTCTATCCTCTTGTGTATATCCCCTTTGCCGTTCAATTCGCGGACCTCATGGACCAGTCGTTTCAGGCGAATATATGTCTGAAGAATAGGATTTCAACAGAGCCTCTTCGTTCGAAACTGGTGCTCTGTCAATCGTCAATTATGGACGTTGCAATGCTAAAATTCCGTCTTCAGGACAAAGAGGACATCAAGATACTCTCGGATATACGTCCGTGAACGGTTGGGCGAGCAACGTTCACCAAATTGATTTGACGACGACAATCTCTCAGACGGCAGGCTTTATATCGAGTAGACTTACTCTGATTCCACTTTCACTTTGGTTCACTGAGATATATGTGGGGCTGTCCCCTTAGAGAGAAACAGAGGGCATTGCGTCCCTCAGTCACACGCTTCACACTCATATGAGCACTCAGGACCCGCACCTCGGTGACTGCCCGTACTGCGGTTGTGAGATTCTGTCCCGTCATACTCTGATAGAGTATGCGGGCGGTGTCTGGGCTGAATGTCCCGAGTGCCAGGATGTCGTTGACCCACAGTGAGTCTCTATGTTACGAGTTCTAAAGCGGCTGTCTCCGAGCTCACCTGATACAACAGTACTGTTCGAGTGTCGATCTTGCGGGACCAATTTAGACGAGATCCAGGACTCCTGTCCCGAATGCGATTGTAGTGATATCGCTCGATACGAATTATAAGTCGACGTACCATTCGTTCTAGTTTAGTGGCGGTCAAAGGCGAACTCACCTCGTTCAACCTGCTCACGTAACCGATCTCTGTGTGGATTTGGATTTCGTGACGCCCACAGCAACAGCTCGTCCAAATCCGGCAGTTCATAACCCAACTCGACCATGAGGTACAGCTGGATCAGATGAGCGTGGCGTTCAACCGCAAGCGAACAACGACGGCGGGGGAGCCGCGACGCCGACGAGTCGGCGTCTGCGGCGGTGTCGCCCTCACGCTGTCTTGCCTCAAGTGACCGCAACTCATCTACGATCACACGACTCATCAGCAACGAAATCGCTGCCATGATGATCAGCGCCTCGATGATGTAGGCGTCGGTCGTGTTGATCTCGTCCAAGCCGAACCGCGACTTCAACTCCTTGAATAGTAGTTCGACCTCCCAGCGCGCCCGATATCGCACAGCTCTATCGGGCGCGCTATAGTCGTCTTTGCCGAGATTCGTCAGATACAGATGGTACTCTTCGCTCTCCTCGTTGCGCAGCCCGACCAGTCGAAACGTCCGGGTCGCGCTGGCGCCCGACCCTCCTTTGCGCTCGAATGAGAGCGTGATGCGGACATCGATTTCCTGTCGCTGCAGGTCGTCGAGGACGGCCTGCAGCGACTCTCCTTCCAGCGGAATGCTGTTGCCCCGCCACGTCCGCAGTTCTTCGACGATCTCGAAGTTCGCGTTGTCCTTGACCCTGGAGACGAACCAGCCGCCGTTCTGGTCGATGCGGTCGAAGAGCCAGAAATCGTAGAAGCCTAAATCAAGCAGGATGAGGGCGTCAGCTACCCACTCTCCGGTGGGTAGCTGACTCCGCTCGTGGGTTGTTCCGTCGGTTGTGTGGAACCGTGTCGGAAGACCTGCCGAGAGTGACTCTGTGAGGTGAAGCTTCAGTTCAGCTTGGTCTTCGCCAGTTGCTGCGTAGACATCGGCGGCGTCCTGATACAGCGAAACGATGGTCGCGTCGGCAATGAGGACGTCTCGAGATCGTTCGAGACGTCCGTTCAAGTCTGTTCGTCCGGTATCGAGATTCTCGATGGCGTCATCGAGAATCTCTCGAAGGAGTGCAACGAAGCCCGGTTCGAACCAGTCGTGGAACGCTGCGTAGGAGAGTTCGTCGCAGTCAGCCATCTCGACGTAGCGTTCAAGAAACGCCTGCAGAGAGCGGTCTGAACCAGCAGCAAAGCCAAACGTGAGTGTGTAGAACAACGCGACGATGTCGAACTTGCGCTCTCGTTGGACGAGATTCGTTGCGCGAGTGCGCTCGCGCAACTCATCGGAGGGAAACGCTCTTTGAATCCGATCAACAACTACTGAATCCGGTGGAGAGTACACACTTCCCACCGGGTTCCTCAACTGGGTAGTTGCGACGATATCTAATCAACAAACAGCGACCGCGTCTCCGCTAAACTAGAACGTATGATATCTGGATAGTGTTTTCCCCATCCTGTTTAGTTAAGCGAGTTCCACCAGACGACGAAGGCTTGCAGCCACGTTTCTACGGTCGTCGGCTGCACGTGACTGAAACTATTACTAAATGAATATGTATACCGTTTTATTTCTTGAAAGATAAGTTCAGAAGCATTCTGATTTCCGTGGCGAACCGTCTGAAATTGGAGGCCTGCTCGACGGAGTGCCGCTGGTAAATGCTGAGCGTAATCAACGAGGAACACGGCGTTTGCAACGTCATGTTTCTCACGAAGCTCTTTTAGAAATTGCTGTGTTAGTGCGGTTGTTGTCGTCGTGAACAGACATAAATGCAGGAATCTGTTTGTTTCTGGATCGACCGCAGCGTACAGTCAAAACTATTGTCCATTGATTCGGATCACGGTTTCGTCAAGCGCGATGTGATCCGGATTCACATTACTGGTCGGCTGTAGATCAGCTTTTTTACCCAGTCGTGAACAGCTTTCCGTGACCGTTTGACACCGAACTATTCAACTTCTTGAATTATATTCAAAAAATATAATTCAGATAGATGAAGCCGAATGCCGAGCTTCATCAGCTCGCTCGGTGCCCGTTCTCGCTCCACAAAATCCAAGTCGACCCAGTCGCTACATCCGCTGAAGCGAACGATTTCTGCCATAGACACTCTGAAATTCGCTTCGCCTCGTCCTTCATTCTTAACTAAACGCGACCCATCAGGGATCCCTGATGTCCTTGGTTCTTTGATCGCGTGCCGATAAAGTTCCCGTAGAACCCCTCGTCAACATCGTCTGGTGTGAGTCCCGCGTCCTCAATTGCGGTGAGTCCGGCCTCGGCAAAGGAGTTCCGACCGGTCAGAATGTTCTACGAATGCAGTCATCCTCATGCCACAGTGTGCGATCGTAATATATGTGTATCAACTTTTAGTCGTCGCCAAACTGGACTGTTTCGTCGACGACGAGAATCTCACCCGCGTCGTCGTTGAGGAAATTTTCGGTGTCGGCTTGGAGTCGCTGGCCAGCTTCACTCTCGAACACTTTCGTGACGTTCGTCCCCGATTCGAGGTACAGCTCTGCGATGCCGTCGTAGGCGGTCTTCTTGGGAGCGGTCGGGACTGATGTCGCATACTTCCTGACGCCCGGGAGCGACTCCGCCAGCGGCGCGTGTTCGTTCAGCCAGTAGTCCACGAACTCTTCATGGCTCAGTCCGTCCTGTCGGACGAGGAGGTTGACAAATTTCTGCATGACTGCGGGTTCCTCTCCAACCGTATTTGTTCTGTCGATCTCCGAGCCGTTTCGGCATACTTAGATTCTACATGGATCGAGTTACGGGTGATGTCCCTTCAGATAGAATCGACTGAATGTGTTGGTGTCGTCGGCACAGGTACGATGGAAAGCGGTATCGCACAGGTCGCCGCGATGGCGGATTAAGATGTCGTAATCATGACATAGAACAGTCGTTCGTCGAGAGCGGCTTCAACTCCATCGAGAACAGCCTTGATATTCTGGTCGACAGCGAAAAGTTGACTGCTGACGAGGCAACGGCCGCCTAGAACCGCATCACGGGCACGACTGAGCTACTCTTTCAGGTGACGCGCGATGACTTTTTTCTGAATTTCGGAGGTCCCTTCGTATATCGTGGTAATCTTCGCGTCGCGGTAGTACCTTTCGACATCGAAGTCTTTGGTGTAGCCGTAGCCGCCGTGGACCTGAACAGCCTCACTGGCCACGTCGACGGCCGTCTCGCTGGCGAAGTATTTGGCCATACTCGCTGATTTTGGGTGGACATCATCCTCGTTTTTGCGTGCGGCGTCGCGCGTGAGCAAGCGCGCGGCCTGTACGTCCGTCTGCATGTCTGCGAGTTTCTGTGCGATGGCCTGGTGTTCGATTATCGGCTCGCCGAACTGCTCGCGCTCGTTGGCGTACGCGACGGAGTCGTCCAGTGCGGCCTGAGCCACGCCGATGGCCTGACTGGCAATAGCGATCCGCCCGCCGGTCAGAATCGAGAACGCGGCCTTGAGGCCGTCTCCGACCTCTGTCAAGCGGTTCTCAGTGGGAATGCGCACGTCGTTGAAGACGAGTGTCGTCGTGTCACTGGCACGCAGACCGAGCTTGTCCTCTTTCTTACCGACTTCCAGACCGTCAACATCCTTTGGCACGAGAAACTGCGTGACCGTGTTCGGGTTGTCTGTATCGGTCTTAGCAAAGAGGATAATGACGCCCGATCTCTTCCCGTTGGTAATCCACTGTTTCTTGCCGTTAATGACGTACTCGTCGCCCTCTTTGTGGGCCTCGGTCGTCATCTCAGCTGGGTTGGACCCAGCGTCGGGTTCTGAGAGAGCGAACGCTCCTACGGGGCGACCGTCAACCATCTCCGAGAGCCACCCGTCTTGCTGCTGTTCGCTCCCGAACTGTCGGATACACGAGGTAGCGAGGCCGTGAACCGACAGGGCCGTCGCGACGGCCAGATGCCCGCGAGCCAGTTCTTCGTTGACGATGCTGTAGGTGACTTTGTCGGAGTCGAACCCACCGTACTCTTCGGGTACGGTCAGTCCCGTCAGGTCAAGCCCGGCCAGCTCATCCCAGATCTGTTCGGGAAACTCCTGAGCCTCGTCGGCTTCGCCGACGTTCTTGCTGACTTCGTTCTCGACGAACTCCCGTACCGTCTCCTGAATCATTTGCTGCTCGCTTGTGAGATCCATCACCTTTCCCTTCTGACCGCGGGTTGGTAAAGAATAGGATGTGTCTATCTGTTTCTCGGATTATACTCATTTTTAATTATGATGCTCTATAAAAGTAGCAAGAGGTTTGTTCTGTGGCTCCAGTAATCCGAACGACATGACCCTCGTGGAACCCGTCGAAACGGCAGTCAAGTGTATCGAAGATGGAGACACTGTCGGGATTGGCGGCTTCGTCGCCGTCGGCATCCCAGAGTACGTGTTAGAGGCGCTCGGTGACCGGTACGCAAAATCTGGCGCTCCCGGCGATCTCACGCTGTTTCACCCGGCGGCAGAAGGCGACCGTCAGGGCAGTGGCATCTCCCATCTCGTTCAGGACGGTATGCTCAAGCGGGTCATCGGCAGTCACTGGGGATTCGTCCCGGACCTGATTGAGAAAATCGTCGCGGGTGATGTCGAGGCATACAACCTCCCATTCGGCGCGATGGACCATCTCCTACGTGACACTGCCGCGGGCAAACCCGGGACGATCACCACTGTCGGCTTGCGGACCTTCGTCGACCCACGTCAAGAGGGTGCTAAGGCCAACGACGTGACCACCGAGGACATCGTTGAGGTCGTGACTCTTGACGACGAGGAGTATCTGTTCTACCATTCACAGTCCCTCGACGTGGCTATCATCCGCGCAACGACTGCCGACGAGAATGGCAACCTAACGATGGAACGGGAGGCGCTCACGTCAAATATGCTGGCAACCGCCCAGGCCGCCCACAATTCTGGTGGGACTGTCATCGCACAGGTCGAACGCGTCACTAAAACGGGTTCGCTGAGCGCACGCGAAATCGACGTTCCGGGCGTCGTCGTCGACACGGTCGTCGAAGCGCCGGACTCCCATCATATGCAGACCTACGGCGAAGAGTACAGCGGCGCATACAGTGGCGAGATTCGGGTGCCGCGGGACGACGACGCCAGCGGGACGACGCTAACCGAGCGAAAGATAATCGCTCGTCGTGCTGCGATGGAGTTGGTCTCCGATGCTGTCGTGAACCTCGGCGTAGGCGTCCCCGAGATTATTCCGGTCGTCGCAAACGAAGGCAACATCAGCGATGAGATCATCCAGACCGTTGAAGCCGGTCCGATCGGCGGCTCACCGTCTGGCGGCATCAGTTTCGGGACGGCTCTCAACCACGAGGCACTGGTTACCTCGCCTGAACAGTTCGACTTCTACGACGGCGGTGGCCTCGACATCGGCTATCTCGGTATGGCTCAGGTCGACGCCGACGGCAACATCAACGTGAGCCACTTTGGCTCTCAGCTTCCGGGATGTGGTGGGTTCATCAACATCACTCAGAACGCCGAAAAGGTCGTCTTCTGCGGGACGCTCACTAATGGTGGGATGGAAGTCAACGCGGGCGATGGAACCCTCGAAATTGTCTCCGAGGGTGACGACACGAAGTTCATCGACGAGGTTGAGCAGATCACCTTCAGCGGCGATTACGCGGTTGGGACTGACCAACCGATTGTCTACGTCACCGAGCGGGCTGTCTTCGAACTCTCGGATGCGGGTCTGGTGCTGACCGAGGTCGCTCCGGGCGTCGACGTAGACACCGAGGTCGTCGATCAGATGGCCTTCGATCCGGTCGTCGCCGACGACGTTTCCGAGATGAATCCGATGCTGTTCCGCGAGGAGTCGACGGACCTGACAGAGTACGTCGGCTGATTAGGCGCAGTCCAGATTCACCTGAACCACGCTTGCGGACCGCCGAACGACATCTGCGATTGCTTCCTGTCGCTGTTCGTCGATTCGACTGCGCGGCCCACACACAGAGCGACGCCCGCACGTTGTCTTCCTTGCCAAGCACCGGCGCGGCGATACACAAGCGACACGCCGAAATCACGCGTGAGGCTGCACCAGAGGGAAGCCGCCCATACCGGCTTCACTACTCCGTACCGGGCTTGATGCGCTCGAAAATAGGAGTAGGGCGTCTACCGGAAGAGACAGTAGTGGGACGCCGCCAGCCTCCCCGACCCGGTGCTCTCACCGCTACGGAGCTACCGCCGGCTGATGGACCCGCCGACGGACCGATGGCCCATGTCCCCAACGTTCGATCATCGGACGCTCGCAGAACTCGTGCAGGAGGAGTTAATTGACCGTGGCCCGCCCGGATGCAATTGACGAGCGACGTGATGAGTACGCTCGCGACTTCCCCTAGCACTCGATGAAGATATCCGTCAGCTGTCGATCACGACGGATGGCGATCGGTCGATTCTTCATCGGCTCTCGGCGACTGCCGAGTTCAACGTCGACCATCCGAAACACGACTATCCCGTACCGCACGGCGGTCATCGGGGGGTGGATGAGGTTCTCGTCCGAGCGTTTGGCTACACCGTTGCTGCTCGGTACTTGGACAACTCCGAGGAGATGGTTCGTGAGCGGTACTCGCATATTGAAACTGGTGAGTCAGGAGATTTCGCAACTGAGGCACTCGAAGAAACCAATAGACAAATCAGAACGCAATATGTCCTTGATCATTCATTAGGGGCGATCACTGAGGATGTAATCTTAGGATCTTCCCCCTACTGAGAGCTATTCCGAACTCCGACAAGAAACGCACCCAAACACGCTGTCCAAGCAACGCTCTGAATTCAATAATAATATGCTACGCATGAGCATTATTGTTTTATCGCCTCGACGAGCAACTCGGCGACGTCGACGATTTCGATCGATTCCTCGAACCCGCCCGTCTTGCGGCCGTCCTCGTACATCGTCATGCACATCGGGCAGGCGACGACGAACTTCTCGACCGCGCTCCCGGCGTCGGTGTCCTCCAACGCCTCCCGGAGGCGCTCCTCGCTCGGTTTCTCCTCCTCCTCTAACTCCATCCAGAGCCCGCCGCCGCCGCCACCGCAGCAGAAACTGTTGGCGCGGTTGCGCGGCATCTCCTCGAGGTCGCAGCCGGTTGCCCGGATCAGCTCCCGCGGCGCCTCGTACTCGTCGTTGTACCGCCCCAAGTGACACGGATCGTGGTACGTGACGGTGTAGTCGAGTTCGGTCCCGTCGAGGCCGAGCGCGCCCGTCTCGAGCAACTCCTCGATCGCCTGCGTCCAGTGATACACCTCGATTTCGCCGTCTTCGTTCCAGGCACCCTCGACGTCGAACTCCATCATCGGATCGTCGGCGAACTCCTCGAAGTCGACCTCCGGGTACTCGTTTGCGAACGTGTTGTACGAGTGGGGGTCCGTACAGACGATCGTCTCGAACTCGCAGGCCTCGAAGGAGTCGATCAGCGTCCCCGCCTGCTCGATGTAGAGGAACTCCTCGCCGACACGCCGGATGTCGTTGCCGTCGTACACCTCCTCGTCGTAGAGGATCCCGACGTCGACGTCGGCCGCCTCGAAGATCCTCGCCAGCGACCGGGCGACCTTCTTGTTGCGGTCGTCGTAGGAGGGGTAATCGCCGACGTACCACAGATACTCCACCTCCGTCTCGCGGGCGTCGGCCACCTCGAAGTCGAGCTCTGCGGTCCAATCGCCCCGAGCGGACGGCGAGTCGCCGAAGGTGTTGCCCTTCGTCATCACGTTCTGGAAGACGTCCTGGAGGCTCGGCTGGATGTCCCCTTGATCGGTCAGTTGACGGTTCAGCCGGGTGAAGCTCTGGAGGTGTTCGATCTCGACGGGACAGGCGTCCATGCAGGCCATACACGACATACACGACTCCATCGTCGAGCGGTCGATGACGCCGCCGTCGGCGACGATGTCTTTGGTGTCGCCGCCCTCGCGTTCGAGCGACTCCCGGTAGGCCTTCAGATCGAGGATGACGTCGCGGGGATCGAGCGGCCGACCGGAGGCCTTCGCCGGACAGACGGACGAACAGCGCCCACACTTCGTGCAGGCGTCCTGATCGAGCAACTCCTTCCAGGAGAAGTCGTCGATCGACTCGGCGTTGGTGGCGTCGAGGTCCGCGGGGATGCCCGGCAGTCTGGCACCCGCGTTCTCGTCTCTGGTGACGACGTTGGCGAACGACGAGAGCATGTGGAACGGCTTGGCGTACGGGATGGCGGCGATGAACAGGAACGCCAGCAGGGCGTGAGACCACCACGCCACCGGATAGACGGCGGCTGCCATCGGGGCGTCGACCCCGAGGCCGGCGAGTCCGAGCGCCGTTGCGGTGCCGACGAAGCTGACGGGTTCGACGGTGGAGATGGCCTCGCCGGAGCCGACGATGCGCAGGCCCTCGAGCAGGAAGCCCCCGGCCCCCAAGGCGAACAGCGACCACACGAGGAAGTCGTCCTCCCAGTCGGTGTGTTTGCCGTGAAGACGGTCGGTGCGGGCGACGTAGCGCCGCCAGATGGCGATGGCGAGGCCGGCGACGAACAGCAACCCGAGCGCGTCGGTGACGAGTTGATAGGAGAGATAGAACTCGCCGGTCCAGAAGGACTGCCGATCGCCGAGAGCGATGGTGAGCACGCGGTACCACTCATCGATGAAGAGGATGGTGGTGGCGATCAACAGCGCGAGAAAACCCCAGAGGATGAACGCGTGCATGAGGCCGCCGACCAGATCGCGGTTGAACTGTTTCTCGTTGGAGCCGACGATCTTCGCGGCCGAGGCGATCCGACCGGGGAGGTCGTCGAGGCGGTCGAGGGGATCGTCGGAGCCGCGGGCGTAGCGAGCGAAGCGGCCGTACGTGCCGTAGGCGAAGACGACGACCGCGACGGTCGCGAGGAAATAAAAGAGGGCCTTCTCGTGTGTGGAGATGAGCCAGAAGGTCTTGCGGGTGACCTCATCAGTTCCTTGGGTTATGAGCATCAAATTAGTGTATAAGAGACAGAATATTAATTCTTCGCTCACTCGTAGGGGCGGTGTGTCCCCGGGTGTGAGATTCTTGCCCGAATCGAATCTCACAACCACCGTCACTCCACGTCCCGTGGTGTACAGCACCTCCGGATTACGGTTTTCGTAGCCTGTGCCTCCGAAGTATGGCCACGGCTTTGTGAGGCGATCGATTGCAAGGAGCTAATGCACAATGTCTGGTTCGCGAGCAAAGAGGGACGCTCAAATATCGGGATGATAAGAGGATTTTCGAAGCCGAAATCGGTGATACACTACCGAGAGAACTGTCACCATGCTCTGCGAACACGACATGTCTGGGAGCCCGCTCAACGACCTCTCGGAGGTGTTTGACCACGAGCAGGCACTAGCACGCGATATGCATCAGCCGATCAAAGATCCGACCGCAGGGCCCGTCGAAGTGCCGGGTAGATCAATTAACCTCCGTGAACCGTCGACAAAACTGGACGAACACCCCCCATTGTTGTGCGAGTACACCGACAAAATACCTGAGCAGATTGGCTACAGACCCGAAATTGATGCGTTTCGCGAAGACGACGTCGTCTGGTGTGTCGGATGCCCATTTAACAGTGTTTCGCACCCCTCCCTCAGATCTATATT
>Ga0209946_1001147_pt1 | contig 10870 bp, 8 predicted proteins | sample SalPon2_A_H2O_MG_FD_185704 | JGI IMG/M metagenome (GOLD analysis project Ga0209946, IMG submission 185704) | Salt pond water microbial communities from South San Francisco under conditions of wetland restoration - Salt Pond MetaG R2_A_H2O_MG... | ecosystem: Environmental > Aquatic > Non-marine... | reverse complement strand
GGAGGATCACCAGCGATCGTGTCGTCGGTGAGTCGGCCGCTGATTCGAGCCGCGAGACACGGACCGTTGGTCTTTCTCGACTATCGAAGACACTGGACACAGTGGGGTGGGAGGGTAGCTGGTTGTTTCGTTAGGCTGTCTGAGCGTCCTGCGGTTGAAGATAGTGGTAAAGACACTGGACACAGTGGGGTGGGGGAGAGCGTTTGTTGTGCAATCTAAGTGTCACTCAGGGCTGAGGATGTTCATCAAGATTGTCATTAAAGCAACACCCACACAGTCGTTACGACCAACCAGCATCTAGACGCATCACGTCATCACGGAGGTCCTCTATCGTCTTGACAATATGATCATCATCCATCATTTCTACGCGTCGAACCGTCAGCTCTTCTCGGAGTAGCGTTGTCGTCCGGCTCACTATTGTGCTGTTTGACGGCGGATCTTCATACATACCTTCCTGCTTTATTTTGTCTAGTGCGTCATGACAGAGGAGATCACCACAAGCGTGCGTAACTGGAACATACCGTGCAAAGTCATGATCTAGAATGTCGTTAGCAAGCTCTTGGAACCCGAGAACTTTCTTTGTTCTACTGTAGTCCCGCTCGCTAACATCCTCTGATTCGCCTTCTTCGTAGGTTAGCTCAGCACCCCACCAGATTCGGTGAAGTGCATTAGAGTAGGCATCGGTGCCTGCTTTCAGAAACTTCTCTTCCATATTACCTGGACTTTCAGGGTCAAAAACGTGGTCCCACCGATAATGGACAAACTCCGGGAACCGAACAATACAGAGGTAGTGCCACAGTCCAGCGTCTGCTGCCTCCTTCCTTGTCAGATCAAGAGTACGATGAAGCGTTGGCGCCAACTCAGCGTCTATCACCGAATCCTGGGCCTCAATATCTTCATCAGCACGTATCTGTTTTATTCGCTCATCAACTGGACTTAGATCTATTGAACGACCCAGCGACTCTAAATACGGACGTAGTTCACTCTTCGTGAGTTCACGCTCACCTGCAAGGAATCTACCATCAACCATTGGATGGGCTCCACTCTGCAAATGATAAAGCTCAGTTGCCACTCTGGATCGCCTCCTCAATCAGGTTTGTTGTATCGTACGGGATGTTGTATTGTTGATGCACTGCATGCTCTATTCGCTGAACAAGGTCTGGAATATCGACGTGGCTACGAACGTCCTCGGCAAATTGAATTGCCGCTTCTTTATCACTGAGGTCTTCGTACAATTCGTTCAGGAAAATGTCTAGTACGTCTTCTTGCCAACCGTACTCCGGCTCCCCCGTATCAGGGCTTGTATCGTGTGCCGTCTGCATCAATAGCTGGGTCCAGACAGAATGTTCTATGTAGTCGTAAAGGATGTCGCGAAGCCTAGGTGACCCACCGGTTGATCCTGTGTTCTTCAGCAGTTCAACAACTTGCGGATGTTCTCCATTCAAATACAATTGTGGATTCCGAGGTGTTTTCAGACTGATGTAGTGAATATGGTTTTCATTAGGAAGGTCTTCGGACTCACTGAAGTCCTCTATGAACGGCATTAGGAGACTTCCACCGTCGTCTCTCTCATCAAGTTGAATGATCCATGAGAGGCCGTCAGCGAGTCGTGCACCAGCTTTGGAAGCATGTTTTGACCCACTTGACCCACCTTTTTCATTTCTTGTTAGGAACGGCTGGATCTTTACTCGTCCACGATGGCTGTCACGGTTAATACAGAGGCTAAACTCGTGAGTCCCTGCATCTAAGGGCGAGTCGTCTAGGACCTGGCGGTCTCGACTCATCGCAAGGGGGTTCTCTTTTACCAGTGCGAGGCGACCTGGCGTCTCTTCCCACTCGTTGAACGGGAAGACATCTTTTACCGTGTCCTGATTAACGGTCACGGTCCCTTCTAACTCTAACATCTCCCAGCTATCCACACCAACCAGAGACAGAAACCGATCGTCTTCATCAAGATCTCCTTTCTCACCCAATGGAGTGCCATCTAGGCGGAATGATTCGACATTAAATTCGAGTGCTTCTCTTTGATACTCATGCGGGAGAGACTGACTAACCAGACTTCCCGTCTGAATGTCTTTTTCATCTTCTTCCTCTGGGTCAGACCCTTCAATCTCTCCGTTGGTTGTTGACATCATTTGTCCCCCTGTTCTGCTACGTCAACCGACACTTTCATTCTCGTTTCGACTTGCCTGTGATCTTTTGTTGACACACCCTCAAACGATACCTTCGTTGTACCAGAGGTAGGCTCTAGTAGTCCTACCTGAACGCCTTTCTGCTTAGGAAGGGATATAGAAACACCCGCTGTATCCGACGAGATGTTCTGGACGGGCAGCCGATCTGACGTCGCTCTTTCCTCCGCCATTCGGATTAATGAGATAGTGACCGCCCGTATTTCGTTACTGTCACGCAAAGGCTCCACCTCGCCGTCAAACGACCAGTGGGTATGTACCTCGTCAAACGAGATATTCGTGTTTCCGGTGATCCGCTGACTACTAGGTGAATCGCGCTCAGCACTTCCACCTCGTGATTTGTTCCCGATCTTGAAGCGGTTTCCCAGACGCTGAGGTCCAGTTGTGCCCCGGTCCACGTTGGGTGCGACAAGTCCGCGTAGAACATCTGTAATATCAGATTTGATGTCCTCCACTGCGGTTCGGAACCCTCGAGAGTATGTGTTCGCCAGTGTCTCGGTCCGAACCCACTCGTCGTGCTGAGGCGGCTCTGCAGCCGTCAAGAATTCTTCTACGATAGTTTCCTTTTGTCCAGGTTTTGCATCGGTTCCCCACGGCCGTGCGCGCCCCCCAAGTAGAACCGCATGGAAGTCTTGGTCCCCCACAACAACTCGATCTCGATCGTAGTACTCAACAACCATCCCTGCTCCTCGAACAAACGCTACTTCATTCTGATGCCGATATTCTCCCTTATCGGCTCGCCGAACCAGCAGGTCAAGTTGGCCATCTGTACCACCCCCACCGTCGCTTTTTTCTGGCACATCCAGCGATATGCTCTCCGTTGCAACGTCCTCTGGGTCGTCCAGTTGGCTGACAGCGTCATCACGGTGGTCCAAACAGTTCGTGAAAGGCTTGTATTGAGGGTATTCGTTGATACTTGCCCGTCTCTCCTCACCGTCCAGCTCAACAACAACCTCCAGATCACCACGATAAATTGCCGGCCAGAACCACTCAATTGCCATCTCTGTGATCTGGTTTGCTAAATCATCGTCACTTAGCCGCTCTTCCGCTGTTGGCACACGGAAATCAACGACTTGGATACTTGTCCCTGGTGCGTCCGGACGCGCCAAGTGAAGATTATCTGCTATTGATCCAGCTTCATCTTCCCAGATCGATTCCGGCCTTGCACCCTCTTTGCCTCCATTCAGATCACCGTACCAACCATGTCCTTGGTATACCGTGTCGCCGTCCTCAGACTTGTGTGTTGGCAAACGTGTCCGCCCAATTAGTCGGGATGTACGGCCTATTTCGTCGGGTTCGCTCAGCGTTGAATTGAACATGACCAGTGAGAGGCCTGAATACAACCAGAGGACGGCTTTTCCTAGGCCGTAACTCCCGCCAGCAGTATCTCCGGATTTACTGCTGAATAGAACGTCACGTACTAGCGCAGTGAAGTTTGATTCATCGGCGTTCTCCTCACCAAGGAGGCCCTCTGTATTCTCATCTTCAATGGTCAGAATACGAATCTCTTCGTCGTCTTTTATTCGATTAATCGCCTCAGTGATATGTTTTCCGCTCTCCGTGTTTGTCGCTAGCCTAGCATGGTCGGCCCAGGTGTTAATATCAAGTGCTTTGAGGTACTTTTCGGCTTTATTACCCTGCAAAGATTTTATCTTAAACGTTACCCGTGCTGGTTGATCGTTTTCCAACCGTGCGTCGTTTGAGTTTTGTAAAACCTCCCGGACGAAGGTCTTCAGCCCCGGTTCTCCGTGCGACATCGCGTACTTGGCAACATCATCTCCGTACCGAGCATCGGTTGGTCGAGACGTCGTGAACCCCCACCCACTGCTCATCGCGACACCCTACTGGCACTGATGTATGGTGGCAAAATATCTGAGAAGTATGCGTTACGCTTCATAATGGACATAACTCTTCTGAGCCGACATAAATGTGTGCGATGCACCCTCTGTGAGCTGACTAAACTTAGAACTGCGACTCCGGGGGATTTCCAGTAGCAAGGTAGTGTGCACCAATGAGATCGTGCCGAATTTCGCTGAGCTCACGCGAACGACACTGTGCGTCAGAGCTTAGCCCATTTAGCGCAACAACGGAGAAGCGAATATCTTCTCCATACTCTCTCTGCAATCTGAAAAGCCGACTTGATATTGAGCCGGTTGTACCGATCTGTTGAGCTATCTGATTCTGTTGGTCTCTTGTCCTCTTTCGCCAAACTCGAAATGCATGCTCTCCATTGCTGTTGATCACACCCCGCTCAGAGAGCGGTCGGCTCTTGGACCAATTAAGCCCTAGCCACTGAGGAGCGGTGACATTGCGCCAGGGCCGCCATGATGGAACGGAATAGGAGGACCGTTCTGCCACTTCATTTAGTCCTTGGTGCAATGTGCTTTGGGCACCGCTCACTTGCTCGGCTGGTTCCCGATTCAGCTGGACCATAGGAGTCCAACCAACCTCCCGTCGACAGATGGCTACCAGGGTTGATTCAATTGCACGTCGGTGTCTCAGGTTTGACGATATTGGGGGTATCGCAATAGAAACCTCCATTTCACCTCCTACAAGATCAATAATCTGCCGAAGAGCACGGGCAGCGCCATGTTTGTCTCTAGTCTGTTGACCCGACCCGCTCACCCCGGCCGACAGACCAAGCCCTACGCGCTGTCGCACGCCCCCTTCTGACCCTGACTCTCCGACGTACATCAAACCTGGAAGTTCTGAGTGTCGAACTCGGTAGAGACCTGGGCGGCGTGGCAGTTCCTTACGAAGCGTTTTGCGGTCCTGGAGGTCAAACCATCTTGACCAATCTAGTCCCATCCAATTCAGGGACTGAGGTTCCAGTTCAAGACGGCTGAGTGGTCCAGGGACGTCTAAGGTTCGTGCCTCTGTTGTACTCTGTTGTGTAGCCCGGTCAACGTTGGCGAGTTCCGACTGGATAATTGATTCGGAGAGCGAGAGTAAATGAGCGATTGCGTTACCGCTTGGGACATACTGTGAGAGGATCCATATCGTCGCTTGCCGATTCGTCAGCGTGGTCCTATCCGCCACCGCTACGATGTCGTTTATAGCGTCTGGTGGAAACTCCGAACACGAGACGACGAACCCACTACCGCCTCCCTCCTCTCTATGTTCAACCAACTTTTCCACCTGCCGGTCGTGAGCGGTCGCTGCGGCGTCACGACCGGTTTTAGTGAGTCCGATTTGACTGGTAGCAGCGTCCCAACATCCGTCTCCCTCGGCTAGCACGTACAACAGCCCGTCGTCACTCCTTCCTACCGGAAGAGGGTCGAATCCCGTGAACAGGGTCTCAACATCAATGACAGACGCATTGTGTACTTCTCGAAGCGCTCTAGCAAGTGAATCGGGTTCAATGGAATATTGAGTTGCGACAGATTCGATGATGTCACGGGACAGGGGTATCCCTACGAATGGGTCTCCAACGTACGACGTGTTGGACCTCCGGTCCAAATACACGTGACACTCGTCTTCGCTCATCGGAACTCGTCTAACTGGCGATTATCCTCACTTTTTCGCTTAGTGTCCATCCGCTCGTCGTAGTCGGAGTAGTCCACTCGACCCTCGGAGATTCCTTGCTCGTCCTCATACACCATCAACCACAACCGAACCAGATAGTAAATGTACGGTGCAGGTATTGCGTTTTTCGCCAGGTGGCTCTTCGGATATGGCCCCGGTGGGTAGTTCTTGACTGCCGCCCACCACTCTCTGGACCGTTCGGAGAAGAAGAACGACGACGTCTCGGCTTTGTCAGACGCTCCATCTGTGGTCAAGAGCTGCTTCTCACGGGGAGGCTGCGGAACTTTGAATGAAGTTTCAAACGCTCGCTCGTACTCGATCGGCATACCGAACATCCGGCCGCTCAGAACGGCGGGATTGTTGAGTGGTGCGCGCGGAACGTTTTCGATGATGTAGTGGTCGCAGTACTTCTCCGCAAGTATCCGAGCACTCGGGATCATGTTTTCGTGCTTGTCGGGGTCTCCCGAGATGCTAGTTGTCGCGGCCCATCGAGAACAAACCGGGTGAAACAGCCCTAAATCGAACGTGACGTCGTCCTTGACCGGAAGGTCCCACTCCTTTTGCTCAATGTGGGCGTCTCCTTTGATCGGTGTGCTCTCGTTCGTGTCCTTGGGATCAATTCCCACACGAATCACGTTCCCGAAGTCGCTGAGGACTTCTGATTCCGTTCCATAGTCCGCGAAACAGTGGAGGATTAGTGGTTCTTTGAGTGAGGATTTCTTGTTTGAAGTCATGTAGAATCACCTGAGCCAAAGTCAGCGCTCTGGGGGTCGCTATGAAAACTCCCGGCAGAGTACAACCGTGTAGAGTCCGCGTAGATTGTCACTGTTGTGCGTTTAGACGTTGACTCAATTTAAAGCCTCTATCTGAAAACGGAATTCAATCATTGTCCAATTCACGCAGTGGTATTTGGAATCTTAGTATGATAATGAGTTTGGCTGGTTTGCTGGAAATGCGGTGCATATCGGTAATCGAACCTACGGTAAATACGAATGATTTGTTAGCCGCTGATAAGTTCCGTTGTGGTGCAATATCTGATTCTCATGACAATTCTGTGGAAAGACATAAGTCGACACGATTGGCCTTTGAAATATGCCTGATGAAGAGAGGTTTGATCCACTCGAAACTGCAGACAGTTCAGCAGATGATGAAGAGTTGAAGTACAGAACAATAAAGAAGCGAATAAACAACGTTCTTAGTGACTATCGCAACGCCGTAGACGTTCTGGCCGAGCCGATTCAAAATGCGATGGACGCCATCGTAAGAGCAGATGACAGCGGCTTGTATGATGATAATGATGAAGAGCCGGAACTAACGGTTACAATCGATACAGAACAGAATGTAATCGCCGTCGAGGATAACGGACGAGGATTTCCATACGAGGAACTGAAGCAATACATTGCCCCGGAAGTAACGAACAAAGAAGAACTGTTTGAACAGGGTAAAGTGCGCGGACACAAGGGTGTCGGACTCACATTCTTGGCATATGGATTCAACCACTTTGAGGTAGAGTCCGTCCTTGATGATGACGCCTACAGGGTGGTTCTAGAACACAGTCGGACTTGGGCCGAGAGTGACGAGTACGACGCCGATTCACGACCACAAGCGGAGGCAAACCATTGCGATCCTGGTGAGTTGCAGATAGACGGACAACGTGGGACACGGATTGAGGTCCACACTGACGAGTTGTCGAACCCTAGTGTCCTCTCACGAGCGTTCAACACGGCAGAAATGACCAAAACAATTCTAGAGACACAGACGGCGATTGGTGTACTACCACCAGTCAGTGAGACTCACGCCCCGGTGAACGTAGAGCTAGTCTACCCGTCAGATGATGAGAGTCTCTTTGAAGTGGACGACCAGTATCGGTATCCTCATCAGAAAATTAATGAAGACCTCGCCGAGGGTGAGTCAGAACTGGAGACAGTTGACATAGGAGATTATGACTATAACGAAGATGCCGAGAATGCGGTTGATGGTGTCCTCCCTGAGGACCAGAACAGGTACCACGGAGTTTACAACTGGTTCGATGCAGACGACATTGCCGGGCGATTTCAAGAGGACCATCTGACCGAGGAGTTTGGCGATGTTGGTGAAATGGAGGAGTTCATAGAGGAACGTTCTCTTACCGTATATGTGTTGTATACCTATTCTAACGAATATAGAAACGAACTTAAGAAAAGGTGGGATGTAAGAGGGACCAGAAAATTTCACAGTCCGGGAGTAAGGATTGGCACGGACGGTATGATATCCACCTGGTATCGCCCTGTAAACCTTTCTTTCAGTGCTCCTCGTGAAACCAGACTGTGGTTCATATACCACTTCCTGGGTGAGAGTCCCGACACCGGTCGAGAGGACTTCTCCCCGGAGGTGCATGCGATTGTTAGCCAAACAGAACAATTCTTACACAAAGCGACGGTGACTAAAGGCAAAACGTTCCTACGTCCTACGCCGAGTGATAGCGAGACGTTTGACGATGTTGAGCCAGTGGAAAAGGCATTAACCAAAGATGATCTCTCACCAAACGAAGTTGGTGGTTATGGGCAACTACCACAGGTGAAAGAACCGGGTGAAGAACAGGATTCAATTGCAGTATTCAATCAATTAGTCGGGTTGGGGCTGTTAAAGTGCTATGAGCCGTACTATCTCAGTACCCAGGATGACTATGACGGCTTCTTGAAATACAATCCAGACAAGGTACCCCCCGGTCTTCGAGATGTCCTCCCTGGATCGTCCGACCCGACTGGTTCTGAAAAGAACATAACCGTTGAGTTCAAACGTGAGGGAGTAGATATTATCAAACACGTTGTGAATGAAACACGGAAATGGAGCGAAATGGATCTACTTGTCTGCTGGAAGCTGGGTGGGAATTCGGATGATGATAACTCAATAGAGGCCTCTAAGGAGTGGGGAGGTGATCAAATAACATTCCGACAGCCAACGTCACAGGAAGATAGGTTATATGCGGGTGTAACGCACATTGCACAGTTAGTCTCTAAAGGAGATGTCCCTCTACACACGATAGAGCTTAGTTCACTCATAGAGAAATTTAATCAAGAAGGCACCGCGAATAATGGTGGTGAATAATTTGAGTGTAGAACTTGAATAAAGCAAAATAATTACGCTTAAATCCATCTAAATATCCAATGTTAAAGAGCTGGCAAATCAGCGCACTAAAATATAACAGGCCGAGGTTGTACGCACGCGCCACGTCAGGTGTCAGTCGCTGTGTGAAAGTCAGCTGATCTGCTTCTGTCTCGGGCCACGTGTCTCAAAATATTCAACTATACACCCTATTGACGTTCCGGTCAAGTATCGGTAACCGATCGCCACGGGCGAAGCATAACGTGGCGTTCGCCACGTACCGGCCCACTCACGGTAGCTCCATCAGCGGTTTTGGCTCGTCAGGGAGTTGGTCGTTTGTTGAGGCAATCTGCTTCAGTGCCACTGAGCACATATTTTGGAATCCGAGAACGTCAATAACTACGACGAGGTCGTCCTCATTGGCCTCCGCTATCGCGTCCAGCGTGGGGAATCGTTCAAGAAACCTCGGATAGACCGCTGCGACGTTGTCAGCCGGCGTCTGAGTCAGGAAGAACTCCGCTGCGAACACCTCGTACAGTGTTCGGTTCGATTCGCGCCACGGGTACTCCCGACGGTTCTCTTTCCCCCATTCGAGCAGGCTCTCCGAAACCGCCGCTCCGCCTCAGACAACATCAGCTCTCACTCAGTCGTCGGCGACAGAGGACTCAACAGACCGTGTTGCGGCCCCGACGTGCGAGAAGATTGCTTGTCCCATGTACTCACCGAGCTTTGGGGGGACTGCGTTACCGATCAGTCGGCCCAAATTCGACACGCCGACGTCTTCCCACTCGTCGTAGAAGTCGTAGTCTTCCGGGAACGTCTGCAACAGTGCCCCCTCAAGCAACGAGAGTGCTCGATTCTGGTCGGTATCGTAGTGACCAAACCGACCGCTACCGTAGTTGTAAAACTGCGTCGTGATCGTCGGAGAGGGTTCGTCGGGCCGCATCCTGCTGTAGGGTGCTTTGTATGAGCGCCCACTCGCTTTCCGGTGGCAGTCCGCCAAGAGGTGATCAAGGTTTTCCTCCTCCCAGAGAGTCCAGTCTCCACCGGGTTCCATGTTACCCACACGCTCTAAGTTCTTTTCCGAAAGGGAACGTGACCTATGTACGTCGTTCTCGTCGCTGACTTCCCCTGCTTCAACTGATGGCAAGTGACTAATTGTGTCTCTGACCGTAGGATATTCTTCCTCACTCTGAATCGGTGGATCGGGCAGCGAGATAGGTCCCCGCTTAGACGCCATGACCACCCACCGCTTCCGCTTCTGTGGGATGCCGTACTCGGGGCAGTAGACGTTCTTGTTCTCGTCACTATTGATGTGATAGCCCTGAGATTCCAAGCTCTCGATGAACGCATCGTAGACGCCGTCCTCTTGCTTCACCTGGAGTACGTTTTCAGTGACCACCACATCCGGCTTGACGTACTTTACGATTCGCGAGACCTCGTTCAATAGTCCCCACTTTTGATGATCTTCGTGATCTTTCCCCTTTGAGTGCCCCATCGTGGAGTACGGTTGACAAGGCGCACAAGCCGTGAGAACCTTCAAATCCGCATCCCATGGAAACATCTGTGCGATTGGCTCAGGGTCCTTTGCTAGTGAGCGGATGTCTGCTCTGACGTACTTTCCGTTAATGTTCTGCTCATATGGGTGCTTACAATCTTGGTCCTTATCGATCCCTGCAACCACTGAAACACCGGACTGCTGGAGGCCATAACTGAGTCCGCCTGCACCGCAGAATAAATCCACTGCAGCTACTTTCATGGGCATCTTTCTTGTGTATCGTCACATAAGCGTTCGGCACTACACAGCCCAGCTACTCCCAGCGCACAGAGAGCAGGTCGGAGTGCTCCGATTAGAACCGGCACCCGTCCGAGAAACGGGACTCATCAACGCGCAACAGTAATACTAATTGGGTGGTCTTAATCCCGTACAGACATCTCAATTGATAATATGGACCAGGAACAGATTCATACCAACGAAGCAGCTGAATGGTTCTTCTTCAGTGGTGGGCCAGGAGCTCCGCGCTACGGTGACGATCCTACAAAACACGCCGTAGATCACGATTCGGAGGCGT
>Ga0209946_1001142_pt1 | contig 10893 bp, 13 predicted proteins | sample SalPon2_A_H2O_MG_FD_185704 | JGI IMG/M metagenome (GOLD analysis project Ga0209946, IMG submission 185704) | Salt pond water microbial communities from South San Francisco under conditions of wetland restoration - Salt Pond MetaG R2_A_H2O_MG... | ecosystem: Environmental > Aquatic > Non-marine... | reverse complement strand
CGGTTCGGGGGACTGTACTCCCACTGAAGTCGTGTCTTCCCACTGGACAGTTCTTCTTTGGTTACTCGATGGTCCTTTGCTTGTGTGTCGGTAAACTCGATCAGTGTCTCAGTCATCAGTTTAGTTCCGTCTGACCGTCGTACAACATCCGTGCCAGTTTTTCACTACTCTCAACCTCACGTACCGTCTTCGGGTACAGTTGACACAGCCACACATACACTGTCAACTGTTCAGGCTCCAGTGGAACCAACTCACGTAACGGTTCAACGTACTCAATCCCCGTAGCAAAGATATACTGACTACGAAGATCATTACACCGTTCAATCAGTTGCTCTCTCCGTTCACCCCACTCTGACTCCCAACAGTAGATATATACTGGACCAAAATTATTCTCTATTTCCTCATCCAGATGTACTGCTCTCAGTGACGGTCTATCAACTGTCGTTACGTTAGTGGTAATCCCTATCTCAGTCATACGATAGTCACGTTTTCCTTTGACTCGTCGTTGATTGCAACACACGCTGCCACGTCCCGAACAGAGTACTCACTAAACACCTCGGGATAGTCACGCCACGCTACGTCGATTGCAGGCTCGTCATGTGGGTTCTGTATCTCGTCTTCAATCGACAACTTCCCGACTGAGACATCTTCTGCTTCAGCCACGTCAGCGAGCCTGTAACTGTCCAGTTCGTAAATATTAGTCTTTTCGTACAGTGTCAATGAATCCAGTAGCATTCGTCCCTTCAGGCTACTGTTAATCCAGTTTCCGCTCCCGTCCATATCGTACACGTCACGAGTCGGGGACAGGTTGTACACGGAGTTGACATCGTTATTAATAGCATAGTTCACCAGATACGGGTGGTCGAACCCAGACGCCGCCCACCCAGTGAGAATGTCGAAATCCCGCTCAACGACGTATTCACAGAACTGCCCAACAACAGTCCGTGGGTTCTTGTACACACTCACATTCGCTTCAACAGCCTCACGTGCTGCCTGACTGTCGGACACATCCCACTCGTTGTGAGCCAACATCCAGACGGTGTACTCGTCCGTGTAACTGTCATGAGCCGTGATTGCAGTCACAGGATTCCGTGCCTGTTCAGTCCCTTCCTCACTGACGACTGGTGGTCCACGACCTCCCTGTTTGACTTCTATGTCGTAGGTACACACTCGTGGTGGTGGCACTTCAGTGGGCTTGTCACTATCATCGACGTTCAGTGTCACGTCGTCAGCTGCTATTGGCTCATCACCAGCCACACTGTCGTCTGGCACCTCTATCCACTGGAAAATACCAAAGTCCACGAGGAATCGGACTGGGAACTTCACGTCAGCCTCATACGGGTTATCGAACAGTTCCCGTAGATCACGAACGTCTTCTGGTGTCTCACAAACCAGACGGAACAGAGGTACATCACCGAGTCCTGTTTCAACACGTCCACGTCGATCTTCCGTTTCAACAGAAAGTATTCTGTCGTCACTGGCTAACTCCTGTCCGTACTCTGCCCACTCTGTCTGTGTTACAAGGAAGTACGGATGGTACTGGTCAATGACAAGATGATGTCGTTGCCACTGTCTATCACGCCCAAACACGTGTAACTGTGGCATCGTCTGACGATACCCTGTATCGACTGTCTCGAAATAGGCGTCGACAACACGAAGGAACATATCAGTACGTAGGGAGCCAACCATATTCCGACAGTTCTTCTAACAGACCTTCTGGAACATCACCAAAGAACGACAGTGCAGTCCCAAACGTCGGAGAGCCTGCTTCCTCGCCAGTATCTGGGTCGATGTAACTGATACGTCCGTTTGAGAACCAAATATGGTCAGCATTGGGTACAATCTGTCCATGCCACCACGACTGTACATCAGTCGAATCTGGTGTGAGTAGAACTATCAACTCAATGTTTTCCATCTCACTGACGGCTTTTTCTATCCATTCATTCTTTTCACTGAATGGAGGGTTGACATACAGTACATCGTATTGTCCCCAGTTACGAGACAATCCATCTTCCCCACGAACAATTGACCAGTTGGTCTGGCCAATCGTCGTGTTCGGACCAGCACACGGGTCACAGTCAATGTTCAGGTGACGTTGTAGTATTTCCACTATCTCTGGCGGTGTCTGCCATCGATCTTTTTCCTGTTGTCCGTACCACTCCGTCTCTGTTGGTGTTTGTGACATGGTTGTGTGAGTAATTAATTGATAACTTATTCACCCAGTACAGCCAGTTCTGGATGTTCCAGTACGAACGACAGGAACAAGTAGTAGTTCGCAGCTTCACGAGCAGTGACGTGTGGCTCATCACTCACGGCAGCGTCACCGTCGCCATAGATGTTCTCGATAAGACGTTCTCGCTTATCACCACACCGTGTCAACAACCCATACGCCTGAGAACGAGTCACGTTATCAAATGGACTACCTGGACTGTTCGTGAGCTTCTGCCCAGTAATCAGGAAGGAGAATCCATAATCACGATTTTTGTTAACAATCTCTTGGAAGTTGTCCTCGTAAATGTCGGCTATCACGGACAAAATTTCTTTGTCCCTGTCGTCCATGTCACTGACATCCATCGTCACGGACATGGTAATTGTATCACGGTCTTCTGGGTCTACTTTCTCGAATCCTTGCTCACCCATACATCTTTATTTGGGTTCGGGGTATATAAATTTACGGTGTAAATTTACGTGTAGTACGTTCGTTACACGAACAAACGACTATAAAAACTTAGGGGACGACTACCCTACTCCAGTTCCGCAACTGTTAGTTGGAACAGTGTGAGTCTGCGACTCACATCATTACGTTAATTCGTTTTACAAATTAACTCAGATTGACTTCTTTTTAAGAAGTCAAAATTTCAGTTCCGCTGCACGCAACTGCGTCAAAATCGTTAGTTTTCTCAGAAAACTCACTCTGGGTCTGTTCGTCTGACGAACTGCCGAACTCACCATCACCTTGCGCCATGAACAAGGTAACGTTCGGCTTAGTGGTACTTAACTTTTGGGTAGGGCTACTCTAAACTGTCGAGCATCGCTTCACCAACGGACTCTGCTAACTTCGGTGGCACGGCGTTCCCTATCAAGCGACACTTATCATTCCGAGACTCAGGAACGAAATAGTAGTCATCAGGAAACGTTTGTATTCGCGCTATTTCGTGCGGCGTTGTCATCCGAGGTTCTTCAGGATGAATTGGTGTCTTTCCATTCCCAACAACCACAGTCCATGCAGGTTCGTCTTTTGGTAAAACACGAGGACTGAACCCACCGTGTGGCGTATCACCAACATCGGCTGATTCGTATTTCTCTATCGTGTCTTCTCTGTGATTAACTGTCTGATGGGCATGATGCTCTCCGTCACTGGTAACATCATCTGAGAGTGATTCGACACCGCGAAGTGCTTCCTCGACCGTGACGTATGGTTCAGTCATCAGCAGTCACCGCCTGTACAGTTGGCTGTTGTATCTCATTTCGTGGTGCGTGTGTTCGTTCTGGGAACTGTGGCTTACCGTCAATGTCATCACGTAGACCGATGAAGAACATCCGTTCACGTTTCTGTGGTACACCGAAGTCAGCTGCATTCAGTACACGATTTTTGACTCGGTATCCAGCGTCACGGAAATCTTCACACAACAGTCTAATCGTTTCACCGTCGTCTATCGTCTGAATACCTTTGACGTTCTCCATCACGAACTGTTTTGGTTGGTAATAATCCACGTATCGTGCAAATCGAAACACGAGATTGTTCCGTGGATCATCACTGTCACGCTGTAGATTACTTCTTGAAAACCCCTGACATGGTGGGCCACCAGCAACAACGTCAACATCTGACTGTTGAATCCCAGTCTCCAGGTCGAACTGAAGGGGATTCACTTCAGCCAGATTGTACTGATAAGCAGAGTGGTCAAAATTCTCGTCGTATGTCTGTACTGCTTGTTCGTTGTAATCGACACCCGCTATCACGTGGTACCCCGCTCGTTGGAATCCGAGCGTGAATCCACCAGCACCACAGAACAAATCGAGTGCTGTTGGACCATCACATTGACTCATACAACCTACTGTTCGGCTTGACAGTATAAAAAATTACTGCACGCCTATTCTAAGTCTGCTTTACAAAGTTGGAACATTGCTGGTCAGTAGACCAGCGTCATTCCAGTTCCGCTACACGCAACTGGAACAACGGCGAACGTAGTTCGCCTAATTACAACTCTGCTTTACAGAGTTGATACATAGCAGGCGGTCCCTGAGACTCGTCTTCCGCAATCAAGTCACGGGACTGTAGTTCCTTGTAGGCGTCTTCCAGCTCACTGATAGCGTCGAGATCGTTCATCACCCTATCGTCAGTCATGTCGGGACGATTCTGCCACAGTTCGTGTTCTGGGTCCACAGCAGTGTCTGACGTGTCTTCTTTGACTGATTTGGTCTGTGGATTGATGCACCCGATAAAGTTGGCCACACCATCCTGTGGTCCGAAGGTTGTGTCTGTCTCGATGTTATCATAGACGTACTGTTGAGTGGGGTTCTCGGGTTTACCGTCAGGTTCCAGATCGACTGAACCACTTTCTCCGTCACTGGAGGCTTCAACACCATCGGAAGACACATCAGTCAGACTTGCTTGCCCACCAGCATCACCGTGTGGGTCTGAGTCAGATTCATCTGACGAACGGCCATGCTGATTCTCTGAATCATGCGGGTCCCCACCCATGTAGTCGGCGGCCTCAGTCGTTGCAGTTGTGCTCTCCGAACTGAACTTGGCCTCAAACTGTTCTATCGTCTCATAGAACGGTTGGTCCCTGATAGGGTCAGTGCACCCATCGAATGGGTCAGACGGGTCGATGTCAACACAATCGTCAACGGGCAGGTCCAGTCCGTCAATACGCTTGGCTACGTCATCGAGGTTATAGAGCCGTGGCACTTTCAACGCCCCCTCGTCTCGTTTTTCATAGACGTTTGCAGTGCCACGCTTCCCGCCAGCAGACTCCCACTTGTGCAGATAGTAATTCTCGGCCAGTTCGTTCAGTTTCTGACGGAGGGTGTTTTCCTTCGGGTGAGGGATGTCATTGTCAGAGAGCCAATCACGAACGTCCTGTACTGTCGTCCCGTCACCGTCAGTGATTGGTTCCGTGGCATCAACAGCATCAAGCACGTGTCGTTTCAGTGGCGTCAGTTGATGTGTCGTAGACAGCAGTGTTGGGAGGCAGACCAGTACATTGGCCACGTCCTGTGAAGCGACGACGACTGCCTCACGTTGTTTTGTTTCACTGCTATCTTCATCAACGTACACTTCGATATTGGTCTTGGTTCGTCGGTCGTGATTCAACAGCGCCGAGGCTTGAATTAGATTTTTGACGAGGCCATACACACGGTTCGTGTGATCTTCATCGACATTGAAGATAGGTTCACACGCATAGAACACCCACTCTGGCATATAGATGTGTGTGTCACCCGTGCGTGAAGCCAGATACTCCCCACCCTCGTCATCTTCCTCGTAATGGTTCTCGACTGGGAGGGTGCGAACACGTTCACGTAGGCGTGCTGCCAGTGCGTGTGTGTCGTAAATATACTCGTGGTCGTAGGCATCAGCTGCAAGATCGATGTCCTCGTGACCAAACTCCTTGCGTCCAATGCCACGGCGGGTGTGTTTATCGTTACTGAAGTACAGTATCAGTGCGCGATCTTCCAGTTCGTCGTTGATACCCCCCTTCTTACTGGACGGAGCATAGAGGGTTATCCACGGGTTGGCGTCAGCAGAAACTTCAGTCGGACTGTAACCACCACGAGCGTCACTGTCTTCGACGTTCCTGTCTTTACTGTACCCGTCATCTTCTGGGTTAGACGACTTGAGCACTTCCACAATGGCCTTGTCAATCTTGTCCAGTTCGTCCAGTGGGGCAGCCAGTGCAAGGTCCCACTCTACGGAGTCGAGAATTGCATTGGAACTGGCATCAGTCTTGGTGTAGGTGTCACGGTCGTCCAGTATGTCGGAGACGATGTTCTTGGTGAGGGACTTCCCACTTCCAGGCGGGCCTTGTCCGATGACATTGTTGTGACATCCCTTGTCGTTGACCCAGCCAGTCAACGTCGAGAGGTACATCAGCCACCCTTCTTCCTCGTGACCTACCGCATTTCCTCGATGATATTGGACGTAATCTTCTGCTACGTTGTGGGATAATTCTACGTCCTGTGCTTCCTGCTCGTCATGAATATCTTGAAATGCAGACATTGCTACCAGTCCACCATTTTCCACAGTCTACTTTCGCTCACTGTACATCTGTATTCGGGTTTGCAGTTTAAAAAAGTATGGGTCTATACAATATCCCCAGTCAACTCAGTCGTTGTCTCATCAAATACATCCAATGCTTCGCTGTTACTATCACCACAGTACCATTCACGCTCCATCTCATCTGCAACCAGTCCTATCGTTCCAGAACCAGCAAGTGGGTCAAGAACTATATCATCATCACTTGTAAAATGCTCAATAAGTATTGCTACAATCTTCGGTGGTAATCGAGTAGGGTACTTGGGCATCTCCTGAATGTACTCACGATTTACATCAATAGCACTGAGATTCGCTTCCCCTTCTTGACAGTGATCATACGAACACTCATTTGTATAATAATACTCATCACTTTTCGTCACCCAAAATACCTCATACACATTATGAGCTGGGCGACGTTTACAGTACGGGGCAAAATTATAGTTCCAGTACAATTTTCCCTCCAAATTCAACGTTTCATGATCTTCTATAGTTTGATGAATTTTATGACTGTTATTCCACCCAGAAAATATACACCCATGTCCATCTGAATGGGTTACATCATCAATGACATCAAGCAATGTGTGTACTTTTGTTTCATACTCATTATTGCCCCACTCAACATACCCATCAACCACGTTATCTGAATCACGGTTATAGTTTGATTTCTTACCACTGAAATCTATTCCAAACGGTGGGTCACTACAGACAAAATCAACTTCTACATCTCCCACCCACTCACACATCGACTGTAATCGATACTCACCTCGACTATACTCAATTGTTCGTTTTATAGATGTACTGTGTTCATCGTCAAGTATGTCACCAAATGCACCACTCATGTACATCTATGTTATGCTTCACAGTACAAAAAACCACAGGGTAGACTACGACTTGATGTCAGCCATCGCAACTGCAACTGTCTCATAGACAGTGCTGTGGTGTTGTACCCACGGGGACAGGTCTTCATCATCCCCATCAAATACTACATATACAGGTATATCACACTCTCTATTGGCGTAGAATATCTCCATCGGTGTCCCTGCCGTTGGGACCAACTTCCAGTTGACAATGAGACAGTCGGCCTTATCGATCATTGCCAAGTCGTTATTTACTATCGTAGACGGTGATACCGATTCATACTCAGTATTGTACTCATCTAACGGATTTAGTACATCGACATCGTACTCAGCAACAAACTGCTCTCGCCACTGTACACCGTCATCAGAAACGTGTTTTATCGGTCCTGCCAGATACACCGTTACCATTGTACTACGCCGTTGAAACGGTGTCAGACTGCTCCCGTAGGCTACTAAACAGATAAAACAGTGGCGTATCACCCAGCGCCACAACCAGTTTCACAACGTACTGTCCAACCACGAGTGATGGAACTGCCACCAGTGGCGTCACCTCACCGCCAAACACTGCTGGGAACACAACAAACCCGAGAACGATGAACAGTGCAGTGTCTACGAACTGACTGACTGCGGTCGAACCCACGTTCCGTGCTGCACGCACGTCAGTGTACTCGGCAATTCGATGGAACACACTCACGTCAATGTTCTGGCTCACAAGCACCGTCACAATCGACGCAAGGACGATGTTGGCCGAGGACCCCAGCGTCGTGATGTATGCCTCGTGTGCTGGATAGAAGGGAGCCACAGGCATCCAGATGGCGCTGTAGATAAGGCCATACGCAACGACAAGGGCAACGACCGTCCCGTTGACTACACTTCGAGCTGTATCTTTCCCATACAATTCAGAGAGTAGATCAGTACAGAGAAATCCGACACCAATAGCGAGGAATCCTGCTGGAACGGCGACTCCGCCAACAACAGGAAGGTCGAAAAATGCGAGTTTTGCAGCCGTCACATTGGCAATTGCAAGCGATACAGCGAACGTCACCGTTAGTGTTGCTTTAGTGAACTTCATCGTGGTATCTACCACGACTCATTGTTCGGGTTTACAATATAAAAAGTTTAGGCTAAATAATCATCACGTCGTCGCTGATACGCTTCATACGCTTCTGGATCAATATCTACAGCGGTAAAAGATGCATCACCACCGTACAAATCTTCTTGGGCAATGCAAGCAGGTCCAGTACCTGCACACGGCTCAAGGACAGTATCCCCTTTCTCTGTAAGCCCATCTATCCATATTTTATATGGACGTATTGGTTTTTCTGTATCCCAATCATGTTCTGCACGAACTTGGTGTGCTAACTGTCGAGCACTGGCTGACGTTCGTCTATCAGTCTCTCCGTTGTGTGCAAACACAACAGGATATCCACCGTTGGTCAGATATGACCCAGCCGTTGAACGATCAGGCGAGCCATCAGATTTTGTCACATAAGTAACCCCACCAATACGACGATACCCACCACCTCGATACGTTGCAGCTACATCGCCCCAATGTTCACGGAGATAGGGGACCACCTTGCTGAGAAGCCAGTCATCTGCTGTCACAAGAAGCCACCCACCATCTTTGAGAACACGCTTACACTCGTCAATTATTTCGCTGGTTGTGATGGGGGCTATTTCATCAGCCTCATCCGTATCAAATGGATGGGTATCATACATCGTTCCAGCAGACTGGGTTCCTTCAGCATCGTCATGACCATAATCACACCGTCGTGGTCGTGCCCATGCATCATCTAAATGGACAACATCTACTGAATTATCAGAACCAGTTTGTAGTACTTGTAATGCGTCCCCAACAATATACTGACCCCTTTCAGTAATTTGGTGACTCTTCATACCTACCTGTTCGGGTTATCAGTACAAAAACGTTTGGCTACTCAACGATACGTTGGCGTGCTTCCTCATCAGTATGGTTGACGTTCACACCATTCTGATAGGCTACCTGTGAGACATCCTGTTGCAAACGTGTTACATACGAATAGTAGTTCTTAAACGATTCTACAGTCCGTTCAAGCGAGTTGTCTGGCAGTGGCACAGACCGAAGTCGATCCCACTCATCAAGAACAACTTCTCCATTCGACGGGGAATACACCCATGCCTGTGAGTCGGCAGACTCAAACGTCGCACCATGTTTGAACGCTTCTATTTTTACTCCAAACCCGTGCAGACGCTCGACATCAGTGCGTTCACGTATCTTCTTTTCAAACTCAACTATTCGTTTTTCAGACGACATTCGACAGACAGTGCCAAGTCCGAGATGATCAGTAGGTATCCCGTGATCTTCGAGCTGCTCATAGGAACAGACATAATCATCGACATTACGTCCCTGGAGTACAGGAAGTATCTTATATGGATTACCTGCGTCATCGAGTTTATCCATATGTCTAATGGTCGCTTCAAGAGTCATCTCCATCCGATCTTCATACGGCCACAGACCATCAAACCGTTCCTCACAGGCATAATCCATGACTGTCGCCCACTCAAACTCGTCACTGTGTGTCAACAACCACTCGTGATATTCATCCAGTGAGTACGGATAGAACGGCATTGGTGTTGACAGTTGCTCACTGACACTGGTTTCATCGACACCAACAGACAGATCACCACCTTGGGTGACGTATGACGCCATGACATTGTACCCACCTGCGTCGATAACGTGTGGAGTGTCATACTCCCACATATCGAGAAAACGATCAGTGTTATCTGACCATCGATGGATTGCGTTTGTCAGTAACGGGACGTTGTGTTCTTCAATCCACGGAATAAGTTCATTTGGACGTGATCGAGCATAGGTCATGTAAAATCGCTGTGAATCTGTCTGTGACACACCTATAGGTTAGAGTTAACAGTACAAAAAACCACAGGGTAGACTACAACACTGACACCAATCAGTCAGACAGCCTACTCCTGTCCAAGCAATATCTCCAGACCCATGATACAGAGTCCTGAAAGAGTGTCAGTAACACCCTCATCAACAGCACGCAGTGCCATGTTAAACACGACAGGTGGCATCGAGAAGTTGATAGCCCGTTCGCTGGTGTCTACATCATCCATCGGAATCAACTCGACTGTCTCGTATTCTTGCTGATCAAACCACCCAACCTGTGGGATAGTGTACTTTACGTCGAAGTCGTCCCGTCCAAAAGACAGTTCATCGCCGTCGATAAGTCGTGCCAGCTCTACACGGAGTGCATAATCCAGTGTAAATGACGTATTGGGAAGGTCGAAGTGTTCCATTGCCGTCGCACACAACTGGTGTAGTTCGTACTCAGGGTCTGAGACGTTCGTGTTCTCAGAGCGAGAGGCTACAAGATCGGTATCGGTCATCTCAGTGACACCGACATCAGGTGCCCATATCTCAGCGATTTCGTCCATTACGCGAACACCCCGTGTCCGCTAATGCAGTTGAAACTTGTTCCAACGTCCATACATTACGATTTGGATTTCCACCATAAAGTCGTTTGCTTGTACGCAAGCAAACTACGAGTCGTTTTTGCGAAACAAAACTGACAAAAAAGTACACCAACGACAACGGGCTATGCTGCCCTACTCGTCAGCGTTTACCACAGTCAGGAGACAGTCATCTCCCTCAGCCAGTCCAAGTTCCCGTCGAACAACTTTCGGGACTGCAATCTCTCCGTAATATCCTAGTTCGTCACTGTAAGTGGCCATCTTACCCAGTGACCCCCACTCTGGGGACCTGTCAGAGACAATGACACC
>Ga0209946_1001141_pt1 | contig 10896 bp, 8 predicted proteins | sample SalPon2_A_H2O_MG_FD_185704 | JGI IMG/M metagenome (GOLD analysis project Ga0209946, IMG submission 185704) | Salt pond water microbial communities from South San Francisco under conditions of wetland restoration - Salt Pond MetaG R2_A_H2O_MG... | ecosystem: Environmental > Aquatic > Non-marine... | reverse complement strand
ACGCGGCTGAACCAGAAGAAATCGAGTCGGCGCACGCACTACTTCCACACGCTCTCGAAACACATCGTTCAGCGGTGTGTTGAGGAAGATGTCGGTATGATAGTGATCGGCGACCTCTCTGGCATCCGCAAGGACGACGAGACCGATGAGTCGAAGAACTGGGGCAAGCATGGTAACCTCGATCTTCACTCGTGGGCGTTCGACCGCTTCACGGAGCAGCTCACCTACAAAGCCGAGATGGAAGGGATCACTGTCGAGGAGGTGTCTGAGCGCGATACATCGAAGTCGTGTTCGTGCTGTGGTCGCAAGCGGAAAGCGAATCGAGTTGAACGCGGATTGTACGTCTGCGACAACTGCGGAACGACAGCGAACGCAGACGTGAACGGAGCCGAAAACATTCGACAGAAAGTATCTCCGAGTTCACCGAATCTGTCGGTGAATAGGAGTAACGGCTGGTTGGCACAGCCATCGACGTTCCTGTTTGACACGGAAACTGGCGCGTTCGCGCCTCAAGAACGGATAACGTCGTAAACCACAATATCCCAACTCAGCGGCGCGGTGCCGTGGGAATCCTCGCGCTTCAGCGCGGGGAGGATGTCAAGAGTACTCGATCAGGCCAGTTCGACCGCGACCGGCGTCTCGGCGCCGAGGTTATCGCTCACGGGACACCGCTGTTCGACCCGTGCGAGCCACTCCTCGCGGGTCGCGTCGTCGACCGGTTCGCCCGCCGCCGTCCGCAGGTCCGCCTCGATGTCCGCGCGGATCTCCTGGAAGCCGGCGCGGCTGTCGACGTCTGCGCCCTGGAACTTCGCCGGGTCGAGGTCGCCTTCGAGATCGACGGTCAGCGCCGCGATGTCGAGGTCCATCTCGCTCGCGACCACGCGCCCGACGATGCTCAGACAGCCGCCGAGCGAGCCGAGCAGGTACTCGACCGGGTTCGGGCCCTCGTCGGTCCCGCCCAACGCCTCCGGCTCGTCGACCACGAACTCGAAGTGGCGGGTCGCCACCTCCACTTGCATTCCCGGTCCGAGTTCCGTCTGTGCGTCGAAGGTCGCGGTCTGGTTTGCGTCGCTCATACGCTGACAGTCACTCAGATAATTATTAATGATTGGGGAGGGTTTCCACACCCTGAGATTCGCTACGTCATCCGCTTGTCCCGAAACGCCCGGATGACGTCCTGTCGGGCGATGATGCCGACGACCCGCCCGTCGTCGTCGACGACCGGCACCCGGTTGATGTCCGGGTCGTCGCCGGCGAGCAAGTCGAGAACCGCGTCGACGCCGGCGTCGGGCGTCACCGTCGCCACGTCGGTGCTCATCACGTCGGAGAGCGGCTTGTCGGCGTTCCGGACCATGTCGACGCCTAAGTCGAGGTCGGCCCACGGCGGCTTCACCTGATACGTGAGCGTGTCGACGAACGGCGGCAGTCCGATCGGGATCCACAGCGTCTCGTCGTCGGGCTCGAACAGGTCGACGAGGTCGGACTCGGTGACGACCCCGACGAGCCGACCGTCGTCGTCGACGACCGGGAAGCCGCTGAAGTCGCAGCGCGCGAACTCCTTGAACGCGTCGGCCACGTCGTCGTCGGGGGCGACGGTCCGTACGTCGGACTCCATCAGGTCGCGAGCGGTGAGTGTCATACCGGACGGTCACCGCGGGAGGTCCTAGTCGTTTCGGCGATCCGTGCGACACGGGGACACGCGCTGCAGACTCGCGCCATCGACTTGCGCCGCAGACTCGCGCCGCAGACTCACAGTCATGTTAACGGCCGAACAGTATATGTGGCCTCGCCGTGACGGCCGGGTATGGGCGATCGAGGGCCTCCGGACGGCGGGCCCGCGGGCGGCCCCGCCGCGAACGTCGACGAGCGACGGCTCCGCCGGGTCGGCGCGGCGCTGTGGACGCTCGTCTTCCTCTCGGTGACGGCGGTGATCCTCCTCTCGAACGGTCGCCTCGGGGCGCTCGACTGGCAAGCGGCGGCGCTCGTCGCCGTGCGGACCTTCGTCGGCGTCGTCGCCTTCCTCGCGGTGTTCCCGCTCATCCTCTCGGCGCTGTCGATGCTCAGGCTTCGCTGACGAGTCGAGCGTCGTCGCGATAGACAGAAGATGGCCGGGGTGGGCTCCGAACCCACGATCTCCGCATGTCCCAGGTCCGAGGCTCGGCGGAGCCACGGGAAGGACGCGGACGCTTCCAAGGCGTCACCGCACCGAATCTCTGAACCCTATGAGTGCGGCGCTATGTCCAGCTAAGCCACCCGGCCTCACCTTTTCGTACCGCGATGATACTCTTTAACCTTCCCATCCATCGCAGGAATGTGAACTCGTGACAGCGTCGCGGCCGGCGGGGCGTCTCGGCTCGGTCGGGCCGCCACTCGCGGTGTGACGGGGTCGCGACGGTCGCCGGCGCGGACCCCGCGGATTTATGGCCGACGGGGCGAATCTCGGGGATATGAGCCTTCCCGAACTGCTCGCGGGGACCGTCGGCGACGAGAGCGTCGTTGCCGACGTCACGCTCGGGGGCGACGACCGGCTTGCGGTCACGCCGACCCGGACGCTCGTCTATCGCGGCGACGGCCTCCTGTCGGACGAGTCGGTCGCGGAGTACCCTCACGACGTCGAGCGCATCGCGGTCTCGACGGGCCGCCGCAAGGCGAAACTCACCCTCGGATACGGTCTCGACGGCGACGAGACGATATCGGTGCCCGCAAAGCGCATCGACGACGTGCTCCACCCGGTCCTCGCCGGCGTCCTCTCCGCCCGGAGCGTCACCGACCCCGGCGAGTCCGTCGTCCGCACGTTCCGCTTTTCCGAGCTCACCCTCGTCGTCACCAGCGAGCGACTCGTCAAACACGTCGGGTCCGCGGTCTGGGACGAGGAGTTCGAGGAGTTCGCCTACGAGGACATCACGGACCTCGACTTCGAGGAGGGGACCGTCGCGACCGCGGTCGTGTTGACCCACGGCGGACGCTCAGAGCGGTTTAAGGCCCCCAACGAGTCGGCCCGCGCGGTCCGGGAGACCCTCGTCGACGCCGTCTGCGCGTACCACGACGTCGACAGCCTCGAAGAGTTCCGCCTGACCGTCGCCGACGACGAGGAGGCCGACGCGACCGCCGGCGGCGGCGCAAGCACCACGGACTTCGGCGAAGGGCCCGACCCCCTCTCGGCGTCGCCGGTCGCCGACGCGGAGGCCGAGGCGGCGGCGGGCGCAGACGACGCGCTGGGCGCGGACGACGCCTTCGGCACCGACGACGCGCCGGAGCCGGAGACGGTGGCGGACGCCGAGCCGAGCGACGCGAGAGACGACGCGCCGGACCAAATCGACGCGCCGACCACCGGTTCGGCGTCGTCGAGCGCCGACCCGCTCGTCGAGGACGACCCCGCCGACCAGGGGGCTGACGCGGACCCGCTCGCGGCGGACCACCCCGCGGACGACCCCGATCCGACCGGCGGGGCCGATCCGCTCGCGGACGACTCGCTTGCGGATGACTCGCTCGCGGACGCGTCACGCCCCGCAGACGCAGACGCGGCGGACCCGCCCGAGGCCGACGCCTTCGACGGCTCGCCGTTCGAGAGCGCCGGCGTCGAGGGGGAGGACCTCGCCACCGAAGTGGCCGAACTCCGCCACACCGTCGAACAGCAGTCTGAGCGGCTCGACAGGCAGTCCGCGCTCATCGAACAACTGATAGAAGAGCTCCGCCGCGGTCGCTGACCGACGCGACGCGCCCGTTCTCCCGGTCGATAGCCGCGGGGTGAGGTTTTTACGTACGAGGCGGAACCGTCAGGCAGTGACCACGAACCTCGGAACGCGGATCGACCTCCTGTTGGGGAGCGTCGCGAGCACGGAGGCTCGCATCGCCGTGACGGCCGGCATCCTGATCGCGACGCTCGCCGTCGGCTGGCTGCTGCTGCCGCGCGTCGTCCGGGCGGCGGAGCGCGTCACGTCGCGATGGGTGGTGCGGTTCCTCGACGACCGCGGCGAGACCTCGGTCGAGACGATGCGGGAAGCGGTCCCGGTGTCGTTCGCGTTGCGGCTGATCGTCGGACTCTCGCAGCTCGCGCTGTTCGCGCTCGCGGCCGTCGCCGTCCTGACGCTCTGGGGGCAGTTCTCCGTCGTCGTCACGGTGTTGCCGGTCGCGGAACGGGCCCTCACCGTCGGCGGGCAGGCGGGGCTCTCGCTTCTCCTCCTCGGCGCGGCGTACGTCGCGAGCAGCGTGTTAGACGAGTACGTCTCGGCGCTCTCGGCCGACAGCGACCGGATCACCGCCCACCAGGAACAGCTGCTCAGCCGGATCATGCAGGTGGCCGTCCTGGTCCTCGCCGGGGTGACCGTCCTCGGCATCTGGGGCGTCAACCTCGGCGGCCTGCTCGTCGGGGCCGGCTTCCTCGGCATCGTCCTCGGGATGGCGGCCCGTCAGACCCTCGGGTCGCTCATCGCCGGGTTCGTGCTGATGTTCGCGCGCCCGTTCAAGATCGGCGACTGGGTCGAGATCGGCGACGAGGAGGGGTTCGTCACGGAGATCACGATCATGAACACCCACATGCGCAACTTCGACGGCGAGTACGTCGTCGTCCCCAACGACCTGGTCACCAACCAGGCGATCACGAACCGGAGCCGCGAGGGGCGCCTCCGGATCCACATGGAGGTCGGGATCGGCTACGACGACGACCCCGAGGCGGCGAGCGAGATCGCCGAGGACGTGCTCGCGGGGATCGACTCCGTGGCCAACAACCCGAAACCGTACGTGATCCCCTCCGGGTTCGGCGACTCCGCGATCCTGCTCGACCTCCGCTTTTGGATCGATCCCCCGACCCCGCAGGCCCGGTGGCGCTCGAAGGCGGCCGCGGTCGAGGAGATACAGGAGCGGTTCGCGGACGCCGGAATCTCCATCCCGTACCCCCAGCGGACCGTCTCGTATCACCCGGAGACGAACGAAGCGTCTGACACCGTCGAGCGCGTCGAGCGCTCGAAGGACGGGGACGGACGCCCGAGCGATCGCCCGGCCTAGGCGGGTCGCGAGGCGTCCGGGGCGCACTTCGGTGCGCTCGGCGGTCCGGCGCGCTCAGAGATCAGACACGCTGGTGTAGCCGCTCGGCAGATCCGCGCCTCGCCCGGCGAACAGCTGTTCGAACCGGCCGATCCGGTCGAGGATGTACCCGAGCGCCGCGACGAGCGAGTCCGCCCCGATAGAGAGGAGGTGGCGAGCCCCGCGAACCCGGTCGGTGTGGTAGAAGCTGGTCTCGCCTTCGGGCTCCGTGTTCCGCTCCGGCATCACCACCAGCTCCTGTCGGGTGGGGCCGTGGTGGAAGATCAGTACGTCGGTGAGCGTGCCGCGCCCGTAGGTGACCATGTCGTACCGCACGTCCCAGTCAGGCGGCGTCCGGTCGGCGAGCGCGTCCGTGTCGACGACGTTGCGCATCGTCGTCGCCGTGGAGACGGTCTCTAGGTCGGCGCCCGCGCGACGCTTGAGCCAGTCGAGCAGCCGCGAAACGAGGTCGCGGAGCCCGGCCGGCGCCGAGAACCGCCCGCCCGCCCGCTCCTCGGGCAGCGACCCCCGCGTCGTCTCGATCGACTCGTCCATACCGTGACTCGCGCTCTCAGTATGCTAATAGGTATCGGTCGCTGCGATCCGATCTCCGGCGCCGACCCCCGGCGCCGGTCCGCGTCCGCCCGTCCCGCTATCGCCCGCCCGCGTCCGCCCGCCCCGCTATCGCCCGCCCCGCGGCCGCCTGACTCGCTATCGCCCGCCCCGCTACCGCTCGCGCCCGAACCCGGCCGCGAAGGTCGCCTCGTCGACCGCGAGGACCGTCGGCCGCCCGTGCGGGCAGGCGTAGGGGCGGTCGCACTCCCCGAGGCGGTCGAGGAGCGCGCGCAACTCGCCGTCGTCCAACTCGCCGAACTCCCCCCGTCTCAGCGACGGGTGACAGGCCAGGTCCGCGAGCAGCGCCTCTCGCCCGGCCTGCGGCGACTCGCCGTTCCCGACTGCCGCGAGCGCGTCCCGGAACGCGTCGGCGTCGGCCGTCCGCCCGAACGGCGCCGGAACGGTCCGGAGCCGCAGGGTGCCGCCGCCGAACGGCGTCGTCTCGAAGCCGAGCGCGGCGAGGGCGTCGGCGTGTGCCTCCGCGGCCGCCGCCTCGTCGGCCGACAGCGACACCGTCGCCGGGGGGTCGAGTTCGGCGGTCGCCATCGGCTCGCCGTCGACGGCTCGGCCGAGTCGCTCGTAGTTGACGCGCTCGTGGGCGGCGTGGCCGTCGATCACGAGCAGCTCGTCGCCGGCCTCGACGAGGACGTAGAGGTCGCGGAACGTTCCGATCGGGTCGGCGTCAGCGAACGGCGTCGGGCGCTCGCCCTCCGCGCCGCCGACCGGGTCGAGCGCCCCGTCGAGCCCGGTGTCGACCTCGGCGGTCCGTCGGAGGTCGGCGCCGGTGAGCGCGTCGGCGACCACCGACGCGACGGCGTCGGCCACCGCGTCGGCGCCGCGAAGTCCGACCTCCCGCTTTGCCGGGTGAACGTTCGGGTCGACGCGGGCGGGCGGCAGCGACACGTCGACGGCCGCCACCGGCTCGCGCCCGGTCGGGAGCAGCCGGCCGTACCCCTCACAGACCGCGGCGGCGAGGCGGTCGTTCCGGACCGGGCGCCCGTTCACCGAGACCCGAACGTGGTCCCGCGAGGCGCGCGTCACCGACGGGTACGCCAGCGCGCCGGTGACGGCTATCGACGAGGGGTCGCCCCCGGACTCGCCGCTCGCCCCGCCGCCGTCGATGTCGGCGCTCGCCGCGAGCGTCGTCGAGCGGCTCGCGGTCTCGCGGTCGTACACGCCCAAGAGCGCCTCGGTGACGCCCGCGCCCGGCGTCGACAGGGTCTGCGAGCCGTCGTGGTCCAGCGTGAACGCCACCGTCGGGTTCGCGAGGGCGTAGTCCGCGACGAGCGCGGTGATTCGGGCGAACTCCGTCGCGGCCCCCGCGAGCGACTCCCGGCGCGCCGGCCGGGTCGCGAAGAGGTCCTCGACGACGACCGTGGTGCCGCGGGCGCGTCCGGCGTCCGTGACCGTCGGATCGCCTCTTTCGGCGCCGGTCACCGTCCCGTCGACGGTCACCCGCGTCCCGACCGCGTCGCCGTCGTTGGTGACGAGTTCGAGTCGAGCCGCCTCGCCGATGGCGGCCAGCGCCTCGCCTCGGAAGCCGAGCGAGTCGACGCCGACCGGGTCGCCGTCGGGGGCGAGTTTGCTCGTCGCGTGGCGCTCCACGGCGAGGCGGGCGTCCTCGCGACTCATCCCGTGGCCGTCGTCTGCCACGCGCACCCGCTCCGTCCCGTCGCCGTCGACCGCGACCCGGACCCGCGACGCCCCGGCGTCGAGCGCGTTGTCGAGCAGTTCGCCGACGACTCGGGCCGGTCGGGTCACCACCTCGCCGGCCGCGATGCGGTCGACGGTGGCCGGGTCGAGCCGGCGGACGGGACTCGGCCTCTCCCCTCGCCCCTCCGCGTCCCGGTCGTCACTCGTCATCGGTGGCTCGCGACTGGAGGTCGTGGAGGGCGTTCAACGCCTCGATTGGCGTCATCCGGGCCAGGTCGAGCGCGCGCAGGTCGTCGGCCAGGTCGGTCGACGCGGCGGCGGACCCGTCGCTCGACGCGGCGGCGTCGGTCGCCTCGCGTTCGGCCGCGGGCGGGTCGGCAGCCGACTCGTCGCCGCCCCGCTCGGCTTCGCGCGCCGAGTCGCCCGGATCGCTCGCGTCCGCCTCCTCAGCGAGGAACTCCCGGAGCGAGGCGTCGCCGGCCGCGTCGTCCTCGTCCGGCCCCGTCGGGTCGGCGGCGGGCCCGGACCCACCGTCCGCCTCGTCGGCGACCAGTTCGCGGGAGCGCTCGACGACCGGCGCCGGCACGCCCGCGAGTTCGGCGACCTCGACGCCGTACGACGACGAGGAGGCGCCGGGGGCGACCCGGTGGAGGAACGTCACGTCGCCGTCCTCGCGGGTCGCGGTGAAGTGGAGGTTGAAGACGCGGTCGCGCTCGGCCGCGAGGTCGGTCAGGTCGTGGTAATGCGTGGCAAACAGCGCGGTCGCCGCGAGCTCGTCGTGAACGAACTCGGCGGCGGCGCGGGCGATGGCGCGCCCGTCGGTCGTCGCGGTGCCGCGGCCCACCTCGTCGAGGAGGACGAGCGAGCTCGGGCCGGCGTCGTGGAGGATCTCGGTCAGTTCGCTCATCTCGCGCATGAACGTCGACTGCCCGCCCGCGATGTCGTCGGAGGCGCCGACGCGGGTGAACAGGCGGTCGAAGACGGGCAGCGAGGCCGCCTGTGCGGGGACAAAGGAGCCGGTCTGGGCGAGCACGACCGCGAGCGCCACCGACCGCATGTACGTCGACTTCCCGCTCATGTTCGGCCCCGTGATGACGGCGATCGACCCCGGCGGGAGGTCGGCGTCGTTCGGGACGAACGCTTCCTCGGCGCGCTCGACGACCGGATGGCGGCCCCCCTCGATCTCGACGCCGGCGTCGTCGTCGGTCCGGACCGTCGGCCGAACGTAGTCGCGCTCGACCGCGACGGTCGAGAGCGACCGGAGCGCGTCGACCTCGGCGATCGCGTCCGCGAGCGCCTGCAGCCGCTCCGTCTCGCCGGCGACGCGCTCGCGAACGTCGACGAACAGCTCGTACTCCGTGGCGTCCGCGCGCTCTGCGGCGCCGACGATTTCCTCTTCGCGCTCTTTTAATTCCGGGGTGTAGTAGCGCTCGCTGTTTTTCAGGGTCTGCCGGCGGCGGTAGTCGTCCGGGACGCGGTCGAGGTTGGCGTCGGTCACCTCGATGTAGTAGCCGTGGACCTGGTTGTGCCCGACCGAAAGCGAGTCGATACCGGTGCGCTCGCGCTCGGCGGCTTCCAGATCTGCGACCCACTCGCGGCCCTCTCGTTCGGTCGCGCGGAGCGCGTCGAGGTCCTCGTCGAACCCCTCGCGGATGACGCCGCCCTCGGTGATCTCCGGTGGGGGATTGACGGCAATCGCGTCGTCTATCAGCTCCCGAATCTCGGCGAGCTCGTCGAGGCGGTCGCGGAGGTCGCGGAGGCGGTCGGTGCGGGGGTCGTCATCGGTCTCGCTCCCCACTTCGTCTCCCTCCGCGAGTGTCGCTTTTAACTCAGGGACGACCGCGAGCGTCGCGTGCAGCGAGCGCAGGTCCCTCGCGTCGGCGCGCCCGCGGGAGATCCGACCGACGAGGCGTTCGAGGTCGTAGGCGGCCCCGAGCGCGTCGGCGAGTCGCTCGCGCACGACGGTGCGGTCGACCAGTTCACCGACCGCGTCGTGGCGGCCCCGGATCGCGTCGGCGTCGACGAGGGGGCGCCGCAGCCAGCGTTCCAGACACCGCCGCCCGAGCGCGCAACTCGTCTCGTCGAGCGCGTCGAACAGGGTGTCGCTCGCGCCCAACCCGCGATTCTCGAACAGTTCGAGGCTGCGCTGGGCGGCCGCGTCGAGTCGCAGGCGGTCGCGCGGGTCGTACCGGCGGATCCGGGTGACGTACGAGAGCGGCCCGTCGTCGCCTTGGGTGTACTCCGCGTAGGCGAGGACCGCCCCGGCCGCCCGGAGTTCGGCGTCGCCGTCGAACCGGCGGTCGGGGTCGGGGAGATACGGCTCCAGTCGCTCGACCGCCGCGCGTCGCTCGAAGGCGCCGGAGTCGTGGGCGTGGGTCGTCCAGCCGCGCTCGGCGTCTGCCGGCGCGAACTCGGGCGCATCGGGGCCGGCGATGAGCTCCGCGGGGGCGATCCGGTCGAGTTCCTCGGCCACGTCGTCGCGGTCGCCGGCGGTGACGAGACACTCGCCGGTCGAGACGTCGACGGCGGCGAGACCGACTGAGCTCGGCGGGTCGGATTCGTCTCCCCCCGCCACCGCCGCCACGTAGTTGGTCGTCCCCGCCTCCAGCAGGTCGTCCTCCACGACGGTTCCGGGCGTGATCACCTCGGTGACGGCGCGGTCGACGAGGCCAGAGGCCTGATCCGCGTCCTCCACCTGGTCGCCGAGGGCGACGCGGTAGCCCGCGTCGAGTAGCGATTCGAGGTAGGGCGCGGCGTTGTCGATGGGGATACCCGCCATCGGGTAGTCGCCGGTCGAGTCGGAGCGCTCCGTCAGCGTCACCTCACAGACGCGGGCGACCGCCGCGGCCGCCTCGCAGAACGCCTCGTAGAAGTCGCCGACCTGGAACAACACGAGCGCGTCCTCGTGGGCCGCACACAGGTCGGCGTACTGCGAGAGCATCGGCGTCAGTTCTTCGCGGGCGGCGGCGATTCCCGGCGGGAGCCCGGCCACCGCCTCGCGGTCCGCAGTCGGCATACCACGAACCCGGTCGTCCGCGGTGATAAACGGTGCGGAGTCGGGGGGTGAACCCGTCCGAAGCCGGAGAACTAAGTCGCTCGCCGACACCTGTCAACGCATGTCACTTACAGCGGATCCGATAGCTCTGGCGGTGCTCCTGACGAACACCGTCGTCGGCGCGACGCTGGTCTTCGGCGCCTACAGCCTCAAAGACCGCGTCCTCGGCTGGATAAGCTGGCTCGGCGGCGCGATGGTCGGCGGGTTCGTCGGGTGGGTAGTCGTCCCCGAGGTGATGACGGTCCCGCTCGGCGGGGGCGAGCGACTGGTCCTCGCCGGCGTCTCGGTGTTGGCCGGCACCGTCTTCGGTCGGATCTTCATCCCGCTCGCGGCCCGCTTTGCGGTGTCGATAGCGGCGTTCCTCTTCGCGACGCTCGCCGTCGTGGTGTTGACCGCCGGCGAGTCGATCCTGGGGCGGTTCTACAACCCTCAGGCGTCCGGAATCGACGCGATTGCGGTCGACGCGGCGCTCGAATCGTCGCTGCTCTCGCAGCCCGAGTTCCAGCAGTTCCTCCTCGTCGCGCTCTTCGTCGGCGCCGTCGCCGGGCTCT
>Ga0209946_1001140_pt1 | contig 10905 bp, 13 predicted proteins | sample SalPon2_A_H2O_MG_FD_185704 | JGI IMG/M metagenome (GOLD analysis project Ga0209946, IMG submission 185704) | Salt pond water microbial communities from South San Francisco under conditions of wetland restoration - Salt Pond MetaG R2_A_H2O_MG... | ecosystem: Environmental > Aquatic > Non-marine... | reverse complement strand
AACCCCACGGGCGACGAGGTTCAGGTCGTCCTCACCAGCGACTCCCTGACCGTCACCGCGGGCAACGCCCTCACCGGCGGGGGGTCGGTCGCGCTGGGCGGCTCAACCTCACTCGCCGTCGACGAGTCGGCCATCGACCTCTCGAACCTCTCTGGGACGCTCTCTGCGGGCCAACTCGCCGATGGGGCGGTCACCGAGGCGAAGCTCAACGCCGCCGATGCGCCCGCGTCGGGCGAGGTGCTGACGTGGAACGGCTCGCAGTTGGAGTGGCAGCCCGACGACACCGGCTCGGGCGGATCCAGAGTGCTGTATGGCCCCGTCGCGGATCGCCCCGCCGCCGGGGATGTGCCCGATGGCACGGTCTATCTCATCACCGATTTGGCGAACAACGGCGGCGTGTTGACCGAAGTGGTGGCGGGGGCGTGGCAACTCAAGCAGATCGGCGACGACGCGAATCGCCCCGATATTGTTGCTGGAACCGGGGACTTCAATTCGGTCGTTACAGAGGAACTGAACAACGCCAACGCGGTTATTAATAACGACTCGCCCGATCCTAATGTAAGAATTATAAACGTGTCAGATGATTCCAGCACTGATAGCGGGGAGACAATTGATTTGTTTAAGTTCCCTCACGGGGGTGCTAATGCGACGGTTGCGGGAGTGGCTGATATAATGCAAGGATTTGTTAATGGCGACTCTCCAGTATTCAGCTCCGTCGAGTTCCAAAAGTCATCAAATACCAGTTGGTCTGGGACAACATCGCCCAGTAGCGAACTTGACCTTGTGCCAATCAACGGCGGCGATGAGTTAGTTTTTCGGGTCACATCAACACAAGATTTTGCTCGGATTGCTTGTTTTTGCCGTGTTTGGACTTCTGCTGCGAGCCCAATTGAGGTTTTAGTTAACAGATGATGAATAGCTACCTAAACGCTTCTCCACAGCAAAATTAATGAAATAAAGTCTGAGAAAAAAGAGAGCGTTACAACGATTCCATACCGTCTAATGCCTTCGCGGTATTTACAGAGTTCCGAGAAATATAGTTCTCGGCAGTCTGGGATTGCTCCCAGCCAAAGAACTGACAGAGTTGGTAGATTCCCAACCCACGTCCGGCTAAGTACGTCGCTGCGGTCGCACGCAACCCGTGCGGATGGGCTTCCTCCGGGTCTAACTCATCTGTCGCCTCGGCGGCCTTCTTGACTCGCCGTGAGATCGCCGTCCCGCTGGCTTCAAACCGCTCGTATTCATCGGAGTCAAAATACCGTTCCAGATACATCTCGGCGCGGGTATCGTGGCCGTAGTAGATTTTTCGCGCTCCGGCTTCCGTTTTCGGCGTCCAGACCCACTTCAGGGCTTCCTCATACGTCAGTTCATCAGCGTGTTCGACGCGCTGTTTCGCCGCTTGCCGACACTCCCCGCAGATCGTTCGGTCGGGGCCCATCTCACAGCGGCAATGTCGTCACTGACGGGCCGTTGTGAGATACGCGGCACGAATCCATCACACCCCGACCACTTACGACCCTACCGCCCGACACCTAACCCATGACTGACCTCACCGTTCCGGCCGGTGACACCGAGACGATAGCGGCCGGCACTCGCTACTGGGCGGCACCGATCAACATCGCGGGTGAACTGAATCTAGCGGGCGAACTCTCGACGGACGACGCCACGCCCATTTCGGGGCGTGGACAGGGGACGAGTGACGGCGCGGCGGCCGTCCAAACCACGAATCCGGGGAAACTGCTTGCCATCGGATCGGGGACGGGCGTCGGGACAGGCATCCTCGAAGCTGAGCGTCGAATCACCACCAATATCGGGGTATTGACGTTCCAACCCACACCGTCGGCTAATGGCGTCATAACGTTCCCGGCTACCTTCCAAGGTACCGAAAGCGGCGTCGGGACGGGCGTCGGGACGGCCACTGTCTCGGCAGACTTCGACGCCACCGCAACCGGACAGGGAACGGGCCTCGGCGCGGCCGACTTGAATTTCGTCGTCGCGGGCGAACTGTCGGCCGGTGGTCTTGGCGAAGCACTCGGGGCGGCGACCGCCGGTATCGAGTTCGATACGATAGCGGCCGGACAGGGGACGATGGTCGGGGCGGCCACCATCGGCGCGAATCGCTCGGTCGTGGCGGCGGCGGAGGGGCGCGGTGTGGGGGCGGCCACGGCAACCCGGTCGTTCGACGCCACGGGCGACGGTGTGGGTGAGGGCATCGGTGTGGGCGACTTGAGTAAGGTCGTGCCGGCGGTGCGACAGGACGATGCCACGCTTCTATTCGATCCGACCGAGGACTTCACGCTTCGGACGGACGGCTGACCCCTATACACTTTTGCTTGCGACCGTCACAGTAGCGATATGGTGATTCGACGTGCCCTTTAGCGGATTCGACGACTGGGACGACTGTATTCAGACCATGACCGAGGAGGAGGGTCACGACATGGATAGCGCCGAGAACATCTGTGGGGCGCTCCAAGCCGAGGAAAAAAGCGAGAACGGCAACCCCGACGAACTCATGGCCGCGCTCGAACAGGGGAGTGGCCTCATCGCTGACGTGGGCGTCGACCTCGTGAGTGGCGTCGACGTGCCGGCGGTCGACTCGAAATGGGTGATGATGAAGTCGGATTCGGACCACGACTACCGGGTGAACACGCCGGTGCTCCTCTCAAAAGACGACGACGCTGAGAAACGAATTGCCTACGCGGCGGCGATGATCCCGCGCGAAGCCGACAAGGAGGGTGACGTAGCGCCGACGGCCACGGTCGAGAAGGCCGCCCACGACTTTCTCAAGCAGGATGGGGGGATCGACACCGACCACTCCCTGATTGACGGCGAAGGCACGCCCGTCGAGTCGTGGATACTCAAAGAGGATCGGGAGTTCGACCTGCCGGGCGGCGGCACCGAAACCTACGGCGCGGGGACGTGGATGCTCGGTATCGAGTGGGGACAAGAAGCGTGGGAGCGGATCAAAGCCGGTGAACTCACCGGCCTGTCAATCTACGGGATGGCCGAACACGTCCCGCTTGAACGCGCGGCCAAGTCGTGCAACTGTACGCCTACTGAGAAACAGCCTGAAGACGACCCGTGTTGGGAAGGGTACGAAATGGTCGGGACGAAGATTGACGAAAATGGTAATGAAGTCCCAAACTGCGTTCCCAAATCGGAGGCGTCAGCAAGCACGAAACAACTCGACATTCCGCTGGCGAACGAATCCGTCGTACACCTCGTCTATGAGTCCCGCACCGCTGCCGAGAAAGCAAGCGAGGAAATTGGGCTTGGTGGTGACGTTCACGAACACGAGTTCGACGGTATGACGGTGTGGATGCCCGGCGACACACATGAGGCGTTCGTCGACAGATACATGGAGTTATCCGATGAGGTTAGTTCGGCTAAGTCGGCATCCCCCGATAATGGTAAAGGGGAGGAAAGTAAATCGGAGGGTATGGCACCGACTACTGACGGTGATGGCGACGGTGACGGCGGGGGTGGGGCCGATGGCCCGACGCTTGGCGAAGTCCACTCGTCCGTGACCGACATGGCCGAGACGGTCGATACACTCAAAGAGGCGGTCGAGACGGAGAAACAGGACGAAGACGAAGCGGCGGCGACACTCGCGGACGCGTATGGCATGAGTACGAACGACGTACTCGACCTGCTGACGGCGGCCGCCGACGGTGACGCCGACTCGCTCATGGACACGATGGAAGAACTCGGCATGGAAATGGCCGAATCCGAGGACGAGGACGACGACGAAATGGAAGCGTCCACCGAGGGCGAATCCGTCGAGAAACGCACCGATGACGCCAATCTCGAAAAGGGTCATGACGGCGAAGGCGTGCGTGAGACGGAAGCCGAAAAGAACGTCGGTGATGGGCCGAGTACGGGGATGCCCTCGTATGCAGATGCGGCCGAACAGTTCGAGGCAGGTGATTCCTAATGAGCACCAACGCACTCGATTTCGATCCGAACGCGCGAGTGGTCAAGTCCAAAGAGGAAATCAAGCGAGAAAAGGACTCGCTGTATAAGAGTTCCTTCGACGACCTTGATGATGGCACCATCTACCGTGACCCGGTGGGGTGGAAAACGTCCGGCGGGTTCGGTCAGAACCGCGTCGAACTTCAGAAAGAGCGGTGGAACCAACTCAAGAACCAACCGGCCTTCAGCGACGGGAAGTCCGTAATCGACAAGTGGAACGAACTTCAGCGAAAGGGGTTCGACGTTCAGGAAACAACCCGCGAGATTCGGAAGAATCTCGACACGGGGGACTGGACGCTTCCGCTCGACATTCTGCCGGACGTGTTCACCGTCAACCCGGAACGCCTGCCGATGGCAGACATGATGACGCGCGTCACCACGCAGGACGACGAAGTGGTGCCGACGCCGCTGACGGACCATCCCGAGTTCGAGTTCGGTCTTGAAACGACGAACGACACCGAAGGGTCATACGCCTACAAGGATCCCGACTACGACGGCGACCTGTCGTTCGACGTGCTTGGGATGGGCGCGGCCACGCGACTTGAGGACAAACTCATTCTCGCGTCGTCGAACCTTCGCAATTCCGAATCCACGCAGGAACGGGCGTTCTTCCGTGGCGCACAGCAGACGCTCGAACGCCAGATCATTCTCGGAACCGACTACAACGCTAGTGGTTTCGAGGGATTCAACGACCTCATTTCGGGCGGGCAGGGGGGCGTCGTTGGAGACATTGGCGACCCTGACTCGGCAAGCCTCAGCGATTACGAGGAGGCAACCCGTGACGCCATCGACGAAGCCGATTATCAGGGGGCCGAACGCGAGTCGCTTGCGGTGGTGTGTGACTACGATTGGCACACCAACCTTCGCAAGTCGCTCGACGACAACGTTCGGTACGAACCGATGGCCGACGTATTCGGCGTCTCGTCGACACTCGACTTCGACGGCATCCCGGTGTTCAAGAGTCACGCCATCCCGCGAATCCGCGACCGCGCGGATGGGTCGACGTTCAACCAGCTATACACCGTCAACATGGACGCCACGTACCTGAGTGTGCTTCAGGAGCTTCAGATGAAGCCGCTGGCGAAGCGCGCCCCACAGCAAGAGAGTGCCTTCGACTGGTACGGGTGTCTCACTAGCGAAGAGAACGGCGCACACATTCAGGCGTACACCGTCAGTCCGGTGGCGTAACGCCCGAATAGTCCACTATTTCTTTAGTGCCTGCCGCCGTAGCGATAGCCATGCCGTACTACTACGCCGGCCGATCCGGCGAGTCGTTCCGCGAGACGGTGGTGCATACCGACCGCGACTGTCCCGACCTTGCCGACGCCGACGGCGGGGTTCGCCCCATCGCTGACTCGACGGTTGAGGCCACCGAGGACGTGACGCTGTGTGGGGCGTGCTCCGGCGCGGACGTAGGGGCCGAGACGCTGATTAGCGAGGGTGTCTGTCCGTGGTGTGACGAATACGAAGGTGAACACGTCGGCCAACACGCGAGTTCGGCCCACTCCGAACGCTGGCGGGCGTTCAAAGGTGAGGGCTAAGTCGGACTTAGGAGCGGTACTGTCTATCTCGGGGCAACCCTGATACCGATTGCGGGGGATAGATACGATATGGTCACGGCACCCACCGCCGACGCCGACGCCTTGCAGTCGCTTGACGAGATTCGGGAGCGAGTCGATTACGACGGCGAATCGCTGTTCTCCGATAACGAACAACTCCGCTTCGACGAACTCCTCGTACGCCTCGAACGCGAGTCGCGGGGTATCTTCGTCACGTTGTGGGGCGACGAGACACCGCTTACCGAGACGGATCGGGTTGATGAGAAACGGGCGACCTACGACGCGGCGATGCTCATGCCTTACCCCGTCACCGACGTAACCGAAGTCGAGACGAAACAGTCCCAAGCTGACGACTGGGAAACGCTCGACCCCCGGTGGTACGACTGGACGCCCCATCGGTTGATCCTTGCCGAACGCCCGTCGAATCTCGCCCACCGTCGGCATGGCAACCCACTCACCCGAACTGCCGGACGGGCGACGTGGCGGGATATTTGCACCAATATCCGAGTCACCTACGACCGTGGGTTCGGGGACGACGCCCCGAATGACGTGAAGTCGATCCAGATCGCCCTTATCAATCGGATGCTCCGACACCTCCGACAAGAACAGACCGTCGCGGCGGCCTCCCCCGAGGACTTCGCGGGCGTGGCGTCGGAGTTTGACGACGTGGTGACGGACGCGATTCGGGAGCGGATTGCCGACGTGACTTCGCCCGGTGGCGCGACGATGAGTGTGTAAACTGCATTTCGCTATATTGAACCATGATCGTCCGACTCGACCTCAACGAATTAGAACGCGAATTAGACGGCGAGATACAGGACTTCATCCTCGAATTTGCAAATGAATTAGTCAACCAACTCAAGGTAGAAGCGCCGGTCGGGGCGACGGGCGACCTTCGGCGCTCCATCCAGATATTCCGGCAGGGCAACGGCGTGATTTGGTTGGGGACGCGGATTCACTACGCCTATGACGTATGGAAAGGAGCGCCACCCCATACGCCGGACTTCGACGCCATCAAGGTGTGGGCGCGGCGGAAGTTGGGTGACGAGTCGGCGGCCGGGCCGGTGTATCGCAAAATCCAGCAGGAGGGCACCGAACCGAATGATTACGTCGGGCGGGCCGTCGACGCGGCGATAGAACAGACGACGTAACCCCGTCGCTTTTCTCACAACGCCCCGAAGCGCGTGCATGGCACTTGACTGGTTATCCATTCGTCTCGCCCCCATCCGGGCGATTCAACACGGCGTGGCCGCGACCAACACCTTCGCAACCGAATATCTCGGTCCTCGAACCTTTGATCGGATCGACTACCCCGCCGCGCAGGTCTACCCCGTCGAGACGAGTCGGTCGGAGGGGAACGAATACCGACACCGGATTGAAGCGAACCTGATATTCGAGCGCACGCGGGGCTACGACTATCTTGACGACGTACTACATCCGATGGCCGACGTAATCAGCGAGTGCATGGCACAGCTTGCGGGCGAACCGTCGGTGGGGAGTTACGCGCCGACGGCGATTGAAGACTTCGCTGGCGAGTTGGACAATACCGGCGTCGTGATTATTCGGATCGAGTTCCAAGCAACTACTGCCGTAGATTTCAGCGAGACAAGCCCGAACGACTACTGAATCCGACTGCTTCGGTAGGTTTTAGACGATACAGACGCTACTATTGGATAAGCGGGATTCGGCAAAAAGCCGTCAGGTGCAAAGGACACCTGCCGACCGCTACGCAGGCATGACAGACTACGATAGCGACACCCAAGACAGTACCGATTACGACCATACTAGTCACGACGACCTACACACGCTGTATTGGGGCAAGGGCCTGTCCCAAAGCGAAATGTCGGAGGTGTTGGACGTGTCGAAAGGCGGCGTCCAATACTGGATGAACAAACTAAATGTAGACCGGAAGACCGCCGCCCAAGCGTCCGCAGATTCGTGTCGCGTGAATAAGGCTAATTTCAAGACCAATAATCAGGGCTATGAGATATGGCGGTCTCGGGAGAATGGGAAAGAAATTGCAGTTGGTGTGCATCGACTATTGGCAATTGCCGAAGGGGCCGACCCATATCGGATATTCTCGACAGACGTTCATGCTCACCACGCGAATGGTGTGAAGTGGGACAACCGCCCCGAGAACGTCCATGCAAAGGACGCTCGGAAACATATTGGAGATCACAACCGGGGCGAACGAATGGCCGACTCAAAGTTGACGCCGGGCGATATTCGGGAAATCAGGCGGCTACTAGACGAAGATTTGTCACAGTCTGATATTGGGGATATATTCGGGGTTGACCAATCACTAATATCTCGGATAAAAACAGGGTGTTATTGGTCGCATATTGAGTGACCCACCACGTTTTTGCTAACGGCCGTCTGATACAGCGGCATGGAGAAATTTCGCGGGCAAACAGCGGTGATAGAAGTCACGCAGGGCGGCACCACCGTCCCGACGGGGATTCTCGACGACCCTGAAGTCACGGTTAGCAAGAACATCGAACAGCTACGCGGGGCGGGGGAAATCACATGGCAGGACCTCCAACAGACCGAACTCGAAATCGGCGTCACGGGCACGATCATGGAGTGGGACCTTGACACGTGGACCACCTTCGTCGGATACGACGACGTGGCCGACGAACTTCGGATCGACGCCGAAGTGCCGACGTGGACCACGACCGTCATTTACGAAGACACGTCGGGCGACACCGCCGAGTTCCCCGTGCAAGAGTGTTACACCGAGGACACCACCGTCGGCGGCGGGCGGGAGGAGTGGATCGGCATGGACTTGGACTTTACCGGCCAAACGATTACGGACGTACTCGCTGATTCGACCACGGCGGGGAGTTCCTAAGCGCGACTTAGTAGACACATGACCGAATCAGACTATTCCATTCTTGACCTGCGGGAGTTGAGCGAGTCCGACGCAAAAACGGCGTTCATGGACGGCGACATGAGCGCCGAGGACTTCGAGCGGTGGAAGCAACTCAACGAATTGGAGCAGGGTGCCCAAGACACGCGCGAACGCTTCGCGGACGAAGACGAGACGGTGGCCGACCTTACGGTGCGGGCCGACATGGACGCGCTCGGCACCGAAGTTGAGTTGTACGGCAACGACGTACTGGTTCACGTCAACACCGAAGCCGAGGCGTTTGTCGATGCCGCCGAACGGGTGGACGAACTCATGTCCGATACCGACCCCGAGGACGTGTCGGAACTCGGCGCGGACGCACTCGACGAGATTGCCACGCACCTCAAGACAATGTTCGACGAAGCGTTCGTGCGGTGGAACGGCCACGAGTGGGCCGACCTGCGTGACGATCAACAGGCCGACGTACTCGAATCCATCCGGCGGAAGTGGGGCGTCGACGCCATGCTCAACGCATGGTTAGATATTGCCGTTGCGATTCACGAGGAACGCGAGAACCAAATGGACGTGATAGAGTCCTTTCGCTCGCCGGAACGGCGCGGGCGTCGTTGAGGTGTTACGGCTGACGGGGTTCCGTAGCTATTCGGAGTTCATCGACGAGACGGACCCGCTTGAGCGCCACCTGTTGCTCAAGTCGATCCAACAGTACCACGACGAACGGGAACAGTAACCCCGACGCTTTTCTCACGCCGGCACCGAGTGACGTTCATGAGCGCCGACGGCGAAGTTGAGGTAGCGGTCCGTGCCGAAGGGACCGAGGACGCCGCCGAACAGTTGGCCGAGGGGGCCGAGGCGGGTGGTGGCCAGCAGGCCGGCGGCCTTCGAGGACGGATCGGACGGGCCGGGTTACTCGGCGGGGCGTTGCTGGCACTCGCCGGGCCACTATTGGATGTGTTGACGCCGATTCTCTCGCTTCTTGAGGCGTTCCTTGCCCCGGTGGCGATCATGTTGCTTCGGCTACTGTCGCCGGTCCTTCGGATTCTCTTTTCGAGAGTCCTACCGGCGTGGCTATCGTTCATGAGCAACGTCAACGGGTTCATCGGGAAGTTATCGTTCCTCGATAAGTTGTCCTTACTCGCGCCGACCGTTGCGTTGCTCCGATTACTCGGTGTCGACGTGCGGGGACTATGGGAGACGGCGAAGTCCCTGCCGGGAGATATTTGGTCGTTCATGAAGCGCCTGCCGAGACAGATATGGGAGTACGTGCGGATGCTCCCCGACAGAATAGCGAGCGCCATCCGCCCGGACTTCGCGTCCCCGCCGTCGCGGAACCGTGGCGACTTCGGATTCGCGGGGGCGAGTGACGCCCAAAGCGGTGGCGGTATCGGGTCGTCGAATCCGATCATCAACTTCTCGGGTGGCTTGTCCACGTTGATCGACCGTATCGAATCCAGCGCCGACGTTGACCTTCAGCCATGACGACCGAAAAACTCACGCTGACGCTTGACCCCGGCGAAGCGAGCGAACGCCAATACACCATCGACATGATTGACACGGTGGAGCTTAGTTCGACTAAGGAAGCGTTCAGTATCGCCCCGCCGGGGTTGGCCGCAAGCGAGAATATCCTGTTGGGTGTCTCGGGGATGCAGGCCGATATTACGATCAATTGGGCGGTGCATGACGACGGGACCGACAAGGCCAACGGCACCCACACAAGTACGGTCGTCACGGTCGAAGAACAGTTGACGTATCTCGAAGACGTGATGCACGCCCCGGACTTCGCGGCGTCGTGGGAGTTGGACCACGCCACAGGGGCGGCCTTCAACGACGACGACGTATTCGTCGAGTCCATCGACCCGACGGTTATCTCGAATCAGTCCCCGAAGTGGAAACCCGCGACCATGCGCTTGCGTCGGGGTGGGTCAATCGGATAGCCCCGAACGCCTAACCTCCCGGCGCGACACGTAGGGGCATGGCCACCGACATTACCGTGGGAGGAACGTCAATCTCCTACCGGGATTTCAGTATCGACATTCCCCTATCGCCCGCTGGCGTGGCACCGACGGCGACGATCATCACCAATTCGAGCGAGAGTATCAGCGCCAACGACGCAGTGGAAATCACCATCGACGGGACCACGCGATTTTCGGGCGTGGCAACATCGGGTGGCGAGATTCGAAGCAACGGCGGCGTGCGTCTCGAAGCCGAACATGAAGCGGTCAAGCTGTTCGAGGAGCAGGTCAATATCTCCCTTTCGGGGACGTTCACCAACCGCGACGTGCTCGACGAAGCCCTTGCCCAAGCCAATATTGGCGGGCAATTCACGCTGGATTACAATACCACCGGCACCACCATCGGCAACGATTACGATGTTGAGAATCGGACTGTGAAGCGCGTCTTTCAGGACATGGCCGACCGCACGTCGACGGTGTGGTGGGTCAATCCCGCCGCCGACGAAATCAACGTCAATACCGAAGGCGGACGGGGGATTTGGGAAACTATCGACAC
>Ga0209946_1001138_pt1 | contig 10928 bp, 6 predicted proteins | sample SalPon2_A_H2O_MG_FD_185704 | JGI IMG/M metagenome (GOLD analysis project Ga0209946, IMG submission 185704) | Salt pond water microbial communities from South San Francisco under conditions of wetland restoration - Salt Pond MetaG R2_A_H2O_MG... | ecosystem: Environmental > Aquatic > Non-marine... | reverse complement strand
CGAGTACTCCCAGCTGGGAGCGATGACCGCGCGGAGAACCCAGGCACGGTACATCCGGTCACACGATGTGACCCGCCCGCCGCCGCGTAGGTGGCCGCCCGCCACGAGGGTTTCCCGGTCGACGCGGTACGCCGCCAGGGATGAGACCGGTCGTTAGTGTTGCGGGCGACATTAACATCTTTAACGTTATGTTTTATATACGAGTAGTGTCTCGAATGACATGTGGTAAAAAATACAAAAAGTGACCGACGTATCACTTACTACTTCGGCGGTCCGGGGGATTCGAAGCCGACAATGGAAGAGGTAGGTTCCTTCATCACCGGTGAAATGGGTCTTGTTCGAGACGACGGGGGTGCCAAATGGACCGATGGGGTCACCGAGCTCATCATGCTCGGAATGGACGCGTGGCGACAGGGACAAGTTGAACGGGCACACCTTGTCTCGCCTGAGCGGGTTGAATCGTTAGAAAAGCGGAACCAGGAGCTCCGTGAGACGGTCAGCAACCAGCGAACCGAAATCAGCAAAACGGATCGTGACGATGGAAAAATTGACGCCGCCCTCCGGGTACAACAGATCGAAGCATCTATCCTGAAAGTCCTCTCCAATAACATCGGTGCCAAGTCTCCAAACTACGTTAGCATCGAGAAAGTAGCAGATCAAACGAAACACGACTTCGACACTGTTGTCCACTACTCGACAATGCTGGCGAGGGTTGAGTTCGGCGGTTACGTCCAGTTCGACCGGATGGAGGACAACATCAAGGTCACACGCGAAGACGCCTACGATAAATACTGCGAGGCCGCCGCCATCGACGGAGTCACTCTGGATGAGTGACGATGTAATGGCGGAAGTCGTCGGTGAACTTCGAGATGAACTCAAGGAACTAAGAAAAGAGAATCGGCGACTCCGAGAGGAAGCCGAAGCTGAGGAGGTCAAACCGCCGGCACCCCCAGACGACGAGATCGTCGAATCGTTCTTCAAAGATAAGAACTACGCCGACTCATCCGAGCGTCCGAAGCGGTTCACGATCAAATACTACCAGACCCACCTTGACGGCATACCCCTCAGAGAGGCTACCACGAGTGATGCCCTCAACTTCGCTAACAACTGGTCTGGGGAGAATAAGGCTCCAAAAAGGGCTACGATGCTTACCTACCTCGGAAATATCAAAGTCCTATATGACTGGATGATGCGTCATGAATGGGGGCCTGACGAGAACGTCGTTGATGAAGCTCGCGATCGATACAAGTCCCAGAATCGGAGTGCTATCAAGCGGTCGGGACAGCACACTGGTACCGTCATTCAGCCCGAAGAATATCTTCAACTCGTCCGCTCAAACATGGGGGCTCGTGCGAAATCGTTCCTTGTGCTGGCGGTGAAGACCGGACTTCGGCGAAAGGAGCTCGTCTCTCTCAAAGTACAGGATCTCGATCTCGAAAACAAAGTCGTCTACAACAGGTCCCCGAAAGGGGTCGGTGAGCAGCGAGTCCCGAAAGATAGTGCTGATCAGAAGATACTGGACGACGAAGCAGTTGCTGCTCTCGAACGATGGCTCGACCGTCGAGAGGCTACCCTTGAGCGACTTGGAGAACGCGGCCACGAGGGGAGACGTGGTGAGGGGGCACAGCCGGAGAGTGAGTGGCTGTATCCAAACGATGCGGGTGAAAAGCTGGACCCGATGTCGATGTCCCGCTGGTGGTCTAAGGCAACTGACAGGGCCCACCACGTAGTGAAGGACGATGACGAGGAACTGTCTGAGAAGTTCGATGCGTTCACTCCACACGACGCACGCCGATGCTTCACATCGTGGTTGAACTGGAACAACTGTCCGCGGGACATAATCAAAGCCCTCCGAGGAGACTCTGATGGTGATATGGTCGCCCTCTACACTCGGCACGGCGAAGACCAAGTTCGACGCGAGTACCAAAAGGCGATGCCGAGTCTCGGCTTATAAGCCCAAGGAATCAGCCATACTCAACCGTACGTTACTGGTGGTACCGACTCGGTCAGTCGATAATACTACTCTGAGGCTATACCCAGATTCAACCGAAAAACGGACCCGGCATCTCACTCGTGGACTTCTGTTCCTGTCCGAAAGCTCGTGAGCTCGTCAATTCGGCCCTCAAGATCCTCGATCTCCTGGCGTAGTTCCTCGGCCTCTTCACCCTCCGTCGCCGCGAGCTGTTCCTTGAGGCCCTGTAGACGCGTCTCTTTGACCTCCTCGTCAACGTCAGCCTTGCGGACGTATTCACTCTCCTCGATGTCGTATACATCCGCCTCGGACAAGTCTGTGACCTCCAACGCATCGTCGACCTTGCTCCGGTCGATGCCCGTCACGCGCTCGCGATCGATACCTGCGTCTTCCAGCTTCGCCAGTACCTCGTCCTCGTCTTTCAGCGATCGATTCCGACGGGTCGTGCGCTGGACGGACCCGAAGGGGCCACTCACAGGTCGATCGTGATGAAGGCGGTTCAGTAGCACGTTAGCCACGTCTTGGCGGAGGTCGTTGGCGTTGCGCTGGACGTCCGACAGCAGCGTGTAGAGGTTCACCAGCGCGTCCGTCTCCATCTCCGACAACGTGGTCACGTCGTGGCGCTCAAGGGCGTCTACAAGCAGTAGTGAGTCCGCATACACGTCCAAGTCCGGCTCCGACCGTTGTTCGGACTCGGTGTCGGTATCAAGGAGCTGCGTCGAGGTCGGGCCGTCCGTCTCGGTGATCACGCCCGCATCCTCGTCGATCTCGAAGCGGGGATGTAGGCTCAATACCGCTGGGTACGGGTCCGCGTCTGGCGGGAGACGATCGAGCTCGAAACCGTCCGAATCATCAGTGATACGTCGGTACAGCGTCTCGAACTGTTCACGTTGGAGCGGCCGCTTCTCATCTGTGTCCTCGAAGGTGATGACGACGCGTTGCTCCTGTACGTCGTCGATTCGGAATCGCTTGTGTGACAGCGGCGTGATTAGCGTCGCTCCCTCGGAGAGACCGTCGAGTTCGTCAATGAGCCTGTACCACGAGTCACTGAACGTCATGTCCGCAAAGAAGCGACCGGAGGGCAAAGTCGTGGGGGATGCCTCTCAGGTCGTTCGGAGCCCGGGCCGATCTTGCTGGTGGCACGGATTCGGTCTTCCGTCTATCGGTTTCACTACTCATAGAGCCGGACCGATTTCCGATCTACTCGGTATCTTCCTCCTGCTGGGCAACGCACCATTCGAATAGCTCTTGTTGCCGTTCCTTTGAGGTAGGGCCGAATAGCCGTCCGAGCCGATACCCCAAATTGTCCCATGTGAGGTTGGTTAGCTCTGGATCATCATTGTATCGTGATGACTCATCATCGCCCTTCACTGCGGCACCCCACCCACGTTTGAATGCTCCTTGCCGGTCAGGCCCCGGGTCATCTCGTCGATGATCCTCATCGTACTCGATCAGATCTGATGGCATACGCTATCATTCACCAGGGAAGAAAATAATTCTCCCGCCTAATTCGAGTAGCACTCAAGCTCTACGTTCCGAACGTCACCTGACTCATCAGCTGCGGTCGGTCATCCTCGCTCTCAGTTTCTTCGGGGGTGACAACCATCCAGCAGATCAGCTTGACCTCGTCTTCCTGGATCGGCGGGAGCGGGTCTGGGGCTTCAAACGGCTGAAGACCGAGATCGTCGACTTTCTCGACCAACTGTCGGGACTTTTCAACCGGACCGAAGCTATCATTCTCGTAGATTTCGCGAAGCTCGCGTTCATACCGCCGGCCCCACGGAGCCTCAACGGCCTCAACCGTCTCCTGAAGCCTGTCCTGTGTCATGTCGTCCGGCCAGTTCTCCCGCAAGTGCTCGCCGACTTCACGAAACAGCTTCCGGATGTCAGGCTGGACGTTCAGCGGGTCAGTCTGCTCTTGCCACTGGGTGTAGATGTCCGCCCGCGCCGTCTCCCACGCATCGTACACACGGTCACGCATCGAATCCGGAAGCGTTCGCTCGGTCTCCTCAGTACACTCGATCCGCTTGAGACAGGTGAGCGTGTCCTGGACGATCTCGTCATCTTCCTCGTCGGTCTCCTCGGGGAGGAACCGCATGAACACCTCCTCGCCAATCCGAGCGCAGAAGAAGTATCCAGGTGTGTCACCCTCGAACCCTGAGCCAGCCGCCCATGGAAGTGAGGTGACCTGGTCTTCTCGCGTCTCCAGTCCCTTGCGGAGTTCCTGTCGATACTCCTCACCGGAATAGGCGGCCGCAGTCCCGCCACCCTCCTCGTAGAAGTCTCGATCCTCCTCCTGGATCGAACCGATGTCCTCGACCCGCTCCGCGAAGTTCTGATTCAACGTCTCCATATCGGGGATGACGCCACCGCTCACACCGATTGATCGGGCGGCCTGCGTGAGCTTCTGTCGAACACGATGTTCGAGCTCAAGGAGATCGTCGAGCCGATCCTCCGGGAAGAATGTGATCGGGAAGATCTTCGAGTGCGGCGAGTTGACCCGATCGATACGTCCGTTCCGCTGGACAACTCGCATCGGATTCCACGGGAGATCGTAGTTGATCACCGTCCGGGCCTCTTGGAGATTGACACCCTGCGCGAGCACGTCCGTCGAGATCAAGATGTCGAACTCGTCCGTCGCATCTGGGGGCGCGTCACCAGAGTTCGGTGCGAAACCATGAACGGCCTGCTCTCGCGTCACCTCGTACTTCGCTCCATCGCCGCTGACCGCCGCGATCCGCCCCTCATAACACGAGAGCTCGTCGTCTTCGGCAACGACATCTTCCAGATACTCGTAGATCCAATCGACGGTGTCCTCGTAGTACGAGAACAGCAGCACTTTCCGGTTGCGTCGGAAGCTCGACTCAACATTCTCTTCATCCACTTCCGCCGACTGCGCATCATTACGCGCCTCTGAGACAACATCCTGAAGCGCATCTCGTAGAGCGTGGAGCTTCTCGTCGTCTTCGCGCTCAACTGCGGCCGCGCCCTCCCGCCATCGTTCGAGAATGGCGATATCGTTTTCCAAATCTGCACGCAATCGGTCTGGGTCAGCTTCGACAGCACCGAGGGGGATGTGGCCATCGGAGGCGTCACCCAATGTCTCATCGAACGCCGCATCGCTGTCCATCTCTACCCACTCATCGATGGCATCAGGGTCAGGGAAGTACCCCTCTTCCATAAGCCGGATCGCAGCGCGGTTTTGTGCCACCATTCGCTGGAGCGTATTCGCGAAGGCCCGACTTGACGATTCGAACCGCTTGAGCAGTCCCGTGCGGAGCAGTCCGACGAGAGAGAGCTCTGAGGCGTCCTCTTCGCCTTCGAGGTAAAACGACGGTCGATACCGGGCCAGAGATAGATCAGCCTCATCGTGGTCGCCAGCGGCCAGTCCCCGGGACACGTCCTCGAAGTACGCGTCGCCGAAGGTATCAGAGAACGTGTAATCAACCCGCTTCGGGTTCGGGTCTGGGAAGTTAATCCGAACAGAGCCGCCCTCCCCATCAGGCATTGTGGCGTTCTCATAGTAGTTCTTGATAAATCGCCGAGTCCTCCGAACCGTTGTCTCGTCGAGGACGTCAAACAGCATATCAGGGCTCAGATCTGACGGGTCCTCCGACTGTGCGGTCTTGAACCGCTCACGAAGCGATCGGATGCCCTCGTTGGCAAACGCCGCGTCGTTCTTGATGAAGTAATAAAGGAGGTAGTAGAGATCCCACAGGGAGTTGTTAACAGGTGTTGCCGTGAGCATCACGACATCCTTTGGTGGGTTGCCACGCAGGAGCGTCCTGAGCGCGTGTGACTGCTGAGTGCCGGGATTTCGAAATGCGTGAGCTTCGTCGATAACGACCAGTTGGTACTCGTCGACGTCAAGATTCAGGACGTTCAGATCGCCGCCGAGTTGACGATCACGTCGGAGCTCGGCGTAGGATACCGTCTCGAACTGAACACCCCACTCCGGACCCTTCTGGGTCCACATCCCGTCACGGAGATAAGCTGGTGCCACAACCAGCGCCCGCTGGCGATTCTTGTTGACGTACTGTCGGAGTAGCTCGCCAGCGATGTACGTTTTCCCGAGACCGACCTCGTCACCAACGATCACGCCGCCGTGCTTGTCGAGAAACCGGTTCGCACGTCGGACGGCGTCCTGCTGGAAGTTTGTGAGATTGATGCCGTCTTCTTCCTCTTTTTCTTCTTCAAGCTCCTCGCCATATCGCTCGTACAGGACGCGCAGGTAGATGAGGTACGGGTCGTAGGGCTCGAACCGTTCCTCGTACAGCGCGGCGAGGTCGAACTCTTCGCTTTCGGCCCAGAGGTCGTCAAACCACTCCTGCACCTGGCCCGTGACGTGTGGGTTGTACGCACCGATGTTCAGCTCCAGATTCGAATTTAGCCCCGCGCCCGTGAAGTTGGAGGAGCCCGCGATAACGCCCTGATTGTCCGAGAACAGGTACGCCTTCCCGTGGATGAACCGATCCTCGTGGCGACGGACCTCGACGCGATCGCTGCGGAGGAAATCGACCAGCTCCTGAAGATTATCGTCGACTTGGCGAGAGAATCCAAGCAGGTCGCGGTCACGTTTGAGGTTGTGGTCGAGCGTCTGGAGCGACTCGTTGATTCGTTTCTGGTTGTACTCCTCGTCCCGAGGATCTCCGGGCTGTCGCCATCGTTCCGTGCCCTCGTTACTCGGCTGTGCACCGACAAGGAGCCGTACCTGGTCGACGTGTTCGAGGCCGTCGGAGACCGAGAAATACCCACGGGGATTGAAGTATCCAGTAACAACGTCCAGGTCGGGATCGTTGGCGAGCGTGTCGTCAAGATCTGCGAGGTAAGCGTTGATCGCCATCGACAGGGTGTTGCCGTCGCGGTTATCAACGAATTGGGGACGCTCTGGCATCGATATACAACCAGATATATAATTGAGCCATACTTATGTCTATGCCACTTAGCTGTCAACATACGTTATGGGTCGCTCTATTGAATTAGTTAATGCGGTTGGAGGTGGTGATATTCACTCAGAGTTAGATTTAAATAAGCTACTTAATGATTTGGATGTTCCAATTAAAAGATATGACCCTGAATACCATCCAAGTCTTTACGTAAGGTTCGAAAAAGAAGGAGCTACAATATTGATATTTAGAACTGGAAAATACAATATCGCAGGCGCAGAATCTGTTCAGGACTTAGTTACAAGTAATAAAGAGCTACTGACACGATTAACAAACTTGGGAATCGAGACCTCAAAATCCGAAAGTTCATTCGAGATTAGAAATCTTGTATTCAGTTCTGAATTTGAGTCGGAATTTAAACTCGAGGCTTTAACAGTCGGTTTGGGGTTAGAGTATACAGAGTATGAACCAGAACAATTTCCGGGTGTTCAATACACACCACACGGCGGAGGGGGAACCTTCCTGATATTTAGAACTGGAAAAATAATATTGACCGGAGTCAACAAAACGGACAAAGCAAAGCACATGTTTGAAGATTTAGAAGAAACTCTACTCAATATGGGTGCGATTTAATATTTATTCACTCCAGTCACTGTGATACTGTAGTACTCTATCAAGCCGGTTTTGGTAATCCCACCCTTCATGAAACGTTTCGAAGATTGTTCTCATCTGGTCGCGTGAAAGACCGTAGAGGTGGCCAACCAACGCGTCGATCTCATAGATCTTTTCTAATTTATCTTCTTGATCAAGCGGACCGTAATCAACACCAACTGCATCGGCCCAGTTAGTGTACCGTTCGTCTTCGGCGGCTATACGGCCGGCTAATGTTATAACTCGATCTCGCAGAGCTGAATCATCCTCATCTCGTGGTACCCTCAAGCTATTGAGTATATGATAGTTCATATTTGCTTGAACAAAGAGCCGAGCGTTCCAATCAAATGGGATTGAATTTAACACACCTAATAGATAGGCTTCATCTTGCTCTGTTCCTCGGGGCCAGAGAAAGTAAGGAGCAGCATTTGTCAAAAACACCTTTGGAGGAACAAGTGAGGCACATACTGTTCGCTGATTCGTACGCTGCGTGACGTGTCTGAATGCTACTCGGGGTGACAGACAAGGTAGTGTGTCCTCATTATGTACCCACTCCTCATCCATCTCATAAAACGCTGAACGTGATCCCGCATATCTATATGAGTTCTCTCTTTGCTCCTGTAAGTATGGTAACATTACATCTGGGTCAGCCCATCCGAATCTATCACCTGTATCCATGACCCAACTCTCAGTATCTGGTGGATTAATTGAGCTCCCGTCTAAAACCGGCCAAAATTCGCTATTCGGCGGGTCTTCAACGGTATGGATTAATGTCGTTCCATCATCTTTTGTCTTATCCATAGTTTCATCAAGTTCTCGATATGGGCGCGCTCGCCACTGTCCCTCAAGATCACTATCTAAAGGAGGATGGCTTGATATTGATTCAAACACATCTACTGTTCTTGGATCAGAGGGTAGTAGGGGGAATTGTGCGGATCCCGTCCAATTTTTTGCATCAGAAATATCAAATCGGTTAGGTGGTGTATCCTGTCCCTCTACAAATGCTTCCATATTTGGATAGGGACCTCGCAGTGGGAGAGTGTCCTCTAAGCTTGGTTCTGACTGCTGATAGCACAGAAGGCCAATGATCAACTGTGGATGAACATTCTCGAATACCCATTGACCTTGGTTGGTCAAAAAAGTAAGATCCGTCACGATCGCTTGCTCAAGGAGCCTTCGTCGGAACGTCTCAGATCCTGCTGTTAGGAATACTCCACTTGGAAGTACAGCACCAACGTATCCTTCATTACAAATTAAATCCCAAAATCGCCATGTAAACGCTTTGTACGTGTCGGGATCGCCCTTACCGATCCCTGGATACGGACCTTCTCGGAGAATGGAACGTCTTTTTTCTTGAACTTCTCGTTCACGCTCATATTGAGATAGTAAATCAGGTCGCTTTTCTTTTAGCTCGGAAATAATCTCATCTTTATTCCCTCCATGACTTTCTTCGCGTTGTAGCCCTGGTTGGTGTCGTGTCCAAAATTCATCTTCTTCAAGTACACTTTCTTCCCATGGAGGATTGCCAATAATAACGTCGAATCCAGAATTATCTTCATCGAAAACTTCTGGGAAAGCGGCGGGGAAGTGTAGAGGATTAGTTGATTCGAGGACATTTTGTGACACCGCGTAGCTTTCGTGCTCGGTAATGTCAATCCCTGTATCTGAAACTGGGTCAGTATTGATATCTTCGTTGATACGTGATGCAGCCAAGATATCAAACCGGGCTCGAACTTGTTCCAGCTTCTCCTCTATTTCTGCTCGTGTCTCACGAGCTTCTTGGACCTGTTCAGCACTGGCGTCGGCAAATCTACCCAACTCGTCAATATCATCGCGAATTTCGTTCATTACACTCTGACCGCCTGTGAACATCCCCAACGACGACTGCTCAACATTAAGAATTTCTGTCACCTCGTCTAATGTCCCGATTCCAGCCAGTGAGTCACCAGTTACGAGATTGTAGTCGAGGAATGTCAGCGGGAGCCCAGGAACGAACGTATGTACCCAGATGGATAATCGAGCGAGTTCGGTCGACAGTGGGTTGAGATCAACACCGTAGATACAGCGCCGAGCGACTTGCCGTCTGAGAAGTTGTCCGCGTTCAACTGGTGGCGCGTACTCCTCGTCTTCGAATGCTTCCAGTGCAGCATCCTCCAGATTATCCAGTTCGTCCTCAACGGGCGACAGCGGATTCTCGGTCAGATACGCATAGAGACGTGACTCGATCCGGTCGACAGCGCCAACAAGGAAGTGCCCGGATCCCATCGCTATGTCCGAGACGCGAAGGTCGAAGAACGCGTCTGCGGCCGCATGCTCGCCTTCTTCCTCGCGGAGTCGGTCAATCCGATCGAGGTGATCGTCCAGCGCAGGTTCAAGCGAGTGGTCAAGCAGATGCTCGACGAAACGTGATTTGGTGTAGTACGTCCCCGTCGCCTTCCGCTCACCGGATTGCCCGTGAAGATAGACCTCGCCTTCGTCGACAATGACTTCTTCGTCCCCGGGCGTCTGCTGTCCGTCCGAGTCAACTGGGACATAGTGTCCCTCGTTGTCGGTGGTGAGCGGCTGTTCCGCCAGCGACAGCTCGGACTCAAGCAGTCCCTCGTAGATCACACCGAACTCCCTCACGCCGATGTTGCGGAAGTCGACCGGACCCTGATACCCGTCGCCAGTCTCGTCGATCAGCAGCTTCGCCAGCACCGGTCCGAACTCGGCGTTGTTGAGCCGGATATCCGCGAGCTTCGCGCCCGCCTGAGAGATGTTCTCGTCTTCGGAGAGCAGACGGCCGTCGTAGGCCGGAAGCCCCAATTCGTCGTGGCCGTGGTGGACAGCACGCGAGAGGTGCATCACGTCGTCCCAGTGGTCGTAGAATGCGGGGTCGAAGCTCCCGTCGCCCTCAACGAAGTCGTGGAGATCGTGGGCCTTCTGCTTCAGTGAGTTCCGGTCGTACCGCTCGTTACGCCGACGGGGAAGGAACTCCTCGTCTTCGGCGTAAGCGATGAATAGCAGTCGGTAGAGAAGCACGAGCGTCATCTCGTACGTCTCGTCCAACTGTTTCTTCGTCGGGTTCTCAAGATCGCGAGCACGGGCAATGGCCTCGGCGAGGTCTGGGACGACATCGTCGTAGATCCGCTCGCGGAGCCGTTCTCCCAGGGCGGCCGCGTAGTCCTTCGACCGCTCCATAATGTCGTGAAGGGTCCCGTCGTCACGGAGCGCGTTTGCGGAGAACAGCAGCCACAGATACGCCGCCTTCTCGTCTGCGAGGAGGCTCGTGTTCACCTCGACGTAGGTATCCGTTCGACCGCGCGACCCGAATCCCGCGTCGGGATTTGTCGTGTATAGTCGAAGCGTGTCGCCGCTGCTTCCAATAACGTATTCGAGGTTCCGTTTGTCGGCCTCGTTGAGGGCGTAGGCGACCGGAG
>Ga0209946_1001134_pt1 | contig 10946 bp, 13 predicted proteins | sample SalPon2_A_H2O_MG_FD_185704 | JGI IMG/M metagenome (GOLD analysis project Ga0209946, IMG submission 185704) | Salt pond water microbial communities from South San Francisco under conditions of wetland restoration - Salt Pond MetaG R2_A_H2O_MG... | ecosystem: Environmental > Aquatic > Non-marine... | reverse complement strand
GCCCCCGCTCGCTCGAGTACGTCTCCGAGGCGTGCGGTCCCGTTGGGGAGTTCTATCGTCTGGTCGCCGTACGCCTCGGTGAGTTCTTCGGTCGTGGCCGGGAACTCGTGAGCATCGATGAGGTCACCGGTTCGGTTCAAGCGCATTGCATCTGTTCGTAGCGACTGGGGGATCTTAACGGTTTTCCATTACAGTATGGGGTACAGTACCAAGACCTAATTCATCCTTAGTTGTGATAATATAGTATATTAAGACACCGTCCGGCGCAAGGGATTTACTCCGTAGCGGCCCACATCTACCCAGTGAGTCACGATCGATCCGACCGCGAGGATGGGCCACCAGCGGCCGACCTCCACGTCCACACCACTGCCTCCGACGGCACACTGACGGTTCCCGAACTTCCCGACGCGGCCCGCACGGCCGGGATCGACATCGTCGCGATCACGGATCACGACCGCATCCACCCGGATCTCGACGCGCCCGTTCAGGAGATCGACGGGGTGACAGTGATCCGTGGGATCGAACTCCGGGTCGACGCCGGACCACAGCGCCTCGATCTACTGGGGTACGGCGTCGTCGATACCGACGCGCTCGGAGCGATGACGGGACGGATACAACGGAATCGGAAACGGCGCGCCGCGGAGATCGTCGACCGGGTCGAAGCCCACGTCGGGGTCGAGGTCGACGTCGAGATCAGTGAGGGGATCGGTCGGCCTACGATCGCCCGCGCGATCGCCGACAGCGACGCACCGTACGACTACGGCGGTGCCTTCGAGCATCTGATCGGAGCCGACGGCCCCTGCTACGTCGCCCGGGAGATCCCCACGTTCGACGACGGCGCCGGCGCCCTCCGGGAGGCGTGTGCGGTGGTCGGACTGGCGCACCCGTTCCGGTACCCCGACACCGGGGCGGCGCTCGACCGCGCTCGCGAACTGGACGCCGTCGAGCGATATTACTCCTACAGCGGGCGCGACGCCGGTCGTGCCGACCCAGAGCGCGTCGACGAGACCGCCGCCGAGGCGGGACTGCTCCGGACTGGCGGTTCCGATGCCCACGACCGGACGCTTGGCGTCGCTGGGCCGCCGCCGTCGGCGTTCGACTCCTTTGCCGACCGGCTGTCGGGCCCACCACACGGTTCTCGGCGCCGATAGCCGGGAGCGTAGGCTTAAATCCCAGCGGGAGCTAAAGGCGGGTATGAAGTGCCACTACTGCGACCGGGACGCCGCCTACGCCGCCGAGAAGGACGGGATCAAGGTCGGGCTCTGTGAGCGGCACTTCCGGACGCAGGTCGAGGCGCTGGCGGACTCCGAGGAACTCGCCGCCATCAGAGAACAGATCGACATCGATCGGACCGAGTAGCGGGGTCGGCCCCGGAGCTATTTTGTACTGAGCGGATCCCGCGTCCGGGACACCCCTGATCGACGGCGTGCCCCGCGCGTCGCACGCCGGCCGCAGGCCGGATCACCCACCCCACGCAGCACCGCTGCGAGCGTCGCAGACGCGTCGCCGGCCGCGGTGGGCGCTCGCGGGTTCGACGGACTGTCGGCTGGTGGGGAGCGCGGTCGCGAAAAAAATCGGGTCGTGCGTTCGGCGGGCGGTTCGAGGCTGCGGTCGTGGGGATAGAGGCAGTGGCCGGTCTTACATCGCGCCGCCCATACCGCCCATACCGCCCATGCCGCCGCCCATGCCGCCGCCCATACCGCCGCCGGGGGCGCCACCGTCGTCGCCGTCGTCGTCGCTGCTTCCGCCTTTGAGGTCGCCGGCGGCGATGACGTCGTCGATCCGGAGGATCATCACGGCCGCCTCGGTGGCGGACTCGATGGCCTGCGTTTTGACGCGGAGGGGTTCGACCACGCCGTCGTCCTCCATGTTCACGATCTTGCCGGTGTAGGCGTCCAGGCCTGCGGCGAAGTCGCCGTCAGCGTGCTCCTTCCGGAGATTGACCAGCGACTCGATGGGGTCGAGGCCGGCGTTCTCCGCGAGGGTACGCGGGATGATGTCCAGTGCCTCGGTGAACGCTTCGATGGCGAGCTGCTCGCGGCCGCCGACGGAGCTAGCGAACTCGCCGAGCCGCATCGAGAGCTCGGTCTCGCTCGCGCCGCCGCCGGGCAGAACGCGACCGTCCTCGAGGGTCGTCTTCACGACGCCCAGGGAGTCGTCGATGGCGCGTTCGAGTTCGTCGACGACGTGCTCGGTGCCGCCGCGGAGGATGAGCGTGACGGACTTGGCGTCCTCGACGTCCTCGACGAAAATGCGCTCGTCGCCGCCGATGTCCTTCTGGGCGACGGAGCCAGCGAAGCCGAGGTCGTCGGCCTCGATGTCGTCGAGGGAGCCGACGACGTTGCCGCCGGTGGCGCGGGCGAGCCGCGTCAGATCGGAGGACTTCGCGCGGCGGACCGCGAGGATGCCCTCCTTCGCGAGGTAGTGCTGGGCCATATCGTCGATGCCGTCGCCGACGAAGACCACGTCGGTGCCGACGTCGACGAGCTGGTCGACCATCTCCTGGAGCTGTTTTTCCTCTTGATCGAGGAACTGCTGGAGCTGGTCGGGGTCGGTGACGTTGACCTCGGCGTCGATCTCGGTCTCGCGAACTTCGAGCGCGCCGTCGAACAGCGCGACGTTTGCGTCCTCGACGCCGAAGGGCATGTTCTCGTGGACGCGCTCTTTGTCCACGATGACACCTTCGACGAGCTCGGAGTTGTCGATCGAGCCGCCGACAACCTTCTCGACTGAGACGTTGTCGGTGTCGATGCCGTCGTCGTCGGCGACCGCAAGCACGGCGTCGACGACGAGTTCGGCGAGCAGGTCCTTCGAGGATTCTGCGCCCTTGCCCGTCATCGCCGTCTCGGCGATCTTTCGGAGGGTGTCGGTGTCCTCCTCGGAGACCTCGATGGCGTTCTCTTCGAGGACTTCCTTGGCCTTCTCGGCAGCCTGGCGGTAGCCCTGTGCGATGGTGGTGGCGTGGACGTCCTGGTCGATGAGTTCCTCGGCCTGGTCAAGGAGCTCACCGGCGACGACGACTGCCGTCGTGGTCCCGTCGGCGACCTCGTCTTCTTGGGTCTCGGAGACTTCGACGATCATATTCGCCGCGGGGTGGTCGATGTCCATCTCGCCGAGGATCGTAACGCCGTCGTTGGTGACGACGACGGATCCGCCGGAGTCGACGAGCATCTTGTCCATCCCTTTCGGACCGAGGGTGGTCCGTACGGATTCCGCGACCGCCTTGCCGGCGGAGATGTTCATCGACTGGGCGTCTTTGCCCTGTGTACGCTGGGAGTCCTCGCCGAGAATGATCATCGGCTGGCCCTGTTGCATTCGTTGAGACATAATCACCCGTTGATTGTTTGTGATTCTATATAAATGTATCGTATGCGATCTCAAAAACCGCCACACGGCCCGAGGAATCGTGGTAACAATACACAAACAAAAGGGTTTATATACTAGTATGGGGCCACTACCGGTTCCTGGCAGCGAGGGTCGTTCTGGTGACGCTTCGGACGGCCGATGACTCTCTTCGGAGTGAGTCCACGCCAACGGGTCTACCGACCGAGGCGACGCGCTCCGCGAGGCGTTCTACGCCGACTGTGACGGCACCAACCTGACGCTTGCGACGGTATCCGGTCGATCGGGTCGGGCCGCTCACCGTTCCTGTCGAGCCCCGACGCGCTCGCGACACCTCGACGACATCGCCTGAGCGTGGGGAGCGACGTCGGGTCCGTTCTGCCGTCTTGCGGCTATCCGGACTGCCGCACGTCGAACCCCTGTGTGAGTTCGTTGTGCTTCCGCTCGAGGAAGGAGTACACCGCGCCGTGGGGCGCGCCGTCGAGGATCATCCCGACAGCGCGGCGGACCGCGTTGACTTCCTCGGGCTGGCCGATGACGCCAAGCGTCGATCCCTTGATCACGACCTCCGCACCGGTGAGTTCCTCCATCAACTCCCGGGTCCGGCCGTCCTCGCCGATCAACCGCCCCTTCTGCCGCCGGAGGTCGTTCTTGTTTCGGGTGTGGGATTCGAGGTCCACCAGCTCGAACGTCCGGAGCTCGTCGTCGAGCAGCGACAGTGCCGATTCGGGGGTGAATCCGCGCCCGATCGCCCGCACGATGTCCGGAGCAAGCATCCCACTCACGGGGTCGCCGACCTCGTCGATCGCAACCGCACCGGACTCCGAATCGATGTCGAGCCGGACCTCCGCCTGCCGCTCGATCTCACGCATCGTCTCCCCGCCCTCGCCGATGAGGACGCCGATGCGATCCTGCGGAACCTTCACGTGTTTCATACGTTCGATTACCCGGTGAGCCGGGTTAAGAACTTTGTTGCACACCGATCTTTTGCTGTGGGCGGCTTCGCCGCCTCGGCAACCGCTCGGCTAAAAGCCTTCGTCGGCGCCGGAACGCTCTGCGTTCTGGTTGGCTCGCGGGACGGAGATGAGACGTGCAACTAATCCGGGTCTAACGACCACGACCACCGAACCGTAGGCAAGAATTTTCACTGCACCGAACCGACCACCGGTATGAACGTCGCGTACGTGTTCAGCACCGCAGGCCGGACCATCGACTACGTGCTCGGCGAGATGATCCTCCCGCAACTCGAGGGCGACTGCCACGGCGTCGACGTGGCCGGGATGTTTTTCTTCCACGACAACACCTTTGTGCTCCGCGAGGGCGACCCTCTCGGTGGACGCCTGGTCGACGTCGCCGACGAGAAGGACATCCTGCTCATGCTGTGCGACCGGTGCGCCGAGAAGCGCGGGCTGGCCGAGCGGGTCGACGACCACGACAGCGGACGGGCGCAGTACGAGCCGCGAAACACGTTCGAGAACGTCACAGTCGGGTGTTTTCCCGACCTCTACGCCGCTCTAGGCGGGATCGGGGTCGATCACGTAATCACGCTGTAGTCGGTCAGCTCTCGGCCGGGGCGCCGACTCACTCCGGGACGTCGGGGCCGTCGGGCGTCCCACCCGGTTCGGGCTCAACCGCGGTCACGAACTCGTAGAGCTCGGAGTCGTCGGTATCGATTCCCTGACGGCTGAAGAAGACCGCGACGTTCCGGCAGTCCCGCCGCAGGAACTCCTCGGCGTTGGGATGATGCACCGTTACCGCCTGCCCGAGGTCGATGACGACGAGTTCCCCGTCGTGGATGATCATATTGTACTCCGAGAGGTCGCCGTGGACCAGGCCCGCAGCGTGGAGTCGGCGCATGTATTCTCGGACCACCTCGTAGGCGGTCTCGGGGTTCTCGACGTCGACCTCCGCCAGCCGGCGGGCCCGCTCTTCGACGAGCCCGACGAGCTCCATCACGAGGACGTTGCGTTCGACCGCGATCGGCGTCGGAACGCGGACGCCCGCCCGCTCGGCGCGTCGAAGGTTCGCGAACTCCTTTTGTGTCCACGCGAGAACGACTTTTTTCTTGTCGCTGCCGATCCCCTCGAAGCGGGGGTCGCCTTCGAGGTACTCCCGCATCTGCTGGAAGTTGGACGCGTTGATCCGGTAGATCTTGATCGCGACGTCGTGGTCGACCCCGTCGTCGCTGGCAAGCGCCTCGTAGACGTTCGCCTCCTTTCCGGTAGAGATCGGGCCGCCGAAGGCGTCGACGTGGCCGTCTTGGACGAGTTTGTAGATTGCGGCGAACGTGGCGTCGTCGAAGACCGACTGCTCGACTTTGAACTGGTCGGCGTCGGTCAGCCGCTTTCTGAACTGGCTGAACTCCCGATCCCGGCGTCGGGCGATCCGGTCGGCATCGGTGTCCGAAACGTCGATCTCCTCCCACTCGTCACCGGGGGCGTCGGCCTCCTCGGGCGCCAAAAAGCCGAACTCCTCTTCGTCCGTCACTGAATGTGTCCTTCCTCGCGGAGCTGGTCTGCCTCCGCTTTCTCGTACCGCCAGGTGATGTCACCCTTCTCGTCCTGCCAATCCCAGGGCTCGACCAACACGACGTCGTCCTCGCGGATCCAGATGCGCTTCTGCATCCGGCCGGGGATCCGTGCGGTACGCTCGACGCCGTCGGCGCACCGCACGCGCACGCGATTGGCTCCGAGCATATCCGTGACGGTCGCGAACACCTCGTCGTCCTCGGGCATCCGGAGATCGCGTTGCGCCTCGTTTCCCTCGTCGCTCATACGCGGGCGTTCGTCGCCGGCCGGTTTAAGTTCTGCGAGGATCGGCGTCATCGACGTTCCGCGTCAGTTCCGGAGGGTCTATGCCGAATAACGGGGGCGTCGGCCGACGACCGCCCGACCTCGACCCGGAGGAATCATACGCCTGCCGTCGGTACCGCGATTATGGTTTCCGATACCCTCCTCGTCGCGGGTGGACGGGTTCTCCGACCGGATATGCGCGTGGTCGAGGCCGACGTGCTCGTCGACTGCGACGCTGGTCGCATCGAGGCGGTCGGCCCGGATCTCTCGGCCGACCGCGACCCTGATGCCCACCTCGACGCCACGGGCGGGCTCGTGCTCCCCGGGTTGGTGAACGCGCACACGCACGTTGCGATGACGCTGCTCCGGGGATACGCCGACGACAAGCCGCTCGGAACCTGGCTCCGCGAGGACATCTGGCCGGCGGAGGCCGCACTCACCCCGGAGGACGTCCGCGCCGGCGCGGAACTCGGGATCCTCGAGATGATCCGCTCGGGCACCACCACGTTCGCGGACATGTACTTTCACGTGCCGGAGGTGGTCGCTGCCGTGGCGGCAGCCGGGGTCCGCGCGCGGGTGGGCCACGGCGTGGTCACTGTTGGGAAAGACGACGCGGCCGCCCGTGCCGACGTTGAGGAGGGCATCAACGTGGCCCGCGAGTACGACGGCGCGGCCGACGGCCGGATCCGAACCGCGATTATGCCGCACTCGCTGACGACCGTCTCGGAGTCGCTGTTGCGGGAGGCGGTCGCGGCCGCTCGCGACGAAGGCATCCCGGTGCATTTCCACGCCAACGAGACCGAAGACGAAGTCGACCCAATCGTCGAGGAACGATCGGTGCGCCCGCTTTCGTACGCCGCCGACGCCGGGCTGCTCGACCCGGCGGACTTCCTCGCACACGCCGTCCACGTCGACAGGAGCGAGATCGACCGGCTGGCCGACACCGGCGCCGCGGTCGTCCACTGCCCGGCGTCGAATATGAAACTCGCCTCCGGAATCGCCCCCGTCCAAAAGCTGTTGGACGCGGGTGTGACGGTGGCGCTCGGGACCGACGGGGCGGCCTCCAACAACGACCTCGACCTCTTCGGCGAGGTACGCGACGCCGCGATGGTGGGGAAGTTGGGCGCCGACGACGCCGCAGCGGTCCCCGCGGCGGCGGCGGTCCGGATGGCCACCCGAAACGGTGCCGACGCGCTGTCGCTGCCGGGCGGTCGGATCGAAGTCGGCGCGGCCGCGGACCTCGCGGTGGTCGATCTCGATGCGCCACACCTCACGCCTCGACACGACCTCGTGAGCCACCTCGCGTACGCCGCCCGCGGCTCCGACGTCCGCCACACGGTATGCGACGGGCGAGTCCTCATGCGTGACCGGGAGGTGCTGACTCTCGACGAGAAGCGAGTGATCGAGACGGCTCGGGAGCGGGCGGCCGATCTGGCCTCGCGGACGGCGTAGCGCGGCGCTGTGGCTATCCGAACGGTTCGGCCGACCCGTTCCGATCCGACCGCCACCGCCTCACACCCGCTTCGTCCGGCAGGCTGCGTCGGCGACGGCCCGGATCGCGTCGGCCGCACGTGTCGACGGTGCCGTCCGGACGACGGGGCGGAACGCCTCCAGCGTCCGCTCCACGCGGGGATCGGCGGGAACGATAGTCGCGGGCGCTCCCAGCGCCTCCTCGAACGCGGCTGTGGGTGCGTCGTCGACGACGCGGTTGATCACGACCGCGACCAGGCCGGCGTCGAGTTCGCGAGCGAGCTCTCTGGATCGAACGGCGTCAGCCAACGCGTACCGCCGCGGCGATGCAACCACCACGCACGCGTCCGCGACGGCGAGCGGGACGCCGGCGTCGGCCCGCAGTCCGGCCGGACAATCGACCACGACGTCGCCGTACTCCCGTTCAACGTCCCGAAGGACGTCGTCGAGTACTGTCACGTCGGCGGCGCGGGCACCCGAGAGCGACCGGCCACACGGGAGAGTCCGGACCGGGCCGCACCCCTCCCGCACCGCCTCGATGGGGTCCGCGCGGCCCGCCAGCACGTCGTGAAGGTCGGGGCCGGGACCGGTCGGGAGGTCGGCCATCCCCAGGTCGGCGTCGACGACGGTGGCGTCAAGCGCCGCGCCGAGTTCGACCGAGAGTGTGGATTTGCCGACCCCACCCTTGCCGCCTGTGATCGCGAGGATCACCGGCCCGCCTCGGGGTCGCCCGCCCCGCTGGTGCCGGATGCCGTTGACTCCCCGCCGCTCGCCGGTGACGTGTCGCCCTCGGCCGCAGCGAGTAGCGACGAGACCACCAGCTCCGGGTCCGCTTCGGCCGCACGCGCAGCGAGGTCCTCGATCCGGTCGCCGGCAGCGCGGAGCGACGCGCGATCAGCCTGGAGTTCGTCGGGGAGGGTCGCAACGCCGTCGGCGCCGCCGCAGTCTTCCAGTACCGCCGCTGCCTCGTCAGCAGTGGCGTCTGTGAGCCGCTCCGCGCGCCGGACCCGCGTTTCGACCGCGTCGAGCCACGCCGCGACCGGGGTCGGCACGCTGGAGGGATCGGATTCGGCGGGACCGTCACAGCGGCGGGGCCGGCAGCCAGCCGAAGAATCCGTGCGGTCGGGGTCGAGGGCGGCGGACGTCGGAACCGCGTCCGCGGGCGGGGTCGCCCGGCCGAGCGACCGGACCGCGACGGCGACGCGGTCGGATGCCGACGGATCGGCTTCTTCGGCGGGACCGAGCACCGCCAGCGAGATCGGGTCGAGCGCCCGATCCGTATCTGCGGGGCCGGCCGTGTCGCCGTCTACGTTCGGACACGCGTAGCCGATCCCGAGTCGCGCGTCCGCGGGAACCACGCCGGTGAAGCCGTCCTCGTCCCACCCGGCCGCCGGGACTCCCTCCCTGCGCGGCGGGAGCACGGGGCCGTCGAGGTCGTTTTCGACGCGGACGCGGACGGCGACGGCGGTGTCGTTGCGCAGGGTGACCGCGACGAGGGCGCCGCCGACTGTGGCGGTGGTGGTGACGTCGGCTCGTACCGGTCGGGCCGACGGCGCGTCGGTCGGCGCGTCGGGTGGGTCGGGGGACACACGCCGGATGGCCGCGGTTTGAAACATAAACTGTCGGACCGCGAGACCGTCTCACCCGATCACAAGCGGTGCCTCGAGCCTCTCGAACGTCGCCTCAGGCCCGCCGAACGCGGTGACGACGTCAGCGCCGACGACCACGGGGGCACGGAGCGGAGCGATGACTGCGACTGCAAGCGCGTCCCGAAGGCCGTCGGCCTCTGCACCCGTCGCCCCGATTCGATCGGCCACCGTCGCGTCGATCCGAGCGCGTGCATCGCGGAAGTCCGGACCGACGGCGTCGGCGCGCGCCGCCCGCCGGGCGCGGCGGAGGTTCTCGACCCGATCCTCGAGTCGGAGCCGCCGTTCACGAGCGTCGCGCGCTCGCTGGGCGCGGTCTTCGAGGGCGGCCAGCCGCTGTGTCGCCGCGACCCGCTGGGTCGACGCCTCCGAGAGGGTCCGGGTGGCCTCTGACAGCGACGCCTCCGCGTCGGCGAGCGCGTCGTCGTCCCCGTCGTCGCGACGGGCGGCCACCCGACCCCGGAGGGTTGCAACCCGTTCTCTGAGCCGCTCGGTCTCCGACCCCGCCTCGGCGGCACGGCGGCGAGCCGCCCGCAGTTCGTCGTCATCGACGGTCGGGATCGATAGCTCCCGGAGCGACTGCTTCGCCCGACCGAGATCGGCTTCGTGTGCGGTCTCGACGCCGCGTGCCGCCCCCACCGCAGCGAGGGCGGCCTGCCGGTCGACGGAGACGCCGGGTGCGAGGTGACAGACGTGGACGTGCACGCGGGTAGGTGGCGGGGCGTGGACGGTCGGCCGGTCCGGTCGCGTGGGGCAGCCGACCCGGACCGCGTCGCGGATCGCCGCCGGGGAGACGTCGACATCGACGCCGCGGAGGTCGACGATCGGGCCCTGGAGCCCGACCCCGTCGGGAAGCCGAAGCAGGACCGCCGGGTCGCCGGTCACAGCTCCCGGCCACGCATCTCACTCGCTTCGGGGAAGTCGGTGCCGGCGGCGAACCGACCGTACGGCGTATGCGGAGAGTCCCGCCGCGCGTAGGCGACGGCCGCTTCGCGGACGGCGTCGGGCGCATCGGCGAACTCGTTGAACGGTTCGGTCCGTTCGACCTGGACGTCGCCCGCGTGGCGCTCACGGAGCCGACACGCCAGGAACGCTCCGTACTCGGTCTCGCGCAGAAGCGCGGCGCGTCCGAACCGGCGGACGACGGTCTCTTCGTGGGAACGACACGCGTTCCGTAGCGTTTCGCGCGCTCGGCGCGAGTAGGTTACCACTAACAACACGACACGGAGCGGTCTCCGGCGTCCGGCAAAAACCCATCTACACCGGCGAGATCTCGACGTCGAGCGCGGTCGGCGCTTCGTCGAGGAGGTCGGCGATCCGCTCGCGGGCCTCCGCCCGACTGTCGGCGACGACGACGAGCCCGTTGGCCCGTCCCGAACCGGCCGCCTGATACGCGCGTACTCCCTCTTCGCCTTCGAGGTCGGTCGCGTAGGTGCGTAAGACCCCGACCACGCGCTCCTCGGTCGCCTCCAGGTCCGACTCGCCGGCCTCGAAGTCACGGAGCGCCTCCTCGACGTTTCTGAGTGCGGAGATGCGATCCATCTGTGCTACGTGGTCCGGAGGTAGTCGGTCCGCGGTTCGTACACCTCGCCCTTCCGGCGGAGGTTCTCGATCTCTTTTTCCGCGTTCGACTCATCGAGCCCGAGGTCCGACCCAGCTCGGGAGACCACCTCCGAGACGGGCGCGCCCTCGTCGT
>Ga0209946_1001133_pt1 | contig 10951 bp, 10 predicted proteins | sample SalPon2_A_H2O_MG_FD_185704 | JGI IMG/M metagenome (GOLD analysis project Ga0209946, IMG submission 185704) | Salt pond water microbial communities from South San Francisco under conditions of wetland restoration - Salt Pond MetaG R2_A_H2O_MG... | ecosystem: Environmental > Aquatic > Non-marine... | reverse complement strand
CACCAGCAGCGGAGATGGCGACGACACCAGCAGCGGAGATGGTGATACCGACGCCGCTGGCGACGCCGGTGCCAGTGGCGGAGATACCAGCGACGCCGGCGGTGATGCAGGTGCTGGCGACGGCGATGCTACCAGTAGCGGCGACGCGTCTTCCGGAGAGGTGAGCGCGTGATCGCTTGCGGTCGGACGAGACAGGCAGACCGCCCTCCCTGTGGACCGGTGGGGCTGAAGCTCGCGGTGCTTCTGTTGTTCGTCCTGCTTCTCGTTCTCGGCGTCCTCGCGGGGATCGTCCGCGGGATCGGCTGAGTCCCCGGCGACGCCGGTCCCAGCGCGCGAACATACTCGGCGTATTTATCCGTCGATGTGCCGAACTGTCGGTCGACAATGGTCGACGTCGCCGCGTTCGGGTTCGTTTTCGTCGCGGGGCTAATCACGGCGCTGGCGACGGGGATCGGCGCGCTGCCGTTCTTCTTTTTCGACTCGATAAGCGATCGAGGGAACGTCGCGCTGTGGGGGTTCGCCTCCGGGATCATGGTCGCCGCGTCGCTCTTCGGGCTCGTTCAGGAGGGACTCGCAGAGGGGACGCCGGTCGAGATCGGAATCGGCGTGCTCGCCGGCGTCGCCCTCGTCGTGCTCGCACACGAGGTGCTTCTCGACGCCGAGATCGACCCCCGCGAGTACGAGGAGGCCGACTTCAAGAAACTCGTGTTGATCCTCGGCGTGCTCACGGTCCACAGCTTTCCGGAGGGGATCGCCGTCGGCGTCTCCTTCGCGGACCTCGGGTTGGCGGGCGGGACGCAGGTGCTCGGGTTCACGGTGCCGCTTCTCGCAGTGTTCATGACCGTCGCGATCTCGATCCACAACGTCCCCGAGGGGACCGCCATCTCGATCCCGCTGCGGGCGATGGGCGTCTCGAAGTGGAAGATGGTCTGGTGGGCGGTGTTCTCCAGCCTCCCGCAGCCTATCGGGGCGGTCCTCGCGTTCGCGTTCGTCAGGTACGCCCGCGAGTTCCTCCCGTACGGGTTCGGGTTCGCCGCCGGCGCGATGGTCTACCTCGTCGCCACCGAGTTCATCCCGGAGGCGCTCGACACCGGCACAGACCTTCCGCGAGGCGGCAAGCCGACGCTCGCGGCCGGGATCGCCGCCGGCGTCGCGCTTATGGTGCCACTCAACTTCGTGTGAGTCCGCCGTACCCTCTCACTCTTCGCTGTCGCGAAGGCGTGACTTCCCGCTGTCGAGCACCGTCGGATTCACCGCGCCCGGTCCCTCGCCGACGTCGTAGCCGCGCCGAATCGCCGATCCCATCTCTCCGACGGCCGCCTCGACCGCCGAGGACAGCGGTTCGCCGCGTGCGAGCCGCGCCGCGATCGCACTCGACAGCGTGCAGCCCGATCCGTGTGTCGCCTCGGTCGCGATCCGCGGCGTCTCGAACCGAACGACGGTCGTCCCGTCCTCTTCGGTGACCGACACGGGTTCGCTCGTCTCCGTCGCCTCTGCCTCCGCCTCCGTCGCCGCTGCCGCGCGCTCGCCGAGAACGAGCGTGTCGACCACGGTGTCGTCGCCGGCGAGGTGTCCGCCCTTGATCAGGGCCGCGTCCGCGCCGCGCGAGACGATCTCTCGGCCGGCCCGCGCTGCGTCGGCCGGCGTCTCGACCCCGCCGCCGACGAGCACTTCCGCCTCGTCGGTGTTCGGCGTGACGAGCGTCGCGGCGGCGATCAGGTCGTCGTACGCCTCCTCGGCCGCGGGCGAGAGCAGCCGATCGCCGGTCGCGGCGACCATCACCGGATCGACGACGACCGGCCCCGCGAACTCGGCGAGTCGCTCGGTCACTGTCTCCACCGTTTCCGCCGTGGCGAGCATCCCCGTCTTCACCGCCTGAACGTCGAAGTCGTCGGCGACGGCGCTGTACTGGGCGGCGACGTGCTCGACCGGAAGTGCCTGAACGTCTGACACGCCGCGCGTGTTCTGTGCCGTCGTCGCCGTCACGACGGCGGTCCCGAAGACGCCGTGGGTCGTCATCGCCTTCAGGTCGGCCTGTATTCCCGCCCCGCCGCCGGAGTCGCTGCCGGCGATCGTGAGCGCCACGGGCGGTGAGACCGGGTCGTACGCGCTGGCTGTCTCGTCGGTCATACCCGGTGTATATCACCCGGTTGTTCTAAATCGTAGCGATCGCCGCCGTCGAACGCCCTTTGCCGTTCGGGATCGAACCGGGCGTATGTCGAACTCCGACTCTGACTCCCCCACTGATGCGCCCGATGCGGACGGTTCCGGGGCGGCCGACATCGCCGCCGATCCCGTCGACGACGCGACCGACTCCGTCACCGTCTACTCCGATTACGTCTGCCCGTTCTGTTACCTGGGTCGGCAGTCGCTCGCGCAGTACCGAGAGGCGCGGTCCGAACCCCTCGCGGTCGACTGGCACCCGTTCGACCTCCGCGCCGGCAAGCGCAACTCCGACGGGTCGATCGACCACGAGGCCGACGACGGGAAAGACGAGGACTACTACGCGCAGGCCCGCGAGAACGTCCGGCGGCTCAAAGAGCAGTACGGCGTCGAGATGGCCCAAGAGATCGCCACCGATGTCGACTCGCTCCCGGCACAGGTCGTCTCCGTTCACGTGAAAGAGACCGCGCCAGAGGCGTGGCCCGCGTTCGACGAGGCGGTCTTCGACGCGCTCTGGCAGGACGGGCGTGACATCGGCGACCGCGAGGTTCTCGCCGACCTCGCGGCCGACGTTGCGGGCCTCGACGCCGACGTAGTCGAGACCGCGCTCGGGGACGACGACCTCCGCGAGCGCGTGACGGGGCTTTTCGATGCCGCGAGAGAGCGGGGGATCACCGGCGTCCCAACGTTCGCGTTCGACGGCCACGCCGCTCGCGGTGCGGTTCCGCCGGAACAGCTCGAACGGCTCGTCGAGGGTGCCTGAGGCGGGAGCACTCGCGCGGTAGCGCCGAGCGGAATCGACGGTCCTGCGACAGCGACAGTCGGCAGCGACGGTCACGCCGTCTCATCCGGGTCGACGATCCGATGGGAGAAGTAGACGCATCCAAAGGCGAGGATGGTTCCGCCGACCACGTCGGTGAGCCAGTGAATGCCGAGATACATGGTCGCTATCACCACGGATCCGGCGAGCCACACGGCGAGCGGCGTCCACAGCGGGTACTCCTCTCGCGTCAGCACGGCGAAAGTGGCAACGGTCACCGAAAGCGACGTGTGAAGCGACGGGAAGACGTTCGTCGTCTCGTTCACCGCGCTCGTCAGCGCGCTGAACTCCGGATTGTGGGTGTACAACAGCGACGTTCCGACGTTCAGGTTCCGCGGGCCGTGTGCGAACACGACCGTGTAGAGGACGAGCCCGATGGCGTAGTTGAACGCGTACGCGACGAGCAGTCGCCTCAGGGTCGCCGTCTTCGGCAGCGCGAGGTACGCGAGAAACGGGAACGCGAGCAGGAACGCGTACCCGTACACGTACACCGACGAGAAGTACATCGTCAGCTCTGGAGTGGCGAACGCCTGCTGGAGCCACGCGACGAAGTTGCCTTCGAGCGCCCAGATGAACCCGGTCAGCCGCAGTCCGAACAGCTCGGAGATCGTCTGCAGCGATCCCCGGCCGACGGCGCTGACGAGCAACACCACGCCGAGCGCGAGGAGTTCCCGCCGCGCGTCCCGCAGCCGCGGCACGACGTTCCCCCACAACCCGTACAGACGGTTCGGGCGGACGATCGCGATCGCGGCGACGAAAAGCGACGCACAGAGCCACAAGAGGACCGATCCGACGACGGAGACGAACGGGCTCATTGCTGCCCCGCGAGCAGCCGCCCCTCGCCGTCGAACCGATAGCCGGCGTCTCGGAGCAGCTCCCGCGCCCGTTCGACGTCGAGCGACCCGGTTCCGGCGTCGCCGGCGAACGGGTGAACGGGGTCCGAAGACCGCTCGTCCCACAGCAGGTCGTCGGGAACCCACTGAGGCGAGGCCGCGAGCGGCGACGACGCCGGCTCCGCATAGCCGTCGAACGCCTCTTCGACCAGCGTTTCCTTGTCGATCAGCGACGCGAGGACGCCGCGGAACCGCGGGTTCGACAGCGGTGCCCGCCGTGCGTTGTAGCCGACGTGGTAGAACGCGCCCGAACGCCCGGTCACGAGCCGGGCGTCGGCCTCGCGGCCGATCCGCGGGATCGCGTCGGGCCCGAGGGTCGAGACGGTGGCGTCGGCGAACCCGTCGCCGACCATCTGGACCGCCGCGATGTCCGAGGGGACCACGCCGATTTCGAGCCGGTCGAACGCCGGCTTCCCGCGGAACCGTTCGGGGACCCCGGCCGCCGCGCCCCCCGACGCCTCGCCGTCTCTCTCCTTGGACCGCGCGAGGAAGTGATCCGGGTTCCGCTCGAAGACGGCCGACTCCTCCGCCGTCGCCTCCACGAATTGGATCGGCCCGCTTCCCACCGGGTCCTCGTTCGGCGAGACGACCGCCTCCGTCGTCTCCGCGTCGATCTCGAAGCCGGCGAGCGTCGCGGCACCGGTGCGGTCGCTCCACACGTGCGCCGGCAGGATCGGGACGCGCAGCGCGCGGACGATCACCGCTCGGTTGACGCTCTCGACGCCGAGCCGAACGGTCTGATCGTCGACCGCCAGTGCGGACTCCACGACCGAGCTTCGGCCGCGGAACCGCGGCGTCGGCACCGGCGTCTCCATGCTTCCCATCGACGTGTCACGGAGGAACTCGTAGGTGAACGCGACGTCGTCCGCGGTGAGCGGTTCGCCGTCGTGCCAGGTCGCATCACGCAGCGAGACCTCGACGGTCTCGGGCCCGACGCGATCCCAGTCAGTCGCGAGCCACGGGACGACGTCTCCGGAGTCGATCAACACGAGCCGGTCGTACAGAAGCGACGTGAACGTCCCCTGCCGGCGATACTCCGCCGCGATCGGGTTCCAGTTCTCCGTGATACCGCTGTCCGTCGTCACCAGCCGGAGCGTGGTCGACGCCTCGGCCGCGGCGTCGCCGCCGAAGAGCTCCTCGGCGGCCGCGGTGGCGTTCCCGCCGTCGCCGTCGAGAAACTCGTCGACATCGTCGGCGGAGCGGTCGTCGTCGGCCGAGCCGCCGGACGCGTCCGTCCGATCGAGCGACAGCAGGCCGGAGACGGTGAGCGGTTGCCGCTGATTCCAGCCGTCGAACCGCTCCTCGCGGATCGCGGTGAGCGGGTCGGGAAACGCCACGACGGTGAACGGCTGGAGCTCGGAGAGCGAGCGCTGAAGCTCCGCAGCCGGCTCGTGCCGGTCTTCTTCCGTCCGGCGCTGGCGTTCGAGCGCATCGTCGACGCCGTTGAGGTCGGCGAACCCGAACGGGTTCTGGCGTCCCACTTCCGCGGCGAACTTCGAGTGCGTGAACGCGTACATCGCGTCCGGGTCGAACGGCTCCGATTCGAGGAACTGCCCCACGTACGCGTCGAAGTTCTGGTTAATGAGCACTTTCCGCCAGAGCGTGGTCCGATCGAGGGTGTTGATGCGGGCGTCGACCCCAACCGCCTTGAGGTTCTCCGCGAGGTGTCTCGCGATCCGGATCGCGTTCGGGTCCCGGTCGGCGGGCACCGCGTCTATCTGGAGGCTCAACTGCGAGGACATTCCGCGCCCCGCGAGGTTGCGTGAACGACCGAGACAGCCGCTGCTCGCGGCGATCGCGCCGAGCCCCGCGAGCGCCCGCCGTCGGCTGATCGGTCGGGTCATGTGTCGATGCCCTTTCGCCGTCGGGGTATATTTCTTCTGTGGTCGGCGGTCTACGGATCGGTGGATATCCCGACGTTTCCGCCGACCTCCGGCCGATCTGCACGGTCGATCCACACGGACCACTCAGATCACGTCGGCGAGCGGGAGCGCCAGCCCGACCGCCCACGCGACTGTTCCCGCGGCGAGGACCGCCCTGTCGTCGACCGCCCGACCCAGCGCGACCACGGCGAGCGCGGCGAGCAGCGCGGTCCGATGGACGATGAGAGCGGGCGGGACCGCGACGCCGAGCGCGGCGAAGTCGGCGACGAACCCCGCCCCGAGCCCCGCGCCGACCGCGAGGCCAGCGGCCGTCGGGTCACACTCACGCGCGAGTGCGGTCACGAGCCCGGGCAGCCCGACGGCGAGGACGAGGTACAGCGGGGCGGCGATCGCCTTCGGTGGGAGCGTCGGGAACAGCGTCTCGACGGTCACGCCGACGACGCGAACCGCGACGACGACGAGCGCGAGCAGGGCACCGAGAACCGCGGCCCGCGCGTGTCGGCGGGCTTCCCGACGGCCCCGTCGAGCGAGGGCGACGGCGGCCAGTCGAGTCCGGCTTCGGAGGAGGGTCCCGCCGACCGCCGCCACCGCCGCCGCAGTCGCCAGCTCGACCACCGTGAGCCACCCGTCGCTCCACCCCCCGTCGATGCCGCGGTACTCGCGGCTGACCTCGGCGTCGACCGCTCCGCGGATGAGTTCGTCCTCCAACCGATTCCGCGGCTCAGTGATCCCTGGTACCGTGTGCCGCAGCCGGAACCAGTCGTAGTACTCTTCGTGGGCCTGAATCGCCGTGTACGCTCCGTCCGGCGACTCGTACGCGCGGAGGTGGTCGCGGACGCCGAGGTACGAGCCGTCGTGAAGCTCGAACGTCTCTCGGAGCCACATCCCGCCCTCGCCTCCGCGCACGTAGCTGTATCGCGTCGAACTCCGCGCGTCGGCCCAATCGCGCTCGACTATCGCCCGGACCTGATCGGCCTCGGCCGTGGCCGCGGCCTCCGTCTCGTCCGTCTTCTCCCAGTCGGCGTCGGACCGGCCTTCGATCGCACGCCGGGTCGTCTCGGCGTCGGCGTGGACCACGACGTTGATCGCGAGCGTCCGCCCCGCGGCCGACGTGTCACGGCTCGTGTACGGCCACAGCCGGTACTCTCCCTCGACGGCGACGAGCGAGTCCGCCTCAACCGTCGCGCCCGCCGGCTCCGTCGGTGGCCCGGCGAAGACACCGGCGAGCGCCACCCCGACGCCGACGGCGACGAGCAGCACGGCGACGGTCGTCGTCCGTCTCATGGCCTCCACGAGGAGACGAGGAGCAAAACCGGTTCGGGTGCTCGCCACCCGATCCTCCCGTTTTCTCCGCTGCGGTCACCACGTCTCGACGACGCCGTCGCGAACGTCCTCCGCGCACCCCTCACAGTCGGCGTGTCCGGATTCGAAACACGCCGGCCGCCCCGCCTCGTCGACCGGAACGGCCCGCCGCTCCGCGTGCCGCCGACAGACGATCCGCGCGCGCCCCTCGTCGTCGGTCGGGAGGTCGTACCGCGCCGCGCCCATCGCGTCTCCCTCCGCATCGTCGCGGCCCTCTGCGTAGGCGCGCTTGGCCGCCTCGAACTGACGGCCCGCCTCGCGGAGCTGCCGGCGGATGACGCGTTCGAGTCGGTCGTCCATACGACCCCGTTCGTCCGGCGAACTATAGCTCCGTTGCCGTCGGTGCCGATCCGACCGGTCCCCGCCGTGGATACACCCTCTCAAGGGGTGGAAAACACGACGAACGTTCAGTTCACTGCGGCAACGGGGAGGTATTAGTCGCCTCGGCTCTACAGATTGCGCATGAGCCAGACCCCAGCGGAGTCGGTGTTGCTGTCGGACGACCCCCCGCTCGATCTCCGCCTCTCTCCGGCCGAGCTCGACGCCGCCCGCGAGCGCATCACGTCGTTCATCGCCGACGTCGTCGACGGCGCGGGCGCTGACGGGGCCGTCCTCGGGCTCTCCGGCGGGATCGACTCGACGTTGACCGCCCACCTCGCCGTCGAGGCGCTCGGCGAGGACGGGTTACACGGGATCACGATGCCGGCCGAAGTGAACGACCCCGACGTGATGAGCGACGCCGAGCGCGTCGCCCACGACCTCGGGATCGCATACGACGTGGTGGAGATCCAGCCGATCGCCGAGGCGTTCTTCGCGGCGTTCCCGGAGGCGGCCGACGACCGGACGGCGGCGGGGAACGTGTACGTTCGGACGCGCGCGGTGGTGAACTACCTCGTCGCCAACGCGGAGGACCGGGTGGTACTCGGGACGGGGAACCGCGCGGAAGCGATGACGGGCTATTTCACCAAGTACGGCGACCAGGCCGTCGACTGCAACCCGATCGGGAACCTCTACAAACAGCAGGTGCGCCAGCTCGCCGCCCACGTCGGCGTCCCCCGCGATCTCGTGATGCAAGAGCCCACGGCCGGCATGTGGGAGGGACAGACGGACGCGGCCGAGATGGGCCTCGACTACGACACCGTCGACGCTATCTTGGCCGTCCACGTCGACGGCGGCCTCTCGCGGTCGGCCACGGTCCGGGAGCTCGACGTGCCGGCCGAGGCGGTCGACCGGGTCGTCGAGCTGTACGAGGGCAGCGCGCACAAGCGGTCGATGCCGCCGGCTCCAGAGCGGTAGAACAGCTACGAACGCGTCGGACCGATCGGGCGTCGTGCGCCCGTCGTCAGGCGTCGTGCGCCCGTTGTTTCGTGACTTCCGCGATACCGGCGTTGGCCGAGCAGTTCGGGCACGCGTGGATCTGTCCGCGCTCGTCGGAGAACACCCGAGCGAACCGGTCCGAGACGTGCGCGTCGCAGTGCTCACACGTGGGCATGACGGGGGGGCTCCGGGTGTCTGAAGGCGTCTCGTATCATGGCAGTACTACGCATATGTGGGTTGGTCACGAACGCCTAAGTGGCCTTTCCGAACTCCGTCCAAATTTCGTCCGAAAACGCTCGGGAGATAGAATGATCGCGACGCACGCGCGAGGGGCTACCGCCGCCGCGGCGGTTCGCCGCTCTCGCCGTTCCGTCCGTCTCAGAAGTCGCGGAGATCGTCGAGCACGTCCAGCGCGGAGCCGTCGTCGATCGCGTCGCGGGCCATCTCCAGCCCCGCCTCGATCGAGTCGGCGTCCTCGCGGGCGTAGATCCGCAGGGCGGCGTTGACCGCGACCGCGTCGGCGAAGGCGTCGTCGCGGTCGCCCGCCAAGACCTCCTCGGTGATCGTCGCGGAGTCGACGGCGACGTCGTCGACGGCGAGGTCATCTTCTTCCAGATCCATCCCGTACTCTGCGGTCTCGATCTCGAAGTCGTCGAAGGACGCGCTCTCGCTGCCGGTCTCGCCGTCGCTCGCGTCTCCGCCGGCCGCGGTCCACTCCGCGACCTTGGTATACCCGGGACGAACGTCGTCGTATCCTTCCATCCCCTGGAACATCAGGACGCGGTCGAGGTCGTGGAACTCGCTCTCGACGAACGTGTCGACGACCTTCTTCGCGAACGCGAGGTGGTAGAAGGAGCCGAGGTGGACCGCCGCGCCGGCGGGGTTCGCCAGCGTCTCGATCGTGTTGACGAACGTGCGGACGCCCATCATGTCGCGGCGCTCGAACAGGTCGTCGATCGCCGGGTTGAACGCGGGCTGGTAGTAGAACCCGAAGCCGGTCTCGTCGACCATCTCGGCGGAGTCGCTCGGCGTGAGCTCCGTCGCGACGCCGAGCTCGTCGAGGACCTGTTTGTACGCGTCCTGCTTCTGCGTGGGGACCCGGTCGCCGGAGTGGACGACCACGGGCGTGCCGGCGGCGGCCGCGACCGCGCCCGCGGCCACGCCGAGGATCGCGGTCCGCCCCTTCCCGTCGTAGTTCGCGCCGCAGTCGACGGGGTCGACCTCGGGCTCCGCGTACTCCACGCGGTCGCACATCACGTCGACGTACGCGCCGAGTTCCTCGGGCGTGTTCCGCTTCCAGCGGTTCGCGAGCCAGAACGCCCCGAGCGTCGTCGGGTCCGGCTCGTCCGCGAGGATGCGCTCGAACGCCTCCGTCGCCTGCGCGCGAGTCAGGTCGTCGGCCGACTTGTGCCCGGAGCCGCAGACCTCGGTCATCAGTCGCTTGAGCGGCCATTCGCCGAACTCCTGCGTCGCCTGAGCCATACGACCCGTTCGGGGCTCCGGACGAAAAGTCCCTCGCTCGCCTCCCGCACGGCGGGAACGAGCCGACGACGGGACGCCAGTCGATGCGCGCGAGCCGACCGGCCGGCCGCTGACGACCGTCACGTCGGATCCATGCGAGCGATTCACATAATAAAATAGCCTCATCGTACAGTTTTCTATTTTATTAGCAGACATACATTCATATTATATCCCTAGAGGTTCTGTAGTATGGGGTGAAAAACAATAGAACTATATGTGCGTCCATCTTGTGTGTATCTGTACCCGATGACGTCCAAATCCGTGTCCACCGCACTCACGCTGTATCGCGCCCGCACACTGACGCTCGAACAGGCCGCGACGATCGGCGGCTGCTCGACGGCACAACTCGAGAAGAGCGCCCGCGCGTTCGCGCCGTCGGCTGGCACCACTCCCGCTGACGACTGACCGATCCCGCTGACGACTGATCCCTTCCGACCCGACTACCACCGAGCATTGTCACCGCCCGACTACCTTCGAAACCGGTAGGTACGCGCGGCACCTGATCCGACCAATGAGTCTGGACGCCGACTGGCGGACCGATGTCGATGCCGTCGACGCGGCCCTCATCGACGAGTACCAGAGCGGGTTCCCCGTCGAGTCGCGCCCGTTCGAGCGCGTCGCCCGCGAGATCGCCGCCGAGACGGGTGCGGACCTCGACGCGAGCGAAACCCTCGATCGCGTCCGCGACCTGCGCGAGCGCGGCGTGTTTCGGCGGTTCGGCGCGGTACTCAACCCACCGGTCATCGGGTCCTCGACGCTCGCCGCCGTGCAGGCCCCCCCGGACCGGTTCGACGAAGTCGCCGAGGTGATCAACGGCTACCCGCAGGTGAACCACAACTACCGTCGCGACCACGCGTGGAACCAGTGGTTCGTCGTCACCGCCGGCTCCCGCGAGACGCGCGACGAGATCCTCGCGGAGATCGAGTCCCGGACCGGCTGTGCGGTGTTGACCCTCCCGATGCTCACGGACTACTACATCGACTTGGAGTTTC
>Ga0209946_1001132_pt1 | contig 10956 bp, 9 predicted proteins | sample SalPon2_A_H2O_MG_FD_185704 | JGI IMG/M metagenome (GOLD analysis project Ga0209946, IMG submission 185704) | Salt pond water microbial communities from South San Francisco under conditions of wetland restoration - Salt Pond MetaG R2_A_H2O_MG... | ecosystem: Environmental > Aquatic > Non-marine... | reverse complement strand
GAAGGCCGGTCGAAGCTCTCGACGGTGACACCGACGGGCCCGAAGGCGGGCCTGAAGATAAGAGCGACGACGGGGACGACGACGACACCGGTGAGAACGCAACGAACGGTGCCTCGGGTCCCGGCGGCGGCACCGACGACGACGCACCCGGGTTCGGGGCCGTAGCGGCCGTCGCCGCGCTCGCCGTCGTCGCCGCGCTGGGGCGGCGCTTCGGGGCCGACTGACGGCGTCCGCGTCGGTCATCGAACGAGAGGAAAAAGCGGTCGACGCGTTCGACCGGCGTCGGTGCGGTCGTCTCGGTCGGCGGTCGGTCAGCGCGTCACAGCTCGCCGAGCTTGCGAAGGAGCTGGCCGCGGTACTCCTCGTCGGCGTTGACGCCCTTGATCTCGAGGACGTTGCGCTCCAGCTTGTCGAGCGCGACGTGGAAGGCGTGTTCCGCCCCGTACCCCTCGCCGGAGCCGCCGACCTGGCCCTCGTTGGTCCGGAGTCGGATCTGACACTGGATCAGCGGCGTGCCGCGGAGCTTCTCCTTGTGCGCGTGGAGTCGGACGTGCGCGTGGATGACCTGCATCGCGGCGTACTTGTCGGCGACCTGTTCGATCGACTCGACGATGTGCTCGCGGCTGGTCGTGTCAAGTAGCTCCACGTTGGTGATCTGGACGTCCATCGAGTCCTGCTCGGTGAACGTGAGCGCGCGGAGCACGTCGGTCTTCGTCACCATCCCGGCGACGGTGTCTGCGCCGTCGGGCGTGACGACGAGCCCGGAGATGTTGTTGTCGAACATCCGTTGCACGACCGTCTGCGCGGTCTCGTCGGCGGCCGCGGTGACGACGGGGCTCGACATGATGTCGTAGACGGGGATGTCGAGCATCCGGTCGATGTCGCCGGCGCGGTCGCCGCTGCCCTGCCGCTCGTGGTCGCGGACGACGAACTCGACGATGTCGTTGGTGGTGACGACGCCGACCAGCTGGCCGTCCTCGTCGAGGACCGGGAGTCGGGAGATGCCGTTCTCGCGGAGGCGGTTGATCGCGCGGCCGACGCTGTCCTTCTCGTTGATCCCGATGATGTCCTCGGTCACGACCTGCTCGACGGTGATCGCGTCGAGGCTGTCGAGGACCGCTTCGAGGATCTGGTCGACCGTCACGATCCCGTAGAGTTTCTCGCCCTCGTAGACGGGAGCGATCTTCACGTCGCCCTCGACGAGGAGGCGGGCCGTCTCCCGCACGTCCTCGCGCCGGTCGACGGACGGCGCGGGTTTCATTACGGCCGACACCTTCGTGTCGTCCTCCATGCGGGAGCGCATCAGCTGTTTCTCCCCGACCACGCCGACGTACTCGCCGTCCTCGGTGACGATGATCCCCTTGGGATTCTCGCGCTCGAAGATGGACCGGACCTTGGCGAGTCGCTCGTCCACGTCGACTTCGACGTATTCCGACACCGCGATATCAACAATATTCATGGTCCAAACTGCAGGTTGGTCGCGCCGGGTATTGAAAGTGCGGGAGTCGTCGTACGCAATGAGATCCGTCACCGCGCCCCGAGATCGACGCCACTGAAAGCTTTTTGCCGGTAACCCACGGAGTGTGAACCGTGTACGACGCCGTCGTGCTCGATAAGGACGGAGTCCTCGTCGGTCGGACTCCGTTCGACACGCTCCGGGAGGCGGCCTGGGACGCGTTCGTGAGCGCCGGCGTCGACGATCCGGATCTGACCCACGTCGACGACGTCGCCGTCGGCGTCGACCCCGCGACGCTCGTCGACATCTGCGAGCGCTACGAGGTCGATCCCGTGGAGTTCTGGCGCGTCCGCGACGAGGTCGCCTCGACCGCACAGCTCGACGCGGCTCGGAAGGGCCGGAAGACGCCGTACGAGGACGTGGACGCCCTCCGCTACCTCGACGCCCCGCTCGCGGTGGTCTCGTCGAACCAGCAGGCGACGGTCGACGCCGTCCTCGAGCACTTCGACCTCGCCGGGCAGTTCGAGGTGACGTACGGCCGCGAGCCGTCGATCGCCAGCCTCTCGCGGAAGAAGCCGTCGCCGTACTACATCGAACGCGCCCTCGAGGACCTCGGCGCCGAGACGGCGCTGTTCGTCGGCGACAACGAGTCCGACGTGCTCGCCGCCGACAACGCCGGCATCGACTCCGCGTTCGTTCGCCGCCCGCACCGGCGCTCCACGGAGCTCTCGTGTCAGCCGACGTACGAGATCGACGACCTCCACGACCTCGTGAGCATCTGCGGACGGGCGCCGGTCGACGCGGAGCGCCGCGGCCCGATCTGACGCCGGGCTCCGCCCGCTCGACCGGCCAGGGCCCGTTCCGCCGTGCGAAGCCGGACCGCTTTTGTCGCGTTCGGTCCCAGCGAGAAGCATGAACTTCCCGCCCGTCGGCCTCGGAACGATGGGGATCGAAGACCCCGAGACGGTCGCGACCGCGCTCTCGGTCGGCTACCGGCACCTGGATACCGCACGGATATACGACAACGAGGCGGTCGTCGGCGAGGGGCTCGCCGCCGGGCTCGACGCGAGCGACGGGGCCGACGAGGACGGCACCGACGAAGGCGACGCCGGCGACGGCCTGAGTCGCGAGGACGTCACGGTCGCGACGAAGCTGTGGATCGACGACCTCGGCGCGGACGACGTCGGCCCGACCGCCCGCGAGAGCGCCGACCTGCTCGGCGTCGAGACGCTCGACCTGCTGTACGTCCACCGTCCCCGGGGCGCGTACGACCCGGACGAGACCCTCCCCGAACTCGACCGACTGGTCGACGAGGGAGTCGTGCGGCACGTCGGCGTCTCGAACTTCGAGCCGGACCAACTGGACCGCGCCATCGAGGTCCTCGACGCGCCGCTGGCGGCCCATCAGACCGAGTTCCATCCGCTGTTCTATAACCCGGAACTGCTGGACCACGCCCGCGAACACGGCTACACCGTCGTCGCGTACTCGCCGCTGGCCGGCGGCCGAGTGCGCGAGATAGACGCCGTCCGCGCGGCCGCGGAGGCGCACGAGACGACGCCCGAGGCGGTCGCAATCGCGTGGGCGACCTCGAAGGACCCGGTCGTGACGATCCCGAAGGCGTCGAGCGAGCGCCACCTCCGCGCGAACCTCGCGGCCGCCGACCTCACGCTGACGCCGGACGAGGTCGACGCGATCGACGCGGTCGAGCGCGAGGAGGAACTGTTCCCGGAGTAGCGATTCCGGGCGTAGCGCGCAGAGGATCCTGCAGAATCGTGTATATAATTGGTCGCGAATCCTCTGAGATCGACACGATCCCGCGTCGCTTTTGTATCGCGTCGCCCTCGGATTCGGTATGACCGAGAACACTGGCGACGCGGACGCGACGACGATCATCGACGGCGAGTCCGTCGCGGCCGACGTGCGCGACGAGGTGACCGCGCACGTCGAGACGCTCGAAGCGGCGGGCGTGACGCCGGGCCTCGCCACCGTCCTGATGAGCGACGACCCCGCCAGCGAGACGTACGTCTCGATGAAACAGCGCGACTGCGAGGAGGTCGGCATCGAGAGCGTCCACGTCGAGATCGACGCCGACGCGCCGGCCGAGGAGCTGTACGACACCATCGACGACCTCAACGAGCGCGACGACGTCCACGGCATCCTGGTTCAGCTTCCTGTGCCCGACCACGTCGACAAGCGGAGCGTGCTCCGGCAGATCGCTCCCGAGAAGGACGTCGACGGCTTCCACCCCGAGAACGTCGGTCGGCTCGTCGCCGGCGACGCCCGTTTTAAACCGTGCACGCCGCACGGCGTCCAGAAGCTCCTCGCGGCGTACGACGTGGAGACCGAGGGGGCGGACGCGGTGGTCGTCGGTCGATCGGACATCGTCGGGAAGCCGATGGCGAACCTCCTGATTCAGAAGGACCCGGTCGGCAACGCGACCACGACCGTCTGTCACTCCCGGACGACGGACCTCGAAGGGAAGCTCGCGACCGCGGACATCGTCATCGCCGCCGCCGGCATCCCGGAGTTCATCGACGGCTCGATGCTGAAACCGGGCGCGGCCGTCATCGACGTGGGGATCAACCGCGTGGACGCAGACACGGAAAAAGGGTACGAGCTGGTGGGCGACGTCGACTACGAGTCGGCCGCGGACGTCGCCGGCGCGATCACGCCGGTTCCCGGCGGCGTCGGCCCGATGACGCGGGCGATGCTCCTGTATAACACGGTGAAGGCGGCCGGACTACAGCAGGACGTGGCGATCGATCTGGACTGAGACCGCGCTGGTGACCGCAGCACCGTGATAGACGCCGCGTCTGTTCAGTCGCGGCCCATCGTGTAGAACTCGTCGTTGGGTCGGATGTCGGCGAGATGGACGAGTCGATTGGAGAGGTTGAAAAATGCCGCGACGCTTCCGATGTCCCAGATCGCCTTTCGAGAAAACCCGTGGCTCTCGAGGCGGTCGAAATCGTCCTCCGAGATTTTGGCCGGCTCCTCGGTGAGCTTCACGGCGACGTCCAACATCGCGCGGTGTGCGTCGTTGATGTCGGCGATTCGGTGGTTCGTCGCGAGCTGTTCCGCGAGCTTCGGAGCAGAGGCGTAGATGCGCAACAGCGCGCCGTGCGCGACGACGCAGTAAAGGCAGTCGTTGACGCCGCTGACCGCGACGACGATCATCTCGACCTCCTCTCGTTCGAGTTCGGTGTTCTCGACGAGCGCGTCGTGATAGTCGAAAAACGCTCTGAAATGCGACGGCCGATACGACATCGCCCTGAAGATGGTCGGCGTGAATCCCGCACGCTCGGTCTCTGCATCGATCCGTTCTTGAAGGTCGTCCGGGAGCGTGTCACGCGGCGGAACCTCGAACCGTCTCATAACGTCCGGTGTCTGTGGCACAGCGTTCTCTCAAACCCGGTACGGTTGAATCTTCTGCCGACTCATCGGGGTGGCTACGTCGTTTCTACCGGGTCGGAACACACTCGATCGGTGGCGTACTGCACCGGCGACGGCGGTCAGTCCGCCGCGTCCGGCTGTCCCACCGGCCTCGGTTCGTTCCCGGTCTCGATCGCGCGCCGGACCGCCTCGTCGATCTCGACGAGATGGCAGAGCGGGTTCCCCGGATAGACGACGGGGTTCTCGAGCAGTCCGATGAGTAACCCGGTGAACGGGGCCTCGACGCCGACCGCGTCCTCCTTGAACGGATTGGTGATCGTCGCGATCCGCTCGCCCTCGCGGACGAGCGACCCGCTCTCGAAGTGGGTGTCGACGATACCGCCGGAGTCGGCGCGGAGCCACGTCTTCTCGCCCGCGCCCGCGACGATGGTCCGCCAGCCGGGCCAGCGTACCGTGCCGGTCTCGATCAGGTCGTACTCGGCGAAGACGGAGCGCACGCCCTCGAGCGCGTCGTCGATGAGCGGGCGCTGGAAGCGGTGCGCCTCGCCCATCTCGATCGTGATGGTCGGGATGCCGTCGGCCGTCGCCTCGCCGCGGAGGGTGCCGCTCGGCCCGTCGCTGTCGATTATCACCTTCGAGCCGAACGCCATCGCGAGACGGTGGACGCCGGCGTCGGCCATGTCCGCGCGGACGTGGAGCATGTTCGTCCGGCCGCGGGTGGAGGTGTGGAAGTCGAGTCCGAAGTCGCAGGGCGCGATGAAGTTGGAGTAGATCTGATCGGCCATGCGCTTCGAGCTCGTCGAGCCGGCCTCGCCGGGGAACGAGCGGTTGAGGTCCCGGTCGTACACCGGGAGGTACCGCTGCTGCGCGATGAATCCGGGGACGTTGAGCACCGGCAGGCAGACGAGGGTGCCGGCCAGCTCCGAGAGGTCCCAGTCGTGGGCGACCTCGCGGACCACCTCGATCCCGTTGAGCTCGTCGCCGTGCGCGGCCGCGGTGAGGAAGACGGTCGGGCCGTCGAGTTCGCCGTTGACGATCGTCACGGGGATCCGAACCGGGTCGCCGAGGTACGTCTCGCTGATACCGTATCGGATGTTCTGCGTCTCGCCGGGCGGCACCGACCCCCCGTTGTACGTGAACATCCGGTCGTCACTCATGCTAGGGGCGAGCGGGGCAGGGGGTATATATATGACGACCCGGCTATCGCAGAGCGAAACGCCCGGCGGACGGGGAAGCGAGCCGCGGCGAGGGTCCCGGCGGCGTCGACGGCGCTGAATCGGACGAACTTTTACACCGGCAGCCGCAGGTAGGCTCATGAGTTCGGACCCAGTTCGGGTGGGAGTGCTGTCGCTACACAACAGCAAGGAAACGAAAGCGATCTGCAACGCGGTCGAGGACCTCGGTCACGAGCCCGTCTGGCTCCGCGAGGAGAACGCCGCGATCAGCGTCGACGACGGCGACGTCTCGGTGGAGCCCGCCGTCGACGTGATCGCGAACCGGCTCCTGGTCTCGAACACCGACCAGCCCGCGGAGCTGCTCGGGCTGGCGAAGACGTTCGAGCGCATCCGCCCGATGCTGAACGACCCGGACGCGGTGCTCGCGTCGATCCACAAGTTCGCGACGGCGGCGACGCTGGCCGACTGGAACATCCGCGTCCCCGACGCGCTGCTCGCGCTGTCGAACGACCGGCTCAACGAGGGCCGCGAACGCTTCGGCGAGGTCGGCGTGTACAAGACCGCTATCGGCACGCACGGCGGCGGCACGTGGAAGGTCGACCTCACCGAGCGGGTGAACCCGAAGGTCGGCAACCGACAGGCGTTCCTCCAGAAGCTGATCGACCGCGACGACGAGAAGCACCGCGACCTGCGCGTCTACATCGTCGGCGACGAGATCATCGGCTCGATGTACCGCTACGCGCCCGAGGGCGACTGGCGGACCAACGTCGCGCTCGGCGGCGCGGTCGAAGACGCCACCGACGACATGCCGGAGGAGGCCGCCGAGACCGCGCTGTACGCGGCCGACGTGATGGACCTCGACTACGCCGGCGTCGACCTCGTCGAGGGCTACGACGGCTGGTACGTGCTGGAGGTGAACCCGACGGCCGGCTTCAAGGGGCTGTACGAGGCGACCGGCACGAGCCCCGCGCCGCACATCGCCAAGCTCGCCATCGAGACGGTCGACGGCGAGGTGGACGACGACGACGTCGAGCGCATCGCCGCCACGCTCGACGACTCGCGGCCCTCCTGCGCGCCGCGGCCGAAGCCGAGCCCGACCGAACAGCCGGACATCGGCTACATCGAGGAGGTCGTCGTCACCGGCACCTCCGGCTCCACGCAGGCGCTCGCGAAGTCGGACACGGGCGCGACCCGGACGAGCATCGACACCCAGCTGGCCGCCGAGATCGGCGCCGGCCCGATCAAGAGCATGACCCGCGTCAAGTCGGGCAGCGTGAAGGGCGGGAAGGCCCGCCCCGTCGTCGACCTCGTGATCGGCATCGGCGGCAACCAGCACACCGTCACCGCGAGCGTCGAGGACCGCGGTCACATGGAGTACCCCCTCCTCCTCGGCCGGGACATCCTCAGCGACTACCGCGTCGACGTCCGGCGGCGGGCCGACGCCGACGAGGCCGAGCGCGACGAGGCCAGCGAGATCTTAGAAGAAGAGTAGTCGGGCCGAGCGCGCCGGCTACGACTCGTACTCCGCCCAGATGTATCGCGTCCCGTAGCTCCGGTACGGTCGCCACGCCTCGGCGATGTCGCGCATCTCCCCCCGTGATAGCTCCGCGCCGTCGCCGTACACCCGCTCGAAGCCCCTCCGCACCGCGAGGTCGCCGAGCGGTAACACGTCCTCGCGACCGAGCGCGAAGATGAGGTACATCCGCGCGGTCCACTCGCCGACGCCCCGGATCGCGGTGAGCGCCTCGACGACCGCCTCGTCGCTCGCGTCCGCCAGCCCCTCGCGAGTGAGGTCGCGGTCGCCGTCCCGGAACGCCGCGGCGGCCTCGCGGAGGTACTCGATTTTCGTCCCGCTGAGCCCCGCGTCGCGCAGCGCGTCCTCGTCGGCCGCGAGCACCCGGTTCGGGGTCGGCTCGCCGCCGAGGACGCCCACGAAGCGCTCGCGGATGGCCGCCGCGGAGGCGGTCGAGAGCTGCTGGTTCACGATCGAGGTGCAGAGGCGCGCGAACTCGTCGCCCGCGGGCTCGATCCGGAGCGGACCGTGCCGGTCGATGAGCGCGGCCATCGTCGGGTCTTCCCGGAGCGTCGCCGCGACGTGCTCGTCCATCGCTCCGATCCACGGACCGGAGCCACCCGACCGTTTCGGTCTCGACGGCGACCGCGGGATCGCCCGCTCTCGTTCGGTAAACTTACGGCGAGTTTCCCGTTTGGAAGATGGAAACGTTCAACCATGACGGTTCCGACCGTTCCGGTATGCAACTCGAAGACGTCCAGCACGTGACGGTCCTCGGCGCCGGAAACATGGGGCACGGCATCGCGGAGGTGGCCGCGCTCGCCGGCTACGACGTGGCGCTGCGCGACATCGAAGAGGAGTTCGTTCAGGACGGGTACGACCAGATCGAGTGGTCGCTCGGCAAGCTCGCCGAGAAGGACCGGATCGGCGACGACGAGGCCGACGTGGCGCTCGACCGCGTCGAGGCGTACGTCGACCTCGAAGCGTCGCTGGCCGACGCCGACGTGGTAGTCGAGGTCGTCCCCGAGAAGATGGCGATCAAGAAGGACGTGTACGACGAGGTGGTCGAGTACGCTCCCGAAGAGGCCGTATTCGTCACCAACACCTCCAGCCTCTCGATCACCGAGCTCTCCGAGGTGACCGACCGACCCGAGCGCTTCTGCGGCATGCACTTCTTCAACCCGCCGGTGCGCATGGACCTCGTCGAGGTCATCTCCGGGAAACACACCTCGGAGGACACCCTCGAACTGATCGAGGGGCTCGCGGAGTCGATGGGGAAGACGCCGGTCCGCGTCCGGAAGGACAGCCCGGGCTTCATCGTCAATCGCATCCTCGTCCCGCTGATGAACGAGGCGGCGTGGATCGTCGAGTCCGGCGACGCGACCATGGAGGCGGTCGACTCCACGACGAAGTTCGACGTGGGGATCCCGATGGGCTTGTTCGAGCTCGCCGACCAGGTCGGCATCGACGTGGGGTACCACGTGTTGGAGTACATGCACGAGGTGCTCGGCGAGGCGTACCGCCCCTGCCCGCTGCTGGTCGACAAGGCCGAAGCCGGGGAACTCGGCAAGAAGACCGGCTCGGGCTTCTACGACTACGAGGACGGCGACGGCGCGCAGATCCCCACCGACTCGGTCGACGCGGACGTGCGCAGACGGCTGCTCGCCGTGATGGCCAACGAGGTCGCCGGGCTGATCGGCAACGACGTCGCCGACGCGCCCGCGATCGACCGCGCAGTGATGCTCGGCGCCGGCTTCCCCGACGGTCCCGCGAAGCTCGCCGACGACGAGGGGCTCGACGAGCTCGTCTCCGTCCTCGACGACCTCCGCGACGAGACCGGCGAGGAGCGGTACGAGGCGACCGACTACCTCCGCGAGGCCGCCGAAGACGGCGGGTTCCACGGAGACGCTGACGGAGACGGGGCAGGGGGAGACGACGCCCTCGCCGGCTACGAGACACTCAACGTAACCGTCGAAAACCGCGTCGGCCACGTCGAGATCGACCGCGCGCACCGGATGAACGCGATCAACGGGGAGCTGATCGACGAGCTTTCCGACGCGATCGACCGACTGGACGACGACGACGACGTGCGGGCCATCCTTCTCTCCGGCGCCGGCGACCGGGCCTTCTCGGCCGGCGCCGACTTACAGAGCATGGCCGCCGGCGGCGGGGACCCGATCAACTCCGTCGAGCTCTCGCGTCAGGGCCAGCAGACGTTCGGCAAGCTCGAGGACTCCGACAAGCCCGTGGTCGCGGCGATCGACGGCTACTGTTTCGGCGGCGGGATGGAGCTCGTGACCGCGGCCGACATGCGGATCGCCTCCGAGCGCTCGGAGCTCGGCCAGACCGAGATCGATCTCGGACTCCTCCCGGGCTGGGGCGGCACTCAGCGACTCGCTCGGATCGTCGGTGAGGGACGCGCGAAGGAGATCATCTTCACCGCCGACCGCTACGACGCCGAGACGCTGGAGCGGTACGGCTTCATCAACGAGGTCGTCCCCAACGACGAGTTCGACGAGCGCGCGCGAGAGCTGGTCGAGCAGCTCGCCGGCGGCCCGCCGATCGCCCAGAAGTACGCGAAGCGCGCGATGCACGCCGGCCGCAGCGACGCCGAGGCGGGCTTAGAGGTGGAGGCGATGGGCTTCGGTCACGTGATGAACACCGACGACCTCATGGAGGGCGTCACTGCGTTCATGGGCGACGGCGAACCCGAGTTCGAAGGGAAGTAGAGCGCTCGCCGCCCCGTTCGCTTCGGTTCCGAACCGTCGGGATAGCGTTCCGTCGGCGTGTTCAGACGTAGCCCTCTTCGACGAGCAGTTCGCCGTTCAGGAGCGAGGCGCCCGCCGCGCCGCGGATCGTGTTGTGCGCGAGGCAGTTGTACTTCGCGCCGGCGTCGGTCGTCTGCACGCCGCCGGCGACGATCCCCATGCCGTCCGCGTAGGTGCGGTCGAGGCGGGGCTGCGGGCGCTCCGGCTCGTCCTCGCCGAACACCTTGATGAGCTGGTCGGGCGAGCTGGGGAGGTTCCCCGCGCCCTCGAACGAGCGCATCGCCTCGCGGAGGTCGGCCGGCGAGGGGTCCTCGGCGAACTCCGCGAACACGTTCTCCAAGTGGCCGTCGAGCGTGGGGATCCGGTTACAGGAGGCGGCGACGTCGGCGCCGTGGAGGTGGACTTCCGCGCCGTCGAACTCGCCGAGGAGCTTGCGCGACTCCGTCTCCATCTTCTCCTCTTCGCCGCCGATGTGCGGGATGGCGTTGTCGATGATCTCCATCGAGGTGACGCCGGAGTAGCCCGCGCCGGAAACCGCCTGGAGCGTCGAGACGCGAACGCTCTCTAAGCCGAACTCGTCGATCGCCGCGAGGGTCGGGACCATCGTGATCGTCGAGCAGTTGGGGTTCTTCACGAGGGCGCCGTCCCAGCCGC
>Ga0209946_1001129_pt1 | contig 10974 bp, 2 predicted proteins | sample SalPon2_A_H2O_MG_FD_185704 | JGI IMG/M metagenome (GOLD analysis project Ga0209946, IMG submission 185704) | Salt pond water microbial communities from South San Francisco under conditions of wetland restoration - Salt Pond MetaG R2_A_H2O_MG... | ecosystem: Environmental > Aquatic > Non-marine... | reverse complement strand
GCGTAGCCACACTGAGCGTAGTCTTTCAGCTGCGTCGGGCTGTACGGCCCACGTTCCCCGTGGAGTTCCGCGACCAACTCGGAATCAAGCTGTGCATCGTGTGGGGATAGTTCGGCGTCGGCTCGACTTTCAGCGCATCTCGCACCCGCCACGACGCGCTCTGCTTGCTGTCGAGAGAATGCTCCAGAGTCAGCAGCGTGCGTAACAGCTTCCTCCCGAGACGCCCTCCCTTGATGATGCCGAAGAGCCCGCTGGACGTCTTCGGGAACGGCGTTTCCGAGCTCATCGGGTGACGGCTCAAGGCCGGTTACACGAGCGAGTTCGTCGAGTATCGACGACTCTAGAAGGTCATCGTCATCAAATGAGGTCTCGGGCGTCGTGATGTAGACGCTCTCCGCGCCCGAGAGCAAGGTCGCAAACTGGTAGCGGGCCTCTGCTCGGTTGTCGGTGAGAGAGATTTCGGGGATGTCGTCGAACATTCGCTCGAAATAGAGCGGGCGGTCCTGTTCGACCGGGAAATCCTGTTCGGTTAGCCCGACGAAATACAGGTGCGAGTAGGACTGCATGTAGGCGTCTCGCGGCCCGACGATTTCGACAACATCCAGTGTGGGTTGGCTCGGTGGGGGGACCCTAACCTTCTCAAGCGCATCGTACACCTCTTCGATGGGATCGCCCATCCCAAAGCGCTCAGCGACGAATTCAACGGCATCAAGCACTTTCTCGACCCGATTGTACGACGCAACTTCCATTCGAGCGTCGAATGACGTTGCACCTGCTTCGATCGTGTCGACATTTTCCGAGAGATCGACTGTCTCGAAGACAGTTCGCACGGCCTCAACGATGTCGTCAGCCCCCGCGGCCTCGGCATCGCTGGTGACTTGGAAGAGGTGTTCCAGAGCCTCAGCGGAGTCTTCGTCGAGTTCCTCGAGGAGCCGGTCTGTATCGACTGTCGGAAGCCGGCGAGCGAGGTCTGCAATAGCGGACCGGTCCACGTCGGCGTTGTCTCTACCGATAGTCACAACCGGGTTCGTCGCGAGGCGGGCAATCGTATCCGTCCGTGTGTCATCGACACAGAGGTCAGCCAGATCGAGCATCGCCCGGCCGGCGTACGTCTGATACAGCAGTTTGTTCGAAAACCCGACCGACTCGATGTTGGCGGCCTCGAAGATATCTGCGACCTGCTCCTGATACGAGATCAATCCCGGAATTACAACCAGGATGTCGTCAGGGTCTGCGCCGTCTGCAAGCTGTTTCCGAATTCGTCGAGCGACTTGTCTGACCTCTCGGTCCGGCGTAGGGGCACTGTACCAGTGGATTTGGCCGGGAGAAGTCGTATCTTCATCGACCCCCGGTGTCGGTGTATAGAGCTCCCCAGCAGCATTGACCAACGGGTTCGAGGAGTCAGGGACAATAGTGGTCGGAGGGCCAGCAATATCCAGATATGTTTCCATAGCGTCGGCCGTGATCTGGTTCGCACCGTCGGTCGGGGTAGCCGTGTCGGCTAGTGGGAGCGAGATGTAGACGGGGAACGCACCAGCCAGCCTCCGGAGAAAGACTTTCTCGTGGTGGGATAGTTCGTAGAAACCGGAGATCACGACGACGTCGACGTGGGGAAAAACCTCGGTCAACGGAGCGTCGCTCTCCAGGACTGTTCGGTACGCCTCACTAAGGGTGTAGACGTCATCTCCAACGCCATCTTGTCGAAGGTTGTAGAAGACCTCGTATACGTTCGACAGGATATCGGCTTTCTCAGGCGGTAGTTCGGAATTTTCGACGAGGTCGCGGACAGCCTCCGGCGAGTGATAGCCCTCGCCCTCAAGTTCTGTGATGAGGTCCGTGAAGTGTTCCCGATACAGATGCGCATCTTCTAACAGGCCTCGATCAGTTATAGTTCGGAGCGCCCGGTCAATTAGCCGGCGCCGCGTTAATACATCCAGTAAGGCGCCTGGATCCGCGATCTGATCATGACACTCACCTACGACGGTATTGAAATTTGTCACTCGCAGACGAAGGGGTCTGTAGTTTGCAGCCCACGTATCCGCGACATTGTCCATTCGGTGTTCGTTATTCTCGATGTAGAGAATACTAGCCGGCTGATCTCCGGCTCTTTCGGATACCCGTTCGAAAACTGCTGATTGAAGAGCATCGGGCGAAGGACTAGTTAAAAAATTGTGGCCATTAGCCATACAACAGGCAAACAAATCCCTGTGACATAATATTGTTCCAGGACAGGAGGATGTTTGGGTGGGCGAAAGGGGCAGTCATACCATCTTCAGGAGTAATCGTATGTCCAAATCACTCTATATTCCTTCCCAGACTTCAGGAACCTCAGCAGGGTCAGAAATACTAAGATAACGATAATTCATTTTGAGAAGCCGTTGCCGTTTCTCCTCGTCAGCCTGACGCACATGTTCTTTCTCGTGAACTGGACCGTCAACGAACACGATCACCGGTTGTGCCCGACCATCTGCCTCGAAATAGAAGTCCGCTTCGACGATTGGTTCATCCCCATCATAGACCGTTTTTTGAGCATCGTCAGGGAGCTGAAAACCTTCATCCTGAACTGTTTCCAAAACGTTGCGTTCAAGCTGGGATTCGCAGGCATCGAGGAGCTCCTCAAAGTGATCTGAATCGGAGTCACTTGCTATCGAATCCAATGACATCGACTGTGCTGCACGAAGCCACGGAATGACGAGATTCCGATCGAACAGAGGATGTTCGCGCTGATTGTAATAAGACATGAGGCAGTCGTAGCAGGCCCGCTCGCAGCCATCTGGGTCGTTGACATGGAGCACATCAAGCGCTTCCTGTATCGCTCGATTAAATCGGTGCTTAGCCGGATTCGTAAGGTCGTGAAGCGCACCAGCACCGCCCTCACTTGTCTCATGGATTACGACGGTAAGATCACCGTGTTCACCTGGTGAGGGTTTGAGGAATGTTGAAAGCTCCTGCTCATCCAGATCGAACTCAACCAGAACCCCCTGATAGAGAGCCTCCTTGAGAGTGCGATAGAAGGATTCTGCGTTATCAGGGTCAACATGGCCGGGGAGCGGCGTGGTGACGGTAATCGTGTCATGGCCCCCTTCTGTGTAAAGTTCGATCTCCTGTCGAATCGCTTCCTCATCGGCGTTGGCATAACAGCCATCATCGACGTGTCTGTCGATCTGGCTATAACTTGTGAGCCAGCGGTTACATTCAGTACAAAGTGCAAAACCCTGTAGCTCGTCATCATCTCGGCCACGAATGCCGCTGTTTACCGTGACAATGCGGGCGTTCGACTCATACGTGACATGCGCCGAGACGCCATCTCCATTTAGCGCATACTCCGTCGGATCCCGACGCTCGTAGTACTGTGTGATATCGTATCCTTCTCGCTGGCGTTCTTCATCGTCGCTCGTAATGTTCTCCTCTGGATATGCCCGCTGGTCGGGGAGCTCCATCGTATTCGGATTCGTGTGAACGCCAGCAAATGAGTAGCCACAGGCTGGACACCCGGCGGCCTCTTGAGCATCATCGCCCATCAGTATCGTCTCACACTCTGGGCACACGATTTTATGTCGGGTGACGGGTTCAGCGTCGCGGGTTTTCGGACGGGCGTACCGAACTGCGTGGCGCTCGCCACGGTAGTAGACGTGATTACCGGGTGCAAACTCACGGATTGCTTGAGCTTCGTCCCGCTGGATGTCATCCTCCTTGGTCGTGAATCCAAGTGTACAGTTCGAGCGTGGGAACCCGTAATTAGGCAGGAAGCCCTGAGATCTGAGGTACTGGTACGAGTAGAATCGCTTTCCACCATTTCGCATATCTTCAAGTCGGCGCTCGATCGCATCCCGTTCCTGACGTTCGAGATATTCTCCACGTTCAGCGCCCAGTTTCTTATTTAGGCGGCGGCGCTCACGAGTTAATCGCGTATATTCGATCCGCCACGGGTCGAAAGCGGCGTCAAGGTTTTCGACGAAGTCATCGACCTGTTGCTCGATATATGATTCAGAAAACCAATCACTGAACTCAGTGTGCTGTCGTTCCCTATAGAATGCATTTTTCACTGCCTCGATGATTGCTGTCCTGTTGCGAGCGACAGCGGTCTCGAGTTCATCTCGATAACTGTCGTAGATCTCATAGCCATCCCCGGGTTGAATGTCAAGTATATCGCTAATATCGCCCTGAAGCTTGAAATCAATCACTTCAAGCACGAGAGCGTTGATATGAGCCTTGATGAGCTCCTGGTTGTTCAGCAGGAACGTTGGCGGCGAGATTTCTCCGGCAATAATTCGTTCAGGTCGCTGGTAGAAATACTGATCGTGGGAAGCACGGCCGAAGCCACTCCCACAGAACGTGGTAACCAGAGAGGGTTGGCTTTGCCGGCCAGCTCGCCCGGATCGCTGAGCGTAGTTACTAGGATTCGGTGGGACGTTCCTCATAAACACGTTCGACAGGTCACCGATGTCGATTCCGAGCTCCATCGTCGGTGTACAGACGATGGTGTTGAGATCGTCGTCTTCGCGGAAACGCGTCTCGAGTTCCTTGCGGAGTTCGCCTTCGATCTGACCACTATGTTCGGCAGCAAGGATATCCACTGCCTTGTCGAAAGGAAGTGAATAGAGATCATAGAAATACGAATCCCGGAGGTCTGTTGGTTCGGGAACGACGTTCCCACAACTACTGTTGAGGCAAAGGCGCAGTCGGTCACGAGTCACCACCGTTTTACATTTCGGACAGACAGAGACATCGCTCGGATCATGGGCAACGAGCTTGACGAAGCCCGGGTTGAGCATATAGGCTGCCCGTCCACGATACACAGAATCTTCGACCAGCAGGGGCAACTCGTTTTCATCACTCAGAAGATCAACGACCCGATTAATTACTTCGGCAGCACGGTCCGTGTCAACATCGAAGGCTCGCGTCGTCCACTTTACGTGCCGGGACCGCCAGTCCGTTAGCCGATGGATCTGCTCTGTCCCGCTCGTGTCTGCAGTATCGCTGAATCCTTCGGGGAACCTGAAGTACTGCTGTTTGTGGAACTTTGTCTCTTCATGGAGATTGTTGATTGTGTTTCGTCGGAAGTCGCCGAAGTTAGTGAAGATACTATGATTGACTGCAGCGGTACGTCGGAACAGGTCGAGGAATGCTTTGCAGTACTCGTGTCGGACTTCAGGATCAGCAGTTTCTAATTCAGGGATGCCCTCCCAGACCTCGTCAATTTCAGCCAAATCGTCAAGGTGCTCATACTCGACATCGAGGAGGCCAACGTCCTCAAGACTCTGTTGGCCTCTTTGCTGGCTTTTCCGAAGTTCAAGTAGTACATGGAACTGTAGATATTCGCTAAATCGTGCCTTCTCGTCGTCAGGTACACCGAAGCGAGTGGTCTGGAGTTTATTGGGGAGCGCGTCATTCTCTTCCAGCGCATCAAACGTGCGATTTCCAATATCTGCAAGGCTAACACGGTCATGAGATTTGAGAGCTTCATATAGTGCTCGGCGGAACTTGACCCGCTGATAGAGATTATTCAAGTGAGCCGCCTGAAGCGCAGTATCCTGTCGATTGTCACTGAACGCGATCGTTTTCTGCTGGGTGTCAGGCAGTTCCTGCATCGTCGACCCGATGAGAACGTCCGTCGCCGTGGATCTACCGACAGTGCCGAACTTGAACATCTTTGATAGCTCCATAGCACGGCCCATACGTGTGTGACTCACACCGCAGTTCGCACAGAAGAGGAACTCCGCTTCGGTCCACATGACCTTGATCCCTTGAGTCGCGAAGCATCCACAGCGGAGTTGACCGCTATCTTGATGCCCGTCTGTTAGACGGTTGTGTTGGGGACAGTAGGTTGCAGGCTCGGGCACCGCGTCAACCCAAGTATCGCGAAGAGTGCCATCATCATCGAACCAACCAGCAGGGAGTGTTACTTCGTCGCGATTCCACTCTCCACGCATGACGTATCCAGCCGTCTCGTTGTCCTCAACACTGAGATCACTGACCTCCCGCGGTGCCAGGTGCCCATCATCTGTCCGAACGATCGTATAGTAATCCTGTCCGCAAGCTCGGCAGAACGAGAGCGGGAACGCGTTCCGATTGCGTTCATACTTATTAGCGCAGTGACGACACTGGATGTCGCCGGCGTCACTTAGATGGGGGTCGTCGTCTTCAAGCGTTTCCGGTGTGAGGCAGGCCACTAATCCCGATCCTTGACTAAAGAAGGAGTGGAGCTTTGGGACGAAAATCGGCTGTTGTTCTCCCTGGACATCAGTCGTCCCAACTGTGCCTGCGAGAAGCGCTGCCTCCAGTTCTCGTCGTGCTTCTTGTGGCGTTGCACTCGGTCGGTATTCCTCACGATACTGAGCGACGAGCGAATCGTCCTCCTCCTCCGTTGAATCAGCAGGCGCGACCTGTTGACTCTGCTCGCTCAATTCTTCGTCAAGAAATGCGACCGTCGGGTGAGCCAGCAGTACATCACCCAGCGCCGCAGCTGTCTTAGTTTCTTCTTTACTCAGCGAGCGCTCAGTGAGTTTTTCCGCGAGTTTGGTCGCTTCGTCTGCCGAACCGTCAAATCGTTGGATGTCTGCCTCGGTAACTTCGACCGAATCCGGTAACTGTGTCCCACCGGTGAATTCTAACGCATAGTGGGTTTCACCGATGACGTGATCCGCGTCGACAGACATACCGAAGATCCGCTCCGAGAAGTCTGCAATTTCTTGTTCGGCGTCGATCCCCTCCTCACTCTGAACCGTCGCAGAGGTCCCGATACAGGTGAGATCATCCCCCGCATCGGTGTGCTCACGAAGGCGCCGGATGAGTGCAGCGACGTCGGCTCCTTGTTGGCCAGTATAGGTATGGATCTCGTCTAATACTAGATATTCTAACACACCCTCGTGCTGCGATGGGAATAACTCCTTATCCTGGTGCCGTGTCAGAATGTAATCCAGCATAACGTAGTTCGTCATAAGGATGTCCGGCGGGTCGTCGCGAAGCTCTTCTCGAGAGACCACCTCACAATCGTAGGGCTCTTTCCGACCGAATTGCTGGAGGAACTCGGCTTCATTATCCGGATTTGTGGGTGTATCGCCAGTATAGAGTCCGAGGCGAAGACCAGAATCGTCGAGGCGTTCAGCGAATTCCTCGTACTGGGAATTCGCCAGAGCGTTCATCGGGTAGATGATGACTGCCTTGATTCCGTCTTCACCCCGCTCTTCGGCTTCAAGACAGTGGCTGACGATGGGAATCCCGAAAGCGAAGCTTTTCCCTGAACCGGTCCCCGTGGAGACGATTGTGTTATTCCCACCTTCGATGGACTGAATCGCCTCGGTCTGGTGTTTGTATGGCTCGATGGGGTCACCGCCAGCGTCGGTGAATACGTCCAAAATACCTTCGTGGAGTTTGCCGTCTACAACGAACTCTTCGAGGGTGTCGCCGTACTGGAACCGCTGATTCAGTTGGACGAACGGCTCCTTCCACAGTACCTTCCCCGTCTCGATGCGATTCTCGATCCAAGCGTTGATCGTCTCGTCGTCGACGTTCTGGAAGGTCTCGACGTAGGAGCGATAGGAGGATTGGACGTTATCGAGGGCGTCGAAAGGATTGAGACGAGTGGCCATTACATTGTCAGATGGCCAAGTACGACAAAATGCTTGTGCTGAATTAGTCTCTAAATCCCCATTCTGCTAACTTCGCTATGAAATCTTGAAATGACTGATTTGCTGCCTCTATTGTAGTGGTACCTGTAATAACCACTTTCCCACTGGCGAAGACGAGAAATACCGGATCAGATTCATTACCTCTGTGGATCAATCCCGGAAACTGCTCAGGTTCATACTCTACCTGTTCAAGACCTACAGCAATCGCTAAGTGCGTGAGGTCAAGTTTCTGGCTTAACTCACCAACACACACCAAATTCTTAATTTCCAGCGTAGGTGGTCTCCGTATCACTGGATCCATAGCATTTTCAACCTGTTCAACAAGCCGATCTAATTGTCCAAATGAACTACAACCAACCAAGGAGCAGGATCCTGATCGATAGAAAGCTACATATTTTGATTCGCCCTTATATCCAAATCTAGTTTGGAGCCAATGGTTTTCTTCGGGAGTATAGTTTATTTCAGATACTATATTAGAATATTCTAATAGATCGGCGACAGCTGTTAGGTTTAACTCTCTATGGAAATCAAGCATCCCAACAATATTCGCTACTTCTATGCTAGTCACGGTATATTATTTTCTCTTACGAAGCGGGACATAATTGATGTTACTTTTTTATTACAGAGGATCACTCTTAGGGGTGGAGACAAGTCCAAGGATCTATTTAAATTTCAAGTAGATCGAAGTGCCGATGTTTATTAGAGTGAGTCTTCCTGCCGGTCGATAAATAAATCATCAAATTTATTTAAACACTCGTTTTTACGCCGGTATGTCCCATATTGATCAACTTCTTTGCTAGATAATATATCAAAGGAATCTAAAATGTGCTCAAACTCACTACGTGATAGATCATATATGTGTGCAATAACGGCGTCAATCTCTGCTCGAATTGTTCGTCGTTCCCCATCTTCCCATATTGTCGGGGAGTCTTGATAGGAAATAGAACTCCCTAAATGATCTAGTGAGTGTGAAGTCCATACCAGCTTTAATGCACGTTTCTCTAAGAAAGAACTAGCAGAACAATCCAGATCATCATTGTATACACGGTATTTGTCTAGTTCGCTTGGTTCAGGCATAGGAAGCTGTTTTAAAATATAGAGATTAACGTGAGTTCCGCCCATGGATTGACGGAGAGCGTAATCAAAGACAAATGAGGTATATAGCGATGTGAATAGTAGTGCTCGCTTTGCTAAGGTTTTACCACTAAACGTGAGAATAGGGGCGGTATTTCCGAAAGCATAGTAAGGACAAATAGTTCCCATAGCAGTACGTGAGTCAGAAGTGACTCGTGCTATATCTCTGAACGAGAAGACCCACTCTTCATCCCATTCTATATTGGCCGTCACTTCATCGAAATCATCTTCACTAACCCAATATCGAGGGAGAATCTCAAAGTCTGGATCAGATTTGTTATCTTTAGTTGGGGTGTTTGTCGATGCTCTACGGATAAACCTGTTCTCTCTATCAACTTCCTCAAAAGTACCAAATCGATGATTGAATTGTTGTATGAATTTCGCTTCATAAAGAGGATAGTATTGTTCTTCCTCCTTTTCAAATATATTCTTATTGAGAGAGAATCCCGCCTCTATCAACTCTTCTTTTTTATTGTCCTCAAACAACTCGGAATCTGTAGAAAGATCAACCATTCGGTGATAGCTAATCCCCCACGGATTGCTGTTCTCCGCTTCATTCCAAATTACAGGGAACTGGTCATATAGGGCTACTGTAATATCCCGATCTCTTTGGCTCTCGAACACAGGGCAGCTCTTGGTATTTGGATTTATTTTACCAATTTGGTCGGTGGTAAGGGTATATCGCTTGTTTTCATCCCTCATCTCTTCCAGGTTCTCGCTGTAGAACGAGAACTCCACCTCAGATGTTGACCTGTTGGCTCCAGTCGTAGTGAGTAAACAGAACCGCTCATCTGGTGCTACATCCGGGAAAATCCCCTTCTTATTTACAAAATCATACAAGGAGACGAGGCGATTTTCTTCTACCAAAAATCCGAACAGATCTTGCGTTCTATAGTCAGTTGCTACGCCTGTCTTGACGACCATGCCACCTCGGCCTGTTGGAGCAACGACTTCCTTAGTCACTACTTCAGTGAAGATAGGATATGTGTTGATCTCTCCATTACCAGATAAAGGGTATCGGCCCGATTTGCGTATGAATTTAGACGTTTGGGATGAACGTTTGGAGGCTAACTCCCAACTCTCGTAGAGAGAGGGGTCAGAGTCCTCTAATTCATTAATGAGTGTAGTACGGTGTCCTTTTGATTCAGACTCCGCTATTTTAGGAACTTTCCCGGCAAACCATTCTCTCTCTTCCAGCTTTACTTTGTCCCACGGCGGATTGCCGAGGACACAGTCAAAACCAGGAGAAGACCCACCGAAAATCTCAGGGAACTCGATCTCCCAATGGAAGAATCGCTGTTCCTCTGCAATCTCAGTAGCTATATCTATTAAATCCTGAAGTTTTTCATCATTCGGATAGGGATTACGACGAATCTTCTCGATTGTCGAGGGAGATGGGTATTCCTTCGCAGAACCATCCATCGGCCAGTAAAATGCTGCTGTCCAAATGTCATATGCCAACTTCTCTTGCTGGAATGTCTCCGATTGTTGAAGCTCGTCGTACAGCTGCTTCTTCTTTTCTACATCTTCTGTACTTTCTTCCTCAATCGAGTCAATTTGTTCAGCTATATCTATATATTCCTCTTTACCCGCACCCCACTGTTGAAGCGATGACTCGGAGGAGCCTTTCGACCGTTCCTTGTTTTCGCTCCTGATGCGTTTTCGAACCTCATTTCCGACGTGCCAGTCACGCCCACCAGCTGTTTCGTACGCATCAACCGGAAATTCTTCTTCAAGGAGCTCCGAGTTAGTACCGATCAGGGAGTTCCCGCATTTGATGTGATGGTCAAGGAAATTCAGGGGTTTGTCCACCACAGCCGAGTTGATCCATAGGCTTACCTTCGCCAGTTCGACGGCCATCGGATTGAGGTCGACGGCATAGATGCAGTGCTGAAGAACATCTCTGCGTGCCTCACGAATCTCGTCTTCAGGTGGATAGTCGCTGTCAGATCGAATGCCTGCAAGCCGTTGTCCTAGGAAGTTGTTTGCGGCGATCAGGAACGCACCACTCCCACTCGCCGGGTCACAAACTGTGATATCGAGGAGAGCGTCTTCCTGCTCGTCAGTCGTGGTAGCGTCTTCGAGACGGGCCTCGACGATTGGGTCGAGGGCACTTTGGACCAGTTCCTGAACTAGTCCGGGATCCGTGTAGTAGCTCCCAGTCTCTTTTCGTTCGGTTCCCCGGTCATCGAGGTAGAACTCTCCGCGG
>Ga0209946_1001128_pt1 | contig 10989 bp, 9 predicted proteins | sample SalPon2_A_H2O_MG_FD_185704 | JGI IMG/M metagenome (GOLD analysis project Ga0209946, IMG submission 185704) | Salt pond water microbial communities from South San Francisco under conditions of wetland restoration - Salt Pond MetaG R2_A_H2O_MG... | ecosystem: Environmental > Aquatic > Non-marine... | reverse complement strand
CCGCTTTGGCTTCTGGGACTTCGGCGCCTACTCCGCCGCCGTCGACCGCTGGGCCGCGGGCGAGTCGCTCTACGTCCCGAACGACGACGGCGGCTACCACGGGAGCTATCTCTACCCGCCCGTTGCCCTGCTCGCCTTCGCCCCGTTTCTCCTCACGCTCCCCTTCCGCCCCGCGGTCCTCCTGTGGACGGCCGTCACCCTCGGGCTCCTCTGGCTCGCGGTCCAGCGTCTCGCGACTACCCTCGGCGCCACACTCCACCCACTCGAACGGCTCGCCGTCCTCCCGCTCGTCGTCGGCTTCCACCCCGTCCTCCTCTCGGTGAAACTCGGCCAGACCGCGGCCGCGCTGGGCGCCCTCCTCACGTTCGCCGCGTCGGCGTCGCTCCGCGGCCGAGGCTACCTGAGCGGCGCACTCACCGCCTGCTGTGGCGTCGTCAAACTCCCGTACGCCCCCGCCGGTGCCCACCTCCTCGAGGATCGGGACCGCTTCGCCGGCGCCGTCGCCGGCGCCGTCGCGCTCCTGCTCGTGTCACTCCTGCTTTTCGGTGTCGACGCCCACCGCACCTTCATCGACGTACTCGCCTGGGGAATCGACGAGGGGAGCGCCGCCCGCTCGCCGAGAATCTGGCTCCCGCCGTACTACCGCCCGTTCTACGACGTGCCCTACTCGCTCGCCATCCGGGTCGCCGCAAGCCTCGCCATCGTCGGCGGCGTCCTCCGGGCCGACGGCGCCGTCCGCGAGGTGACCGCCCTCGGCTTCGCGGCCGTCCCCCTGCTCGCGCCGCTCACCTACGCCTACTACTTCGCCGCCGCCGTCCCCGCCGTCGTCCTCCTCGTCGCCGCCGAACTCGACCGCCCGGCCGGCCGACCGGCCCTACCAGTAGTCGGCCTCCTCCTCCTGCAGGTCCACTCCTACGGCCTCCGCTGGGCAGGTATGATCGCACCCGAGTGGCTGCCGGCCGTCCTCCTCCAACCCGGCCTCTACGGCAACCTCCTACTCGTCGGCCTCGCGGGCGCCCGGGTCGCCACTGCGGGCGGATCGCTCTCGGCCCGGAACGTCGCCACCGCCGTCAGTCGGCGCGACGACTAGCGGAGCATCTCGGCCAACTGGTGTCGGCGGCGCTCGATGTCGGCGTGCGGGTCGAGATCATCGGCCTCGGCGGCCACAGCCAACCGATCGAGCGTCAACAGCACGTCCGCACCCGCCCGTTCGGCGTACGAACAGCAGTCGTCGATGTCGTCACGGCGGAGCGCGAGCGAGTCGAGGAGGCCCAGCGCGAGCGCCAGCGCCGCGCCCGCCTCGCCGCTCGGGAACGATTCGTGGACGGCGTCGAACGTCGGGTCCGCGGGCCCCTCGTCGGCGGGATGCGTGCGAAGACAGTGAGAACAGAGCGTCGCGTACGCGCGCCCCTCGGGGGCGTGGTCACGCAGTGCGGCCGGGACGGCGAAGGCGATCGTCGGTCCGCCACAGGCCGGACAGGTCATCGAACGACTCCCCACGACGCGGCGCCACGAGCCGACGGGCGTCCGTCGTGGCTCACGGCGACCACTAGTCGTCGGCGGTGACGACTTCGGCTTCGCGCTCCGCCTCGGCCTCCGCCTTCTCCTCTGCTTCCTTCTTCGCCTTGATCTTCTTCAGTCGGAAAATCTCCTCGCGCTCCTGTTCCTCGAGTTTCTGCTCGATGTACTCCTTGTTCTCGTTGAGGTCGGGCAGGAGTTTGAACTCCAGGGCGTTGACGCGGCGCTTGGTCGTCTCGATTTCGGTCAGCATCTTCTTCATCGCCGTCTCCACCTCGGCGGCGAGGATGATGGATTCGAGAAGTTCCTCGTAAGCGTCGGCGGCCTCGTCGATCCGTCCGGAGGAGCCGAGCAGGCCGTAGCCGCGCTGATCGAGGCTCTTTTTCACGCGGGAGGACTCGATCTGCGGGACGACCACCCCCATGATGTTTTTCGACTGGGTGGTGATCTCGGGGTGCTCTTTGAGCGCGGCGGCGGCGCCGCGGACGGCCACGTCGCCCTCCATCGCCCGCGCCATGTTGATCTTGCGCTGAGCCGTCCGGTAGTTGTCGTCGAGGTCCGCACGGATGTCCTGAGCCTGATCCAGGATGTCCATGAACTCCATGATGAGGCCGTCGCGTTTCTGTTCCAGCGTGTCGTGCCCCCGCTCGGAGAGTTCGATCCGATCCTCGATCGCCATGAGGTTCTTGCGGGTCGGTTTGACGTCCTCGGCCATTGACGGAGGGTTGTGGACCGAGCCCCTTATCCTTTTACTGTTTCCGGCCCAACCCCGCCCCCTCCACGCGGTCCATCCACGCCACGATTGCGACGTGGGGCAGGGTCAACACGGCGATGAAGACGAGATACAGCGCCGCCAACACCCGGGGCGCGGTGTCGACGCCGGCGACGACGGCGACGCCGACGATCATGAGGACCGAGACGGCGGTCAGCGGCGTCGCGTCCGCGCCCGTCCGAAGCAGCGCCGCGAGCGTCCCCCGTTCCCGGAACGCCGCCCGGGCGCCGTCGTCGACACCCATCAACCGTCCGACGTGCCGGAGCGAGTGCCAGACACAGAAGTAGACGCCGACGGCGACGAGCGGCGGGACGACGAGGAAGTACGCCCAGAGCAGGAGAGTCTCGGCGGCGTCGAGTCGCCAGCCTGCGTCGCCGGCGCGGTAGCCCGCGGCGAGCGTGCCGACCGTCAGCACCGCGAACCCCGACCCCAGCGCCACACGGGTGTCGGGAGCGACGAGCCACGCCGCGGTCAGTTCCCGTCCGAACAGCGCCACCCACGCGTCGACGACGGCCCGGTATCGCTCGGGGTAGCGCAGGAGCGGGACGAGCATCGGCAGCCCACCCCGGACCAGCACCGTTCCAACGCGCACGCCCGCGCTATCGAGATGTGAACTCCCCAGCGCGTCGAGCGCGTACAGGTCACCCTGTCCCCAGTGGAGCCAGGTCAGCGCGACGAACAGCGCCGCCGACGCGACGGGGGCGACGACCCACAGCGCCGCGTACGCGCCACCGAGCAGGAGGTAGACGAGGCCGACGACCGCCATCGATCGGAGCGTGGTCGGCCGGCCGGCGGCGCGGGTCGGCGCGAGGTGGTCCACGGCGCCGTGTGGGAGGCCGAACAGGAGGAGGCTCGCCGCCAGCGGCAGATACCGAACCCACAGCGGGAGGTCGGGGCCGAAGCCGGTCGCCGTCACGACGACCGATCCCAGCCCGACGGCGGCGACGGTGAGCCACGCGGGGCGACAGCCGACGGCGCGCACGAGCGTCGCCAGTTCGGGGTCGGTCCCGACGCCGGGAGCGGCGTCGCGGCCGCTCGTCGCCGTCCCGCGGGCAGTTCGGCCCATCTACGTCGTGTCCGGCTCGACGCCGTTCGGCACCACGTCCGGTTCGTCGATCGTCCACCGGTCGAGCACCCATCGGTAGAGGACGAGTCCCTGCACGACGAAGAGGTTCGTCACGAGGAAGAACGTCGCCTCCTCGACGGGGAGACCGGCGACGGTGAGTCCCGTCGTGTACTGCTCCGAGAGGATCCAGATACCGTACTCGATGGCGATCCGGTCGGCGACACAGAGGTACGTGGTGGGGACGAGCGTCCCGAGTGCGACGAGTCGGCGCCGGGCCCAGAGCTGTGGCGCCCCGACGGCCCACTGGAGCGCGAGCACCGGCGCCGCCCACGCGGTGATCGCCCCGAGGTAGAACGTGGCGTCGCTGCCGAGCATGACCCAGCCGGTGACGCCGAGGACGACGGCGAGCGCCGTCGCGACGACCCGCGACCGGATCGGGTGGGTGACCGTTGGCCACTCGTTCGGGAGCGAGAGGTGCGAGAGCCAGAGCGCCGTCAGCCAGGGCTGGACGAGAATGAAGAGGTACTCCTCGACCGGCGCGTGGCCGAGGTTGGCGACCGTGCTCCCGTCGCCGTACCACCAGACGCCCCGGGCGATGAGGTAGTTGTCCCAGGGTATCGTGTACGCCAGCGCGACGGCGGTGATGATGGCGACGCCCGTCCAGTACGTCCGCCCGACGCCGAGGGGGCGGACGGCGGCGCTCATCCGCGACCGGCTCACGAACGCCGTGGCGATCATGAGCATCGCGGCCGGGAGCAGGAACGCGAGGTGGAACTGCAGGTACGTTGGTCCGGTCATTAGTGTCTTGTCGGTGTCGTCGCGGAGGTAAGCGCCGATTCGCCGTGCGTTACTAAAATCCACCGGGTCCCGTTATCGTGAACGGGAATCCCGACGGGTGATCCCGCCCGGCCGCCGGCGTCGAGCGCGGCATGCCGAGTGCCGCCACCGCGGCGGCGAGGATCGACTACGATCAGACGGATCGCCGTTTGTCGATTCCGGTGTGTCGCCGTACCGTGTCGGTGACACACCGGGACGGCGTTACGTTCCGTCTCAGTCGTCGGCCGGTTCGGCCGTCGGCGACGTCGTGCCGGCGGCGTCGAGCACTTCGCGGCTCGACAGCAGGATGATACCGAAGCCGACCTTCGCCACCAAGTCGAGCACCATGAACCCGGCCGTCTCGATGTACAGCGAGATGACCCCGAGGCCCTCGGTGCCGACGATCCACCACACCGGGTAGACGAGCCAGACGACGACGATCAGCGTCCGCAAGGTGCTGAACGTCGACGCCGCGTCACCCGAGAGTCGGCTCGCCTTCTCGTCGAGCGAGCCGTACAGCATGTACAGCAGGACGAGCAGGAAGCCCGTCGAGACGCCCCACCAGACCAGTCGCCGCGCGCCCTCGGTGAGCACGCCGGGGCCGGCCGAGAGCGTCGCCACGACGCCCGTCCCGATCATCAGCATGTCCAGACCGACGAGCGACGACAGCTCGTTCCGGCTCGCCCCGGCCAGCAGGCCGAGGTCGATCAGCAGCAACGGAGTGGTGAAGAACCAGTCCGTGTACCGGGCCCAGTAGATCGGTAGCTCCTCGCCACCGACCGTCACCATCGTCAACCCGAATCCAAGCGCCATCGCGAGATAGTTCACGAACGCGATGGCGGTGATGAATATGGTGACGATGTAGAACTCCTGCCGCCGTTCGTCAGTTTCGCCCCAGCCCCTGGCGATGAAATACAACATCCCCAGGAACATGCCGAGCGTGCCGATCCACAGCCAAATTCCCTCGCTACCAGGTTGTGGCATGATGCAGGCAATATTTGACCGGCGATCGGCCTAAGCAGCGTCCACAACTAGTTTGGCTAGCGGTCCAGAATCGCGCCGATGAGCTTCCGCTGGGCCGCCCGCAGATGTTCGTGAAAGGTCGACCGGCAGACTCCCATCGCCTCGGCGAGGTCGTCGCCCGTCGCCTCGTGGGGCCACTCGAAGAACCCGCCGGTGTACGCCCGCACCAGCGCCGCGTGCTGGCGGTCGGTCAACTCCTCGCGCAGGCGGGCGACGAACTCCTGACGGGTCTCGACGCGGCTGTCGCCGTGGCGGTAACTGACCAGATCGCCCCCCTCGTACCGCTCCATCACGGCGTCGGTCATCGACCGCGCCAGCGACTCCCGGGCCACCTCGACGGTGAACCGCGCGACGCTACCCTCGACGACTACGTCCCGGAGTTCGGCGCCGTAGTCCGCGAGCAGGGACCGAAAGTCGTCGTCCGTGACCGACAGTTCGACGAGACAGCCCGCCTCGCCCTCGAAGAGGACGGCATGAATCTCGATGCCCGTCCCGTCGGCTGCGGTCCGAACCGCCTCGCCCGTCGCGTCCGACAGTTCGAAGAGGCCCGTCGGCCGGTCGCGGTCGGCCACGCTCCCCCGGTACGACAGCCGACAGTCGAGCGCGTCGGCCAGGTCGACCAGCGGGTGCCGCATGACGGTGAACTGCAGTTCGATGGTCTCCTCGCCGCGAAGCGTCCGCTGGCTCTCGAGCGTGTTGAGTCCCGTCGCAATCGTCCGGCCCAGTGCCGTCAGGACGGCGCGTTCGTGTTCGTCGAACTCGCTGTTGTTCTCGGTGTACACCCCGACGACGCCGTAGAGCGCGTCGCCGTAGTGAAGCGGAACCGCCGCGACGGCCGTCGGTGGAAACGTCCCGTCGGTACACGCCCGGATCGTCACCCGACGGTCGGTGATGGCCTGGGCGACGGCCGTTTCGAGGATGTCGTCGCGGTCGCCGTCGACGGGGATCGACTCGTCGGCCGTCCCCTCCCCGTCGCCATCTGGCCATCCCGCGGCGGCCCGCCGGACCACCGCCTCCGCCGCGGGTTCGTACGACCCGATCCACGCGCCGGCGTACGTCGCCGCCAACCCGTCGACGACGCTCCGTTCGAGATCCGACCGCGACCGGGCCTCCGCCACCGCGCCCGTCACCTCGGCGACGACGCCGTCGAGTCGCTCCAGCAGCAGTTCCTGGGCCGCCCGCTCCCGTTCGATCCGAGCCGATCGACGGGCCACCGCCCGCTCCGCTCGCTTGCGCCGGGTCACGTCCTGCTGGAACCCGACGTAGTGGGTGATACGCCCCTCGTCGTCGCGGAGCGGCGCGATGGTCACCTCGTTCCAGAACAGGTCGCCGTTCCGCCGGTAGTTGCGGAGTTCGACCGTCGTCGCCGCCTCGTTCTCGATGGCCTCGCGCATCTTCGCCACCGGCTCGTCCCGGGTTGCTTCACCCTGTAGAAACCGGCAGTTGCGTCCGACCGCGTACTCCGGTGGGTACCCCGTGATCCGTTCGAAGGCGGCGTTGGCATACACCAGCGGCATATCCGGCATCGTCGCGTCGGCGATGGTGATGCCCACCGGCGCCTCGTCCATCGTCCGCGTTTTCAGCGCCTCGTCGACGGCGTCCGCACTCGCCGCCGTCGGTGTCGACTCGGCCGATTCCGCCCCCGACTCTACGCCCGGCCCGGTGTCGGAGGGTAGGCCTTCTGTCATGGCGGAGAATGAGAGCGAGCGCACAAATCAGTTTGGGCGTGCCCGTTCGAGCGGCGAAATCGGTGGCAAAACCGCGGGGTGGGGGCCGAAACCGAGTCCGAACTAGTCGGCCGTCGCCTCTTCTTCGACCGCGTCCTCGCGGTAGTAGGTCGCGATAAGCTCCTCGTCGATCCGGTTGAGTTCCTCTTTCGGGAAGTTCGAGAGGAGATCCCAGCCGATGTCGAGGGTCTCGCCGATGTCGCGGTTCGTGTCGAAACCTTGGTCGACGAAGTCGCGTTCGAACTCGTCGGCGAAGTCGAGATACTTGTTGTCCCGTTCGCTCAGGGCTTCCCGACCGACGATGTTCACCAAGTCGCGCAGGTCCTCACCCTCCGCGTACGCGGCGTACATCTGGTCGGAGACGTCGGCGTGGTCCTCGCGGGTGAGGCCCTCGCCGATCCCGTCGTCCATCAGGCGCGACAGGGATGGAAGCACGTTGACCGGGGGCTGGACGCCCTGACTGTTGAGGTCACGGTCGACGTAGATCTGCCCCTCGGTGATGTAGCCCGTCAGGTCCGGGATCGGGTGCGTGTCGTCGTCGCCGGGCATCGTGAGGATCGGGATCTGCGTCACGGAGCCATCCCGACCCTGAATCCGACCGGCACGCTCGTAGAGCTGGGCCAGGTCGGTGTACATGTAGCCGGGGTAGCCACGGCGACCCGGCACCTCCTCGCGGGCGGCACCGATCTCACGGAGCGCCTCACAGTAGTTCGTCATGTCCGTCAGGATCACCAGCACGTGGTAATCCTTGTCGAACGCGAGGTATTCGGCGGTCGTCAGGGCCATCCGCGGCGTGACCGTCCGCTCGACGGCGGGGTCGTCCGCGAGGTTCATGAAGACGACCGAGCGTTCCAGCGCACCGGTGCGCTCGAAGTCGTCCATGAACTCGTTGGCCTCCTCGGCCGTGATACCCATCGCGCCGAAGATGACGGCGAACTCGGATCCCTCGCCGCCTTCCTCCTCTTCGGGCACGCTCGCCTGTCGCGCAATCTGGAGCGCGAGTTCGTTGTGCGGCAGGCCCGATCCGGAGAAGATGGGGAGCTTCTGGCCGCGAACGAGGGTGTTCATGCCGTCGATGGCGGAGACGCCGGTCTGGATGAACTCCTCGGGGTACTCGCGGGCGTACGGATTGATCGCCGCGCCGACGATGTCACGCCGCTCTTCGGGTTCGATGGCCGGCCCGTCGTCGATGGGTTCGCCCGACCCGGAGAGGACGCGACCGAGGAGGTCCTCGGTCAGCTTCATCTTCAGCGTCTCGCCCTGGAAGCGGACGAACGCGTTCTTGTCGATGCCCGAGGTGCCTTCGAACACCTGGATGGCGACGAGGCCGTCCTCGGATTCGAGCACCTGCCCCCGGCGAATCTCGCCGTCGGCAGTCTCGATTTCCACCATCTCGTCGTAGCCGATGGGTTTGTCCACCTCGGCGAACACCAGCGGGCCGCTGATCTCGGTGATCGTTTTGTACTCTTTCATCTCAGTACAGCTCCCGAATCTGCTCGGTAATCGAGTCTTTCAGTTCGTCCATGTACGCCTCGTACTCCTCCTGCACGCCGATGCGGTTGATCCGCGGCAGGGCCTCGACGGCCGTGATTTCCTCGACGGGGACGCCCGCATCGAGCGCGTCGAACGCCTCGTCGTTGAATTTCTTGATCGTCGTGAGGATGAGGTACGTCTTGTCGGGTTCGCAGTAGGTGTCGACGTCGTGGAACGCGTTCTGCTGGAGCCACGCCTCGCGGATGTACCGCGCGATTTCGAGTGTGAGCTGCTGGTCCTCCGGCAGCGCGTCCTTGCCGACGAGCTGAACGATTTCCTGCAGTTCGCCCTCCTCGTCGAGCACGTCGATCGCCCACTGACGAACCTCCGGGTAGTCCTCCGCGACGTTGTCCACGAACCACGGATCGAGTTGGTCCCGGTAGAGGGAGTAGGACTCGTTCCAGTTGATCGAGGGGAAGTGCCGGCGCTCGGCCAGGTCGGCGTCGAGCGCCCAGAAACACTTCACGATACGGAGCGTGTTCTGCGTGACCGGCTCGGAGAAGTCGCCGCCCGGCGGCGAGACGGCGCCGACGACCGAGATGGATCCTTCCGTGCCGTTGATGTTGTCGAAGTAACCCGCGCGCTCGTAGAACTGGGAGAGCCGCGCGGCGAGGTAGGCGGGATAACCCTCCTCGCCGGGCATCTCTTCCAGACGCGAACTGATCTCGCGCATGGCCTCCGCCCACCGCGAAGTGGAGTCGGCCATCAGCGCCACGTCGTACCCCATGTCGCGGTAGTACTCCGCGATGGTGATGCCCGTATACACGCAGGACTCGCGTGCCGCGACGGGCATGTTCGACGTGTTGGCGATGAGCGTCGTCCGGGCCATCAGCGGGTTGCCGGTCTGCGGGTCGGGCAGTTCCGGGAAGTCCTCGATGACCTCGGTCATCTCGTTACCGCGCTCGCCACAGCCGATGTAGACGACGATGTCCGCGTCGGACCACTTCGCCAACTGCTGCTGGGTGACGGTCTTGCCGGAGCCGAAGGGACCCGGGATCGCTGCCGTCCCGCCCTTGGCGATGGGGAACAGGCCGTCCTGCACCCGCTGACCGGTCAGGAGCGGCTCCGTCGGCGTCTGCTTCTCGCCGGCGGGGCGCGCCTCACGCACCGGCCACTCCTGGCGCATCCGAATCTCCTCGCCGTTGTCGAGTTCGGCCACCGTCTCCTCGACGGTGAACTCGCCGGATTCGACCGAGACGATTTCCGCCGTCTCGCCCTCGTCGAGGGCGTCCGGCGGGACGAGCACCTTGTGCTCGATGGTCACCGTCTCGTCGACGGTGCCGATGATGTCGCCGCGGCCGACTTCGTCGCCCGCCTCGACCTCGGGGGTGAACTCCCACTCCTTTTCGAGGTCGATGCCGGGTGCGTCGACCCCGCGGTCGAGGAACGCACTGTTCATTTTGCTCTGGAGCACGTCGAGGGGGCGCTGGACGCCGTCGTAGATGGTGTCCAGCAGCCCCGGCCCGAGGTCGACGGTCAGCGGGTCGCCCGTGTTCTCGACGGGTTCGCCCGGACCGACGCCCGAGGTCTCTTCGTACACCTGGATGGTCGTGATGTCGCCTTCGATTTCGATGACCTCGCCCATCAGCCCTTCGTCGCCCACGTAGACGACGTCGTTCATTCGGGCGTCGAGATCGACGGCGGTCACGACCGGACCACTCACGCTGTTGATGATGCCGTCCTCTCGGACGGTCGTGTCTGCCTGACTCATGTTAGTCTTCCTCCATCAGATCGATACCGATGGCTCGTTTGATCTGCTCGCGCAGGCCGCCGCTGCCGGCGCCGCCACCGAGGGTAACCAGCACCGGCTCGATGCTGCCCTCGACGGCCTCCCGGGCCGACCGGGAGAGATGCGCCATGTCCTCGTCGTGCATCACGACGATGCCGACGTCGTCGTCGTCGAGTGTCCGCATGACGGCGTCGTCGAGCGCCTCGTCTTTCTCCTCGTCCGGTACGTTCTCGAACTTCCGTACGCCCGCGAGTCGGAAGCCCGTCGTGAAATCCGGGCTGCCGATGACGGCGATTTCCTGGCTCATAGGATCACCAGTTCCTCCTCGATTTCCTCCTCGGACAGGCCGGCCTCGCGGCCGCGGGCGATGGCGCGGATGTTGTCCACCTCGCGCTCCTTGGCGAGGATGTAGGAGATGACCGGCGCCACCGACAGCGGGTGGACGAAGCCGAGCCGGTCCGAGTATTCGAGCAGTGCCGCGTCGAGCGCGCGCTCGAGCGAGATGAGGCTATCCGCCTGCTCGAACTCCGCCAGCGCGTCGTCGAGGTCGTCGCCGTACGTGCTCTCGCGGATCGCCGCGACGAGTTCGTCCACGTTCGACGCCAGCGCGTTCAACTGCCCCGCGGTGAACAGCCGACCGCCCTCGATGAAGTACTCCGAGGGATCGATGTCGGCGCCGCTTCGGGCCAGTCGGAGCGCGTTCCGCGCGTTCCGGAAGTCGATCTCCGCCTGCAGGAACTCGCGGTACGTCTCGGTCGCCTCGTTGACGACCAGACCCGACAGGAGCCGTTCGTAGAACACGCGG
>Ga0209946_1001118_pt1 | contig 11035 bp, 6 predicted proteins | sample SalPon2_A_H2O_MG_FD_185704 | JGI IMG/M metagenome (GOLD analysis project Ga0209946, IMG submission 185704) | Salt pond water microbial communities from South San Francisco under conditions of wetland restoration - Salt Pond MetaG R2_A_H2O_MG... | ecosystem: Environmental > Aquatic > Non-marine... | reverse complement strand
TCGCCTCGTTCACCCGTAACTCTTTGAGCGATCGAGACACAACGCTCGGTGAAGCGGGAGATTTGCGTCATGGACAACGGAAGCCTCCCGCTTCAATTCCTTTGATTTAGCGACCGATCCCGCCGCTATCTAGTGATTCAACAGAGCCTCTGCAGACGATCCACGTCGCCAATCTGAGACCCTAGCTGATCTATAATCGGCTCATCGAGATTCGAGAGGAACCACGTCGAGCGAGACGTGGTCTCAAGGTCGTCGAGCCAGTCTAGCCGTTCGACGGTCTCTGCGATGTAATTTCGGGCTTCTGAACCCGTTACCCACGGTGTCTCGCTAAGTTCCGAAATATAGTCCCGAATCTCTCTGGCTATTCCTGGAACATCCCCAAGAGCTCGATCGTCATCATCGAGCCACGATTGTTGTAACCCGCCTGATTGGCCGATCTGTACGGCATCACAATACTCGGACAGCGTGAGATTCGCGGAGCTAACCGTGAAATACACACTATGATCTGACGCGTACAGGTTGATTTTCGGATGAAAGACTCCTGGCGAATACACCGGTTCGATGAAGTACTCGTCGCCGATGGGCGCACTCGCCCACTCGTCAGCGATCTTCTCTTCGTATCTATTTCCGTCGACGAGTACAAGCGGGGTCGAACAGTTCCGACGCGCCAAGCGTGAGGCTACGTACCGAGAATAAAAGTCCGGCTCGAACGGGAACGTTGTTTGAATCGCCGTTTGAATCTGCCATCCATTCCCTTCCAGGTGCTTGAGTAGATTCACTCCAGTTCACCCCCGTATACGTTTTCCAGCCAGCGTCGCCCCTCTCGGGTGACACTGTAGTTCCCTGTTTCGAGTCGATTCAGAAGCCCCGCATCGCGTAGAAACGTGTTCAGTTCGGAAAATCGGATGAAACGTGCTCTCGCGGTGAACGGACGTTTGCTGGGTTCTTCATCCATTCGAAGGCAGATTGCGTCGTCGCGGTCAAGCGAGATGAGACGCTGTAGATTCCCCGGCGTCAATCGTTCGTACATCACCTTCGTGTGTAAATCGATCACTCGGTCTTGAAGCAGCTCACATCCGAATTCGTGCAGTGAAGTCTCTCCCGCCTTGCCGTCCGTATATTGATTCAATAGTGGAACCGAATTACCGGGCGGCGTCCATAGTTGCCTCTTCATATGCTGCTGTAATGTCGGCAATTCATCGGCAAGAGAGCGATACCGCTGCAGAACGAACAACAAGAGGGCAATACTTCTTCCCAGTACAGTCCGGTAATGGTCGAGAGCGTCCGCGGTTCCCGCTTCGTGTAGATCGTCCAGTGCTGAGCGAATTGTTTTCGAAAGGAGAATCTCGTTGACTCCGTGCAGCCGATATTCCTCGACGCGTGAAGAAAGATAGGCGTTCACGTCGTCGATCGTCGTGAACGAATCGGTAGAATTGGCTTCGATCGTCGCATCCAATCGCGTGCCGTTCGCAGAGCCGTACAGTATCAAATTCCTCGTAAACCATTTCCCGTCAGCGGGCTCCGTCGTCGAAACCGGCTCGAGGGCAGTAAGTGCATCAGTAACAGCTTCGTCGACCGCAGTAGATGAAAGATGATCTATCAGAACATCCCGGTCGTACCGTGGTGGATGTTCTTTGTTTATCAGCGTCGTGATCGCTTCCAGTTGAGCTTCCAATGCGTATCCCGCATAGACCTGCAACCAGTAGATACGCATCAGCTTCCGGAAGGGATCAAAGACCGCTCGGTCACGATCTGTGAGCTCTATTTGCTTGTTTTCCGATTCATAGAGCGTCCAGGACCGAAGAACCATATACGCAAAGGCTCGCCTGAACTCGTGAACGCCTTGGGAGAAGTTCTTATGTAGTTTGTTTTGTAGAGGGCTTTGCCCCGGTCCTGGATCGTCCGATTGATACATCCCCTCGACAGTCTCCAGCGTTTCGAGCACGTCTAGCGCCTCGTTTTCGCCACTCCCGCTGATCGTTACAGTCCCACTCACGGGATCTCCGTCCCACCCGAGATGTCCGAAAAGCACCTGTCGTAGAGCCGTACGCTCGTCGTCGAATTGCTCCGGATGGCAGAAAACGGATTGCACCGCCAACTCGGGAGTGAAGCTTTCAAACGCCTCACTGGTCGCTTCTTCGGCTTCTATGATCTTGAAAATGTCATCAGCAAGTGGATCGAGATTTGATCCCGTCGCCCCCGCGAGTGCCTCTCCAGCAGCAGTTAGCTCGTACCCGCCACGCTTCAAGAAGAATTTCTGGATCACCCGCTCGTAGTCCTCGTACCCATAGCCATCGTTTTTCTGCAGCTCGATGTCATCGAACTCGACACGATCGAAGTCACTGAGCGACTCATACTCTCCCAGCCGAGAAACGCCGGTAATACCGCGGATCATCTCCCAGTCCTGCTCTTCGTCACGGCGGTGAAATTGGCTCGATAGCGCAAACAGCTTCTCGAAATTCTTGAGATAGGTATCTCTTGGTAGGTCACTATCTTCGATCCGCGTCTCACGCTCGTTTAACTCCGAGAGGAGCCACGAAAACAAAGAGAGATAGCGCAATCGAAGCGTGTTGCTCGTCAAGAGGCCATAAGAGAAGATTCTAGTCGTTTTATTCCGTGCACGATCCGATCCCAAGGGATCGCGTGGAGTGCCGGACGTGTCGATCTGAGCACTCCATTCAGGGTCAAGCAATTTCATATACGTCAGACGGTCAAAGTCAAGCACTATAGACCTGTGGTGGCACTCCCTTCTACTCATAAGATCGTTGCAGGAAAGTCGGTAAGCCGCTGGACTGACTGATAGTACGTCGAGAAAAATCGGTTGGTAGGAACCTAATTCCTATGAGCTTGCTTAGGAGAAACAGGGTGCTCAGTTACCTTAGGTTCCATAGGAAGCATAAATACAGTAAATACTTCACCCATAGCTAGATAATCCGCTCTAATAGTACGATCGTGCGCTCAGTCTTAACCTCGTACTGTCAGTCTTGCTGACTCTCGGCTCGCGTTCCCCGTCGTTGGATCGAGTCGCTCCAACCGCGGAGTTACCTTCAAGACAATTCGATTAGTGTTCCGACTGTGCCAGTACGCGAAGCGCGTTCGATCGATTCCCTGTACTCGGCGGTTGCAGACCACGATATTGTCCTCACTACTGAAGCACCGCTTGCCCTTGCCCTCGACAATCGCATACAGACTCCTCGTATTGGTCGGTTGTCCGCGACGCCACGGAGTTACGCCACTCAAGAGATGTTTCCCGATGACATCCGCCCGTTGTTTTTCGAGGTGATCGAACGGACGGATCTCTCGTGGAAACAGGCTGTCAGAGCGCTCGAACTTTCGATCGATTGCTGGACTGCCACCGGTGACCGCGAAGCAATCCTCGACTACCCGGAGTTCAACACGTCAGCCACACGGACGGTCGTAGCGCTATTGGACGAACTAGACAGCAGCTATCTCGCCGCTGACCGGACGACGATCCCTGCAGACCGGGATGTCGCCGTCATCGATGAACAACAACTGTCGAGACTCGATCAGGAGATGCTACCGCCGCCGACCGAGTATGAGACGTACTCATCGCTAACCGACACTCAGATCTCGCTTCCCGAACTTCGAATCTTCCCCTCAGCAACATCGATTGTCAAGACGATCACCGACCAGATCGACCCCGGCACAGCGGAACAATTCGGGATCGTCCTCGTCGAGGGAAGCCTGTATAGCGCACTCATCGAATCAGCCCTCGAAGCACAGGACATCCCATACAGTGGCGGCCCGGGATTCGAGGCAAACGAGGACGTACGAGGCCTATTACGCCTGTTGGAGACAACCTTTGCCGGCTCAAATCAGCGGCTCTCCGAAATCCGTCCCGTCCTCACGACTGCCGGAATCGACATTCCCCGAGGATTGGATGAAAGACGGGTCGATTCACTCGCTTCTGAGCAGTTGGGGCGCTACGATGAATTCCGGGAGACCGTCAGGAATGGGACCTTCCGTGACAGCCTGTCGGTCTACGAATCGACAGCCGATACCCAGCTCACAGATCTTCGACAGGAACTTGATGCTCTCGGATTGTTGGACGAACCAGTCACCGAGGATCGTGTCACTCACTTTGAATACTACCTGGATGCGTTCACCGTACCAACGGATACCAACGACCGGGATGGCGTTCTCTTGGCAGGAGCTACCTCAACCGCGTACGTTGACAGGCCGATCGTGTTTTACGTCGGTCTTGGCCCGGAGTGGGCGCAAACGCCACCAGACTACCCGTGGATCGATCCAGCGGAGTATCTTGAAGCCGATGTCGCACGGTTCGAACGACTGCTTCAAAACGGCGACCAGCGGTACTACTTCGTACAAGAAACACGGGCCGGAGACGACATACCACCTTGCGTGTATCTCCGTCGGCTCCTCGATGACTCGTTCGAAACGTTCGATGATCTCCGCCACGAGCGCCACAGCAGGCACACGACCGGGACGCCGACATCTCCGTTCGATTCCCCAGCGGCAGACGAGGCGTCAACGACGCCGAAGACAACGGTCAGTCAATCACGGTTAAAATCGCTCGTTAACGCTCCGAGAGATGCGTACTTCGACCGGCTCGTCGAGTCACCGGAGTCTCTACCGATGGTCCGAGGAACGGTACTTCACGAAGCAGCAGAAATCCATACTTGTGATCCATCGGTCTTGGCGGCGCGACGCGAGGACGTGCTCGATGCGATGTGCGACCGGCTAGATCCGTACCTCGGAGATACCAAGCGATCCATCCAGCGCACACGTCTCGAAGTCGGTATAGATGCAATCATCGCGTACCTCGACGAAAACCCGGTGGAACCAGCGACGCACGAGACGTACGATTACCGGGACCGCGAGAACGAACTCGCAACCGAACTCGGCGTCGACATCGACTCGCCGCTCACCGAACGGTGGTTCGCATCCCCCTCGATCGGGGTTCACGGCTATGTCGATTTGCTCCAAAATGAAACGTCAGTCGTGGACTACAAAACCGGGCGTAAGAATGAGGCTTCGGATATTCTCGATGCCGCCTCGATCGATCCAGTAGATGAGTATCCCGATTTTCAGGCGCTCGTCTATCTGGCAAAGCACAGAGAAGAGCACCCCGACCAACGGCTAGAAATACACTTCGTTCACCTGCTCCACGATATTGAAGAAGCCCTCGCCGGAACGCCCCCCGATCCGGCCGAGCTGGTAACGACGATCACCTACATCCCGGCGACGTTTGATGAATTCGTTGCCAGTCGGGACACGTTCGAAACGGTGACAGACTACGCCGATTCGAACAATCGCTGTAAAGCCCTACAGTCGCTCGGCTACGACGCATATCGGGAGTTCTTTGAGGCCAACGCGCTCCCACGGGCCGGTGAGGATCCAGACCAGCGCGACCAGGTAACAGATCGGTTCATCGAATACACGCAAGACCGAGTTGGGGAGTACAAGTACGTTCGAGATGGCTGTGAAATGGTCATCGACGATCTTGCTGACGTACCGACCGGCTACGTGCTCGAATCCGATCTCGACGCCTTCGAAGCGTTCGTCGACGAGCAACTCGATGCACTCAACAAGTATCGGACGAGTCGCTTCCCGGTCGCGTATCGGGACGACGGGCCGAATTGGGATCGAGTTACCCACCGCGATTGTATCCTTACAGACCGATGACTGACATTTCACCCAATCCCGATCAAGAGAAGCTGATCAAGAGTACCGATGGGATCTATCTCGTCAATGCCGGAGCCGGAACCGGGAAAACGTTCACCATCACACATCGGTACGCGAATATCCTCGAACAGCCGGGAACCGAACCGGATGACATTCTGTTAGTCACGTTCACCCGAAATGCGGCCGCAGAGATGGCAGATCGCATCGCTCAACGATCGCCGTACGACCCGGTTCAACTACAGGACGCCCCGATCAGCACGTTCCACGGCTACTGCTATCGACTGCTCCGACGATACGGACACGAGACGCCGAGTGACCTCGGGATCAATGACCAGATCCCCCAATCACTAGATCTGATCGAGGACGAACTCCGAGAACGAACGCTGTTTAACACATTCGTCTCGCGGTTCGAGGACCAACACCCGGAGTACCAACAGCTCTTTGCTGCCATCGACACGCCCAGTTCGCTTCGATCGTTGATCGCTGAACTCGCTGCAAAGGGCGTGATCCCACGACGAGATGGCTGGTATCGAGAGACCGGTGCGGCACTCGACGGAAACCGAGACGAGTTCATGGAACTCTTCGAGCGCCAGAATCAGCCGAATGATGGCGCAAACGGCCCAACACAATCCGACGCTCGTTCGTCAGTAAGCGGCTGGGAAGACGCAGAATACGCACCCGAGGCACCGACTACAGACGAGATCGTCGGCTACCCGCAGGTACACGCCAAGCCGGTCGAGCAAGCATTCGATGAGGACCGCGAGGAGCTGTTCGCGTTCGTCCACGACGTGTACTTCGAGTATCTACAGTACGCACTAGAACGCAACTACCTCACGCAGGGCCTCATGCTCGCGTTTGCGTTCGTGATGCTGTGTGAAAATCCGGGTGTCCGCAAGCAGGTACAACACCAGTACGTGATGGTCGACGAGTTCCAAGATACCAACGAACTCCAGTTCAAGCTCACGTTGCTTCTCTCCGAACGTGACAACATCTGCGTCGTTGGGGACTGGAAGCAGAGCATCTACGGGTTCCAGTACACCACCGTCGAAAACATTCAACGGTTCGATGAACGAATCGCCCGATACAAGACCGAGTTGAACCGTGACAAAGACCGGATCACGTATCCAGTCGACGACATCGAAGAGATCCCGCTGCAGCTGAATTACCGATCGACGGAGTCAATCCTGTCGCTGGCTACGGAAACGCTGACTGTTCCGGCGACCAACAGTGAATCGGTCGATGAGGAAGCGATCAAAAGCGAGATCACGCCGCTGAAAGCGACAAACCACGTCGACAACAGCCAAATAGAGGCGGTAACTCACGAAGATGAGCCCGAAGTAATTCTCGATCGGATACAGCACGTCGTCGATAACGACGCGTATAGCGTTGAGGTTCGAGACGAGCCGAAAACGACGGACGAGATGTCTCCTGCCGAGAAAGCGGCTGCCGAACACGAGCGGCTTGGAAAGCCGTCCTACGACGACATCGCCGTCTTCACGCGGACGCGGTCGTTTGCCCGAGAGCTTCTCGAAACGGCCCAGGAATACGGGATTCCGATAGCCTACGAAGGTGGGATCGAACTGTTCGATACCGACCAGGCGAAGCTACTCCTCGCGTGGCTCCGAATCTCTGAAGCTAATGAGAAACGGGGATGGGCAACGGTACTGGAAGACGCTGGGTACACGCTTCCACAGGCTAGGGAGATTCTCGAAGCGGAAGCGTATCCCGAGCCGATGATCGCGTTTCGAGACCAGCTCCGCGAGTGTGAAACGATCGGTGGATTCGCTCGAACCGTTTTCGATGAATACGGTTACGATGGGGCGTATGCAAACGGCCTGCTTCGAGAACTCACCGGAATGTACGATGCAACACTTTCGACCTGGAGCGAAGCGATCGCGTACATCGAATCAAATCTCGAATCAGGGTCGACGGTTGAGATTGATTCGAGTCCCGGTGAGGACTCCGTGACGCTACAGACGATTCACGGCGCGAAGGGACTAGAGTATCCGATCGTCTTTTGCGCAAACATGAATCGTCGTGCGTTTCCGCACTACGGGAAGCCATCATCGGGGGCAATCCAGTATCAGGACCCGATCGGTCTCAGACAACGGGCTGTGTATGGTGACTCGAACGGACGGCCGTTCGTCTATAAACACTGGCCGTACGATCTCCTGACCGGCTGTCTCCCCTCTGAGTACGATGAGGAACGTCGACTCTTCTATGTCGCCGTCACACGAGCGAAGCGGCATCTCTTCTTGACGGCGGGAGACGAGCCAAGTCCGTTCTTCACAGAGCTATCTCTCGATTCTACCGAAATCGAGCCATCCGTTATTTCACGAGAAATCGAAGAAAGAAATGAGGTGCCGTTCTCGGTCACCACTCCGGAACGAACACGGCCGCGTCGACTGAGCGTCCACGATATTATGGACGATAGCGTATACGAGGACATCGAGGAAGGGCGAGGGACGGAGTTCGGAGATCGGCTCCATCAGTTTGCCGAAGACTACGTGCAAAACGAGGGCGTATCACCGACTGACGACGATCAGAAGAACGTTAAAGTGCTCCTCGATTCTCTTGGTGGGACGTTCAAACCGGAGATCACAGCAATTCTACCGTTAGATTTGGAGCCCCAGGTCACGCTCGTGGGGATTATCGATCTACTCGTGCTCACTTCGGAGCAGGTTCGAATCATTGACTACAAGACGGACCTAAGCCGTCATGCCGAAGCTGAGTACCGGAAGCAGCTCAGCGTGTATTACCACGTCGCTACTGAACAGTATCCGGGGCGTGAGGTATCGATACAGATTTTCTATACAGCTACAGAGGAACTCGTGGAGCTAACACCGATGGCGCTTGAGGAACTACGAGAACTTGGAGACTCTACAGTATCATAAGATTCGTCTCTGGGATCCAACTTCTGTCTGTTTTCCAGTCTAAATTCTAATGATAGAGATACGTAGGGAAAATGATCGATTAGGTCGGGGCTGAAGAAAGGATTCTGACTAAAATAGTGGCAAACACTAATGTTTCAAGATGACAACTGTATAAAAATGGCAAATGGACAGACACCATACCAACGGAATTGTACAAACGTCTCATCAAGAGTACCTGAACATGAGCGGTGCGATATTGATGAAAAGGAGCTCAAAGACGCTGTCAATCGATTGCTCAAAGAGATGGACCCCCTACCGATGTTCACCGTTCCTGACTGTCTCAAAGACGTGCCTCGGTGGATTGACGAAAGCGAGCTACCAGAGTTAGATCGAGCGGGCCCGGAGCGATGTTGGAACTGTGGGTCACAGTATGGTATTATGGCAGAACCTGCTGAGCGAGGCAGGGAGTTAGCTATTGTGGGCGAAGACGGTAACCCCGGTTACGACCCTTGTCCGCCGGGGAAATACAACATCGAGTCATGTACGTGCTGCGGATGCCCTGGTTGTTACAATAAGTCAATCTACGCTCGACAAAACAAATCCCCCCGATACCGTTGTCGCAATCCTAATTGTGGGCTCGAATTTATGCATCCGATCGAGCTACCGCTTGATCCTGAAGAAGTCCGTAGACGGTTGTACTTTTATTGTGGCTCCTGTAGTGAGCCAAATCTGGCACCGTACGAAGGCATCCCGCAACTCGAAAGACTAGTCTGAGCCAATCGGCGTCTGAGGTCTGTCTATGCTTGGGTGTAAATCACCTTCAAATAATACCTATTGTTAGCCCCATTTATGGAAAAATACGCCTCTCTTACCCACCATACAACAACCTATAAGGCGATTAACGGACGTAAGAGATCTTATAGACTTCTCAGAAGCAGCAAGATATAGAAGCATGATTTGAGGGCATTTCAGAGAGGTCAGAATTAGCTTTGAATTCACAATAAATTCGATATGGAACGCACAAAATCGCAAGATCGCAGCGGGGTATAATTTTAGAAAATATTGGACTTTCTGTAAGCGTAGGAGAATCCGGTTGAACTGTCCTCAGAAGTCGTTGTAAAAACAATATGAGTTCACGAAAACCGCAAGTAAGCACACCCATGTACTTTCCTAATAAATGTGGCCAGAATTCGCTGAAATTCACAGACGAATTGGGATCTTCGCAGGAAGCACTATTTTACCCTCACAAAACATGGAATTGGCAGTCGTTATATATCGCATATGAAAACCCAAAAATCACGAGATGAGAAAGATAGGGGCACATTATAAAACCAATATACAAAGCATGAAATCACTATAGATCGTTGTTCGTTGTAAATCTAGTAAGAATTGTGTATACTATTCTATAATTATGCAAGCCGAATATCCTGGGAAGTTCAGGAAATACTGAATCCTTAGGTAGCTGATGTAGCATAAGATCGTTAGCTACCTCAGGAACTGCGAGTACGGTAGGATCAATAGCATCCTAAAGTATCTAAACTGATTTAGTGGAAATAAGAACCTCAACCACCTAAGGTTCCTCAACAACAGCGGTACAAGAGTAATTCACCACGCTACAGTCGTACGCTCAGTCGGAGCTACCTACTGCTAGTCTAACTCTTTTGACTCCTCTGATTTCGCTCTGGGTATCTTGTTTTTTGTGTCCAATCACCCGTTTCGAGGACCAATGACTCCGCTACGTTGCTTATCCTGGTTCATAGATAGGCTGAAGATTGGTGGAGCAACCCTCGGTAAGCATAAGTGTGCCCCACCAGATGCCTTTGTATCTGCAGTATCGGTGGGTTAAATCTCGATTATGAGTTCACAACTGCCCTCAAATATTCAGCCAGGCTCAGTCGTACAAAACCGCAATCGTCTCTGGCGTGTTGACGCGATGGATGGGAATGTTGTCACAGCAACGCCCTTAGATGGTAATACTGGAGACCGACATCGCTTCTATACACCGGTTGAGAACATTACCGAAGGAAGTCTCAAACCCCCAGATCCAGAAAAAATCGGGAACCCAGAATTCCAGCGTTTACTTAACCGGGCCTATCGGCTCTCAATGCTACACGGTACAGCTCCGCTCGTCAGTCTCCAGCGATCACGCGTAATTCCCACCGAGTACCAGCTCACACCCGTTGTGATGGCTCTTGATATGCCGCGTGTGCGAATGCTGTTGGCTGACGACGTTGGGCTGGGGAAGACGATCGAAGCCGGGCTCATCACGAGCGAACTTATGGCCCGAAACAAGGCCGATCGGATTCTGATTATCACGCCCGCTAATCTTCGGGAGCAATGGCGAGAGGCGTTTAATTATTTCTTCCATCGCTCTTGGGTAGAGGATTGTTGGTGAGTTCTCAGCAGTAGCTGGAAGTCACAGCAGGCAAGGGTGACGCGACTGCGTCACCCGACGAACAATGTTCCCTATCAGGACATTCGTCTCGGAGCGTCGC
>Ga0209946_1001116_pt1 | contig 11045 bp, 16 predicted proteins | sample SalPon2_A_H2O_MG_FD_185704 | JGI IMG/M metagenome (GOLD analysis project Ga0209946, IMG submission 185704) | Salt pond water microbial communities from South San Francisco under conditions of wetland restoration - Salt Pond MetaG R2_A_H2O_MG... | ecosystem: Environmental > Aquatic > Non-marine... | reverse complement strand
AGCGACGAAATTCCTGCATGGCTGCAAGATGTAGAAAACACCAAAGAAAGAGCAGGAAGAGCCCAAAACAAAGACGACAAAGAAATAATGGACAAATTAAGAAAATTGGGGTACATGGCCGTTCCTATTTTGGGAGCAGGAACAGAACTTCCTTTGATGTCTACTGGAGCTTTCTAAGCTTTTATTTAACTTTTTTATTTCCTTTTTTGCTAATGTGATTTATGTCGAAAATAAGTGCTGAAGAACTTTATAGACTATATCACGAAGAGGATCTAAGTCAAAGACAGATTGGAGAGCGTCTTGGTGTAACCCAATCTTCAGTTTCCAAATGGATGAGCAAATATGGTATCAAATCAGATATTGTAAGTCCTTGGACAGAGGAGGAAAAACATATTTTAAGGGAAAACTATCCTGGAAATAAATCTGAGATTTCAGAAAAGCTTCCAGAAAGAAGCTGGAATGCGATTAAGCTGAAGGCTATGGATTTAGGTTTAGCAAGAGACCAAGAAGAATATCGACAAAGTCAGGAAGTTGCTGAAAAGTGCAGAAAACTTGCCGAAGAAAATGAAATCGACGTTAAATTTGAAGAAGCCGAAGTTTTATCCTATGTTCTAGGAGTTATTGATGGAGATGGTTTCCATGATAATAATGGTACAATAGGACTTGAAGTCAAAGATTTGGAGTTTGCTGAAAAATTCGTAGGAAAGCTGGAAATTTTAGGTCTCAATCCTAATACTGGGCAGAGAAGAGGTAAAGAGGCTGTTTGGGCGTCATCACAAGTACTTGTTGAATGGTTACAGAATCTGGAAAATAAAATAGATTGGATTTTTGATGAGGGAAGCGCCTGGAAATATATCGAAGGTCAGTATGATTCAGATGGAAATCTCCACCCTTCTGGTTCACCCAGAATCTGCTCCTATGATGAACAAGAAAAGAAACTAATTCAGCAAATACTCCAAAACCTGAATGTAGAATGCAATATACAGCAAAATAATGTATGGGTAGCAAAATCAAGTTCAAACAAATTTTTCAACAATGTAAACTCTGTCTTGGACAGGAGAAAAAGGTAGTTTCCTAGCCCTCAGGTTCGTTATATCTATCCGTTCTGTCATCGTGATCTCTAATATCCTCTTTGTCTTCGAATTCTGCTGATCCGAACAACTCATCGGTGGAAGGAACATCAACTTTTTCTGACTCCTGTTTTGACATGATATTGTGTCTTTTGTTAAAACTTTAGAGCTTAATCCTAGGGACTAAATGCATAGATCCTAATCTACTATATTTTCTCCTTGTCGTAAAAAATTATGACGACCTATCGAAATAAAATGAACTTGTCGTAAAAATTTACGACAAAGGTAAGTCTAATTTTTCAATAATTCTCGGACAGTGTTTTCACCAATTAAAAGATCTGTTACTAATAGTGTCTTAATGGCTAAGAAAAGGGTTTCTCTGACGCTTTCTGAAAGACTTGTTGACAGGATTGACGGATTAGCAGATTCAGAAGGAATGAATAGAAGTAGAACAATGGAAGAGATTCTGGAAGACTATTTCTCTACTAATGAAATATCTACTGCAGTAATCTTCTGTGGCGATCCAGAAGTCAAGTCTCTCGACGAGTATGAAGGAGAGGCAGTCATAAAGCATATTATTGTTCAGTTAGTCAGACAAGGAGTAAAACAGATTTACTTGTTGACAGGAGGTAATGAAGGAAAGATTAAGTCTTTATTAGGCGAAAACTATTCTGGCACCAGTCTACATTATATTTCGGAAGATGATCCTAAAGGCAATGCTGCTGCGCTCAGAACACTTTCAGAATCAATCAACGAACCTTTCGCAGCTCTCAACGGCCATGTAATAACTGACGTAGACCTACAGGACATGTACAATCTACACAAAAATACTGACTCAGCAGCCACTATTGCGTTAACAGCTGTCCAAGATCCTTCAAACTATGGAGCGGCAAGGCTCAAAGGCGATAAGATATTAGGGTTTGAGGAAAAACCTGAGAAAGGCAAGGAGCCTTCCAAACTCATTAATGCAGGTACTTACATATTCCAACCAAGTATATTCGAAAAACTTGATAGTGACAGTATTGAAACTGTATTTGAGAGTCTAGCACAGCAAAAAGAACTTTCGGGATATATATACGGCGGAAAATGGCAGGATGTTTCTAGGTAAGCTAAAAATTTGCCAGACTATCTTCTAGAAGAGAGATAAAGCCTCTTATGCTTCACCTAGAGGTAGGAATTATTCTGTTTTATAACTATGTTTCTGAGACTTCGTTCTGTAGAGGGGTTTTGCGTCTAAATAGGCTTCTTTTTTATTCAAATATAGAATCGTGCTTTGGTGATTCAAAGAATTGTGCTGCCTTAGCTAGTCGTGGAGAACGAGATATTCCTCTAATTAAACTGCCTAGTTTGGATGAGCGTGCTACTTCTGGGCCGGAGAAATAAACTGCGAATCTGCTTGATCTGGCGCCCTCAGCTAAGTGTGCTACGTGTTGGCCTTTTTCTATTGTGTTTATGGCTATGAATATTCCTTCAATTAATCTGAAAGCTAGGAAGAAGGGTACTATAGCTATTATTTCAAGCCAGTGTTCACGAAGAAATCCTTCCCAGTTAGTGGCTCGGTATAGTTTGAAGCCTACATCGATCACAAAAATTGAGATTACTAGGTTATCTACTATGGCGATTGGAGTGTGAAAACTGTATGCTATATCCTTGAAAAATAACTCGACAAAGACTATCGCCGCCACAATGATCAGTGAGGGTATTACTAGTTTGTCAACGGTTTCTTCCAGGTATTCAAGCCAGTATCTCATTCATTGATCACATTAATTTCACGTAACTGTTATGATTAGTTTATATATTCTGGATAATAGAGCTATAAGTAGGAACAACCCTATCAAAGCAAGCATTATTTCATTTCTATCAAGATGCAATCGCTCTCTATCCATAACTATGGATATCGTATTGGAAATAAAAAATCCCTTCCCTCCACGCTCAAATTTTCTTAGCCTAAGTTTGATTCAATCTTTTCCTCTAGACTGTATATTTCTTCGGATAACAGTATTTCTAGTAGCATCGAACAGTTGTAGACTATGGTTACTTCAAAACCTGTAATAAGAAATGCATAAAGCGAGGAGAAATTCTTTGATACCAAATATGCAATAACCATTGGTAATAAACCAGATATATAATGTATCGTACTTAATATCAACAAGTTTGAATCACTAGTTTCTGCTTTGGCAAGAGTTGACTTGAAAGCTACAACAGCTAATATGCCGAAACCGAGTACAGCCCCAAAGCCATATAGCAAGGCCTCAAAAAGTTCGGGAACTCCATGAACGTTTATCAGCATGGCGCCGGAACCCCAGAAAGCAATAGTGAATCCATAAGCCCTAGATTCTTCTGCAAGAATGCTTCTCAATGTCTCTCTCATCAAACTTCTATTTAGTTAATTTATTTGATATGTGATTTAAACTCTACGGAGGATTTAAAACAGAAAGGTAATACATCGTAATACGTAAGGTTCTCAAAAATGACTGAAATACAAAAAGCACTGGTAACAGGCGGAGCAGGATTTATAGGCTCAAACATAGTAGAAAAACTAGTAGAAAAGAATGTCGAGGTGAAAGTCTTAGACAGCATGTATCTAGGAGAGTCAGAAAACCTGGAAAAAGTAGAAGACCAAATAGAAATAATTGAAGGCTCAGTAATGGATGAAAAACTTGTCAATAGTGCTGTTGAGGATTGTGACACAGTTTTCCATCTGGCTGCCAGAAGCTCCTCACCAATGCACAAGGAAGATGCTGCAGAAGGAGCAAGAATAAACATTGAAGGTTTCATCAATGTTGCAGAAGCTGCAGACGAACAAAATGTGGAAAAAGTTGTCTATGCATCCACTTCTTCAATGTACGGAAGTGTTGAACCGCCTCATGAAGTAGATTCTGGAGAATATCCAATGAATCTCTACACAGCTTCTAAAATGTCAAGAGAGCTTTACGCTAAAACTTACAGTGTGCAAACCGATGTCCAGTTTACTGGTCTAAGATTCTTCTCGGTTTTCGGTCCGCATGAGAAGGCGAAGGGAAAGTATGCTAACGTGGTTACCCAGTTCCTGTGGAAGATGCAAGATGGAGAACAACCTGTGATATGGGGTGATGGAGACCAGGAGAGAGACTTGGTATATGTTGAAGATGTCGCAGAGGCCAACATCGCTGCCTCGCAGAGAATCGAAGAAGCGAACGGGGAAGTCTTCAACGTTGGAAAAGGAAACCCACAAACATTCAACCGGGTAGTAGAGAAACTCAACAATGTTCTTGGAACCGAAATCGAAGCTGAGAGAATAGAAAACCCTAGAGACAACTATGTCATGCAGCACAAGGCTGAAATAAGCCGCACAAAAGAAGTGCTGGGCTGGGAACCTAAGCACAGTTTTGAGGAAGGCCTAGAGAAAACAGTAGAATTCTACAGTTAAACTTTCTTTTATAATTTTAACTTCTTCCAATTTTCTTATAGTGCACTAAATATGAAGGAAGAACTCATTGAAGGATCTGTATACGGCATTCTAGCTGCATCAACTGGATATATGGTAGTACACTTCATGGGTTTCAGCCCTGAAACAGTTCCAATTCTACTATATTTGTTTGTAATCTCGGGAATCCTAATCAACTTGAAGGCCGAACTAGATCACCTCTCAATACCTTACATGAAGCGATTGGCGCTTGTCGCAGAAGGAGAAGAAATGAAACTTAAAAGACTTCTAACAGGGGAAGAGTACAAGGTTGGACGGGTAGAAAAAGTCTAATAATCCAACCGATCAACAATCATATCAGCAGAATTGTACAACTTAACTTCGCCATCGCTGTACACCGTAATATCATCCTCAACTACTCTACTGTCGAAATCTGGAACCTCATCGTCTCCGGAGTAGTAAGTAACTGTCTCACCTGATTCAATAGTTCTTTTCAAGTCTAAATGATCTTTTCCTGAACCTTCGGCTAGGACAGTCCAACCAGTCAAATCAACATCATCCTCGCCTTTATTCGTCAAGTTGAAATGCTCAACAGAAGGATCATCATTTACAGAAACAACTATCTCGGGTAACATCTTCTCAACAACCAATTCATGTTTATCACTAACCTCGCTGCTTCTCTCTTCAAGCCTATTCAATAATTCCGACTTAATTTTTTCGGCCTCATCTTTATCGCTGCCTTCAAAACTGCTGTAGCTCTCGCCGTTTCTAACTCCAAAATTGAAACGCCCATAAGGAGTTTGAACAGTTTTTTCAATGGAATTGTTAGTGCTAACTATCTTTACACTGCCTCCGGATGTCTCTAGTTTCTCAACTTTCCTATCAAAACTATTATTGATATAGAGACGTGATCGACTGTCCTTGATTTCTTTCACAACTCTTCCAGGCTTGAAGTTGACTTCAAAACGATCAGAAAACTTGGAATCAATAACACCTATCTTATTCTCGCCACCACTTATCTCAACAGTTTGAGAAGCAGCAGGAATACTAACTAGAATAACAGCTATAACTGCCATTATTACTGATTCGCGATGACTAGCCATTAAGATATACTGAAGATGTTCTATTTTTATATTGGCTACTCATAAGGACGTATTTCCTATTGGATTATACCTTTAACTTCGTGAACAGATAGAAACACAGAGTCTCTAAAGATTCTCATAATGCTTATTGAACACTTCTAGAACGGCTTTTAGCGTTCCAAATACTACTGGACCTATGAATAGGCCTGCTGCTCCAAACAGGTAGACTCCGCCGATTACTCCTATCAGTATGACTGCAGGGTGTAAATCTGCATTGTCGTCGACTACGAAAGGCCGCAAAAAGTTATCTGTCAGGTTTACAACTATTCCTCCGTACAGAAGAAGGAATATTCCTGCTCCGGGCCGACCTACAGCTATCAGGTACAGTCCAGCAGGACCCCAAACCAGAAGAGAACCGATTAATGGAATGAAGGACAGCAGTATCATTGTGAATGTCCAGAAAACAAAGTTTGGCACGCTTGCAATCCATAATCCTACTCCGGCTATTAATCCTTGTGCTATTGCCACAAAAACGTGTCCTTTTATCACAGCCCACGTACTAGAATAGGTCTTGCTGTACAATTTGTCAACAATCTCTTTAGGAAGAGGCATCAAGTCTTTCAAGTAATCAGCAAACTCTTCACCGTCCTTCAAGAGGTAGAACATTAGGAAAAGCATAATTGAAACACCAATGCTTACCGAGGTAGCTATACTTAATACTTCTGAAAATCCTCCTAAAATGGTTGAAGCGAATGTGTTAACTCCTTCACGAATTCTTGACTCTACATCAATTTCCTCGCCAGTATACTGCATTATCAAAGATTCAAACTCTTCAATATCAACAACATCGGTCTGAGTGAGCTCATTAACAACTTCAGTAGCATCTCCAGCTACTGTACTAATTATAATTGCAAAAGGCAGGAAGAAAACCAATATACTCAATATAGTCAAGGAGAAAGCAGAGATATTCTCAGGAATATGATCTCGAAGATGCTTATGTAGAGGATGCAAAACAAAAGAAAGCACCAAAGCACCCAGAAGATAACCCACAAACGGCTTCAACATCAAACCTGCCAACACCAAAAACAATGCAGTCAGAACAAGCACAAACCCTCTTGAAGTATTCATTTACACGAGAAAGTTGCTGGTCGTAAAGATAAAAAACCCGGCACACTCCTTCAAATGAAAAACAGTATAGCCGGAACCAACAAAACTGCCATACAGACATTCCTACAATCCACCAAGTAACTATAACCTCCTATCACTGAAGCCACCAACAAAACCAGCAAACCAAAAACACCTGAAAAAACGAAACTAACCACAAAAAGAACAATTAGAACAGCCAATCCAATAAAGCGAAAACTCACGTAGCTAAAAATCTTCAAAAATAAGTTATGAGTCCTTAAAGCAGTTAAAGCAGAGATCCCAGCACAGAAAATACTAACACCAACCAAACCAAAAATCTGCCACTCAATACTCTTAGTTAAACTATCTAATGCAACTGAAGCACCACTCCTCGCCTTTTCCAAAACCAACAGTGAAACAAGAGAAACCACAATATCACTAGTATTAACACCGCCCATACCGGCCAAGAAATCCTTCTTATCCTCAATTAAAGGCATCAAAAAACTTGTCGAACCAGCGGCACCCAGACCAGGAAATACACCAGCCATCAATCCAGCGAAAAATCCTACAAAGCCACCGTTCAAACCGCTAAATTTGTTGGAGCTCTCTTGCTTGGGAATACCCCCACTAGAATTCAAAGAAGATAATACTGCAGGAACGGCAAATAAACCGGAAAAAACAGGCATCAACACAAAACTGCCGGCAATACTACTGTTCAACGCAATATAACCCAAAGCCCCGGAAAGACTGGCCACGACACCTGCCTCCCATTTACCGCTTCTAAAGACTAGGAAAAACAGGAAGAACAAAAGTAAAGGCGCCATAAAAGGCTGAACCAAACCATAAACCATTTTCAAACCGAAGTACACAACCGGCAACATCAATAAGAAGGCAAAGAGTGAAGTAATACCGCCCATCAACGTAGAGTTGAATGCTTCCAAACCTTTTCCGTTAGAAGCCATTCTTTCACCAACACCCATCGCCAAGGCAGTTCCACCTTCAGGGGCCTGAAGATAAAACGCAGGAATAAAATCATGAAAAGTATGACTAACAGACATCCCAGAAATCAACGAAGCATACAACATAAAACCTAAATCAGAGCCAAGATACAAAGGTAGAGAACTGAAGATAACAGTGTTGGGGTGAATGCCTGGAACAAGGCCGGTAAAAATGCCTATCAGTACTCCAGTCAGGCCGTACGCCAGCATTTCCAGCATATTTCGAGTTTCTGCTTATCCATTTAAAGAATGATGTGGAAACCTAGACTATGTTCGGCGGAAATATGCAGCAGATGATGAAGCAGATGGGAATGGACATGGACGAAATCGATGCAGACAAAGTCGAAATCCATGTCGGAGACCAAAAATTCGTATTCAAATCCCCACAAGTGAATAAGATTGACATGCAAGGCCAGGAAATGTTCCAACTACAAGGAAACTACTCCAAAGAAAAAATGGAAACAGGGCCTTCAGAAGAAGACATCGAACTAGTACAAGAAAAAACAGACTGCACCGAAGACGAAGCACGAGAAGCACTAGAAAGTGCTGACGACGTAGCCGAAGCAGTCATGGAAGTACAATAATTCTCTTAATCTAATTTTATGGATAAGATTGTTAGAAGTATTTGCTACTTCACCAAGGAACCTGGTGAAGATACTTTAAGGAAACTTGAGGAAATTGAAGATGTTCTTTCCTCAAATGGTTTTGAAGTGCAGACAAAGAGAATATGTTCTCCAAATAAGGGTTTTACAGATCTTAAAGAATCTATAGATGACGAATCTATTTTTCTTAGCGTTGGGAAAATTGATGAACTGACTGAAGACGTAAAAAGTGATTTCTTTAGTGCTGGAGATGTTGCATTCAACCTAGATCTAACTAGTACTGAAATAGAAGGAAGGCATGTAGATTTCCTCTTTGATATGATGCAGGAAAGCCCTGAATCCACATTTTCATTCTGCTATGCTTTCAATAATCCTTCTTCCAGTCCTTATCATCCTCCAGCACAGTTCGAAAGGGAAGGATTTTCTATAGGTCTACAGCCTACAAATCTTGCTAAAGATTGTGATTCTTTAGAAGAATGGTTACAAAATATGAAAACTGTTTGGAACGAGATAGATGAACTCTTTGAAGGAAGAGAGGATTATATAGGAATAGACTCATCTGTAGCACCTTTCTCCGATGAAGAAGGAAGCTTAGTGAACTTCATCAACAGTCTTGGAACTTCATTCGATCAATCTTCGCTTACAGACACATACTTACGGATAACGGATTTTATTGAAGATCAGAATCCTAATCCAACTGGATTATGTGGATTAATGCTGCCTTGCTTAGAGGATTTCGAACTGGCGGAGGAATACGAAAAAGGCAACTTCAGTATAGAAAGAAACACATTCCTATCATTACATTCGGGTCTAGGAATAGACACATACCCAATAGGAATAGATGAGGACAAAGATAAAGTCAAAAAAATCTTGAAAACAGTCAAGAAACTTTCAAACAAGCACGATAAACCTTTATCCATAAGGTTTGTATCGGATGGCGAATCAAAAATAGGAGAGAAAACAAATCTCGACAGCCAATACTTGAAAGACGTCAAAATAAGAGAATTGTAATTTTCTACTGTCTGCACTTTAAGTATATTCTTAGGCAGGACTCTTACCTTCTTCTGGAATTTTTGAATTTTTCTTGAGTAGGTTGAATTCCACTTTGATTTCGCTGTAAGGGATAATTGGTTTCTTAGCGTTTCCATTTTGTTCAAAGAAAACTATTCCGTGTTTTTCCAGCAGTTTTAGGTCGCTGTGTACTTCGCTTTTGCCTCTTTCAAGCTTCTCTGCTAGTTGTGAAATGCTTTCTGGAGGGTTTTCTTTAATTTCTCTTATTACTTCTTGCCTTTTCTCAGTGAAAATCTTGGCGAGTTCGGCAGGATCTTCAAATACTTTTTTTGAAGCAGTTTCTTCTCCGTCTTTTAGCTTTTCTAGCTCTCCAAGTGTCTCTTTATGGAATTCTTCCGCACTCATATGCGTTACAATTAATTTTTCATCTTCTAGCTCTTTCAATTTTTCTTCATTCATGTTTTTTCACCTCTTGAACAAATTTGCGATAAGCGTCTTTCACGCCATCAAATTCAATCTTCTCAGTTTCATCTTCACCTATATGCTTGTGGTGTCTGCTACCAGCGTGCTTGTTATGGTTGTCATACCTAAGTATTGTGGCGCCTGTTTCTGGATTATAGGCCTGAAACTTGTACTTCACACCTTCAGGAAATTTTTCTGATTTGGGTACTTTCCACGCTAAAACCTCAAGTTTAGTTCCGTTCTCGTTGGTAAATTCTCTTTCCAACAATTTCTCTGCCACTCAGACACTCACAATTAATTGGTATGTCCGAAGTTATAAAAACTTTTGCCTGTTGCCCAAACGCCAAACACTAGATTACCTTCTCAAAAATCCTATCCTTCAAAGCATTAGGCAATAAACTCGCCCAAGTAATCAATTTAGCTCTGAGAGGAACCTGATACCTTCTCTTAGGTTTCTTTTCTGTAACTGCTTTATAAACTTTTTCTGCTGCTTGATCTGCATCTATTCCGTCCATTCCACCGTCTTCAAGCATTTCTTCATATTTTTCTGAGTAGAAGCTTCCTGGAATGTATTTATCTAGTGCTTTCCTGGCTCTTTCGTTGAATCCGGTGTCTATTACTCCTGGTTCGACAATTGCTATTTCTACTTCGTCTTGTTCTCTTCTTAGTGAGTCGCTTATACTTTCCATTGCGTGTTTTGATCCGCAGTAAGTTCCGAAGAAAGGCATTGAAACTCTGCCAGCTACTGATGTTATATTTACTATTCTTCCCTTCTTCTTTCTGAGTTTTGGTATTGAGTGGCGGATAAAGTTGAGGTATCCGTGGACATTAGTATCGAATATTTTCTCAGCAGTTTCTTTCTCCATATCCTCGATACTACCTAACTCATAGAAACCAGCACAGTTTACCAAGACATCGAAATCTACTTTTTCTATTACTTCTTTGACTCTTTCCTCGTTTCTTACATCTCCTTGGTAGGACTCTACTTCGTAGTCGGGTTTTTCTTTGTCAAACACGATAGGTTTATGGCCTTTTTTCTGAATTTTTTGGGCTGTGGCTTTTCCTATGCCGTTGCTCCCACCCGTGATCAATACATTCATAGAAAAGTAATAAGGGAAATGTGGTTTTATTCCTTGATTGCCTCGATTGTTTTGGCGAATGCTGGCCTTGTGATTGTTATTCCTACTAGTATTCCTAGGATTGTGGTTCGTGCGAATTCATGGATTGTGCTTAATGCTGCGCCTGAAGGCCCGAGTCCTGTTGTTACTGCGGCTACAAGTACTGCGAAT
>Ga0209946_1001109_pt1 | contig 11081 bp, 15 predicted proteins | sample SalPon2_A_H2O_MG_FD_185704 | JGI IMG/M metagenome (GOLD analysis project Ga0209946, IMG submission 185704) | Salt pond water microbial communities from South San Francisco under conditions of wetland restoration - Salt Pond MetaG R2_A_H2O_MG... | ecosystem: Environmental > Aquatic > Non-marine... | reverse complement strand
CTGCCGGCGAGGAGGCCGTGTACACCACCCACGAGTACCTCATCGCCGCCCACGTCGCCGAGCCGATGTACATCGGCTACTACAGCGCCCTCAGCCACCACGGGCTGACCGAACAGATTCCCCGGACGGTGTACGTCGTCACGCCGACCCGAGCGCAAAGCCGAGACATCCACGGTGTCCCGTACCGCGTCATGACAGTCACCGAGCAGAAATTCTTCGGCTGTGAGCCGACCTCGATCGAGGGTACGACCGTGCAGGTCAGCGACCTAGAGAAGACGCTGGTCGACTGTGCGGACCACCCCGAGTTCTGTGGTGGCCTTCGGGAACTTGCGACCGCGATGCGCACCGCCGACGAGCAGGGCTGTACCTGGGACATCGTCGACGAGTATCTCGGACGCCTCGATAACGGCGCGGCGACCAAGCGGATTGTCTATCTCGCCGACCAGCTCGGCATCGACCTCCCCGCTCGCGAGGAGCTCGTCGCGTCGTTCACGAGTGGCTACTCGTTGCTGGACCCGACGCGACCCGACAACGGATCAACCGACAGTACGTATCGCCTCCGGATCACTCGCGAAGCAGAGCACCTGGCTACCTGATGCCACTATTTATTTATACCTCGTTGCACAGAATTAGATAGTGTCTGAAATGGCAAAACAGGATATAAACATCTGTATCGATGCGTATCCCGACCCGGACGTCGACGTTTTTCGCATCGGCGCCGCGGACGACATCCTCCGCCTGCTCGCCGACGCCCACGACACGGAGTTCTCGATTCCCGAACTTGTCGACGCCACAGGTGTGGCTCGCTCGACGGTCTGGCGGGCCGTCGACCTCCTCGACAGTATCGGTGCCATCCAGATTCGAGAAACACCTCAGCGCAACTACGTCGCGATCGACCCAGACCGTCTCCAGAAGGACGATCCGATCCTCGCGGTCCCCCAGTCGGAATTCCACGCGCCGATCCGAGCGTTCGTCGACCGTGTCCAAGCCACGACCACCGACACCGACGACATCAACGATCTCCTCGGTATCGTCATCTTTGGAAGCGTCGCCCGCGGGGAGGCAGACCGGCAGAGCGATATCGACTGCTTCGTGGTCGTCGATGGTGACCGGACGACAGCCCGCCGGCAGATTACTGACGTCGTCGCCGATCTCCAGTCCGAACAGTTCGGCGGTGACCGATTCGTGTTTGAACCGTACGTCGAGTCCGCAGAGAGCGCTGGGAGAGCCGGATCGAAACTCCGCGAGATCTTCGCCGAGGGGATTACGGTATCCGGGAGCGACCGCCTCGACGCGCTCCGCAAGGAGGTCGTCACCGATGAGTAGTACGCGCATCGAGACCTTCATCGATGAGGTGCAAGCCGCATTTGATCGCCGTCCAACGGACATCGAAGCCGGGCTCGATGTCGAGGACGCCGCCCTGCTCCAGCTGCGGAAGGCCTGTCGCTTGCTCGCCGGCGCTGAGTCCCTCCAGGATGCCAGCTATTATACGCTCGTTATCGAAGCGTCGTTTGTCGCCATCGAACGCACCGTCGAATTTCGGCTTCTCGAGCGCGGCACGATGCAGCCGGATGGTCTTCCCGGCACGCATCCTGGTGTCTATCGGGAGGCTGCAGCGGCCGGTGTCTTCGGGGAATCGATAGCCGCGGACCTCGCGGATCTCTGGCGCGACCACCGGGGCAAAACGTACTATTAGGACGGACTGGCCTCTGCAGCGCGTGCCGACGCAATGTACGAGCTCGCCACCGAGATTCATGCATACGTTACTGGACGGTCTCGACAGGGCCACGAGTGCCTCTGTGGAGAGACTACGTAGCGAATTCGTGTTTGCCAGAAGACGACAGTAGGTGAGTCAGATTAACCGACGCGGGAGGTGATATCACGAATCTGTTGATTATGTTTTTGTGCCCGCCGAGGAGCGGAGGCACATTCCGACCTCCGTCAAATGATGGCTGAGGACTATCTCACCACGATCCTTGAGGAAGCCGAGCACGTCGCCGAGCAGCACGACCAGGTCGCAACGGCGGACAGCCAAGCCCGCGAGTGGCTTCGATACGCCGTCCTCCGGATACTCGAGGGACAGGCAGACCACCTCCCGACGAACTGGACGCCGATCGACGGCGTCACGGTCGGCTACGACATCGACAACGCGATGTTCGACAGCTGGGGCTCCAGCGAAGACTGGTGGGAGACCGTCCCGCCGCAGGAGGCGTGTACCCGCTTCCGGTTTTCCCGGACGGTCACCAGACGGTTTCCCGTGACATCGTCGACGTGATGGCCGCGCTCGGGGCCTGTCGAGTCTGGACTATGAGCGCAGCCGCGTGCGGATCCTACGACCATTGCGAGCGCCGCGAGGTCCACTACCTGTGGTCGGAAGGTCATCCGGTGGAGGAAGTGCTCCACGAGCGGCTCAGTGGCCCTGCGGAAGCCGTCGCTCCCGACGGTGACCGAACGGGCGACGTTCGCGACCGACTGGTCGTCGATGAGAACGCACAGTCGAAGGACGATCTCGAGCCCCCGCACGAAGCGTGCCGTCGCCGAAGCGATGGACGTCTCGCTCCTTTCGAAGGGTGGCCGCTACGAGGTGCAGTCCGCGTCCGACAACAGGTACGAAGTCGACATCATCGACGAATCGTGTACCTGTCCCGACTGGCAGCAACGTTCACCCGAAGACGGCTGCAAGCACCTGCGCTGCGTCGATCACGAGATCAAACGGGGCCGCGTTCCCCGACGAGACGGTCGACTCCCAACGGTCCCAGGGTAGATCACAATCCTCTTCGTCGGGATCACTCTTCTGGTACTGGGTAGTGTGGCGGCACACTAGGATTTTCACGACCGGTCACCTACCGTGAGGTATGAGCAGCGACAGAATCGACGCCGAAAGCAAGGTGTCTGGAAACCAGGCAAACATCTCCGCCCGAATTTGCCGGGAACTCGATATCGACGATGGCGATCAGCTCCGTTGGCATCTCGAGGACGATGGGAGCATTCGGGTCCACGTGATCCAACAACAAACCGGCACATTCGCCGATTTTGACGGCTACGCTGGTGAGGAGTCGACCGATGTCACGAGCGATCACAACGCCTGGGGCGTTGACGTTGGGTAAATGCCTCGGGCACTAATCGATACGACAGTCCTCTTTGCCGCCGCATACCGGCGGGATGGATCTCGCGATGCCGCGCTTCCCGTGTTACAAGGCATTGACAATGGAGCGCTCCCGGAGGCAGTCGTCCTCGGCTACGTGCTCGCGGAAACGCTCAATATCCTCACGACCCACGCCGGTCACGACGCAGCCGTCGATCTCCTCGATCGAATCGAAGAAAACCCCCGCTTCCACATCGATTCACTCACCACCGATGCCTCGCGACCGGGAAGGCCCTCTTTCGCCAACACGAACCCCTCGCCTTCGTCGATGCATGCATGGTGGCGTATATGCAAACCGAGGGGCTCGGCTACCTGTATGCGTTTGACGACGATTTTGACGCTGTCGAGGATGTCTATCGACTCGATACAGCAACGAATCCCTCCGATCCAAACTGACGCTGGCAGACGGCACGGCTGGCGACGATGTTCGGTCTCAGAATAGTCGCCCTCGTAGTCAGCCGTCAGGTCCTGGAACTCGTCCCACTCCGGGAGCCGGTCATCATCGACCTCACCGTGTGTCTCGAGGTAGCGGAGCAGGGCGTCGATTTCGTCTTCGAGGACATACTTCGCCGCCTGCTCTCGGAGGTCCGCCTCGCCGACGTCGACGTGGCTGAGCAGGAGGAGACAGTACGAGCGGTGACGGCTGCCGTCGTCGATCAGCAGCGTGTGACAGCAGAGCTTCGCCGGCGAGACTGCGTCGAGTTCCTCGGAGTAGGAGTAGTAGCGGTACCGGTGAGTAGGAACTAGAGGTCGAAGGTCGCGAATCGAGCGAGGCCGGTTTCGTGGAACGCCTCCGCGTCGATCTCCGTCTCGGCCTGGGCGAGGAATTCGTCGTAAGCCCCCCCAGAGAATCGTCCCCTTCGGGGCGACGGCTTCAAATCGTTGCCGATGCAGATAGTGTGCAAGTTCACGGGCGAACTCGTGGAGGCGGTCGAAGTCGGCGTTGAACTCGTAGTGGCCGTCGGTCGTCCCGACAGGACCACGATCACGAAACCGCTTGAGGACGCGGTTGACCGTGTTGCGGTAGTTGTCGCTCCGGTCGGCGATCTCGGAGACGGTTCGCGGCTGGTCGAGGTAGTACACACCTCGAGTGCCTTGCCGGTCAGCAGCTCGGGGAACTCGATGTGGGAGTGCTGGCGGACGAGGTCCCGATAGAGTTCGACGGCACGAGCATCTGACGGGGCGACTCGTTTTCGCCGGCTATCGCGTTCCGCGTAGACGAGTCCCTTCTCGACGAGGTTGGCAACGGCACGAGAGAGGTAACTCTCGCTGTGGTCGAGCTTCGTCGCGAGTTCGGAGATTGTGTCGCCGCGGTCGACCGTGGCGAGAACCTCGAGTTCGATACGCCGGAGCACGGTGTAACATAGTACGAAACTTGTATATAAGGAAGCTTCAAGTGGTGTTACAGCCGGCGATTGAGAAAACAGTTCTTACCATGTTAAGTAACAAAACTATCGGTTCATGGGACGTGTTGGTCAATACGAGGGTAGTTGATGTCCTACGAACTCCCGACCCCACCGGCGAACCTTCCGACGAAAATCGTCAATACGCTGAATGAGTCGGGTCCGGAGCAGCTTCGACACGTTGGGACGTACGCTGAGACGCTCGCCGAGGACAAGAAACGAGAGGAGCGTCCCGAAGGAATCCAGACTAATAAGATGGAAGAGGTACAGTGACTGCGTTCGAGGACTTGGAACATGCCGATATCGTCTGAGTGAGTGACCCGATCTCAGACAAACGTCGCCCGATGCTCATTCTGGGAGTATCATATCTCTCGAATTATGATACCCAGCTCATTATCGTCTTGCTCTCTACGAAGACGACCACGAGGAGGCACTTACACAACGAGATATTCTTCAAGTTGGTCGCGTTCGCTGACAGCTTCACCGGTTATCTCATCGACAATTGTTCCATGATCAATTGCATAACACCGGTCGGCTAATCCCTGGATTACTGAGAGATTCTGCTCGACAAAGAGAATCGTCGTGTCGAATTCCTCATTGATCTGGCGAAGATCCTCTGTAATTGATTGGACGATTGAGGGTTGGACCCCCTCAGACGGTTCATCAACCAATAATAAATCCGGACTTCCGACAAGAGCGCGAGCAATTGCTAACATCTGTTGTTGCCCACCACTCATTGTTCCGGCAGATTGGGTTTTCCGCTCTGCAAGAATCGGAAAATAATCATATACCTGCTCATACCGTGTCTCACTACTCTCACCGATTGATTCACCGATCAAGAGATTCTCTTTGACGCTCAAATCTGGGAACACATCACGTCCCTGTGGGACATATCCAATGCTTCGTTTAGCATGAGCATCTGCGGACTTTTCAGTCATATCCTCGCCATTATAGATAACACGACCTGATTCAGCTTTGAGAAGCCCCATAATAGTTTTTAAGAGCGTCGTCTTGCCAACACCGTTGCGACCAACGATACCGACGATCTCGCCAGTGTCAACCTGAAATGAAATGTCTCGAATGACCGGTGTTCCATCATAACCAGCATTGAGACTGGTAATATCAAGGCTCATGCATTCTCACCAAGGTATATTCGACGAACTTCGTCATCACTCTCAATATCTTCAATCGGTCCCTGACGAAGGATTGAGCCTTGATTCAGTACTGTCACCTGTTCAGAAATCTTCCGGACAAACTCCATATCGTGTTCAACCACAAGAAACGTCATTCCATCATCATGAAGTGATCGAATGAGTTCGGCAATATCAGCCGTTTCATCTATTGACATTCCTGCAACGGGTTCATCAAGTAACATGAGTTTTGGATCAAGCGTGACCGCCATTCCAATCTCTAAGCGTTGTTTTTCCCCATGTGACAGATCACTCGCTGATACATTGGCTTGCTGTGCAAGCGAAATACGCTCAAGCGTGTCCGTTAAGACAGTCTCGGTTTCTCTATCCGTTCGTTGAAGCGGCACCCGAAGATTCTGCTCGACGGTGAGGCTTTCATAAATATGTGGTGACTGAAACTTGACGCTGATACCGGCGTCCATCCGCTCGTGCGGTTCAAGCGCCGTCAAATCCAGACCATCAAAGTAGATATCCCCCTGTGTCGGTGAGAGCTGTCCGGTAATGAGTTCGAGTAACGTGCTTTTTCCAGCCCCATTTGGACCAATCAGACACCGAATTTCGCCCGCTGCGACGGTGAATCCAACACTGTCAACAGCCGTAAGCCCACCAAATTTCTTTGTCAGTTGTCTTGTTGAGAGAATTGCTTCACGATCGCTACCGGTTGCTGCAACCGCCGGTTGCTGATTAACCCCCATATTTTTTGGAGCACTCATTCGCGCATCACCTCAGAACTCCCCGGCGTCTCTGAGTCAGAGATATCAATACCAACTGAGCCAAGTAGCGTTTGAGCGCGAGATTGTATTGTGTCACGACCATGTTCGATGCCTTCACGAAGTCCGTGAGCATTGAAGAACACGTACATATCCCTGATTCCTGGGAGGATACCTCGTGGGATAAACAAAATTGTGATCATCAAAATCAGCCCCACAAAGACAATTGCGAACTCTGAAGCATTAATTGAGAACCACTTCCGAAGCCATTCAATAATCACTGTGCCAACAATAGCGCCGAGTAACGATTCTCGTCCCCCGAGCGTCACCCAGACAATCGGGATTGTAGCAAACGTAATTGTAAATACACTCGGATCCATGTAATTTCCCCAGTTGGCATAGAAGATGCCACTCAGTCCGGCTAGCGCACCTGAAAAGGTGAATACAGCAAGTTTGACCTTTTTTACATTATAGCCAAGCATCGCTGTCCGTTCCTCATCCTCGCGGATTGCTACCAGCGAGTATCCATATTTACTGTTGACGAGGATTCGCGAGCCAAGATATGCGAATAATAACACAGCAAGCACAAACCAATAAAATTCAGATCCTGAAAGACTGAATGAACTCTCGCCAACACCAAGAGTGAAATTTCGAATGCCGGGGATTCCATTGAATCCACCGAGTTTCACACTTCCAATTGCCCATTTGGCACCAGCGGTTTGTGCCATGAATGTCTCGAGGACAAGCGTAACGACCAATGTGAGGATAGCAACATAGACGTTTCGAACACCCCCATAAAACATGAAATATCCAAGGATGAATGCTGATATCGTCGCAACTGCAATCGCGACTGGTAACGCAACAGTCGGACCGAGTGCACCACCAAGATTGAGACTGACAATTGCGTATGTATAGCCAGCAATTCCAAAGAAGGCGACCTGTCCAAAGCTAAGAATACCAGTGTATCCCCAAATAATCGACAGTGACAATCCAAGCAGTCCATAGGCAAGGAACAGCGAGAACTGACCCGCCGCGTATGACCCACGGATAAGCGGTTGGACGACTAGAAGGAGTAATCCAACCCCAAAGGCTGCCCAAAACACACGCGAATTGCCCAGTGTATTCGGACCATTTAGTTTAGTGATGATACTTTTGAGTCGTGAGGGAAGTATATCTGAACCCAGTTTCATGATTGTTGTTCACCCAATTTGTCACGGACAGTGTTTGCAAGCCCTGTCAAACCCCCCGGCAGAAGTCGAATAATGATGATTGCCGTCATGAGTAATGCGATTTGCCCAAAGAAATTCCCATATAGATTCGAGAAGACGGCATTGATCGTTCCAAGGATCCCGCCAGCTAATGCTGTCCCAAGCAATACCGAGGATCCACCGGTGACGACTGTGACAAATGATTCAACAAGGAATGACTGTCCCATCCCCGGAACAATTGTTGCTGAAGGCGCATACAGTGCACCAGTCAATCCGGCAAGCCCGGAACCAATGGCGAATGTAATTGTATACATTCGGTCTGTATCGACGCCCATTGCTCGAGCGGTCTCAGGGTCTTGAATTGTTGCACGCGCCCTAACACCGAATTCAGTACGTGTGAATGCAAGATAGACGGACCCAAGAACCCCAATCGCCGCAAGTAGTAACAGAACACGGTATCCAGAGTATGTATATCCAGGAACTTGACCGAACGGAGTACCAATAGACCGGAGAGAATTCCCAAATATAATTCGGGTGCCCTGCGTCAGAATTAGCCCAAGTCCGAATGTGACGATCATTGAATCCAAGAGCCGACCATACAGTCGTTTGATTATCGTCCGTTCAACAATCGCTCCAAAGGCTGCGGTTCCGAGTGCCCCAAGTATCATCGCTACTGGTAATGGCAATGATACAACATTGATAGAAAGGGTTGTAATGTACGCACCCATCATAATGAATTCACCATGAGCAAGATTGATCACACCCATCATCCCAAAAATAACAGTCAGACCAATCGCTGCAAGTGTAATAAACGCGATGCTATCTGCCATTTGCAGAAGCTGTGATACCGGGACACCGATACTATCGAGCGCTTTCAATACGTCAGCGATGAACAGTGGAATCATACCGTTGGCTTCACCAGATCTAGTATCATCAATCAGCTACCCGCTTCGTCAAAGTACTCAACCGGTGTGAATTGTTTTGTCATTCCATCATCCTCACCGGAAAGGTCAATCCCAACTGTCTCAGAGAGGAACTGTTCAGGAATCTTACGCTGATCTTCAACGGTAATGTTGTGTTCAGCATCGCACCGCATCACTCGCATATTGTGAGTCATATGATGTACCGGTCCCTGGAAGCTAATGTCTCCCTCTGGCGATCTATCACCAGTAATTTCCATCCCACTCTCGAGAACATCCCGGACAGCTTCTTGATCGGTTGTGCCAGCCTCTTCGACAGCTTGTTTATACATGTAAATTGAGAAATAATTGTTAATTGATTCCTCATTGGCATACCCGGCGTCGGGGAATTTATCATAATATCGACTGACATAATCCTCATTTCGACTCGTCGGGATTTCTTCCATATAATTAAATCCGCCATAGACATCTTTGAGTGCTGGCGCTTCGAGCCGTTTATGTTGATATCCCTGAGCCATTACGGTTGAGGTGCCCATTGGAATCTCAAGCCCAGCGGAGGTTCGCTGGTTCCAGAATGATGAGTGATTTGCACCAACTAGAATTGCCATCACAAAGTCCGGATCAGCATCCTGAATATTGCTGATAGTTGACCCAAAATTCTGCACTGACAGTGGAATAAATTCTTCACCAATAACCTCTGCATCGTTTTCATCCGCGATGACCTTCACCCAGTCAGCTGATAACTGACCAAAGTTGTAATCAGCAGCAATAGTATAGATATCTGATCCAAAGTTCTCAATCATGTAGGGGACAACACTACCCAGTTGCTGACGAGCTGTTGGTCCCATACAAAATGTATACTCATCGGCAACGCCGCCCTCATATTGCGTCGTATAGAAGTATAGCTGCTCGTTGCGGTCAATTGTCGGTCGGATTGCCTCTCTTGTTGCCGAGGAGTACCCAGCCCACAATGCGTCTACGTTTTCCTGTCGGATTAATCGAGAGGTGAGTTGTTGATATCGCTCATTATCTGACTGTGGGTCTGGGTCAAACAGTTCGATCTGTTTACCCATAATCCCACCATCCGCATTGATCTCATCAATTGCCAGTTTGCTGGCACGCCATTTTGGCGTCCCGACGAGAGAAAAATTCCCTGAGCGGTCTTCAAGAACACCGATTTTGATTGTGTCACTCTCAGAACCGTCACCACCACCGGAGCCACCACTACTAGAACAGCCAGCGAGTGATGCACCAAGACCCACCGCGCCGGTTGCCAGCACGGCCCTTCGAGACATACGATTATCGCTCATTCGACTTTCTCCATGGAAAGAGCGTGATTATGTGCATGTGCAGTGCATATGGCAGTATTGATTCGCAAATGTCTACTCATTTCGATGGTTTTCCACAGAATCGTATAATACATAAATCCTTCTAGACAGGCTAAAATAAGTGGATATATATTCATTAACTCCTTGATTTATTTGTATATCATTATATTTTGACCGCGTGCCCAATATTATCTCAATGAGTATAGAATCAATCGTACAGACCAATATTATGCATTCGTTTACTTATTGTTCTAAACAATGTCTTATTCATCTACCTCAATTTAATTTATATAGTACTATTGATATTTATGTATCTTTGCGTTGGTGCGTAAGATTCTGTTTAATGTGGTAGACGAAAACGACATGATCATGTAAAAAATCGAACAGTCTTTCGACGTATCTCTTACCGATTGTAAAATCGAATGGAGACACCAGTCATCGTCGACATGGAGACGGTTATGAATATGCTAATCAGTGAGACGGACACTCTCACGGGCGCTCATCGAGGCGGACTCCCCTACTGGGACAATATCGGGATTCGCCTTTTTATCGTGGAAGGCGCTTATCAAATGAACAGGATGCAGGACATAGGGTGGTTTTGAATCCTTGTTGATAGTGAAGATGAATAGTGCTAAGCGGAACAGGAGGGGATATGTAACGATAGCGTGACACTGCAGCATTCTTACAGGATGAGAATATACATTAACCCTCTAATCTATCGAGCCCTCATTTATGAGAAGCTTCATAAATTGAGGATGTCACTCCCCACGAGTGGTTCAGTCTCTTTCTCTGGCGGCGTTAACTTTGGATTCGGCGTCGGCATCGGCATCAGCATCAGCATCGGCTTGGACCATTGCGAGTTTGACCTGGCGAACACCCTCGAGTGGTCGAATACGGGATAATAACGTTTCAATCCGACCACCCGCTCCATCAACGGCAATCGATTCCAAACAGAGGTGATCACTCAGATGGACATGATGAACGGCAACAATTGTTTCTGTAAAATCATGTTGGAGTTCACTCATTTCATCGGTGACGCCGCTGTGTTCGTGCTCATAAAGCACAACCACAGTCCCACTGAGAGTTCCTGATAACCCGGTTTGTTGATTAAATTCGGTTACAAACGCACGAAGCGCGTCTCGGGTCGCCTCGGAACGACTATTATATTCACCGGTTT
>Ga0209946_1001108_pt1 | contig 11088 bp, 9 predicted proteins | sample SalPon2_A_H2O_MG_FD_185704 | JGI IMG/M metagenome (GOLD analysis project Ga0209946, IMG submission 185704) | Salt pond water microbial communities from South San Francisco under conditions of wetland restoration - Salt Pond MetaG R2_A_H2O_MG... | ecosystem: Environmental > Aquatic > Non-marine... | reverse complement strand
CTCACTGTCTTCGTTGTTAACGAGTTGGTCGATCTCGTCAAGAATCGCTAGTTGTCCGCTCTCTCGATAACGACGGCAGCAAAAGTCTCTCCTCACGCGGTAAGGGCGGCGAAACGAGACGAAGAATGGTTCTGACGCTAAGGGATGGTAAAATACTGTCAAACATCTTCTTGTTTTCCGCTGCCTCCGTCGCTCAGACGGATCTCAAAACAAAGCTGTCGCTCTCTGCCACCCTCGCTTCAACCGAAGCGAGGTGGCTCAGCCAAGCCCGTGGTCGTATCCTGGCGGCAGTCCTTTCCCGTTTGTCCGATGCTTCTTCTTCCAGCCGAGCTCCTCGTCTAACACTCGTTCGATCCCATGGAGAAACACCGCCCTGAACGCAAACCCGACCGGGAGTGCTCGCCCGCCACGTCGCGGGCGGGCGAGCACGGCCCACTCCAATACGACCCACAGCTGTTCTAACAGGAACCCGACACCCACGTAGAAGAGCCGAATTGTCGTCGATGGCGTCGTTGTCAGGGCACGCGCTTCCCGGAACTTCTCGTAGCTCTTCTCGATCCGTGACCGATGGTTGTAGATTCCCGCCACTTGCGGCGGCGTGCGGTCTTCCAGACCGTACGCCGCGTACCCGATCTGTTTGAGCCCTGACTTCCCACGATTACCGTTGTGGTACGTGACGTTGACCGCCAGCGGATACGTCTGTTCGTGTTCTTTCCCCTCACAGATCGTGTCTTCGGTCATCTGTGACGCTGTCGCCGAGAGCTTCTTCCGCAGCGAGTCTTTCCCGGTCTTGACCGGAAAGACTGGCGGCGCTGTCTCCCGAAGGACACCAATCAATTCTCCGACGTAGGCCGCTCTATCCATGAGGATCTGCTCGGTCTCGAACGGATACAGCTCGACGCGGGCGAGCACACGCTCGACCGCGTCAGCCTTGCTGTCATCGCCGTCAACTGGTTCGATCGCCAGCGTCAATGGCTTCCCTTGGGCAAGGACGAACGCTGTGCAGTAGCGGTGACACTTCGTCGTGCCATCACGAGCTTGCATTCGGCGGATCTCGTCTTCGTCGTCTGGATAGCCGTGGAACGGATTGTCCATGAAGTCGAGGCAGATGGTTCTCGACCGATCGCGGTCGAGAACCGTCATTGCCAGCAACGCGAGGACATCGTTGACAGCATCAAGCATCGACTCTTTGTCCAGGGTGTGTAACCAGTCCATCACCGCTTTGCGGTCTGGTGTATCTGTGGTGTTTTCCGTGACGGCGTTGACAGAGGTCGTGTCAACGGCAGCCCGTAGCACGACATCCATGATTTGTTCGGAATCGAGGGGCGAGCCCTCGATTCCATTCATTGGTATCAGTTCAAGTAACTCCGTGCTAAGAGATTTCAACTGCCCGTCCGAAAGGAACTCGTCCGGAGCTGTGATGATGCGTTTGAGTTTTGGAAGTCTCATCACGCATCTATCCGGGCAGCGACTGAATCACACGACCGATTCAGTCGTTTGATGCTGGCCACTATGTGTCAGCAATCGGTCTCTTGAGCCAGAGCGGACAACTAGCGACAATATTTAACCTAATGACAAACAGGGTAATTGCCCACGCGTACTTTGCTGAATGCCGTGAGAAACACGACGTAGAACACGCCGTGTTTCTCATCGACGGATCGCACTCACTGAAAGACGCCTGCCGCCGGCAGAGCCTTGATGTTAGATATGAATGGCATGGAAATGGAAATTGTGCCGAACGTGACATTTGAGAGATGAGATAATATAAAGACGGCTGCGGAACAAGAGATCCGGCTTCCTTCATGCGATTAAACGGAGGCGTTCGGTGTACCGCCCTCCGCCCAAGCACTCAGTCCGTCTCGCGGCTGTAGGATTCCAACAGTGCAGACGGAACCGCCAGTTGGCTGCTCTCGGTCCTGATAACTGCGTACGAGAGGATCATAATGGTTGCCACGTAGGGGTACGTCGACATGATCTGTGCATTCATCACGAACTCGAGGACAGCGTTGATGAGACCCGCGAAGGGCGTGTCGGCCCCGACGGAGACGGACAGCGCTTGTGACCGCAACTGGAGTGCATCTAGCATGCCGAACAGGTACGCCCCGGCGAGCATCCGAGTGGGCCGCCACTGAGCGAAGATGACGAGCGCGACGGCGATCCAGCCGCGGCCGGCGGTCATACCGGGTACCCACAACTGTGAGAACGCAAGCGAGAGGTGCGCGCCGGCGGCGCCCGCAAATCCGCCGCCGATCACCACGGCTAGATAGCGGAGTTTGAACACTGAAACGCCCATAGTGTCCGCCATCTCGGGATCCTCGCCGACCGAGACAAGTTCCACCCCGAGGTTCGACCGGTTGAGAAGGTACCACACGGCTGGGACGAGCGCGAGTGCGATGTAATCCGTCGGCGTGTTGCTGAACAGCGCCTCGCCGATCACCGGGATTTGGATAAGGTACTGGCCGACGAGCGGTACAGTGACCTCCGAAAAGCCGTCGATGCTCCGGTCCACCCATCCGGCGCCATAAAACGTCGTGAGCCCTGTTCCGAGCAGAGTTAACATAACCCCGCTTATAACCTGGTTCGCCTTCAGCGTGACACAGAGAAACGCGTGAATACCGGCTAGAAGCATTCCGACGCCGATACCGACACAGAACCCGAGCCACGGGCTTTCGGTCAACACGGTGACGACGAACCCCCCGAGTGCGCCACCGAGCATCATCCCCTCAACGCCGAGGTTGAGAACGCCAGCGCGTTCGGCTATCAGTTCACCTAGGCCGGCGAAAATGAATACGGTCGCCACGGAAACGGTCGCGCCGAGCAGGCCGGCGATGAACCCAGCCATCAGTCGTCTCCCCGTGTGGCGTTGGCTGTCGTTGATGGCGTCTCGCGCTTGAAACGGAGGCCGACGCGGTACTGTTTGAAAAACTCACCGGTGATTAAAAACAGGATAATAAGCGCCTGAATGACATCGACGAGTGCCGCCGGGATACCGAGAAAGACCTCCATGGTCGTCCCGCCGGTAAACAGAAGCGCGAAGAACAGACCCGCAAACAACACCTTGATGGCGCTCCCGCGGCCGAGCAGGGCAATAGGGATCGCGGTGAACCCGTATCCCGGCTCGAAGCCGGCGCGAAGGCGCCCCTGAACGCCCGCTATCTCTCCGATCCCGCCGATCCCAGCGAAGGCACCGCCGAGGACGAACACAAACAGATACAGCCTGTACTTGCTCATCCCGGCCTGTACCGCGGCTTCGTCGTTCGAACCCACGAAATTGATCTCGAACCCGAGCCGCGTCTGAGTCATCAGGACGTACGTCAATACCACGAGCACCAGCGCGACGGCGAGGCCGACGTGGACGCGCCCATACAACGTCGGTAACGTCGCCGCCTCGGAGAATTGAGCCGTCTGCGGAAAGTTGCCGGCCGCTCCCTTCATCGGTCCGCGGACCGCGTAGCTGAGAAGCTCCAGCGCGATGAAGGACAACAAAAGCGAAGTGATGATCTCGTTGATGTCCCACTTGGCACGCAGCCACGCCGGAATGGCTGCCAGTAGCCCCCCGGCGCCTGCCGCCGCGAGAAACATCAGTAGTACGAGTGCGTACCCGGGCAGAGATACGTTCAGCCCGACCCACGTACCAGCAAGGGCCCCGAACACCAGTTGCCCCTCAGCACCAATATTGAACAGCCCGGCTTTCAGCGGCAGATACACCGCCAGACCAGCGAGTACTAACGGTACCGCGGTAATCAAGATATCCGTCTGTCCCTGTCGGCTCGTCGGAGTCTCAACGAGCATGAGCGAGTACGCTTCGATCGGATTGACATCGATCACGAGGAGGACCAACGCACCGACCCCCAACGCTGCCAGTATCGTGAAAATTGGGGCCGCGTACTCAAGCCACGGGGGCGTTTCCTCGCGGGCAGTCACGTCCACGGTCGCGTTCATCGGCGCTTAGCCCCGTGTTCGGTCGCAACCGGCGTCGGTGAGCGACTACTACCACGCTTCGGTCGGTCATCGGTGTCGTTTCCGGCCCCGCCGCCGTTCATTTCGAGCCCGATCCGGTCGCGGTCGGCAGCCTTGGGCGTCGTCTCGTGAACGAACTCCCCCTCGTAAATAACGAGGATCCTGTCGCTCAAGTCCATGATTTCGTCGAGGTTCTCCGAGATGAGAAGGGTCCCGGTGCCGTTCTGTCGCTGTTCAAGCAGCGCCTCACGTATGAATTCGATTGCACCCACGTCGACCCCCCGAGTGGGCTGATTGGCGATCAAGAGGTCCGGATCGCGACTGATCTCCCGAGCGAGAATCAATTTCTGTAGGTTCCCGCCCGAGAGGTCTCCCGCCTTTGTTTCGGCCACGCTGTCGACGCCCCGAACGTCGAACTCCTCGACGAGTGTTTCGGCGTAGGCGGCCAGTTCGTCGTAGTTCAGACTCGCCTTCCCGCCGAATCGGGTATCGGTGAACTCCTTCATCACCGCGTTGTGTAGTATCGGGAGTTCCGCCGCGCAGCCGTACCGGAGGCGGTCCTCCGGGACGAACGAGATACCCTTCTCGACGAACTCCTTCGGCGTCGCACCGGCGAGGTCGCTGCCTCCGATCCGAATACTACCGGCAGTGACATCCCGGATTCCCGCCGTGACCTCGGCTAGTTCTTTCTGTCCGTTTCCGCTGACGCCGGCGACGCCGACTACCTCGCCTTCCCGTACCGTGAGGTCGATCCCCGAGAGCGCTTCGATCCCCCGGTCGCTCTCGGCGCCGACGTTCCGCAGTTCGAGAACCGGCTCACCGCGTTCGGCTCCGTCCCGTTCGATGTCGAAGAGGACTTCGCGACCAACCATCATCTCCGCGAGGTCCGCCTTGCTCACGTCTGAAACGGCGGCAGTTCCGGCGTTCTCTCCGTCCCGGAGAATAGTCACCCTGTCGACGACCGACTCAACCTCAGTGAGTTTGTGCGTGATAAAAATGACCGAGAGGCCTTCCGCGGCGAGGCGCTCCAACGAATCGAACAGCTGTTCGGCCTCGGTCGGCGTCAGGACGGCCGTTGGCTCGTCGAGAATGAGAAGATCGACGTCTCGATAAAGAGCCTTGAGAATCTCGACGCGTTGTTGTTGGCCGACACCGAGCTCCCACACCTTCGCGTCGGGGTCGATATCGAAGCCGTACTGGTCAGCCAACTGCTGAATCCGCCGCTTTGGAACGTCGAGTCCGAGTGAAAACAGCCGTGCGAGCGATTGGACGATGCTGTTCGACCGGACCGACTCGGGCAACAGGCCCCCAGATGTCCCGTCCACCCGGAACGCACTCGCGGGTTCTCGCTCCCCCAGCACGACGTTCTTGGCCACGCTCAAACGCGGGATCAACTGGAAGTGCTGGTGAACCATCCCGATTCCAGCGTCGATCGCGTCCTGCGGTGACGCTAGTTCGAGACGTTCTCCATCAAGATAGATCGTACCGCTGTCCTGCGTGTACAGCCCGTACAGAATCTTCATTAGCGTACTCTTTCCCGCCCCGTTTTCCCCGAGCAATCCATGAATTTCGCCGCGTTTGACGCGCAAGTCCACGTGATCGTTCGCGACCACACCAGGAAACTGCTTCAGAATACCGTCTAGTTCTAAGAATGGTGGCTCAGACATCGCGCATTCTCACGATATACCATCGCGAACAGACAAACATAAATTTTTCTACCGGTATCTCACAATACATACGGCGTGAAATTCGTTATAGACGAAACTGTGTTGGATTATGTGTCCGACACCGTGGCTTACTCAATCCCTCAGTAGCCGAACCTCTGTGAAATCCACCGAAGCCGCCGCCGAACGCGTCGTCTCTGTTCAATATAACTCGCAAAACTCGTTCATACGATCATCTTTATAACTATACAGTTGGATTACTGCATGAAAAGACGTGATTAGTACCATGATAGACAGACTGCTGGAGGCGAACACATGCCAATAACGAATCATACGTCCCGGCGGAACGTGCTCAGAGGGCTCGGAGCGGCAACCGCGTTGACCGTCGCTGGCTGCACCGACAGTACGGACGCCGGCAACGGCGCGAACTCTGAGGAAAGCACCGACACCGGCGGCGACGCCGAAATCACCGCAGCGTGGGTGTTCAATTCCGAGGTCGGCGACCTCGGTTGGTCTTGGGCGCACAACGAAGGGCGGAAAACGGTCGCATCGGAATACGACTGGCTGGAGACCCGCTTCACGGAGGCCGTCGCGCCGGAGGAATCGGAACAGGTGTTCCGACAGTACGCCGACAGCGGCGTGGACATTATTTTCGGGTGTACGTTCGGGTACCAAGATCCGATGGCGACGGTGGCCGAGGAGTATCCCGATGTCTACTTCGAGCACAACACTGGCTACACGACCCTCGAAAACATGGGGCGATTCATGGGTCGGATCTACGAGGCCCGCTATCTCGCCGGTCAGGCCGCGGGGCTTGTCTCAGAGACGGATACGCTCGGATACGTGGCCGCGTTCCCGATTCCCGAGGTCGTCCGGGGGATCAACGCGTACACGCTCGGTGCCGCGTCGGTCAACGACGCCGTTTCGACGAAGGTCAGATGGACTAACACCTGGTTCGACCCACCGAGCGAGAGCGAGGCTGCCAGCGCACTGTTGGACGAGGACGTCGACGTGATGGCACAACATCAAGACTCGCCGGCGGCGCTGACCGAAGCGGCCGACGCCGGAATCTGGGCGACGGGTTACGACGCGCCGATGGGCGAGCAGGCCGGAGAGCACTACCTCACCTCGCCGATCTGGCACTGGGAAGAGTTCTACGGACCGACTGTTGAGGCCGTCAGAGACGACGAGTGGGAAGCCGACGCCTACTGGAAGGGGCTCGAGTCGGGGATCTGTAGCATCGACGACTGGGGACCGGATGTCTCACAGGACGTTAGAGACGAGGTTGCCGCGACCAGAGCCGAGATCATTGAGGGATCGCTCGACATCTGGGCCGGAACCGAGTTCGAGGGCGAAAGCGACGAGTTCCTCTTCCAAGAGATGAGCAGTTACGTCGAATCGGTCGACGGCGAAGTCCCCTCTTGAGCGCCCGGCTCTAAGAGGACCGCGTGATTTCGACGGCGTTTTATTGTTCACGTGGCCGGATGGCTGCCCTCTCAGCTTCCCCGGTACGTCGTATAGCCCCCCGGAGACAACAGAAGCGGGACGTGATAGTGCTCCTCAGCGTCGTCGATGATGAACCGAACCGGAACGGTTTCCAGAAACGTCGATCCCGAGGGACCGCTCCGGTAGTACTTACCCACGTCGAACAGCAGCTCGTACGTCCCCTCCTCGATGGACTCCGGGGTCAAGAGTGGCTCGCCGAGTCGCCCGTCGTCGTTGGTCGTGCCCTCGGCGATCGGTTCCACGTCGCCGTCGTCGCCGACGCGCTGTAGCGTCACATCAACGCCTTCGGCGGGCCCTTCCCGGCTCGTATCGAGAACGTGGGTGGTCAGTCCGGCGCTCACACGTCGTCCTCCACGTCGCTGCGGTCGACAGAAAACTGCTGAAACCCGGTCGGGACGTCCGGTTCGCGGAGCACCTTCGCGTCGCCGTCGAGATCCGTCCGCACTCCGATCCAAGTCTTGTTTTTCGACTCGAAGGTGACTGACCCGAGCTGCGGAAACCGCTTGAGGACGCGGAGTCCGATCCGATAGATCAGGTCTTGAATCGAATTGACGTCATGTTCATCGAAGACGACCTGTGCGATGTCCCGGACCTGCTCGGCCGGAACATACCGCGCAGGCTCTTCGCCAAGGGCCGCCTCGGCGTCGTCGTATGTCCAGAAGACGTCGAGTTCGATATAGAGCGTTCGGTTTTCTCGTTCCGGGAGTGTCGTGTATTCGTCCTGCACGAAGTCAGTAAAGGAGTTGTCCTTTACTTTCACCAGTTCGATCCCGGTCACGCCGCTCGTCTGTGCGACTATTTCGCTTCCGTCCTCGCCCCGTTCGAGCCGTATCTCACCGTACGCCGACTCGCCGTCAGACACCCCATAGACCAGTTCGCTCGGCTCGAAGTCGTCGCCTTCGGGGACTGGCCGTTCGTCGAACGGGACTTCGTCCGCGGAGACAGTGATCGCCTCCGCCTGTTCGTACGTGGCCAGAAACTCTCGTCCTACGTACTCGAGGAACCCTTCGACTGTGGCGCCGTCATACTCCCCCATGTGGTGGTGGACGAAGTTCTTCATCGAATCGGTCGCCACCACCATGCTGTTGTCTCCGTCGGTAAACGAGGGCCGGAACGCCTCGCCCTCGACCTGGACGCGGACGTCCAATCCGAAGAGGACGTTCTCGCGCCCGTCGAACTCCGATTCGGGAATCGACTCGATCCCGGTCAACGGCGTTGCATAGGTCCGATAAACGACGATCTTCTCCTTACCGTAGTTCATCCGACGCTCCGAGTCCTCCGCGTCACTACTCGCCAGTTGCTCCTGATTGGCCGTCATCTGTCGTCCGTTACATCTGCATCTATATACAAAAATCCTCGTGTTCGAACAACGTTAGTCAGGTAACGTGGCTCTCCGAGAAACAATACGGGAGTTATACCACACGAGAGTTCCGTTCGCCGTCCTGGCGACCGCGGTAGCCGGCGCAAACACCAGTGTGCCGGTCGCTGCCGCCGAACGAAGCGCCCTGTGGCGTCATCACGTGGAGAATCGCTCTTCGAGCCGGATCCGAGCGATCGTATGCACCTCCTCGATTGCCGTCCGGAACTCCTCGGATTCCGTCTGCTCGAGCCGCGTTTCCATCGCGTCCTTGATGACTCTCGGTGATTCGTTCTTGACCGCCATAATGAACGGAAACCCGAATGCCTCCCGGTAGCGGTCGTTCAGCCGCTGGAACGCCTCGTACATCTCCGGCGAGAGCTGATCGAGGCCCGCGGAGGCCTGCTCTCTTTGCGACGACGCCGTTATTTCGGTTTGATCGCCCAGATCGGGGTGCGCCCGGAGCAGTTCCAGTTTCGTCTCTCGGGACGCCTCATCGACCGCGCTTCGCATCGCTTCTCGCAACGCCACGAGCGAGTCGAACGGCCGTTCGGGGAGTATCCGCTCGGGAACCCACGGAGAGTGTTCGTACACGTCGTCCAGTTCGTCGACGAAGACCTCCTCGTCGAGGTGGTTGAGGTCATCGATCGTCAGATCTGCCATCATCGTTCGATGCTCGCTCCGGCAGATTAAATCATCCCCTCATGCCCCGGTCGGTCCTCACGCGCTCCAGTCCGGGATTTCCCGTTCGACGAACTCCCCGTGTCCGGGGTCGCCCACGATCGCGCCGTCCTCGGCGACTACCTCGCCGCGGACGAGCGTCTTCGTGACCTGCCCCGTCACCTCCCGGCCCTCGTAAATCGAGTAATCCGCCTCCGAAGCGTTGTCTTCGGCCGTAATCGTGGCTGTCGCCTCGGGGTCGAACAGGATGATGTCGGCGTCCGTCCCGGGATCGAGCGTTCCCTTCCCAGGGAGGCCGAACGTCTCCGCCGGGTTCGTACTCATGAGACGGACGAGCGCGGGGTAGCTCAGTCCCCGCTCGTTGACCGCCTCGTCGTGGAACACCGGGAGACTCGCCTGCAGGCCGTTCGCGCCGTATGGACCCTCCCACCACGGTCGGTTCTCCTTGCTCGAACGGCGCTGTGCGACGTGATCCGTCGAGACGACGCTCAACACGCCGCGGCGAAGGAACTCGAACATGGCGTCGACGTCGTCCGGCGACCGGATCGGCGGCGCGATCTTCGGGAGGTTGCCGAGCTCGCGGTGGATCGACTCGTCGAGGGTCGCGTAGTGCGTACACGTCTCCGCCCGGACCCGCGACCCGTCGTCCCGAAACCCGGCGATGGCGGCGGCCGCTTTTTCGGAACTCGTGTGGACGCCGTAGTACTTCGCGCCCACCTCGGTGGCGATCCGAACCGCATCCTCGGCGGCCATCGCCTCCGCGTAGTCCGGCCGGGACTGGGGATACGCCTCTGGGGCGTCTTTGCCCGCCGCCTGCAGTTCCGACACTAGAGACTGACACACCGAGTCGTCCTCTGTGTGTACGACGCCGACGGCTCCGTGCTCCGCCAGCGCGTCGAAGACTCGCCGAAGGTATCCGTTCGAAACGCCGAACTCGTAGGCGGTGTACATTTTGAACGACGTCACGCCGGCCTCGACGAGTTCGGGAATCTCCGAGAAGAGATCCTCGCCTTCCCGAAGGACGCCGCCGTGGAGACCGAAGTCGACGAGCGCCTCCCGGTGGTTGTCGCGCTTTCGCTCAACCCCGTCGGCCAGCGGCCCCGGCTCGTCCCAGGGGCTCTCCTCCCCCTTGTACGCTTGCCACGCGAAATCGATGACCGTCGTGACGCCGCCGAGTGCCGCCGCGCCCGTCGCCGTGCGGTAGCTATCGATCGAGACGTGATCGTCGATGTGGACGTGCGGGTCGACGACGCCGGGCATGACCAACTGGCCCGTCGCGTCGATTCGGGTGTCCGCCTCGGAGAGGTTGCGCTCGTCGCCGACGGCGACGATCGTCCCGTCGTCGACGGCGACCGCGGCGTCGAACGTTGAGGAGGGAGACACGACAGTACCACCCGCGATGAGAGTATCAATCGACATACCTACCGGCACCGTTCGGAGAAATATAAACCCCGGCCCCCGAACCGATACTCACTCCCGGACGGTGTTGAGGTCGTTCGGCTCGTCGATATCGTGGTGGATACCGGTATCGTCGACTGGAACACGGACCACGTCGGGACAGGCCGCGATGAGCGCCCGCCCGCCCCGGTCACCCGTCACCTTGGCGAGCGCGTCGAAGTGTGACGCACCGAAGAGCACGGGATTCCCACGGCTCCCGCTTTCGGTCGGAACCACGACCGACCCCTCCGCAAACGATCTCAACAGCGCGTCGACGGTCGTTGGATTGACGGCGGGCATGTCGCCGAGCGCGAAGAGGGCTCCGTCCCACCCGGCTTTCCGGGCTGCCGCGGTGCCCGTGCGAACCGAGGTGTGTTGGCCTTCTCTGTGCCGATCGTTGTATCGGATCTTAAACCTCTCAGGAATCGCCTCGCGGACAGCGACGGAGTCGTGGCCGACAACCGCGATCCGGTCGTCGAGAGG
>Ga0209946_1001104_pt1 | contig 11100 bp, 9 predicted proteins | sample SalPon2_A_H2O_MG_FD_185704 | JGI IMG/M metagenome (GOLD analysis project Ga0209946, IMG submission 185704) | Salt pond water microbial communities from South San Francisco under conditions of wetland restoration - Salt Pond MetaG R2_A_H2O_MG... | ecosystem: Environmental > Aquatic > Non-marine... | reverse complement strand
CCATCTGGTAATTGTCCTTGTATTGGGCCTCTAAATACACTCATTATTTGTTAACTCCATTACCTTCCGTATGCAACCCAATTTACTCTTACGCCAACAGCTCCGGGGTTTGGCCTAACAGAAAAAACAAGAGAGCTTGTAGTGCAAGCATTTTGATCAATCACGAATGCCCTGTCTCCGGAATCATTTGGTGAACCATTGCAAACAACTCCTGAGCGGAACTCATTTGGAAAAGGTGCACCTTGCAAGCCTACAACGCCGTTGCCTGCAGAATCAAGGATTATTACAGACGTGCCAGTTTTTGTTACAAGCCCTGAATTGCCTGTTACACTTGTATAATCTGTGTTAAACACAGACTGTGCATAGATGTTATTTGCAGTGTTTCCATTTACTTCATCTGTAACAGATTTATAATCATTAGTGTCTGTGACTGTAGCACCCAAGCAGCCGGATCCAAAAATAACAGCAGTGTCAAAAGTTTGGAAAGTATTACCGTCTATTAATACATTTGACACGCCATCACTGGCGTCTATGAGGATACCGTTGACAGGAATGGTGCCAAGACTACCAGTGTACACAAATGTGTTATGTGCAATTCTAGAGTTAACATTAACTGGAATATCTAAGGCCACATCTATCGCAAGATATTCAGTTGCACTTGATTGCCCATAAAAAAGGTTGTGTGCTATATCGTACTGAGCAATGTTTCTAAGTCTTATGTTTTTAAAAGTAGAGTTTATGTGACTGTTGTGCAAATAAAACAAAGGCTCGTTGTTTGATGATTCTGCGTCTATGCCTACAGTAACCGCCACAAATGCACACTGGTTGATATAGATGCCTTCACCGGAACCTCTTCTTTTTATACCATTTTGTACAAAGTAAAAAGTTGAGCTTTCGATAAAGAACTCAACAGGATCACCGTTGCCATCTATTAAGATGCCGTTCTCACTTACCTGTGCCCCGCCATCTCTGTCACCCATAATCCGTACTTTGCTGATACGCAGGTTTCTAGCGTTAAACAAAGAAAAGCCAGTCTTAAAGGTGTCTGAGTCTGACTCGCCTGTGATTTCACAGTTGTCTATGTTGGTACTAACTGCTGTCGACCCTGATCCCCCTGTGAAACTAATGTTTACAACATTTCCAGAGTTATTGCCAGACTGTCTCCAGCTAACTTGGCTAAAGGTTGCTATAAGAGAATCATATTCTTGAGGTGTGCCACCAATAAAAGAAAACGTTGATGAGCCAACAGGCACGAACTCACTCATTTCCTGTCCTGTACCAACAAGAGTAAGTGACCCACCAGTTTTAGTAACGTTAGAAAAATACTTAAACTTTCCTTGAGGCACAAAAATATAGGAGGCGTTATCTAAAGCTGCCTGAATAGCTGTTGCGTTATTTGTTGAATTATCTCCAACTGCACCAAACCATTCTATGTTGACTGGCCCAGAATAACGCCTTTTTGCTACTTTAGTTGTTGCGTTAGGATCATCAGATAGCCCAATGTAAAGACCATTCTGAGTATCAGCAGCAAGCTCACTTGAAAAGTCTCCTGACAAAACATCAAAGATACCCGATCGACCGCCATCATTTAGGCTAAACACATTTCCAACACCAAGAGAAGATGCTTGAATTTCTGTAATGCTTTGAGCTATGGTTACAGCATTAGAAATAGTTTCAGAGTCTAAACTCGTAATGTGCCCGAATGTATCTAACGTTATGCCTGAAATAAAAGTATTTGTCGTAGGCGTAACCGAACTTTGGGTAGAAGTGTTTCCGTGTGAGATATTACCGCTTGAGTAATTAATTCCCGCACCAGCAGACAAATAGGCTTCTACATCAGAATCTTTATAAGTTGTTACTGAAAATTCTCCGGCATTGCTATCATAAACAATATCTCCATCAGCAGAAAAAAGCCCTTTAATGACAGCATCGCTTTTAGCGGCTTCTTCCCATGTTGACCCGTTGTAGATTTTTAGTACACTATCTGTAGTGTTATAATATAGATCCCCCTCTTCAGTTGCAGTGCCGTCGTTACGAGACGCAGGATCAGAGGCCAGTGGCCCATAAAAAACTTTAGGAAATGTCCCTAAATCTTCTAAAGTACTTTCAACAGCAGATTCTGCAGACTCAGCCGCAGCCTGCGCTTGCTGTGCTGCAGTCACCGCCTCTGCAATATCAGTTTGAGTAGCTATAACTGAACCGTCTGGAAGCGTACTTTGTTTTGAGCCCCTAAAGATAGTCATTATTGCTGGCCCTCAAAATCAGATGAATCTCTACTAATCGGTATTCTAATTGGCTCGCCTCGTGGGACAGTGCCTATTCTGCCTTGAGGCGTGGGTTCTGCATCTTCTTCCATGGCGGTTGCAGCCGCACTAGGCAAATAAGCTCTAATTCTTTTAGCAAGCTTGTCTTTTTTGGCTGGGGAAGAGGTGGGTGTTAGCAAAAGATCTCTGTACAAATTACGATCAGTGTGAGCGTCAACAAGAAGCTCTTCTGCCTTATCTCTTGTCAAAAACCTCAGTGCTTTTTGAAGGGCAGTAGAGCCACGACTCGCCGCTTGAATACTTGCTCCAGCATTTCCTCCACCAAGTGCTGCGCCCGCCCTTGCGCCAGCAAGAGCCGCTACGCTGTCAAGGAAATAGTTTTGCACATCTCCTACGATTTGCCCACTTTCGTCAGAACTTACATTAGGCTTGCCTCTTCTGTTAGCCCTAGAAAGCGCATTAGCTATTTTCTTAGCCCTTTCAATTTCTTCATTACTTAAGCCAAGAGCTTTTGCAGCAGCATTAGTCCTGTCAAGCTCGTTCATAATTTTAGGGCCGTTTATAATTGCTTCGCCAGTTTCTTGATCAAATTGACCTGTCTTAGCAGAATTAAATATAGATTCTATGTAAGAAGATTTTAAGCCTTCTAAAGCTTCTGGGTCTTGTTGAACTCTTCTTCTAATCCTAGCTGCTTCTACTGTTGGGTTTTTTGATCTAAGTAGGCCTTTCATAGACTCGTCAATAGGGTTATCTAAAAATAATGATAGAGTTGCTCTTTTCGGATCTCTAGCTAATTTATTGACAGTTTGCTTTCTTTTTAAAAGCTGCTCAGCTCTTTGTCCGCTTCTTGCTGCTTCTCTTAACTCATCGTTTAGTCCGGGAATTGCATCTAGTACACTTTTGTACTTAGTAAAAAATGCGTTCGATCTGTTTCTATTGATTCTTCCTTCTGGGGTAACGGAAGTCACTGCATATTGATTTTTAAGAAAATCTGAAATGTTTTCACTAGACTCAGGAACAGCATTTAGCACCTGCTCTACGTTTGTTGTTGGAGTTCCGCCTGTAAGAATAAAGTCGATACTGTCTTGCGGATTAACTGCTGAAGCACCAGTCCGCTCAAAACCTAATAGCTTTCCAACTTTGCCCTGCATAAATCTTTGGTTTAAATCTCTAGAGTATGCGATTGCAGAGTCTAAGGCTTGAGATTGCCCTGCTGCACCTTGCATGTCTTGTAGCAAGTTCTCTTGAAGGCCGGTTAGCAGCCTTATTTTGTTTCTGTTAGGAGCGTCTTTTGCGCGTTCTGCGCGAATATTTTGCAAGACTCTAGACCTAAAATCCTGAAGATAACTCACTGTAGGAGTCTCTTCAATGTTAATAAGATCATCAACATAACTAGGAATATCTTCAGGGTCAGCAGCCGCTGATCTTTTTACCTTCTCACCAGCAAAGTAACGTGATGTGTTTTGTAAATCAGCAATGCCTTGTGTATCAACGTTATTCCAAAGCTGTCTTTCTGTAGCACGAGAAGCATCATAGGCGCTACCAACAGTTTCATCAAATGCCGTTTGAATTTGCCTAGAATTAGCATCTTGCCCTAACTCAGCCAAACGAACCGCATAAGCCTCTCCGGCTTTGGCTGACTCAACTTCTAAAGATCCTAGTAGATAGTCTCTTCTGTTTCGCAAGATTTCTCTGACACGCTCTTGTCCGCTAAGAGAGCCAATCTGTCTTGATTCTCTTACAAGCCCCTCTACAGCAGACTCTAGGTCTTGAGAAATTTGTTTATCAACTTCTGGGTATCTCTGTCTTACGCGACTTTCTAGCTCAATTAAACCGCTTTCGCCGGTTGCTCTGGCAGGCGTCAGCCCTGTTTCAGCCGTCCGGTCTATTTCTCTAGCCGCGGCTTGTGGGTCTGCTACACGACCTTGTATTCTTCTTGCTGCTCTTTGTCTAGATCGCTCTCCAGTAATGGGGCTAGCCACAAATCTTGCGGCTTTGTTAGCAAGCTGCCCAACAACAGAAAAGTTACTAATAAAACTAGGAGTAAACCCTCCTAAAAGAAGCCCCACAGCCTCAAATGCTTCGCTGTCAGGAGCAATTTCGTTAGCAAGCTCTGCGCCTGCCCCCGCTCCTGCGGCAGAAGTTGCTTCTAGCGCAGTGACTGAACCCGGTCTGCTCGCAGCCTGTCTAGCGCCTTGAGTAATAGCGCCGACTTTATTGGTTGTTTCTGCTGCACCTCTAGCAATAGCTGCACTAGCAGAAGTTGCTGCTTTTCCTAACCGCAAAAAACCTGCTGTAGGTAGTGAAGCAGCGCCTAGCTCAAAAGCAATTCTTTCTGCTAACCCGTCAGTTTCTTCGTCGGGCCTAAAAGTCATGCCTAGTTTAGATCCTAATTCTATAAGATCTTCTGTTCCACCAATTTGCTTGTACTCACCTAAACCGACTCTTTCTAGAGCAGAGTTAACCATGTTTACAGGCATCCCTACTAACTGTGCAATCCCTGTAGTGGCGGCTTGGCCTAGTCTGTTAGCTCTCTGTAAAGCTGATGCAGCTAGATTCTGATCCTGCTCTTGCTCAGGCGGGGCATTTGTTTGAGAAAGTGTTCCAATTCTAGCCATAACTTATTTACTCTTCAAAAATGTAAAGAACTTCGCCTTCACTATTTGTTGCAGGCTGGCCATTAACAATAATTGGGTAGCCTTTTGCTTCTCTGTCATACGCTCCCATAGAAGCACCTTGAGGCACCGTGCCCTCTTGAATGCCGCTTTCTAAAGTGCTCTGCGCTTCATCTAAAGAAAACTCTGGCGCTTCCGTGACTTCGCCAGTTTGTATTGCACGAGGGTCTACAAGACGGAGCATTCTTTCTACCCCGTTAACTCTTTTTTGAATGTCCCTTCTTAGGCTTGGATTCAAACTTGTGTCATTAATATCCCTAAGATCTGCTTCTCTCTGTCTGAGAAGATCTTTAGTCAACTGGGTTAGCTGTGTTCTAGCTCTTTCTGGACTTTCAAGCGGGCCTAGACCGGGAAGATTGCCTTCAATTCTTTCCTGCTCAATAACGGGGGGTTTTTCAGAAATAGCCAACGCTGAAATAAGCTGTTGTCTGGCGCTTCTTAACTGAGTTCTGTCTTCAGTCGTTTGGGCAAAAGTAAAGGTTTCAGGAAAAACCTGGCCAACAGTTTTAGACAAGCCTTCTTGCAAATAAGGCACAAGCCCTACTTGCAATGGGCGCTCAATCAAGCCTTCAGGCTCTCTAACGTCAGCACCGCCTCCTTGCATTCTAGATCTTCCGCTTTCAGCGCCCTGCTGAGCACCTTGGTCTGTTCTTGATGTTTGTACAGGCTGGCCTTGTTCATTAGTAGGTACCGAAGCTGTCCCGCGAGTAGCATCATATCCTTGCGGCAATGCGTCTGGTACAGGGCCACCAGTAATGTTAACTAATTCAGGCTGTTTTGTAAAAGGATTTGTAATAGCTTGAATATTGTTATTAGCTAAATCATTAGCTACTCTTTCGTCATAGCCTTGCGAAATATAGTAATCTCTTTCTAAATCTCTTTGTGATTGTCTTTCTGGTCTGCTTGTTCCAAAACCTTGGCCTGTAATGTCTTCATTATCTAAAGTTACTAAACGCCCTTCTCTGTTTACTGATGCTTGAACAGGAGTTCCATCAGGACCGTAGTAAGTTTGGGTATCAGGGGCTTGAGGAACATACTCTCTTGCCCGATCAAGTGCCGCAAGGCCTTCTGCAAAAAGCCCTTCATCAATTAACGCTTGCGCCGTACCTGAAAAAGCTGTGTAAGGATCAGAGGCAAACTGCTCACCAAATTGGCTATTTACTCGCTCTTGTACTCTGCGAATCTTGTCAGCTCTTTCAGCGCCTTCTACATCACGACCAAGCAACTTGCTAATTCCGATGCCTAGTCCAGCACCAATAGCAGCGCCACCAGTTTGTTGTGCGTTACCACTGTATTGCTGCACAACTTCATTAAACAAGCCTCTGCGTAGCTGACCAGCAGTAGGCTGTTCCTGAAAAACATTGCCTAGCAAAGAGCCTTGTGTTTGACCTCTACCAAAAGAGCCAAAACCACCGATTAGTCCGTTAGCCATATCTTACACCTATCTCTTAATAACCAGCATACGGGTTGTAGGGTAGTCTTGCACCTAAAGCAAATTGCCCTGCTGTTGGTACAGATCCCGGTGCGTTTCCGCCAGCGCCACTAAAGATTTGGGACGGAAGGGTTGGCTGCCCACCGCCCCCGCTAAAACCCGTAGCAGCTCCTATCCCTGCGCCGATAAGAGAACTAAAGAAATCAGCCTGTCTTTGCTGCGCTTGATCTTTTAAGCCAAGGTTAATTTGCTGTGTCTGTAAGTCAGCCTGACCAAGGTTAGCACCAAGCTGTGCGAGATTCATCGGTGCTTGACCTAAGTTAATCGCACTGCCTAACAAGCCTTGGCCTCGCTGAAAAGCCTGATTCTGAGCCTGCATAGCACTGTTTACTAGCGTCTGATTCTGGGCTTCTCTAAGGCCCTGAGACTGAAGCTGACCAGTTGTTGTACCTAACAAGCCTTGGTTATACAAACGAGACTCTTGCGATGACTGCTGCCTTTCAAATTGAGGAGCAAACTGACCGCTAAGAAAACCTAAAGCAGCTTGTGGGCTTTCTGCCTGCTCAAACTGTCCGGGGATCTGCCCTAGCAGGCCGCCGTATACTCGTTGCAGCTCTGGAGATAGCTGAACATCAGCACTGCCATTATTAAAACTAGCTCGTCCTAAAGCTGAACTAGCACCAAAGGGGTTAAATTGTGCTTGCCCTACAGGATCTCCGCTTGCTCCAAACAGCCCTCCAATAGAATCTACTATGCCGCCCATTATACTCTCCTATCTAACCGATAGACTTCTCTCTCGATACCATCATCGCAGAGAGGTTTGTGATCTAGTGTTAGTCCATAAATGTTCATAAATTTCTTCAGCTTATTGTTATCTGTTTCTACTAGCACATAAAGTGGGTTCTGGTGCAAGTCCATCAGTTTGTCTAAGTCTTTACCAAATGCTTCACGAGTTGTTTTGTTATACTTGTAAACTTCAGCATGGATAAAGTTGGCAATGTTTTTATAGTTTTCTAGCCAAATCGTGTAATCATTTCTGTTGACTACAGGGACTCTATGAATCATATTTTAATGATAAAGTTCACAGCAAGGAAAGGAGGCATGTTGTTATGTGGCGCATTGCCACCAGCGTTACTTACACCACCTCTTTGTGGGCCTGTCTCTGTTGCGTCAATTAGGCCAAAAGCAGGATCATACGTTCCGCTTGGCGTTGGATTCTCAGAAGAAGTAAAGCTGTGAATGTTATGATCATGAGAAGGAAGCTCTGAGATAGAAAGCACATGAAGATCAGAACCACCATTGTCTGCCAAATTTGTATCAAAGTTGCTTACTCTGTTTGCATCTGTTCCACCAATATTGCCAAAGCCTAATGGCATTCTGTCTCTTAGGTCAGGCAAGTTAAATGTGGTTGATCCATCACCTTCGCCAAACTGTTCTCCAATAACATTAAATAAGTTAGGGAACTGAGCTCTCAAAATAGGAGAACCGTCACAAACAAGCCACCCGTTAGGTGCTGTATCTGCAGCGTACATAATAATAGTTGCTGTAGGCACAAGGGTGTTAACTGATTGGCCACTGTCTTGTATGTTGCCTGTAGCAGTCAAAGAAGCAATGTTGCCGCTCGTTGCTGAAGAAACTTTATCTACTTTACTTGTCGATGAAGAAGAAATGTTGTTAAACTCTGTATCAATCTCTGCACCAGAGACTATTTTGTCAGGATCGCCTGTCTGAAGCGTATCCTTGACTGCAAAGTTAACTGACTTGTTGTAATTCGCCATTATCGTCTACTCCTGCGAGCGATTTTGCCGCCTTTAAGGTAAAGGTCAGCTTTTTGTATATTTAACTCTGATCCGTTAATTTCTGATTCTACACCAAACTGAATTGATTTGCCGCTGCCAGACATTCTGTACAAAATTTGACTGACTGGGTTAATACGAGAATATTCAGCAGTCCCGTACTCGGATATACCGTACTCAGAAGGAGTTAACAAAACGTCTACTGAATTGTTTTCTGAATCAAAGCTAGTAGGAAGGAAGTCAAACCCCCACTCAAAAGTAATTCTTGAGGCATACCCACCACGGATTGTAAGAACAGCTTGTTTAAATATCTTAGTAGATGTGCTTACTTGGCCGCCGCCTGATTCCCAGCCAGTCTTGAACTGCATGCTGTAGCTTTCACCGTTATCGCTATGACCAGTGTATCTTGCTAAATATCCGGGCTTGCCTAAGTAAAGTGTGTCTTCTCTGTCTACAGCCAGAGCTGTTGGGTTAATGTCGTACCACAAGAAAACTCTGGCTTTGTTGTCTGGTGTCAAATACCTTAGATTAAGATAGAACGTAATCTTTGATGACGGGAAGGTAATTAAGTAGTAGCCATCATCTGCTTTGTAACAAGACTTAATGTTAGCAGCTGGTTCTGATAAAGAAAACTGTGATAAAAAGTCAGATACGTTATCTGTTAAATTAGCCAACGGTAAGGATCTAACATCACCGCCTGCTTGAATGTTACGGGCTAGCGAAATAACGCCTTCTTCGCCAAGAAACAGAATGTCGTTACCAATGTTCTGAATAGAATCACGAGCAATGCACCCTGTATTGTTAATAATGTCTACTATCTGCAGCGAAGTGTTAGGATCTTCACCGCCTGCATACAAAATAATCTGTCTGCGACCAAAGATGACAAGGTAATTGTTAAATTCTTGAATGCCTACAATTTCGTCTGTGCCGTTAGACCATACTGTGTACATGTTAATTGTGCCTGATGACCCACCTGTTAGCGTGTCTTCTTGCAACAAATCACTGTATCTAATTGTTTGGGCGTCGCCTTCAACGTACCAGACTCTGCCCCATGCTGATAAAGCGTCGATAGGATCAGTAATACTTGCGTCAAAACTAATCTCAGAAAAGTCGCTACCGTCGGATTTGACGATAGGCGAGTGTTCTTCTTGTACACCAATAACTTTGCCGTTAAAGTTTGTAAACTTCCAGTTGTCAGCGGTAGGGGTTAATGTTCCAGATACTGAAGATACAGTAATTGTGCCTTCGTAAATTTCATTGCCTGCTGACCAAATAATTCTGCTTTCATTGCCGTTGTCAATGTACTCATGGATTGTTCTTGGGTCAGGAGCACCAGTAAGCTGGTTGTTTGCGTCAAAAGGCAGCCAACCCTGCCTAGCAGCAATAGTGCCTTGATTAGACAAAGCACAGTTCCTAGTAGAAAGACAAAACTGAGGCCCAATTTCTAAACCTGACAGCTTTGTGTTAAGGCCTAATGACGCCGGGCCTACAACTGAAAATGGTGTTAATAATTTAGCCATTCTACACTACAAAAAAGTTAGCTTCGTCAGAAGTATTATTATTATCCCATGAAATAGCATCAGCTAACGCGTTTGTGTAATCACGGAAAGCTAAGTCTGACAAATAGCCTTCGTCCTCACCACGCTCATAAATAGCTCTAGACCACGCGCCAAAAGTAATAGGCTGCGCCGGACAAGCGATGATTGTTGAGTCATCAGAGCCATCAGTGCTGAAATCAGCTTGAGGGATAGCTACGTCAAAGTTAATTGAGTACGCTTTATCTGGGATAGGGTAAAAATCTACAACCACATCGCCATCACTAGTAAAGCCGTTAAACTCAAACCACTGAGGCTGGTTTTCTGTGACATCATTGTGGTTCAACTGTCTTGACATCCAGCGAGTGCTGGGTGACTTTTGTAAAAAGGTGTCTTCTGTATCATTGAAAACACCGGGCCGTCCAGCGTAATCGTAGATTAAACGAAAACGCTGACCACTGCCGTTTAGCTCGTACCTAAAAAAACCCGGAACAGTTGTTACCTGAATTGAGCTTTTTAAGTGTGACCAATTCCAAGCATCCTCTACCTCTCTTTTTGCATCGTTTACGAATGTGCCGATAAGACGCGCATAAGCGTTATCGTTAACTGATGTAACCTCGCGCTCTCTCAAGCGTCTTAGAACAGAGTTTACTACGGAGAGGTAGGTAGCCATTATTATTCCTCAGTTTCGTCTGTGAACGTCTTCTTTGGGCGTCCTGTGGACTTCTTTGGCTCAGACTTCTTGTAACGCTTTACACGCCAAAGGTTCTGCTCCCAGTGGTCTTCGGTGACTTCAAAGGTATTGCCGGTTTCCGTATCTTCAACTGTAATCATAAAGACCTCTTGTTAAGAAGCTAGGGGAGCTACCAACTCCCCCAGCTTGTGTTTCCTACCTACTATTAGGAAGGAACAACTGCTACAACAGCAGCATCATCACGCAGTTCTTGCACACCGTAGAGCATATCTACAGTAAGCAAATCACCAAGGTATTCCTGCTTGTACTGGGTCTGTACGCGAGGGGCAACCTGAGTGACGAGAACCATTGCGCTCTCGTGGAACATGCCAGCGGCACGGTAAGTCGTGCTAGTGTCATCAGCAGTCACCGTTGGGGTGTTGCTTGAAACGTAGACTTCTACACCGTAGATGTTGCCAACACGACCGTTGCGGATGCTGTTCTGAGCACCAACTTCACCAACAAACGCCTGCTCGGTGAAACGCTCAATGCCGAGAAGGTTGTTCTTCTCAACAGGAGGAATTACCAAATAACGCTGTGACATCGGAACGTCAGCATCGTCTAGCGTCTGAATCATCTGGCGAATACCAGCATCAGTTAAAGCAGCACCGTTGCCGCTGTTTGAGTTAGCTGAACCATCATAGGCCGTGCTACCGTCTGAACCA
>Ga0209946_1001102_pt1 | contig 11101 bp, 6 predicted proteins | sample SalPon2_A_H2O_MG_FD_185704 | JGI IMG/M metagenome (GOLD analysis project Ga0209946, IMG submission 185704) | Salt pond water microbial communities from South San Francisco under conditions of wetland restoration - Salt Pond MetaG R2_A_H2O_MG... | ecosystem: Environmental > Aquatic > Non-marine... | reverse complement strand
CGGCCTCGATATGGATTTACAGGTGGATCACGTGACGATCGCGGGACGGGACCTGGATCGGCTCGCGGACGCCTACACCGAGGCCGGGTTCGAGGTCGACTATGGCGGGCGGCATTCGAACGAGATTACGCACATGTCGCTGATCGGGTTCGAAGACGGCAGCTACATCGAACTCGTCTCGACGATCGAACCGGAGATGGACTCCCCTTGGTGGGACGCCCCGATTCACGGCGACGGCGGGCCGTGTGCGTGGGCGATCGCTGTCGACGACATCGACGCGGCGACCGCGACCCTCCGTAGCCGCGGCGTTCCCACCGACGGTCCATCGGCGTATCAGCGGGTCCGGGGAGACGGTGTGGTCGTCGAGTGGGACCTCACGTTCCTCGGCGAGGGTGATCCGGGATCGAGCCTTCCGTTTCTGATCAGCGATCGGACGCCACGGGAGCGGCGTGTGCAACCCACCGGCGACCCGACACCATCGTCTGTCGCCGGGGTCGATACCGTCGTGCTCGGTGTCCCCGATCTCGAGGAAGCCGTCCAGCGGTTCATCACCGCCTTCGAGCTCCCCGAGCCCACGAGGGAGCAACTCACCGAGTTGAACGCCGAGGTCGCTGTCTTTTCGGACCAGCCGGTCGCGCTGGCTCGACCACGCGGCCGAGGGTGGTTCGCCGACCGTCTCGACGAGTTCGGTCCGCTCCCAGTCGCGTATCTTCTCGGGCGCGAAGACGACACCGACTCCCGGTTTGATGATCTCACAGCCGACTCGCTGGGGGATCGAAAAATCGAATGGCTTCCGGTAACCGAGCCGGTCGGCTACCGGTACCTCGGTCTCGTCGAGTGAAAACAGGGGTGGCCGAGTCCAGACTGAAACGCTCTAGGCGAACGCCAGGTCCTGTTCGGCTTCCAGGAGTTCGTGATATCGGTTCCGGATCGTGACTTCGGAGATGTCGGCGACTTCCGAGACGGCCGCCTGTGTCGTCTTCTCGTTGGTGAGCAGCGAAGCGGCGTAGACGGCGGCGGCGGCGAGCCCGACCGGCGACTTCCCGGAGTGGACGCCCTGCTCTTTGGCGTTGCCCAGCAGTTTGCGGGCGCGGTTTTCGGCTTCCTCCGAGAGCCCCAGTTCGCTCGCAAAGCGGGGTACGTAGCTCTCTGGGTCGGCTGGCGCGACCTCGAGGCCGAGCTCGCGGACCACGTAGCGGTAGGTACGGGCGATTTCGCTCTTTTCGACTCGCGAGACGCCGGCGACTTCGTCCAGGCTTCGCGGGACGCCGGCCTGTCGGGCCGCGGCGTAGACCGACGCCGTCGAGACGCCCTCGATCGAGCGGCCGGGCAGGAGGTTCTCGTCGAGCGCACGGCGGTAAATGACGCTCGCGGTCTCGCGGACGTTCTCGGGCAGGCCGAGCGCCGAGGACATCCGGTCGATCTCGCCGAGCGCCTGTTTGAGGTTGCGTTCCTTCGAGTCGCGGGTGCGGAACCGCTCGTTCCACTTGCGGAGCCGCTGCATCTTCTGGCGCTGGCGGGAGTCCAGCGAGTTGCCGTAGGCGTCTTGATCGCGCCAGTCGATGTTCGTCGAGAGCCCCTTGTCGTGCATCATGTTGGTGGTGGGGGCCCCGACGCGGGATTTTTGATCCTTCTCGGCGCTGTCGAACGCGCGCCATTCGGGCCCGCGGTCGATCTCGTCTTCCTCGACGACCAGTCCACATTCCGTACAGACCGTCTCGCCGTGCTCGGAGTCGGCTTGGAGGCGAGCGTCACACTCCGGACAGGTGGCTACGTCTTCGGCGCTCTCGGTCTCTTCTGCCGTCTCGGTTCGACTCTCTTCGGTGTAAGTTCTGATTCCAGTGTCACTCATGATGGATCGGTTGGTGGGTTACTCCCGGCTCCCGGGGTGGTGAACCGTAGAATCCGGAACCGGGCGACTCCTGATAATACGTTAGTCCGAAAACTACTTAAATCTTTCGCGGTCAAAATCATCCTATCGATCGAATACAGGCGTCTCAACCGATATTGTGCGGTACCATACCACACGCAATGGTCCGGGTCAAACCGTTATACATAATAAACGTTTCTTTAGGATTGGCGGCACCCCGGCGACTGTGCTTCCAGTCGCCGTCGGGGTCCTACTGGCTGTCATTGACTCGCTTCGCAATATAAATACGTCGTGTTGCTTTCCAACTGGCGCTCCCGAACAATCGGGACGGGATCGTGCGACGTTTGCCGGTTTTGGCTCTTCGGTAAAGGTCGCGTTGCCCCCGAATTGGGAAAATCCTTTTATATCTGTAGTACTCTGCTATAATATAGTCCCGGTATTGTCGCCGTCGGCTGTCGTCTCCGGCATGCTGTCCCGTTCGGCAGAGTTGGGTTTGAGCCCTCGGGATGGTATGAAATGACACGGCACTGTATCGGGGCAGCGGCCAGCCCGGGATCACCGGGTGGGACGCTCCGTGCGTCTCCGTGATAGAATGAGCGATATGGAAACCCTCGAAGAACTCAGCAAGGAGTACAGAGATACGATCCCCCCGGACCTCCGACAAACGCGGTCGTTTCAGTGGTATCTCGAAGAACTGTACGAACGTCCGAAGATCGCGCGCAATGCCCACCAGCGCGTCGCGGACATGTTCGATTACTACGGGACCACCTACGACGAGGACGCGGGGGTCGTCGAATACGACCTCGCTGCCGAAGATCCGCTCGGTGACGGCGAAAACACCTTCTACGGACAGGTCATCCACGAGGCCATCCACGAGTTCACCAACAAGGTGAAATCCGGTGCCCGTGGGCTGGGCCCGGAAAAACGCATCAAACTTCTGCTCGGTCCGGTCGGCTCCGGAAAATCCGACTTCGACCGGCAGGTCCGTCGGTATTTCGAGGATTACACGGCCCGTGACGCGGGACGGATGTACACTTTCCGGTGGACCGGGCTCTGTGACGTACTTCCGGATCAGGATCCAGCCGATGACGTGGTTCGTTCGCCGATGAACCAGGACCCGATCGTCCTGTTGCCGCTCGAACAGCGCGAACGCGTCATCGAAAAAGTGAACGAGTCACTCGACGCCCCGTACACGATCCGAAACGAGCAATCGCTGGATCCCGCAAGCGAGTTCTACATGGATGCGCTGTTGGAGCATTACGACGACGATCTCCAAGCGGTGCTGGAGAACCACGTCGAGGTCGTTCGACTCATCGCCGACGAGAACAAACGGCAGGCCATCGAGACGTTCGAGCCGAAAGACAAGAAAAACCAAGACGAGACCGAACTCACCGGCGACGTCAACTACTCGAAGATCGCCGTCTACGGGGAGAGCGATCCGCGGGCGTTCGACTATTCGGGGGCTTTCTGTAATGCCAACCGCGGGCTCTTTTCGGGCGAGGAGCTCCTGAAGCTCCAGCGGGAGTTCCTCTATGACTTCCTGCACGCGACCCAAGAGCGGACGATCAAACCGAAGAACAACCCCCGGATCGACATCGACCAGGTCATCGTCGGTCGGACGAACATGCCCGAGTACCGCGATAAGAAGGGCGATGAGAAGATGGAGGCGTTCAACGACCGGACCAAACGCATCGACTTCCCGTACGTCCTCCAGTACGAGGAGGAGGCCGAAATATACCGGAAGATGCTGAACAACGCCGATCTGCCGGACATCCACGTGGAACCCCACACCCTGGAAATGGCGGGGCTGTTCGGCGTGTTGACCCGGGTCGAAGAGCCCGACGGCGGGAACGTCTCGATCGTCCAGAAGGCGAAAGCCTACAACGGCGAGATCGACGAAGCTGAGGACATTGACGTCAAGAAACTCCGCGACGAAGCCGACGAGACGGCCGACATCGGCGAGGGGATGGACGGCGTTTCGCCGCGGTTCATCGGCGACGAGATCGCCGAGGCGATCATGGACTCGATGCACAGAGAGCGGATGTTCCTCTCCTCGTTGACCGCCTTCAATCACCTCGAGGGGAACCTCGAAAACCACGGCTCGATCCCCGAGGAGAACTTCGAGACGTACTACCGGTATCTCGAGTTGGTCCGCGAGGAGTACAAGGAGCGAGCGATCGAGGACGTCAGGCACGCCCTGGCGTACGACCTCGACGAGATCCAGCGACAGGGCGAGAAGTATATGGATCACGTAATGGCCTACATCGACGACGACACCGTCGAAGATGAGATCACGGGACGCGAACAGGAACCCGACGAGACGTTCCTGCGAGCCGTCGAAGAGAAACTCAACGTCCCAGCGGACCGGAAGGACGACTTCCGCCAGGAGGTCGCGAACTGGGTCAGCAGACGCGCACGCGAGGGAGAAACGTTCGAACCGCAGGACAACGACCGGCTCCGCCGAGCGCTTGAACGGAAACTGTGGGAAGACAAGAAACACAACATCAACTTCTCCGCGCTGGTTTCGAGCGGCGAACTGGACGACGACGAGCGCAACGCCTGGATCGACGCCCTCGAAGAGCAGGGCTACAGCACGGAGGGCGCAAAGGAGGTACTCGAGTTCGCGGGGGCCGAGGTCGCGAAGGTCGAGATGGAATCGGAATGACCGCCGAAGACTACATCGAACGGGCGGACAACGCCCTCAGCGAGACGTACGAGCCGCCGATGGGCATCGAGGAGTACGTCGAGACGGTCTTCGAGAACCCGACGTCGGCGGCCCACGCCTCGAAGTACCTCCTGTCGGCGATCGAAGCCGCCGGCACTAGGACCGTCGTCGAGGAGGGCGAACGAAAGGAACGCTACCGGTTCTTCGACGACCCGCATAACGACGGCGAACACGCCATCCTCGGCAACACCGAAGTGTTGAACTCCCTCGTCGACGACCTCCGCTCGATCGCGGCGCGGCGCGGCAAGGAAGAGAAGATCCTGTGGCTCGACGGTCCGACGGCGACCGGGAAGTCCGAACTCAAGCGGTGTCTGATAAACGGGCTGCGGGAGTACTCGAAGACGGATTCGGGTCGCCGCTACACCGTCGAGTGGAACGTCGCTGGGGCCGGGGACGACGCCGCCTCCGGACTGACCTATGGGGACGATATGCCCACCGATGAGGACGACTGGTACCCCTCGCCGGTCCAGGCACACCCCCTATCCGTGTTCCCCGAGACGGTCCGTGAGACGCTCATCGCGGAGTTGAACGAAGCGCTCGACGACCACATCCCGATCCACCACGAAACCCGCCTCGACCCGTTCAGCCGGGAGGCCTACGAGCACCTCGAAGAGCAGTACCGCAGACGGGACGCCGACGATCTGTTCTCGGCGATCACCGACGAACAGCACCTCCGGGTGAAGAACTTCGTCGTCGACGTCGGCCAGGGTATCGGCGTCCTCCACAGCGAGGACGACGGCTCACCGAAGGAGCGACTCGTCGGCTCGTGGATGGCCGGCATGCTTCAGCAGCTCGATTCGAGGGGCAGAAAGAACCCGCAGGCGTTCAGCTACGACGGCGTCCTCTCGCAGGGCAACGGTCTGCTGACGATCGTCGAAGACGCCGCCCAACACGCCGATCTACTCCAAAAGCTCCTGAACGTCCCCGACGAAGGGACGGTCAAACTCGACAAAGGGATCGGGATGGACATCGACACCCAGATGGTCCTTATCTCGAATCCGGACCTCGAGACGCAGTTGAACAGACACGCAGAGCGGGAGGACGCCGATCCCCTGAAGGCGCTCAAACGCCGACTCGATCGACACGAGTTCAGCTACCTGACGAACCTCTCGCTTGAAGCCGAACTCCTCCGTCGTGAACTCACGAACGAGACGGAGATCTGGGAGGCGGACAGCTACGAGGAGTTGGCCGAGAAGATCCGCGAACCGGTCGTCGTTTCCGTTCGCGGCTCGGACGATGCCATCCGCGACCGCGAACTCGCGCCACACGCGATCGAGGCGGCGGCGCTGTACGCGGTCGGGACCCGCCTGGACGACGAGGCGCTCCCGCCGGGACTGGACATCGTCGACAAGGCGCTCATTTACGATCGCGGCTATCTACAGGACGGCGACGAGCGACGGTACAAAGACGAGTTCGATTTCGGCGACGCGACTGAAGGGGACGGCGGGATTCCAGTCACCTACACCCGCGATATCATCGCGGATCTCCTCCACGAAGAGACCGAACGGCATCATCCCGAACTGGACGTCGAGAACGTGATCATGCCGAGGGACGTTCTGAACGCGATGGTCGAAAGGCTCGACACCGCCCCGGTCTTTTCAGCGAACGAGCGCACGGAGTACGAAAACCGGCTCGTTCCCATCAAGAACCATATATTCAGCCAACAGGAGACAGACGTCGTCGATGCCATCATGCGTGACAAGCGCGTCGACGAAGAAACCGTCGAGGAGTACATCGAGCACGTCTACGCGTGGGTCGAAAGCGAGACGATCGAGAACGACCGCGGCGAAGCGATCGAGCCGGATCCACTGAAGATGAAGGTGTTCGAGATCGAGCATCTCGGTCGGTTCGACGAGGGCGATTACGACGGGACTGACCCGACCGAGGGCGTCGAAGCCTTCCGATCGGAGAAAGTCCTCACCGCGTTGAATCGTCACGCCTGGCGGAACCGTGACGAGGACTTCCGCGTTTCGGACGTCGATCCCCGCGAGATCCCCGTCATCGAGACGGTGCTCGGCAGTTACGACTGGGACGACGTCCGGCGAACACACGGGGACCTGGATCCATCCCAGTGGGCCGACCCGCCTTCCGGGACCGAGACCGAAGCCGTCAAGCAACGCACGCTACAGAATATGCAAGAACTGTTCGGATACTCGGCGGCGGCCGCCGAACTGACGAGTAGACACGTCATGGGACAGGTGAGTTACCGATGGGACTGAACCGGAGGGCGACCGATGGGGCTTGAGGACGACCTCGAGCGGTACCGCGAGGTCGGCGAGGAGAGACGGCAGGATCTCACCGAGTTCATCCAGTACGGTGATCTCGGCGACTCCCGGCCGGACGAAGTGAAGATCCCGATCAAGATCGTCGACCTTCCGGCGTTCGTCTACGATCAGCGCGACATGGGCGGCGTCGGGCAGGGCCAAGGGGGGACACCGGACGTCGGCGATCCAGTCGGCGAACCCGAAGACGCGGCTGCCGACGGTGAGGACGACGGTGACGGCGACGAACCCGGTGAGGAGGGCGCCGAACACGAGTACTACGAGATGGATCCCGAAGAGTTCGCCCGCGAACTCGACGAGGAACTCGGCCTCGACCTCGATCCGAAGGGCAAGAAAGTGATCGAGGAGACGGAGGGTGACTACACCGATATCACCAGAAGCGGCCCGGCGAGCACGCTCGATTTCGAGCGGCTGTTCAAACAGGGCCTGAAACGGAAGTTGGCGATGGACTTCGATGAGACGTACGTCCGAGAGGCGCTCCGTGTCGACGGATGGGGCCCGGACGCTGTCTTCGAGTGGGCTCGCGAGAATCACATCCCGGTCTCGCGGGCGTGGATCGACGACGTCGACGGGTCGATTCCCGACGAAGAACGCTCGAAGTGGGACTCGATCGAGGAGATGGAGACGAACGTCGACAGGGAGTCGACGGCGACGCGAATCCGTCGGGAAGGACTCGAAGAGGTCCCGTTCCGACGCTCCGACGAGCGATACCGCTACCCGGAGGTCATAGAGGAACGCGAAAAGAACGTCGTGGTCGTCAACATCCGCGACGTCTCGGGATCGATGCGGGAATCGAAACGCGAACTGGTCGAGCGGACGTTCACGCCGCTGGATTGGTACCTCACCGGCAAGTACGACAACGCCGAGTTCGTCTACATCGCCCACGACGCCGACGCCTGGGAGGTCGACCGCGAGGAGTTCTTCGGTATCCGAAGCGGCGGCGGCACGCGGATCTCGAGCGCGTACGAACTGGCGGCGGAGATTCTGGAGGCGGAGTACCCCTGGAGCGAGTGGAACCGCTACGTCTTCGCTGCGGGCGATTCGGAGAACTCCTCGAACGACACCGAACAGCGGGTCATTCCGCTGATGGAAGAGATCCCGGCGAACCTCCACGCCTACGTCGAAACCCAACCGTCGGGCAACGCGATCAACGCGACACACGCACAGGAACTCGAAAACCACTTCGGGGACGATTCGAACGTCGCCGTGGCTTACGTCCAGGGAGCCGACGACGTCGTCACCGCCATCGATACCGTCCTCAGCACGGAGGAACCCGACACATGAGCATCGACGACCGGATTCACAAACAGCGCATCGCAGACAGTCTCGAAGAGCCGGCCCGGGAGGCGAACGAACTGGCACGGAAACTCGGCCTCGATCCTTTCCCCGTGAACTACTGGGTCGTCGACTACGACGAGATGAACGAACTCATCGCCTACGGCGGGTTCCAGCGCCGGTATCCCCACTGGCGATGGGGGATGCAGTACGACCGTCAGCAGAAGCAGCGTCAGTTCCTCGGCGGGAAAGCGTTCGAGATCGTCAACAACGACGATCCCGCAAACGCGTTCCTACAGGAGTCGAACGAACTCGCCGACCAGAAGGCCGTCATCACCCACGTCGAGGCCCACTCGGATTTCTTCAAGAACAACGAGTGGTTCCGGATGTTCGGCTCGGCACCGGAGGCGGCAGCGATGCTCGAACGACACGCGGAGACGATCGCCGAGTACATGGACGATCCCGAGATCGATCGGGAAGAAGTCGAGGCGTGGATCGATCACATCCTTTGTCTGGAGGACAACATCGATCAGCACCAGCCGTTTTCCACTTCCGAAGAGTGGCAAGACGAGTCGCCGACGCCGGAGGATATCGACGAGAAACTCGATGAACTCGACCTCTCGGCGGAGGTCAGACGTGAGGTGTTCGACGAGGAGTGGCTCGATTCGATGAGCGACGAGGACGGTGGGCCGACGTTTCCGGACAGCCCCGAGCGGGACCTCCTGGCGTTTCTGACAACCCACGGAAAAGCCTACGACGACGGTTCGGAGCGGGCCGCCGAGTACGAGGAGTGGCAACGGGAGATCCTCGAGTTGCTCCGCAAGGAGGCGTACTATTTCGCGCCCCAGAAGATGACGAAAGTGATGAACGAGGGCCATGCGGCCTACTGGGAGTCGAAGATGATGGCCGACGAGAACTTCGCGGCCGCCGACGAGTTCATCTCCTACGCCGATCACATGGCACAGGTGCTCGGGTCGCCGGGATTGAATCCATACAAACTCGGCTTCGAGCTGTGGCAGTACGTAGAAAACCGACGCAATCGCCGGGAGGTCATCGAGCACCTGCTCCGCGTCGAGGGCGTGACCTGGCGGAATTTCTACGATACCGTCGATCTGGACGCGGTGCTGAATGCCCTGGAACCGGACCCGATCGTCGAGGCTCCCGGCAGACACCTCGAGGAACTCGATTCCTCGGATCCCCGAATCGACGGGGACGCTCTCGCCCGTGCTCGCGACGAAGACGCCGATATCGACGTCGAAACGTACCCTTGGAAGCTCTTGACCTACGAGGGGCTGGCTGAACGACACTACTCGCTGGTCAAGCGCGAACACCGGGGCTTTCTCAAGTCCGTCTCCCAAAGCGAGCTCGAACAGACCGCCAGGTACCTCTTCGAAACAGACCGCTACGATTCGATCGACGCGGCGATCGAGGACGTCGATCGCACGGCTGGCTGGGATCGGATGTACGAGGTCCGTGAAAGTCACAACGACGTGACGTTTCTCGATGCCTTCCTCACCGAGGAGTTCGTCGAAGAAAACGACTACTTCACGTACGAGTACACCCACACGACGGACGACTTCCGGGTCACCTCGACCGACGCCGGGGACGTCAAAAAGAAGCTCATGCTCCGGTTTACGAACTTCGGCAAGCCGACGATCGCGGTCCACGACGGCAATTTCCGGAACCGAAACGAGCTGCTCTTGGTGCATCATTACAACGGTGTACAGCTCGACCTTCGGGAGGCCAAACAGACTCTCGAACGAGTCTTCGAACTGTGGGGACGTCCCGTGGCGTTGAAGACGATCGTCAAGGAGTTCGATGACCACGATATCGAGGTCGCTCGCCGGCGCGACAGGGAGCCCGAACCGACCGAGAAAGGCAAGCTGATCCGTTTCGACGGCGACTCGTTCGAGACGGAGGAGCTCCCGGATGAGTCCGTCGAGGAGATCGCGGCGACCGAACTCGATTACGACACGAAGCCCGACGAGTGGTTGTAAGAAAATACCATACCTTCTTGAGACTGCGTTTGTAATCAGCCGCTGTGTCAGCGTCCGTGGGGTCAAAAATGGGGAGCGAACCGCTCGATGAGGGGACGATTCACGACATCCTCCGCAACGAGAGACGGCGGCACGCTATCGAGTCGTTGCGCGAAAGCGACGGTCTTGCGGACGTGAGCGACCTCGCCGAATCGATCGCCGCCAGCGAGTCCGGGTCCGACCCGCCACCGACGAACAAACGCCAGTCGGTGTACGTCTCGCTGCACCAGACGCATCTGCCGAAACTCGACGACCTCGGCATCGTCTCCTACGATCCCGACGATCGAACAGTCGAGTTGCTCGATCGCGTCGAGCAAGTCGAAGTCTACATGGAAGTCGTCCCGCAGTACGCCCTCTCGTGGGGGGAGTTCTATTTCGCCTGGGGCGTGTTGGGACTGGTGACTCTCCTCGGCGTCGGGATCGGGGTTCCACTGCTCTCGGAACTGACGCCAGCGATCGTCTCGGCTGGGTTCTCTCTCGGCCTCATTATCGCCGCGGCGTATCACGTCTACAGCCAGCAGGATCGGGTCGTCTTTGAGCGGGCTTTCCGGTGAGCCACCGCGGGGCCACCTCGGGGCACTCACCTCGTGTATCTGTAGGTACGCCGCGTCTGACATCATCGCACGATCCAGAATACGACCGTATTTATGTCCGCGGTCAAAATTCGCTGTATGGTCCGGGATCCGTTGGTGGACGACGACGCCCCCGACCCGGAGACAGTGTTGGCGGCACTCCACGACGAAGACGGTCGCGCCATCCTCTCGGAACTGACGGAGCCACGGACAGCCAAGGAACTTCTCGAGCGGTGTGACATCCCCCGTTCGACGCTGTATCGAAAGCTCGATCGACTGTCCGACGCGACGCTCGTCAAGGAGGGCACCGAAATACGCGAGGACGGGAGCCACGCCAACCG
>Ga0209946_1001100_pt1 | contig 11105 bp, 11 predicted proteins | sample SalPon2_A_H2O_MG_FD_185704 | JGI IMG/M metagenome (GOLD analysis project Ga0209946, IMG submission 185704) | Salt pond water microbial communities from South San Francisco under conditions of wetland restoration - Salt Pond MetaG R2_A_H2O_MG... | ecosystem: Environmental > Aquatic > Non-marine... | reverse complement strand
CTCAACAGAGACTGACTCACCAGCGATAATTCGATCGCTCGCAGTTGTAATATTTAGTTGTGGTCGCCGTGTCAACTCATATGTTCTTGTCTGTCCACTTTCATTAACCATGAGTGTTCGATTAATATCCTCATACTTTGGTTTCGTCACCGTCACTGGTACTTCGGTATTGATTGGAATACGCGCCACAGCACGTCCATCACCAAGCGTTTGTACATCACCAATACCAGAGATACTTATTGTCGCGCCGGAGACTGATTCTGGGGGCGAAAAGTGAGGATCAACAATAATAAATTCAGTCGTCACGCCCCCAGTATTAAGATTAAGATTAATATTTGTCTCACCATCGACCTCAATGGTTCGATTAATTGTATAATATGTCCGTTTCTCAACTGTGAGCGTATACTCACCGGCTTCAAGCGTCTCAACCGAGAATATTCCTTCTTGTGATGTATTTCCACTTGCGACGGTTCGGTCATCCATCGTTAATGTGACACGGGCATCTGCAATAGGACCACTATTCGTGTCGACACCGACACTTAGCGAGGACCGCTCGGAGACATCTAATTCAACGCGTTGTTGATCCGCATTATCAATCACATAAGGGAAGTTCCGAACATAATCGGGATGATTGATGGTGATTTCAATTTGCTCACCCCTTGGCACGTCCACTAACACCATTCCATTGCTTGCTGTGTCTGCTGAAACTGAGTCTGCTCCCCATTCTGCTGTGACAGTGACACCTTGGATAGGCTCACGTTCCTCATCAATGACTTCGACTGTTATTGTCGTAAGATTACTTTCCTGTGCCGCCACAGGAGGAACAGCAGCAAGGATAATCAATACAACCACCACCAACTGGAGTCGTCTACAGTTCATATTCGATACACATGTAGCCACCACATAGCTGTGACCCTCTTCGTCCATTCCAAGTCGTCTTTCAGTACTAGTATTGGGTCTTATATGAGTACCGATAGGTTGTATTCGCATTACCTCTGTTTATCCAGTGACATCAATATCGACTCCTGAGTTACTCTGTTGATTATCAGGTAGATTATTGAGTGGCTCAGTGATATCCAGTATACTCGCACTTTCCTGCCATAACCGCCGTGAACTTGCCTCATCTCGCGCATCTGAGGATGGTTTCTTCAACTGTTGACTGGCGAGGTACTGCCCTGAGTAATCAGTTGCCTGTGATGATATTCCAGCAAATAACAATTCAGCAGCACCATCGTTGACAGTTGTGACACCCGGAACTGCTTCGAGTGACTGTATAATTCGTGGTAATGGTCCAGGGAGGAATCGCGTAAATCCACTTCCAGGAATCGCGCCAGGATGTACACACACTGCAGTGGCTGTGTATTTGCTTGCATCAACGCGCTTAGCAAGTTCAGTTGTGAACAATATATTTGCCAGTTTTGAGTGATTGTATGCCCAAAACGCACTATGATCATCAACGGTTCGAGTTCGGTTAATATCTAGAGAGGCACCCTGATGTGCTGCTGATGCAGTCGTCACAACTCGAGCATCCGTATTGAGGTGATCAAGAAGTTCGGTCGTGAGTAGATATGGTGCAAGGTGGTTAACGTGAAATGTATACTCAACGCCACAGTCAGTGAGTTGTCCATCACGAAAGACCCCACCGGCATTATTATAGAGAAGATCAATTCCGTCTGTTGTCGATTGGACAGTCGCTGCGAGCTCACGGACGGCGCTAACATCAGCGAAGTCAGCAGCAATAAATTCTGCATCAGCACCATATGCAGTCACTGTATCAACAACATCGGCACCAGCAGTCGCATCACGTCCATGCACGATAACGTCAGCACCGAGACGACCAAGCGCGATGGCAGCTGCCCGACCAATCCCGCTCGTTGATCCAGTGACGAGCGCTTGCATTCCGGTGCAATCAATATCTGCAACGCCCGCAAGTTGCTCTGGCGTCGAAGTCATATCATATGCTCAGTGCTGGAAGGAATTATCAGTTGTTGGTAATGTGAATTTGTTGGGTCGAATCTGCAGTGAAAGTAACATAACTATCTTGAATAAATCATCTTGTGGTCATATCAGATCTATATGGAATGCTCCCTGCATCCTGTAAATCTCCGATGTGATTCACCCATGATAGGGTCGTATAATCATAATTCGTGATCAGCAATTACTGTAACACTTTATACAAACATTTTTTGAATATATAGTGCTATGCATGTCAATATTTGGATGTAATCTAACTATTTGAGCTGTCTAATTGATTTGAGTTGATTTACTTTATCATATTGCTAATTAATTATGAGTGAGAGTCACTATTGATTAATAAATAAGGTCAAAATAGGTTTATATGTGAGATATTCGTTCTGAATATATCAAATCGGAAGTAAACATTACTATTTTTTATTCTTATTGCGCCCTACGCTAATAGAATAGACAATGTTATTTTCAATTTTCCGCGCTAGTGATTAACTCCGTTACCCATGTGAAGTACCACGGGCGCGGTGGCCCGTGGCTTCGCCGTGGTCTCTGGCGGGAAGCCAGCGAAACGACCGGTGGCGAATTTTAATTCCGCCCGCGCTCGTCTCTGGCGAGACTCGCGTGGAACCAGTAACACCCGAACACATCAAAAGTGCCACCGCAACAGAGGTCGTCTGTTGCTGCCGTGGCGGGCGTGTCCGTGGGCGTCCGCCCCTTCACATGGGCGCGACACAGACCCGGCGCACCGCGTCTTACCCCAAAATGGGTGCGCGGGTTTTGCGAGGCCGATAACGTGGGTTCCAAACTGTAGTAGGGCGTCCCGATAATTAAAAAAATGGGACGCAGCCGAGCGTACGAGCTTCACCCCCGCCCACGGTGGGGCGGGGAACTCGCGCTGCTTTTCGTTTAGATGTGACCCCGAGGCAATTCACGCTAATGTTAAATTTGTGATCTCAATCGGTTAGAATTTTTTGTAGGCATATGTAACCGATAGTAAAAAGAAACTGCAGGATTTTCTATATTAATTTCTTAAATATATCAAGTCTGTGGTAAGATTAGCCATATCGAGAGGGTGTCATAGAACGGTTGGCATGGTTTTCTGATATCGGTCGAGAGGACTCCTATCGCTGCTTTTGAATAGCGGCAATATTTTTTATTTCTCAGATGCTGGCTTTCTGAAAGCTACTGAGGTGTGTGAATCGTTCTATAACACCCTGATATCGAGTGTACATTTAATTGATTAAATCTGACAGATAATTGAATATTTCTGATAATACCTGCGGAAGGTTATTCATGAATGCGATATATCAATAAAACTGAACCGAAAATGTATGATAACATTTTAATCCCATATGACGGGAGCGACGAGGCAAAGAAGGGAGCAACGAACGGAATTGAACTGGCTGCTGCTGTTGACGCTCAGGTCCACGCACTATATGTGATTGACCTTCCTGGCGTCCCACGCGCACTATCAATTCGCGATAATGAGGAAGAGGTTCGAAGGGAATATGAAGAATATGCTCAAGAGGTACTCAGTGAAGCCTGTGAATTAGCAGCAACCCATGACGTTGATTGTCGGGAGGTCACGCGAACTGGGTCCCCAAGTGAGGAAATCACTGATTATGCTGAGACAGCCGATATTGATGTCATTGCGATCGGTTCAGCATATCGTGGGAAAGTTGGAGCGCTTATTGGCGGAACCGCAGAGAAAGTCGTTCGATCATCAACAACGCCCGTGATTACCCATCGAATGGATGCAGACAGTATCTGAAATCACGTATTAGTGATATACGGGTATTTCTATCGACTATGACTATCTCAAAATATACAATCATATGTATATGTATAATCAATTACAACCAGTATATACCAACTTTATATGATAATCAAGGTATATGAATTAATTAGTCACTGGATTGATCAATCAACTGAGTTTCTCTGAGGTATATAATAATACTCGCGCTAAGAAATACAACACCAGCTACAGCAAACTCGCCACCTGATAGAGCAATTAGCGCAATAATAAACAAAATAACGACAACTCCTGCAGCAAGCGTCGCAAGCATCTCTACCATGTCGGTGCAATGACCGGTGAAATAACAAAAGAGTACTGCTGCGTCAAGATGGATATCTCAGCATATCAATCGACGCCGCATCATGCCAATTCATGATACTTATCGAAGAAGATGAGGAATATATCACCCATTGATACGTTCTAATACCTATCACTGCTCGCGCATGCTTTTTTAATAGTATATCACGGCTATGACGACCGAAAATGCCGAAATCATCCGATTCAGACGCTAAAAAGCCCAAGGTTTAATAGAGATAAACAGTTGCTTAATATTGAGCTTGTATAACATATGGCTCGGTGTGATGTACGATCTGATATATGCCCATGAAACACTCTCATCAAGAATCACGAGAGTCGCTGAAAGTAAGAATATCAGATAATCTACGCGATCACGCCTATAAATGTTCCAATACACGCAAACGATGATACTGAATCAACAATATCGACGACTAATTCTGGAGGTATCGTATGGCAAGTAGTGATGACGAGATGTCCGATGGGTTGCAGGTTGAACTCTTTCATCCGGACTCTGACCGCGAACCGGGTGACACCAATATCCAACGACTTGGGTTTGATATTCATCCAGTTGTCTTCCCCATTTCACTTGTTGTAATCGTTGCATTTGTTGCAGCAACAATCGCCCTTGGTGAACAAGCAGCAAGCGTTTATAGCGATATTTTCAGTTTCGTTAACGGTAATTTCGGTTGGTTCTACATTACCTCAGTGAATCTGTTTATTCTAACAGTAATATATTTCGCTGCAAGTAAATACGGAAACATTCGGATCGGTGGTGTTGAGGCTGAAAAAGAATTTAGTGACTTCTCTTGGATGGCGATGTTATTCAGTGCCGGAATGGGTATTGGATTGATGTTTTTCAGTGTCGCTGAACCGATGTGGCACTTTGGTAGTTCCGCATCGGATTTCATGGTTGTTCCACCAGCGTTTGATGCTGCTGGCGGAACAGCTGCAGCCGCAACTGCCTCAATGGCGACAACGTTCTTCCACTGGGGACTTCACCCATGGGCTATTTATGCACTTGTCGGGCTTGGGCTTGCGTTCTTCTCATTTAATCGCGGACTACCACTCACTTTCAGATCGATTTTCTGGCCGCTTCTTGGTGAGCGTATATATGGATGGCCTGGTCACGTAATTGATCTTGTAACGGTTTTCGCAACACTATTTGGCTTGTCAACGTCTCTTGGATTGGGTGTCTCACAAGTCAATACTGGACTTTCATATGTTCTTGGTGATACACTTGGGCTAGTTAATATTCCGACCGGGACAATCCCACAAGTACTACTCATTGCTGGTATTACCCTGATTGCGACTGCCTCTGTCGCTGCAGGACTTGACGATGGTGTTCGACGCCTGAGCACAGTGAATCTATACTTGATGTTTGGACTCCTTGGATTCCTTATTATCGTCGGACCGACAGTGTATATTTTTGGTTCGTTCGCTGATGGACTTGGTGCATATCTTGGAAGTATCTTTAGCCTGAGCTATTTCACCGGCACAATCGGCGGTGCAGCCGCGTTAGGCGGATACACAGTGAAAGGCTGGATGGGTAGTTGGACTATTTTTTATTGGGGCTGGTGGATTGCATGGTCGCCATTCGTTGGTATGTTTATTGCTCGGATTTCGAAAGGGCGAACCGTCCGTGAGTTCGTGATGGGTGTGCTCGTCCTTCCATCATTATTCTCATTCATGTGGCTTTCAACGTTCGGCGGGTCTGCTCTTTGGGTTGAGCTTCAAGGTGCTGGCGGTGTTGCCTCCGCAGTCGCGAATCAGGGACAAACAATCGCGATGTTTGCAATGCTCAATCAGTTCCCACTCGGTGCGCTTTCAGGACTACTCGCAACGGTGCTTGTGATCACATTCTTTGTCACCTCTTCAGACTCTGGATCGCTTGTGATTGATCATCTAACCTCTGGTGGCAAACATGACGTTCCAAAAACACAACGAATCTTCTGGGCGGTCACCGAGGGAACCGTTGCAGCGACATTGCTCATCGGTGGTGGTCTTAGCGCATTGCAGACGGCATCAATCACAACTGGACTTCCGTTTGCGGTAATTCTAGTGCTGATGTGCTATACGGTGTATCTTGGACTTGATAATGAATATGAGATACTCGCTTCAGAGCAGTTTGCTGAGCGCGCACAAGAGTCAGATGACGTTGACGTTGTTTCTGGCGTTGACCCACAAGATGTTAGTGGAGGTGCAGACGTCGAAAGTAGCGACTGAACCAACCTCTACTCTGAACTAATTTTTCAAATATATTCTCACAATACTGCATTTATTTTATTTAATTCGCGATTAGCAAAATGAGAAATGTGTATGAACGTTTCATACTGATTAGTGCAAGTCTTTACCGCCGTGATTATCCGTGTCGGTGATTGGAGCCGCTGAACCCGCGTCATTCGACACCGTCGGTGAAACTATTCGAACTAATCACTATCACGCATAAGATTAAAATCCTGAGTTTGCTACCGTCTTGCTACGCAGTATCATAAGGAAAGATGACCACACGATATAGTCTCGAAAATTTAACTATTCGGCCGTGGTGAATCGCCAGACGTAGCGTAATTTCACGGTTTTACCGCCTGCTTAATGTTGTGAACCGCACACATCAGGACGAGTTCACGAAATTCGCCGTACCAAGATCGCGCACGCACGGCGTCGCCGAGCGTGCGCTTGATCGTCGAGAAGACTGTCTCACACATCGCTCGTTGACGGTATTGAGGTCCATCGATCCGCGCGTTATGCGCGTGATCGATAGGCCGGAACTCACGATGCTTGATCAACGGTCTCACGCCGTCTTCGCGTAGTTTCTCGCGTAACTCCATCCAATCGTAGCCTTTGTCCGCAGCGAGGCTGGTGAGGTCGCCCGCGTTGCGGCGGGCGACCTGCCAGCCGAGTTGTGTGTCGTGACGCTTCTCGGTCGTACAGTGAACGTCCAGAATGGCTTGGCTTTCTGTGTCCACGAGAGTAGTTGTTTTGAGCGTCTGAACACGGTAATTCGTCCGACGACAGTAGTGTTTGCTGGCGTTTTCGCGGTCGAAAAACGTCGCATCGATCGCGGCGTGACCGCTCGGGTCGTGCAGCTGCGCCGAGAGGCGCAGCAGCACTCGCCAGAGTGCTGTCTTGATCCTGTCAAACCACTTCACTAGCGTCGAGTGATGCGGGAGATCAGCTGGTTCAAGCCCGATCTCCCCGAGAATATGTGGCATCTCGCTCAACAGATCTAACGTCTCACGGTAGGACTTTTCCAAGTAAACTCGAAGACAATGGAGTGATACGACAGCGTAGTCGGCGAAGCCGCCACCCCCTTCGGGGGCGGCGACTTCGCCTCGGTCACCAACAGCATTTTTAGCTAACTGAACCGCTTTCTTCGTGAAGCGGGAGATCTTCGACATAGACATCGGCGATTTCCCGCTTCATTCCACTAGTTCTGACGGTCGAAACCGATGCTGTCCAGCGATTCACCAGAGCCGTACTGAGCATTATGTTCGCATCGATACTCATTGCGCTAGTTTTTGTTATCTGTCGAAACGAATTTTATGAGCAACGTGCGCAGTATCTCTATGAAACTGTCCAAGCGGACGATCACGTACTCATTCCAGTGCGAGGAGATGATAATAAACAAACTGCACTCTTTGGATCTCAACTCGCTGCTGCACACGAAACTGGGAAAGTAGTCCTTCTTGATATTGTCTCAGGAGGTGATTCGGGATCCGACGCAGCAACAATCAATAACGATAGCACTGAGATACAGCACCAAAGTAAACAGGAGAATGCTCAACGGTAGCGCCAGACGTCAATCGATGCCACCGAATCATCGTTCAATATAATTCAATCAGATATGAGAGATAACAATAATATCGAATCAGATGTCACGACCGAAATAGATGATCTAAAGCCGAGCAGAGAAAATATAAATATTGGCGCACACACCGAGCAGAGTGATATAAAGGACGTATTTGAAACAAAGCAGGCGGCTGAGACAGTCGACTGTCTAAAGCAATATGTAAGAATGATTGAAACGCAGGTGGGCGTTCCCTGCGACATGGTCGTTGCAACTGGTGACCCAGTATCAGCAACCACACGGACCGTCGAAACCGCTAATTGTGACCTTGTTGTCACGCCATATGAGGAGGATAATGGTCATCTCTCGGCATATGTCCAAGGTATATTCAATCAGCCAGTCGATACAATATCGTTCCGATCAGAGACAGCAGTGATGAATTGGCAGCAGATACTGGTGCTTGTCGTTCGGGATGGAGATACTGGTGCTTGTCGTTCGGGATGGAGATACTGCACATGGAATGATTGATTTTGCAACACGACTCGCTGGTAATGAAGGGATGGTGTCAGTGACAACATGCATCTCAGATGAAACCGAACGTCGCCGTGCTGAGACACGACTTGATCAAGTAAATGAGACTGTTACTGTGAAGTACCTCGGGGTCAAGCCCCAAGGCTTCACCGTTTGGGGTCTGCACAGCACCCGCAGGCGAATTTAATTCCCTCCGATCTTCCCCGTGAGGGATCGGCTGGAATTAACACCCGAACTCCGCGAGGAGTCCGTGGAGGTCGGCGGCTTCACTCCGCCCGTTGAAACCCCCGTCGCACCACCATAGTAGCAGATTTTGAGAGGAGCCACATTTCCAAACTGTCAAACGACCAGCGAAGGAAATGAGGTCTTCATTTCCATACTTTGATGGGTTGTTTCTGGTCGTTGTCGCAATATTGAACGCTAGAAATAATTAAATTTGTGGCATGTAGTGACGGCATTCACCCTCGGGGTCAAGCCCCGAGGCACTCTGCCTGTTAATCTGTAGATGTAGATATTGAGACGCGCGTCGCGCGCTCCTCGGTAGAGGAATTTATCTCAGCAAACGCTGATAGTTATAATCTCGTTGTTCTTGGGTCAAGTGGCGACCGATCAGTTGCATCTCGATTTATTTCACCACCAACATTTGAACGTATCAGTAAAATTGAGACCGACGTTGCAGTATTCGACCCTGGTCGGGAGTAGGTTTACAGGCGGTATAAGACGACTACTTCAGGGCTTGAACCCTGGGTGAGTTCACTCTGCGAGAACGATAATGTAAATAAGATAATCAATAAAACGTAAACGCTTCGGGAATAACACTACAGTACCATATGCCCACAACAGAGCCCAATAGCGAGTCGAATGAGTTCAATACTATCGAGGATGATGCTGATAGAGAGACCATCTCAATTACATGGCGATTATTCGCCGATGTTGCCGAGATTGCGGGGACGCGTGAGAAATCAATTGATATACACACGAACGCTACCATTGAGGATGCAATTGATGAGCTTCTTAATGACCGACCTGCATTGGCTAATCGCGTTCTTCTCGATGCAGGAACGAAAACAGAGACAGAACTTGCGACTGAAATAAATCTCCTACAGAACGGGTCTGATGCGAACCGTGATGATCAGCTGACAGATGGTGATGAACTCGCGTTGTTCCCCCCAGTGACCGGTGGATGAACTATGAACACAGACATATCACACAAATATTATATCGGAGAAAATCAAGATGTCGACAGATTCAGAACAGATATACGACAAGTATAATGGATGTGATGAGCGCGGGTTGTCCACAGTGATATTCGTTTATTCCTGTGGTCGAGGTCGTGCAACAAAAAGTGTCTGAACAATGCTGAATGGATCATATACAGATTGGTGACACTGGCAGTAGACATCATTTTCAGCATTGAATTTCGCAGATCCCTCGCTTTTGTATTGTGGAACACAACAAAAGTGTGTACACTTATTCAGCCAAGCGACAAATCCTTCATCAGTTGATGCTTCAAGCCACGCATCCTGACCGGTGGCTTCTTCGATTTCTTTCGATTTAATCACCTGAATCGGGATGATATTTTCAGCATCCTCAGACCGCCACCGTCCAGTCGCTGGCTTTCCAAGCCCGGCACGGCCGATGCCGTTGGACCATGACTCATAGTCGGTGAAATCATCAACATGAAGCTTATCGCCCTCAGAGTAAGTTTCACTCATCCAGTCATACCCAGGATTTGAACCGACACGGAAGTAATTATCAGAGTCATACTGTGGGTTAATACCAGCATAGGATTCAACACCACAGTATTGGAACCATTCTGTTGAGTACGTCACACCAGATCCTTTGAAGTCGTCAGTCTCAGCAATCTGGATACTAATCCCCCCCTGTTTTTCTGTCTTAACTTCAGGCCAAACACCTTTCAAAAATCCCTCAGAATCGACTTCAACCGGAATTTGAGGCATCCCACGAGGTGCTGGACCATCAGTATTCTCAATTGCATACGCCTGCGTCGTCCCTCCACCAGCACCTGGCGATGTTGTTGCAGAATTAACTGCGGCAGCCCCTGTCGCGCCAACGCCAGCGAGCGCCGCTCCACCGACAACGCCCTTCACGAATCGACGACGACCGGAATCTGCTGGATATTTATCACGCTCACTCATAATTTGAACTTCGCTCCACTGGTAAAAAGCGTAACGAAACAACCGATTGCTGAGTAGACGCCAAACTCATAACAATAATCGTGATATTTTTATCAATGAGTAAATAAAATACAGGGATTTTTACTCGGTCCATGGTATATCAGTGGTATGGACTTACACAGCAGGGGGGTCAAACAAGATATCCAGGAGCTAGGTGCGCTTCTCGGTGATGTCTTAGCCGATCAGACCTCTGATGCAGCTTTTGAGACAGTTGAGGATATTCGCACGGCAGCAATCGATTATCGAAATGACAAATTAGCAACTCGCAATCAGCTTGATCAACTATTAGATGAACTTGACTCTGAGCGAGAGAGCACTGTTGCAAGGGCATTTACCACATATTTTGAACTTGTGAATCTCGCTGAAGAACGCGAACGAGCTCGCGTTGTCCGTGAAGGTGCCCAAGCAGAAGATCTCGATGATGGACTTATCGCAACTGTTGAGTCGCTGATAGATGCTGATGCCGATTCTGAGACAGTACAGCGCGTTCTTGATGAAGTTCTTATCGAGCCAACATTTACCGCACACCCAA
>Ga0209946_1001098_pt1 | contig 11111 bp, 7 predicted proteins | sample SalPon2_A_H2O_MG_FD_185704 | JGI IMG/M metagenome (GOLD analysis project Ga0209946, IMG submission 185704) | Salt pond water microbial communities from South San Francisco under conditions of wetland restoration - Salt Pond MetaG R2_A_H2O_MG... | ecosystem: Environmental > Aquatic > Non-marine... | reverse complement strand
GCCCGGACGACGCTGATGGCCGGCGCGGAGTTCGTCGTCTCGCCGAGCCTCCACGAGGACGTCATCGAGACGTGTAACCGCTACGGCGCCGTCAGCGCGCCGGGCGTGATGACGCCCACCGAGGCGGTCCGCGGCTACGAGGCCGGCGCCGACTTCGTGAAGGTGTTCCCGGCGAAGACCGTCGGGCCGGCCCACCTCGGCGCGATGAAGGGCCCGCTCGGCCAGATCCCGATGATGCCCACGGGCGGCGTCAGCCCGGAGAACGCCGCGGAATACGTCGAGGCGGGCGCGTTCGCGGTCGGCGCGGGCGGCGCGCTCGTCGACTACGACGCCGCCGAGCGCGGCGACTACGGGGTCATCACCGAGACCGCCCGCGAGTTCACGCGGGTGGTCGAGGAGGCGCGCGGCGGGGACTGAGCCGGACGCCGCGCTAAATCAACCGAAGAGGCGGGGAGAACGATCGTCGCTCTCTCCGACACGTCTGCGAGAGCGAACCGGCCGATGCTAGGGGTTTTTTGAATCGACTTCGTGGTGGGAGCATGGACACTAACGAGTGGCCGGTTCTCGACTCGGCCATCGAACACGAGAATCCGTATTTCAGCGTCGAGCGTTTGAACGTCAGGTTACCGAACGGGCGACCGAACGATTACTACCGGATCCGGATAGAAAACGAGGCCGCAATCGCTGTCGGCACACACGATGGCAAACTAGTGCTCGTAGAACTGTATCGGCCGCGGCTCGGGGGCTCGTTCGTCGAATTCCCCGGGGGCGGCATAGACGAAGGGGAAGACCCGAAAACGGCCGCGGTCCGAGAGTTCACCGAAGAAACCGGATACGAGGCGAACGACGCAGAGTACCTCGGCTCCTTTTATCATAGCCCTTGGAACAGCGCGGAACAGCACGTAGTGTGGGTAGGCGAAACGAGGCCGCCAGAAAGCGAGTGGCAAGAGAGTGAACCAGAGGTGAGATCCGTCGTCGAAGTCTCGCCATCTGCGGTACTCGATCGGATCGGTTCGAGTCCACTCCCAAGTTGGAGTATCTCACCGTTGATGATTGCGTGGCGCGAGGGAGCGGTCGAGCTGGATGGACTCCACAGATGACGGATAAGCAGCCAGACGAGACTGTGGCCGAATGGCCCGACCCCGACAGGAAAACCTTCGAACGCCGACTCTATGAGGAGGATCCGTTGAACAGTGAAGAAGAAAGGCGAAGCGAACAAGCGTTTGAGGCGCTGCTCGTCGACTACGAGACCGCCTCCGAGGACGCCAGATATCGGGATCGACTGATCACGCAGACATTCTACCTCACGTTTGTCGTCGGTGGTCTGTTTCTCAACGGCATAATAACGCTCCTGTTCCAAGCGTCGGTTGACTCTGTGGTCGAATCTCTTTGGCTCGCAATTATCAGCCTCATCAGTCTGATCAGCTTCGGAATATTGCTTGTGTTCGTTGAGAGTTTCCAAGAGAGTCGTGAAAGCGCATGGGCAAGACGGAGCGAAATCGAATCCTACGTGCGGTGTAAGTACGGCGGCACACTGGGGACAAACGAGAGTATCAGTGGTTCGCTGTCGTTCACGAGTTCGGATGGGGGAGAGGAGTCTGCCCAAGATCCTAATGAGGAAGGTGAGTCTGCTCAGAGTCCCGACGAGCCGCAATTCGCTGATGTATCAGCGAGTAGTGTGATGGGATACTTTTTACGTGGGTTGCTACTCGTCACAGGGACTCTGTTCCTGATCTCGATATACAGGTTTGGCTGGGCTATCGAATGGCCTCTTTGAGGATCGATGTGCCATCTGCCAGGGTGCGCGTGTAATCGCTCAAAGAGCGACGATCATCAGGTGGTAGAGGAGGCGCGCGGCGACGCGTTGCGAGACCGAGCGTTCGGGACCGCCGTCGCGGTCCCGTCCGTCGAACGTGACAGCGAAACGTGAGTATCGGGTTATTTCGTTGGCCGGCGTACAGGAAGTATGAGTACGATCCGATGACCGCCGGAGCGGGCGGCGTCTGGGTTCGCTGCGGGACCCCGACCGCGACGGACCGGCTCGTCGTCGTCAACTCGGTGGACGACCCCCTCCAGGTATCCGAGTGCGCCGGCTGCGGTGCCGTCGTGCGGATCGCCGGTCACGGCTGGTGAGGCCGGACGGCGGAGCGGCGCCCGCCGCGGCCTCACATGAAGTCCGCGATGCCCGACTGCTTGTTGGTGTCGTCCTCGAAGATCGACTCCAGCGACTGGTCTAACACCTTCAGCCGCTGTTTCGTGTAGGGGCGGCAGTCGAACCGCTCCGCCACCTCGATGGCGGTGTCGACGTACTTGCTCACCGACCCCTCGTGGACCGTGAGGTTCACGCGGCCGCCGCACTCGCGGCACTCGCCCGTCAGGGGCATCCGGCGGTACTTCTCGCCGCAGTCGAGACAGCGCGTCTCCTGCCGCGAGAACGCCCGGAGGTTCCCGATGATGTCCGGCAGGAAGTGGTACTCGATCACCCGCTCCGCCACGTCCGTCTCGTCGACCGCGCGGAGCTTCCGGGCCAGCTCCAGCTGGGCGTCCATCTTCTCCATCATGTCGCCGAGCGTTTTGTACGCCGACAGGTCCGGCCCCATCGCGATGTCCGTCGTGTCGTGGGTGTGGTCGAACCCGTGGTACTCGTCGTCGGTCCCGAGCGTGTCCTCGCCGATCTGGATCAGCTCCTCGACCGCCTCCGGGTCGGCCATCTCCCGGGACGCCTCGTACAGCTCTTTGGGGTACTCCCGCACGATGTCGACGTTGTGCGCCTCGTCGTCGATCTCGGAGGGATCGATTCGCGAGGACATCACCAAGGGTGCATCCATGCGACCACCGCGTTGGTCCGGTAAAAATTCTTTCGAGAAGTTGAGAAGACCGTCCATAAGAAGCATCACGCAATCCTCGTCACCGTCACACTGACCGGCGTACACGTCGTTCGCGACGAGCGTGTTAGTCTCCTCAACGGTCAGACAGTATGTGGATTCGATGTCGGACTGGACCGTCTCGACAGAGACGACTTCGTCAACCCAAACCTCGCCACCGTCACCGAAGAGTCGCTGTGTTCGGGTATCGACGCGGTCCAGCACGTTAGTAAGCGTCTCCTCCTTGCGGTCGAGATGGAAGCCGACTTTTTCGGCGAACCGCAGGGCGTTCTGTGATGTGACTTTGAGAACCCAGGATTCGAACGACTGCTCGCCGTCGTAGAACTCGGCCACCGCACCCGTCTTCGGGGTACGCTCCTCGCGATACACTTTCGTAGCGATACCGAACCGCTTGAGGGCTGCGACTAGGTCGGACTGTAGGTCGTCGCTCACCGTATGTGCGCGAACCTCGACGCGTTCGCTAGACGTACTTCCGTCGCCGGAGAAGTACGCCGCGAGGAACGTTCGGAGAACCGAGTCCGGTGCGGAGAGGACGCAGTCCGGGATTCGTTTCGTCTCCGCACGACTCCCGGCGTCAAGAACATCCGAGAACAGCGTCGTGACGAGGCGACTGGAAACAGTAATCTTCCATTCGTTCTCCTCGAACGCCTCAACCTCAAATACGTCGTCAAAGACGTCAATTATCTCGTCGCGTGGCACGTCGTCCGGCGTACAGATTGTCGTCTGGTAAAACGACCCAGCCTCCTGCCGGGTGGACCCTTCTGCAGCGTAGTATCCGAGCATCGTGCCGACTGTCTCGTTGACATCGAACTGACGCGAAATCGAAGCGCTGTCTCGACGGATTCCAAGTGTCACGTCGGTGGAAACGCGTTCGACGACAGTGTCGCGGTCGTACAGTTCGAGCAGAACGCCAGCCGAGATGCTATCGCGAGACACCCAGTTGTACACCGTCGACTGACTAACGTCGAGGAGTTCCGCAACAGGCTTCAGGTAGTTCTCGGCGTCTGTCGCGTCGTCGAGGAGTTGTTTGAGGGTAGACTCGCCGATCCCTCGGATCATCAGGTCGTCGTTCGAAACGGCGTCCGTGTCGAGGAATTCCGCGAGCAGGTCGAAGGTCGCTGTTTCCCCGTCGACCGGGATCTGTTTCGGCGCGGGAAGCGCATCTTCGGTGGTTAAATCTCGGGCAGACACGCGCTCGACTCCATCACCGGTCCACCGACGCATCGAGTGGTCGGGCGTCACCGTCAGCTCCTGTCCACTCTTGGTTTCGACGCGGACGAGGTGGTCGGGCGAGGGATGCTTCGAGAGTGCTTCGACCCGTTGGAGCGTATCCTCGCCATCCTCAGTTACGGACGGTACGTACACGTCGTCATCGGGTTTCTGGACAAGCGTCCCGACGTCGTCCTCTTCAGCCGTTTCGGCGTCAAGTCGATCCTCAACGAGTGCCTCGATGGGGTCGTAGTGCCACTTTCCGGCTTCGTCCTCGTACCAGATTTTCGTCTCCGGGTGGAAGCAGTTCCGACGTTTCGCGGCGTGAAAGTACGGATGAGCGTATCCGACCGCGGCCGACGTGAAACCCACCACTCGACCGACAGTCGCGGCGCTCGTGTGCGGCGCCATGCCGAAGACGAGCTCGCCGACGAGGTCGTCGCGCTCGTTCACCTCGTAGAAGCGGTCGAGCCCGTAGAACTGTTCGAGGAGGTCGTCGACGAAGTCCGCGGTCTTGAGCATGTGCTCGGCCGCGCCGTCCGAGAGGACGATGTCCTGGACGCGCAGTTCCACCACCTGGTCGTCGTGGCGCAGGGGCTCGCCGTCGACGTCGGTCTCATAGCCGAGCTCGCGGAAGTGGTCCGCGGTGACGTCGAGTTCCTCCGGGCGGACCGCGGTGACGGGGAGGTCCGTCATGTCGTAGCGGACCGTCCCGTCCTTGAACGACGTGACGCCGTTCTTCGCGCGGAGGACGCCCTTCTCGATCGGCTCCGGCGTCTTGTTCCGCGAGGTGAGCCCCTGGACGCCCTTGAGGATCTCGAAGGCGGACTCGCGCTCGCCGACCGTCTCCAGCGCGGTGCGGTACGCGTCGTTGACGTCGACCTCCTGATACCCCGCGGCCGTCACCTCCCACTCGCAGTTCGGGCACTCGACGCGGCCGGCCTCGTCGGGCTCGCAGACGGTGCCGCAGTCGTTGCACTCGTAGTGCGGCTCCGTGTGCGTCTCGCAGTCGGGACACAGCGCGGCGTAGGTGTGCTCGCCGCAGTCGGGACAGACGCGGTCGGAGACCTCCAGCTCGTGTCGCCCCCGGCGACCGGTGTCGTCCATCACGTTCGCGGCCTCGGCGACGTCGCGCTGGGGGCCGCCCGCCTCGTTGATCGGGAAGAGCGTGTGGACCGCCGGCGAGAGGTCGCGGCTCTCCGACTTCTCCGGGCGCCCCATCCGGTTGCCGATGCGGGTCGGGGCGCGCTCGCGCACCTCGAACGGGGCGACCTCGTTCACCGCGCGGATCGCGTTCTCGCCGTCGGCGTAGTCCCGGGCCGCCGCCGAGAGGTCGGCGGCGTCCCACTCTTTCCGGAGTCCGTCGTCGATCCCGAGCGACCGCGCGAGCGGCCGCCACGTCGGGATCCGGAGGGCGTCAGGGGTCGCGGCGTGTTCGATCAGCAGCGACTCCAGCGCGTCCTGGACCCCGTCGGTGCGCTCGATCGCGAGGACGCCCTCGACGACGTCGCCCGCGGCGACCGCGTCCGCGAGCGCCGCGACGGCGTCGACCGACACGTCGTGCCAGAGGTACGTGTACTCCGGGTGGAGCGGGCAGTCGTACTCCTCGGCCCACGAGAGCGCCCGGTCGACCGACGGGTGTTCGAGGTCGACGTGGGGGTCGTCGCGGAGCGCGCGGACGTCGGCCCCGGCCGCCTCGAACTCCTTGACCCACCACTCGGGGGCGTACGACGCGGGCGCGAGCGGGTGGTTGTTCTCGACGAACTCGCCGTAGTTGACGAGGTACTCGCCCAGGTCGAGCACCTTCTCGACGCCGTTCCGGAGCTCCTTCGCCTCCTCGGGGTCGTCGATCCGGCGGACCTCGCCGTTCGCGAGCCGGACCGTCGGACCCTCGATGGAGTCGACGGGGACGACGCCGTGCGCCTTCCCCGGGCGTTCCGTCTTGATCTGCGTCCCGGCCGCGAGGAAGTCGTCGACGATGTGCATCGTCGCGGGGTGGACGCCGCCGGTCGCGAAGCCGTGGTTGCGGGCGCGACCGTACCGGAGCCGGAAGCCGCCCGCCTCGCTGGGGTGGGTGAACACGGGCCGCCCCGCGATGAGGTCCCGGAGGAACTTCTGCGAGGGGTCGGCGCGGACCGGCCCGTCCGCGCCGGACTCGGTCGAGTCGTCGGCCTCCGGTTCGCTCTCCGCCTCGTCGCCGTCCTCGTCCTCCTCCGCGCCGTCGCCGCTCTCCGCCTCTTCACCGTCACCGTCGCCCGCCCCGTCCTTCCCGATCGTCCCGTCGATCAGGTCCTGGAGCCACGGCCAGTCGACCTCCTCGAGGTCGCGGGTGTACCGCTGGATCTTCGGGGCCTTCAGCGCGATCCCCTCTGCGGCGACGAGGCACATCCCGCCGCGCGCGGAGTTGGTGTCGACGCGTTCGAGGTCGCGGAACCCCGAGACCTCCTCGTCGCTCGTCGCCTCCCCGTCGAGCATGACGGGGATGTGCTTGGCGATGAACTTCGACTCCTTGTCCTTCGGCGTGTACTGGAGGCCGGTGTCCTTGTCGTAGAGGGCGATCTCCTCGGCGTAGCGCTCGACCTCCACGTCGCGGGGCTTGTACTCGTCGACGTCGAGCAGCGACCGGGCGTAGTCGGCGACGAGCACGGACAGCGCCTGCGCGGTCCCGCCCGCAGAGCGGATCGGACCGGCGTAATAGACGTTGACGAACTCCGTGCCGTCGTCGTTCTCCAGCAGCTCGACGCGGTCGATCCCCTCGATCGGCGCGGCGACGACCCCCTCGGTGAGCAGCGCGACCGCGGTCCGGACCGCCCCCTCGATCTTCCCCTCGCGGGAGTCGTAGTCACCGACGTTGCCGTCGACGAAGTCGGTGACCAGCTCCAGGGCCGCCTCCTCGCGGGACATCTCGCCCTCCAGGTCGCGGACGCGCTCCGCGACGCCGTCGATGCCGAGGATGTTCTCGACGCGGTCGGCCATGTCGCGGGCGATCGGGATCTCGATCTCCGGCTCGGGGTCCCGACCCTGCTCTTTGGCCGTCTCCGCGACGTCCCACGCCTCGTCCAGGCGCTCCTCGATCCGCGCGAAGTAGCGCTCGTCGTCCGGTCTCATCGGGCTTCGAGAGTGGGGCGACGCGCTCGGCGGGTCACAGCCACAGGTCGAGGTCGGTCGCCTCGTCGTGCGAGCGCTCCAGCGGCTCGGCGAACGCGCGGAGGTGGCACTCGCCGGCCCAGACGGTCGCCGAGTCGAGGTGGCCCGCGAGCGCCTGCCCGCTCGGCCGGGAGAGGACGACGTGGGTGTGTGCGAACACGTCCCCCTCCAAGAGCGAGACGTTGCCCACGCAGGCGGCCACCTCGAGCGGTTCGTCGAACGTGACCGAGCGGTACTCTGTTTCGTCCTGATCGTAGAACCAGACGTCCGCGTCCTGGACCGCCCCGAGCGCCGTGAACCACCCGGCCTCGACGTCCTCCGCGCGGGCGAGGGACTCGATCTCCTCGCGCCAGTCGGCCCCCGTCTCGAACCGCGCGACGTACTCCGCCGTGGGTTCGACCTCGCGATGGTACATAGCAACTCCCCACGACGGCCGGGGAGAAAAAGGCTTCAGTCGGGCCGAGTTGAGCCCGCGGTCCGAATTCGATATAGCGTTATGAGATACATGCGCTCGGCGGTGGGGGAGACTCGTGGAACGACGCTAGTCCCGAAACGTGGCGTCTCCCGGGTCGAAACGGCGGGTCAGCGCGAAACGGCGGGTCAGCGCGAAACGGCGTTGCGACTCGCGAGGCGGAAAGAGAGAAGGTTCGGGTCGGCCGGGCCGACTCAGAACGGCGCTTGCGGGCCTTCGTCGTCGCCGTCGTCGTCGGTCGTCTCGCCGGGGAAGGAGGGGGACATCCCGCCGCCGCTGCTGGTGCCGCCGAGGTCGCCGTCCGCGCCGGCTTCCGCGCCGGTGTCGGCGTGGACCGTCTCGATCTCGGGGATCTCCTTGACCATCCGGGACTTGATCGCCTGAATCGTCATCGGGGAGATGCCGCAACCGGAGCAGGCCCCGCCGAGCTGGACCGTCACCTCGCCCTTCTCGCGGTCGAGGTGGGCGATGGCGGCGCTCCCGCCGTGCATCTGGATCTGCGGGAAGTTGCGCCGCAGGAAGTTCGTGATCCGCTCGCGGAGTTCGTTGTCCGCGTCAGCCGTGTCCGTGCTCATGCCCGCGAGTTGGCGGGCACCGGGCTTATGCCTTTGGTTCGCCCGGATACGGCGGGGAGACGCGCCGCGCCGGACCTCACTCCGGCCGGTCGACGCCGAGCGTCCGGTACAGTTCGGACTCGATCCGCTCGACGTACTCCTCGAGGGTCTCCTCGAACGTCTCGTCGTCGACCGCGACGGCGCCGCGGATGCGCTCGCGCGGGTCCTCCGGGAGTTCGACGCGGAACTCGCCGTCCTCGTAGAACGGCTCCGACTCGTTGAGCACGGTCTGGTCGATGCCGTGGATCAGCTCCGAGTCGTACCGGTCGTTCATCTGGTTGAACGCGTTCTTGTACGCCCGCTGGAGCTCGTTGAAGTAGTGCGCGTACTTGTCCTCGAACTTCTCCGGGTCGAACTCGTCGGCCATGTCGCGAGCATGGGTCCGGCGGGAAAAAAGGCGGTCGATCGCCGCCGAGACGGCGGAACGTCGGGAGTGCGGTCAGGCGAGGCGACCCGAGCGAATCGAGCCAGTAAATTGTATGTCGCGATATAGAATTGGTGAGCCGCGGGGGAAGTCGGCGATCGACGACCTGCGTAGCGAGACGCGAGCGGCGGAGCTACCCGGTTCGAGCGGCTCGAAAAGAAAACCGACTGCGACGGACGTTACTCGAGGTCGAAGCGGTCCGCCTGCATCACCTTCGTCCAGGTGTCGACGAAGTCCTCGACGAACTTCTCTTCGCCGTCTTCCGCCGCGTACACCTCGGCGATCGAGCGGAGCCGGGAGTGTGACCCGAATATCAGGTCCGCACGGGTCGCCTTCCACTTGAGATCGCCGGTGTCGCGGTCGTAGCCCTCGAACACCTGATCTTCGTTGGACGGCTTCCACTCCGTTTCCATGCTCAGGAGGTTCGCGAAGAAGTCGTTCGTTAGCGCCTCCGGTCGGTCGGTAAGCACGCCGTAGTTCCTGTCGCCGTACGTCGCGCCGAGCGCCCGCATGCCGCCGACTAGCGCAGTCATCTCGTCGGGAGTCAAGTTCAGGAGGTCGGCCTTGTCGACCAACAGCTCTTCGGCCGGCCGGTCGGCGCCGTCCGGAACGTAGTTGCGGAACCCGTCGATCTCCGGCTTGAGCGCCTCGAACGAGTCGGAATCGGTCTGTTCGGCGGTCGCGTCGGTCCGACCGGGCTCGAACGAGACTTCGACGTCGTAGCCGGCGTCGGCCGCGGCCTCCTCGACGGCCGCGTTTCCGCCGAGCACGATGAGGTCGGCCAGCGACACCTGTACCTCGTCGTGCGACTCGTTGAACTCCGCCTGAATGCGTTCGTACGTCTCTAAGACCGTTTCCAGTTTCTCCGGCTCGTTGACCTCCCAGCCGCGCTGCGGGTCCAGACGAACCCGAGCCCCGTTCGCACCACCGCGCTTGTCGCTGTCGCGGTACGTCGACGCGGAGGCCCAGGCGGTCTTGACCAGCTGTGCCCGCGTGAGATCCGTCTCGAGGATCGCTTCCTTGAGCTGAGCGATCGCTTCGTCGCCCACGAGCTCGTACTCCGCGTCGGGGAGCGGGTCCTGCCAGACCATCGTTTCCTCCGGGACCTCGGGACCGAGGAACCGCTCCGGCGGACCCATGTCGCGGTGAGTCAGTTTGTACCAGGCCTTGGCGAACGCCATTCCGAACTCCATCGGGTTCTCCTGGAACGTCTCCATGATCTCCCGGTAGTCCGGATCCTTCTTGAGCGCGACATCCGTCGTGAGCATCATCGGCGTGACCCGCTCACCGTCGTCGAGAGCGTCCGGCGCGGAGGCTTCGAGTTCGCCGTCCTTCGGCGTCCACTGCCAGGCACCGCCCGGTCCCTTCTCCGGCTCCCACTCGTAATCGAGGAGGTTGTTGACGTACCCCATGTCCCACTCGGTCGGCGACTGGGTCCAGGGGCCTTCGATCCCGCTCGTGGTGACTTCGCCGTCCTCGACCGCGGCGTCGTTCTGCCAACCGAGCCCCATGTTCTCCATGGGTGCGGCCTCCGGCTCCGGTCCGAGCACCTCCTCGGGGTCGTCCTTGCCGTGGACTTTCCCGAAGGTGTGGCCGCCGGCGATGAGTGCCGCCGTCTGCTTGTCGTTCATCGCCATGCGGGAGAACGTCTGCCGGATGTTCTTCGCCGACGCCTCGGGGTCGGGCTGTCCGTTCGGTCCCTCGGGGTTGACGTAGATGAGCCCCATCACCGACGCGCCGAGCCCCTTCTGGATCTCGCCGGGTCGCTCGAAGCGGTTCTGGGTCTCCAGTTCGTTCTCCGGGCCCCACTTAACGGCCTTGTCGGTGTCGAAGTCATCCTCGCGGCCGCCAGCGAACCCGTACGTCGGGAAGCCCATCGACTCGACGGCGACGTTCCCGGCGAGGACGATCAGGTCGGACCACGACAGATTACGCCCGTACTTCTGCTTGACGGGCCAGAGCAGACGCCGAGCCTTGTCTAGGTTCGCGTTGTCCGGCCAGCTGTTGAGCGGCGCGAACCGCTGCCGAGCGCCGGCGGCTCCGCCGCGTCCGTCGTAGGCGCGGTACGTGCCTGCGCTGTGCCACGCCATCCGGATCATGAGCGGACCGTAGTGCTCGTAGTCCGCCGGCCACCAGTCTTGCGGCTCCGTGAGTGCGGCTTCGATGTCCTCTTTGACCGCCTCGAGATCGAGTTCCTGAAACGCCTCGCCGTAGTCGAAGTCCGGTTCCAGCGGGTCGGACTTCTGCCCGTTCTGATCGAGTATCTCCAAACTCAGTCGTTCGGGCCACCAGTCTTCGTTCGATTTTCCGGTAAATGCCTCGTCTGAACTGCTGCTAGCCATCTGCCCTTATATACCGGC
>Ga0209946_1001095_pt1 | contig 11126 bp, 12 predicted proteins | sample SalPon2_A_H2O_MG_FD_185704 | JGI IMG/M metagenome (GOLD analysis project Ga0209946, IMG submission 185704) | Salt pond water microbial communities from South San Francisco under conditions of wetland restoration - Salt Pond MetaG R2_A_H2O_MG... | ecosystem: Environmental > Aquatic > Non-marine... | reverse complement strand
GGAATTGTCGAGAAAAGCCAACGCGATCGACGGACCAACGAGTACACTACTACTCGCCGGGGCACTCGAGAGATCGAGGCACGAACTGAATGGGAATCTGAGTACATCGATCACACGGACTGAAACACACTAGGATATTTGTAGCCAATTAGGGCTCCCTGGGTTCGTCGTCGTGACCCATCTATTGACGCCGGCGTACTTGTCCGGCAATCATATCTTTGGGATCGGTGAACCACATGTTGAGATAGGGGCCGCAAACCCGAAACGTGGCACTACAACTGATCATTCAGCGGTTGTGGAATCAGCAACACCTGTCCGACAATCGGCGCGGTTAGCGTGCCGAAACCAGCGGTCATCCTCGGATCCAGTCGTTGAGTAGTTAGAAGGCTCTTGTCTCATCCGGTGAAACCGCTATCGGATAGGGCATATTATGACTAGTTGTCGTGTGAGATACAGAGCACAAATGTTGGACCTAAGATGGACAAATCGATGGAGGCTGGTGATGGGTCAGTACGGAGAACAAATAAATCGACCAGTCCGGTTACTAAGATTTTACTCATATCTCAATAATACATATTAACAACAAATGTGTCGTGAACTAATTAAAAAATTCGGAGAGAACGCGTTTTAAATCGACTTAGAATGGATCTGAGAGATATTCGCTCGGAACCGAATTACGAACGGTCACAAGTGGGTCAACCACTTGGCTGATTTCGAGGCCGCCAACAAGGCTCGAAAAGAGGTAGGCGTCGGTGAGCGAATAATCATGTTCGAGAGCAAGCAGTTTGATGAGATCTTCATTTGCCATTTTTACTGCATCTTCCATCGTTTCGGCACTCGCGATCGTTTTCCACGCATCACCAGTGTCGACGAGTGGGCGCTCAAGATCAAAAGCTGGATCTTTAATCACAGAAACCGTAACATCAATATCAGTCCCAATTTCAGCGCCGGTACCACACATTTCACCATCGGCCATTGCAGCCTTGGAATCACCCATAGCTAGCATCGCACCTTCTTGAAATACCGGAAAGTAGGCTGTCGTTCCGGTAGTCATATCGGTGGTGTCGAGGTTGCCACCGTGATCCTGTGGCGTAAGGGTTGTAATCGCTTCCTCAGATGTTGCAACACCAATCGTACCGATAACAGGGTCGATTGGTACTTCTTGGTCTTTGAAAGTGAGTGATTCGCCATCTTCGGTTAGCTCTGTTACACGTGTCGCTGGATGTTCAATATCATCGTGGTTTTGGAGTAATCCAAACCCTGGTGCTGTAATTACACGGCCCTGTTCCTCATTGACTCTCACATCTTCAATCTCAACCTTGAGGACATCCCCCGGCATCGCCCCTTCAACAGCAACTGGGCCTGTGGCCGCGTTGACTTCTTCAGGGATAGCGTCCATCAGATCAGAATCCGACTGAACTGCTTTGTTCAAGCTATCAATAGTTTCAAATGTGATTGATTCCCCGTCTCTGGCCGTGTACAGGGGTTCCATATCGGGAGCAAACTCATAGACATGGCCGTCTTTGTATGATATGACATTCCGTGTCATCCTGAATTTTTATTCCAAGTTACAACATATAAATCTGTCTGGGTAGGTACCATCTAACAGATTTGGTTGAGATAACATATTATGATTATAATATGTCTTCATATAAACCGACAAGTATATTTAATGCATAGTAGGCACGGTATGTTATCGCATGCTAGACGAATCCGGTGCTTCGCGACGGAAATTTTTAGCCGCGACAGGTAGTCTCAGCACAGCCGCTCTCGCCGGATGTTCCGGCGGTGGTGGTGAATCTGGGTCCGGCGGCCGAACAATAAACCAGGGATACTTGCTTCCACTTACCGGCGACCTCGGGTCGCTTGGGACAGCAATGCGAGATGCCGGTATGATGGCTACGGCGCAGGTTCAGGATGCGGATATCGGAATTAGCGTTGAGACACAGGAAGAAGACACTCAGACAGAGGTCCCAGCTGCAATCGATGGTGCAAACGCTCTGGTGAACTCCAACTTCCCGATGATGGTCGGATCTGCTACCTCGAACATCGAAATCGGGAATCGTGTGTTTGTTCCAAACGGGATGCTCGCATGTTCCCCGTCGAACACGCTTCCGACACTGAGTACGTTCAACGACGATGATCTCTTCTTCCGGACAACGCCCGGCGATCAGTACCAAGGGTTCGCGATGGCACAGGCCGCTGGTGAGCGGCTCGATGGCATCGAAACTGTTGCAACTACATACATTAATGACGACTACGGGCAACTGCTCTCGCAGTGGTTTACTGATCACTTCGAGCAGGGATACGGCGGCACCGTACAGGAGCAGGTTGTGCACGATCCAGTGCAGTCGTCATATAGCTCAAAGCTTCAGACGGCGCTTTCGGGAGACCCAGACCTTCTGGTCGTCATTACCTACCCACAGAGTGGCGTCCAGATGTTCAATGACTACTATGCTGAGTTCGACACCGACCGGCCGATAATGCTTACTGACGGCGCCAAGGACCCAACACTGCCACAGAAGGTCGGAAACTCGATGGAGGCGGTCGTGGGAACGATGCCTGCTGCTGCGGGACCGAACTACGACAGCTTCACGACCGCCTATGAAGATGAGTACGGGAACTCGGCGATCGCGTTCACCGCCCAGACGTACGATGCATCTGCGATTACGCTGCTCGCAAATGCTGCAGCGGGTGAAAACACTGGTTCAGCTATCTCCGAACAAATGGCAAACGTTGCGAACCCCGGTGGAACCGCAGTTAGCATCGATAACCTCGCAGAGGGCGTCGAGATGGCAGCTAATGGTGAAGAGATCCATTATGAAGGCGCAGCAAGCGCTGTTGACTTCGACGATAACGGCGATTTGCAGTCTGGCTCCTACGAGATCTGGGAGTTCACAGACGACAGCGACGCGGGGATCAACCGCCTTGACGTAGTTGACATCACGCAAGAACAGGCACTGAATCCCGGTAACTAATCGAGAGTAGAAGCCTAGCCCCCGAGGAATTCTTTACGAATCTGTTCGTCGCCGAGCAACTTTTCACCACTGTTTGTGTACCGATTCTCTCCATTAACAAGAACGTAGCCACGATCGCAGCGACTGAGTGCTTCTTTTGCGTTCTGTTCCACCATCAACACTGCTGTACCTGATTCGACGATACGGTCAATATTGTCGAACATCTCGTCAACGAGGTCAGGAGCAAGCCCTGCTGACGGTTCGTCCAACAGAATAAGCGCGGGATCAAGCATAAGTGCACGACCCATCGCAAGCATCTGTCGCTGTCCTCCAGACATCGATCCCGCCTTCTGCTGCTGGCGTTCTTTTAGTATAGGAAAACGTTCGAATACAGCCTGAATTGCGTCTTCAGGTACCTCATCGAGTATATATGCACCCATTTCGAGATTCTCTCGCACTGATAGCGGAGGGAAGATATTGTCTGATTGTGGAACGTACGCTAGACCTTCGTGAACATTCTCTTCTGGATCGTTTGCTTCGATATTGGTCCCCTGGTATACTATTGACCCACCCATGTGGTGAGTTAACCCGAAAATAGATTTCATGACGGTAGATTTTCCGGCGCCGTTCGGACCGACAATTGTCACGTACTCTCCGGCATCAACGTGTAGATCGATGTCAAAAAGCACCTGTAAGTCACCATACCCAGCATCCAAATTTTCAACACTCAGAATGCTCATGCGACACTCCCTCCTAGGTACGCTTCGATGACACGCTCCTCGGATTGAACTTCTTCAGGTGTACCCGTGAGTAGCGTATCTCCTTGGTGCATGACGATTACACGTTCACAGTGTTCCATTATCACATCCATATCGTGTTCAACGAGAAGAAACGTCTGCCCCTTATCACGTAGTGTTTCAATTCGGTCAATAAGCGTCTTCTCAAGTGTTGGGTTGACACCTGCAAATGGCTCGTCCAGCAAAAGCATCTCTGGGTCAAGCATGAGCGCCCGCGCCAACTCTAATAGCTTGCGTTGCCCACCCGAAAGCGCTCCCGCATTTTCCAGTGCGAGGTGATCGATATCAAAGAGTTCCAGCATTTCCCACGCTTGCTCGAAGATGTCCTCCTCTTGGTCACTAACGTTTTCTCGAAGTCCAGGTGTAATCGATTGAAGTGCTGATTCACCACGTTGGCCGGTTGGCGCGATCATCATATTCTCAATCACCGTCATATTCTGAAATTCACGGGACATCTGGAATGTCCGAACAAGTCCCTTCCGTGCAATACGGTCTGGAGACTCTCCTGTTATGTCTTCTCCGTCGAACCGGACGGTGCCAGAGTCTGCCTTCAGAATTCCACCGATAGTATTGAACGTAGTCGACTTTCCGGCGCCATTCGGCCCGATCAGCCCTGTGAGAGTTCCGGATTCTACCTCAAACGAGACACCATCGAGAGCTGTGATACCGCCGAATGATTTATACAACGAGTCAACTTCGAGTAGTGGTTTGTCAGACATGTTTGACCCAGGCATTATTCTTCGCCTCCAGCTGTCGAATCATTTGACTGTCTGTCCCGTACACGAGACTCCACGTCGATACTGGACGCCATCTCACGGCGGTTCCCGAACAGTCCATCCGGACGGCGTTTGAGTAACCAAATAAGCAAGACGCCAGTTAGAATGACGCGCAATGCACTCGTCTGATCCAAAGTATACAATATAATTCCGCTAATATCTCCTCCAGCAAGCGCTCCGAGCGCGTCTGGGAAATTCGTGGCGCGACCAGAGAGTGAGACGAACTCCTCGACAAGTCGGCGCACGTAGCCCGGTCCAAGGTAAATAGTACCGACGAATAAAATCGAGCCAATAATCGATCCGGTATTCGATCCGGCACCACCGATGATGACTGCGATCCAGATAAAGAACGTCAACTGCGGCACGAAGAGGCTAGGGCTGATGTATCCCTGACTCCCTTGCCAGATAATCCCGAGGAGACCGAGTATGCCGCAACCAATGATGAACGAACGGATTTTGAATGAACCGGTGTTTTTCGCGAGAGCAGTCGTTGCTTCCTCATCATCGCGGATTCCTTTTAATACACGACCAAATGGTGATTCGACAATTCTGACAATCACCCAGAGCACACAGACTAGAACAAATGTTAATGCGAGAACAAATGTCCACCCGGAAACGAGGGGACCATCGATAGTGCCACTGACCGCATTGACGATGGGGGCACCAGTCCCCTCGAAGAATTGATTAATCGGATTCGGATATGTTCGTATACCGCGGCCACCTCCCGTTCCGACCGTTGTTCCGAAGATAGTGAATTCCTGTAATTCGGACGCCTTGGCTGTGATGCGAATGATTTCAGCGAAGGCTAACGTGACAATCGCAAAGTAATCGTCACGAAGCCGTAGAGAGGGGAGTGCAGCGAGGTACCCGACAAGTGCCGCTGCCAAGACACCTCCAGCAATCGCAATTGGAAGTGGTAATCCAAGTCCAGGGAGAGTCCCAGTTGGATTCTGCCCCGCAACTGGTCGCGTGAGTATTGTGGTGGTATAGACGCCGACGGCCATGAAGCCGACGACACCGATGTTGAAAAGCCCACTGTAGCCCCAATGCAGATTCACCACGAGCGCCCCTATCGAGTAAAGCACGATGAGGAACGTGAGCCGTCGAAGCGAATTGAGCTGTCCCGAAAGACCATACCCGAGGAGTAGCCCAGCAACTACGTAGAGAAGGTAGACCGCAGCGAGCGTTGCTCCAATCTTCACCAAATCATTCTCCCAGTAGCCAACAAGCGAATCAGGAAGCCGACTTGCTACAGGACCCTCTTGAACACTCATGACACATCACCCCCAAAGATACCAGCGGGCCGAGTGAGAAGGATGAGAATCATCACAGCGAAGCCTGTTGCTTCCGTGAAACTCGCTGGAATCCAAATAAGTGAGACGCGGGTAATAAGACCGACGAGGATACCACCAACAATTGCACCGTAGACGGATCCAATACCGCCCATAATGACCCCGGCAAATACCAGGAGCAGGAGTGTCCATCCGATCTGGTAATTAATCGTTCCCTGCAAAAGGGCGATCATGAATCCAGCAATACCAGCGAGTGCCCCACCGATGAGCCATGTTCGCCTAATAATTTTCTCGGAAGGGATACCAGTCACGCGAGCGAGTTGTTGATTTGCGGCCATTGCACGCATTGATTTTCCAAGTTTAGTTTGTGTTAGGAGCAGATGGACACCGAGCATCATGAGAAGAGAGACGAAGATCAGCAAAAGTGATGCGGAGGTTATCGTCACTGTCCCGCCTGGGAGGCCAAGCTTGTAGCTCCAGCTATCAGCTGTTAGTCCGAAAGTCTGCTGAGTAAAGAGATACACCGCGCCATAGCGGAGAATGAAAGCAACACCAACAGAAGCAATAAGTAGGGTGATGTTGCCCGCTCCACGCATTGATTTGTACACCGCTGAGTCAAGTGCCACCGCAAGTAAGGCGCCGACTAGCGCCGCCATCACCAACCCTATGAGAATTGCGATGGGGGCGTTTGTAACGCTGATCCCGACATCTTGCGGGTAAACGGTTCCTCCAACGCCAAGGAATAGCAGCGAGCCTGTTTTGAACTGACCGAAGCCGGCTACCAGATACGCCACACCCCAGCCAACGAACGCGGAGAGCGTGATGTAATCGCCGTGTGCGAAGTTGGCGAAGTCTAAGAGATCATATGTGAGTGATAGACCCACGCCAGCGAGTCCGATAACGAGTCCGTATGATAAACCTCTCCAGAGATAGCCAGCGATGAGTGCAATTGTCAATTCACCGGTTGTTAGCTGTCGAAACATGTCGAAGAGAACAGCCAGCCCAAATATTATGGCTGCAATTTTTATTGCATGTTCCGCAAACGGGAGACGTTCTCTTACCGTGCCAATGGGTCCCAGTGTCACGTGTGGGTACATTTTCATTATAACGCCATATATAATTATCTGAAGAGATATGCACCAGAACCGCAGTAAGACGGCAGTATGTTTGTGATATTCCCCTTTTATAATATTAATCAACAAGGAGATGTGCTCGTGAGGCCATTCCTGATATTTGCCCTGAAGGAGAAATTGATTCTCGATGTCCAGAAGTTTGGACGGCATGGCACTGATCCAGCGTCTGCATCCCTCGCTGGTCTCGGTGAGAAACACGATCTCTCTGACGCGAACAGCTCTTACATTATCATAACCACCAACAGCCGTATCAGTCATCCAAGGATCGAACGCCGGCTAAGCAGGTGTTGAACCAGACGGTACCTGCCGGTTTATTATCTTTAATGCGGGGCAACTGATCTCAACTGCGTCGAGAAGGTACTGGTAAAAGACAACCACGAAAAGTATCCACTTTTTATATACTAACCCGGGTGAAACGGAAAGTGTGACTCACGTCGCGATATACGCCCGCGTCTCAACCGATCGTCAAGACCACGAGCGACAGATCCGCGAGCTCGAAGAGTTTGTCGCTGAAAGAGCATCCCGACGCGAGTGTCGAACGGTTCGCTGATATTATTTCGGGGACTGACGCCGAGGGTGGCGCAGAGTACCGCCGACTTCGTGAAGCGATCTCCGACGGAGAAGTCGACGTCGTCGTTGTTCATGAACTGTCTCGACTCTCGCGGCTCGGTGGTGGGGAGATCCACAACTTCCTCCAACACGCTCTCGAACACGAGATGAGCGTCCGGGACCTCGAAGTCGGCCTCGACCTCGACGTCGACGACAGCATGGTCGATCAAGCGGTCACCCGGATGATCGCTGGACTCATGGGCGACCTCGCTCGGATTTGTAGAACTTCGGCCGGGCTGTCTTCCAAGACAGCCCAGCCTCGGACATCAGTCGTCGGACGTGGCGTTCATAGTACTCCACGCCGAACTCTTCGAAGAGGTAGTGACGCGCCAGTGGAACAGACCACGCGGGCGCGTCTACTCCAGCTTTTTTGGGCGAGTCGTGGAGTGCCTCAACGAACTGGTCGTATTCTTCGTTAGAGAGTTCGGACGGTCTTCCTTCACGTGGTTCATCGTAGACGACCGACTCGAACGGCTCGTCGGCGAGCCGTTCGAGTCGGTTGAACCATTTTGAGGCCCAACTGCTGGAAAATCCGTAGAGTGAGGCAACGTCGGCCTGCGTGAGATCGTCCATCTCCTTGTAGGTGATCGCGGCCATGAGCCGCTTTGTCGCGTCGGCATCATCGATCTCCGCCAGGATCTGGCGGAGGTCTTCAACAGAGACGTTCTCCAACGTTGCCATACTGTCACTATTAGCTCAAGCTCGATGAATTTTTGGTCGCGTTAACTTTGGGACGAGTTCGGGTGCCGTCTGGCGGTTCGAAAGACGTCCGGGTCGAGACTTTGCTCAGCACCAATCCGCTGAACGGCCAGTTTTTGCGGGCCTCGGTGAAACAATCATATCTCTGATGATTTAGGGCCGATAAACGGTATCTCATCAATTGGGTTGATCAACTCGCTGTCAGCGAATTCTGCTTAACTTAACGCGACCGAATTTTTAGCCGATAGTATTAATCACTATGAGGGTGTGAAACTATCAACTGCGGAGGATTTCAACAGAGCCGAACCAGCTTATCTGAAGACAAGGCGAGAAAGTGAGTCAAGCTCGATTATGGTGTGAGATGCTCACGCACTTCGGCAATCGACAATGTTTGCAGCATTAGTATTACCTTCATTTAAATCCACCTCGGTGTAAATCGTACCTGTCCCGGCGTTGATTGCGCCACTGACACTTGTCCCGGAGGCAATATACAGGTCTGCATCGCCGCTGACCGATCCTTTAATTGTGACTCCATCGATTACTGTGGTCATAATTCCGTAATTCAGCCCGCCATTGACTCTACTTGTGACGAATGAGACACCAGGATCACCCTGGTTCGGGAAATCACATACATTCTCTGGGATATTCGGATTGCTGATATTGCCTGCAACCGGCTGTAGGCCGACGCGTTGACGAGCTGCTGCCCCCTCTTCAGGCACCGTATCAATGCCAACAGTGTTGAATCGTAGGTCGTTAGCGTTCAACGTGAGCTGCAGCTGGTATACATCCTCGTCCTCAGGATAGGCAGTTTCATCAACTGCGTCTGGGTTCGTTCGCAATGATGAAGGAATCTCCTCGTTCCAGTAACTGTTGTTCAAGCGTGTGGGGAGCCCGATTTCAATCTCACCAGTCAGGTCTCCATCGTCGATGGTAGCGTTCTCGGCAGGGAACAGTTCAACAGTTTCTCTCCCGACCCCCGACTCTCGAAAAGCATTCTGAAGGACCGTGACACGTACCTCTCCACCGCCTGTAATGAGGTTCTGATCTTCGTATATGACTTGGCGACCGGTTCTAGTTTCGAGATACACAACAGAGTTATCATACCAGAGCGAGCCAATGCCGAGTTCGTTATACCCATTCTGGTATTCAAGAAACCGCGACTGTACTGTTTCCTCAGCGACCGTCGCAGGGTAGGGGCCTCTCGTCTGTAATATGCCAACTGGTGGTGGCGGATTAATCGCAAAGAGTCGTTGTTGGTATGTTGTCCCCAGCCGGATACTCTCGTACTGTGTAATATTGTTCTGGCCTGCCCGCGAAATCGCGTTTCGCAACACAATGAATTCGTTCTGTACCTCCTCGAAGTGGGTGAACTCTGTCTCTGCGTTCTCCTGAGGAACGACTTCCACCTGATACACCGAGAGCGTCAGAATCAGGAATCCGAAGAGAATAACGACACCGACTACCGGTGCGACAGCACGGTCATCGCCATCTAATATTGGGGTAGTTGACCAAGGGCTCATTGTGCGTTCTGTTGAACACCTGCCATTCGATCTGTCGGCGGAGATAACGCGAGTCGAAGATCAGCGGGACTCGGGAAAATATAGAGGGTCCAGTATGCGACTGCAAGGTGGTGGAGGTAGTATGGGTCAGCAGCTTTAAGCTGTGTCCAGACTCCAGTAAGAACAGTGGAAATAGCAGCTACACTCCCAACAAGCAGTGGGGCAAGCGCAATCATCCGAAGTGCGGATTTTGATGGCAACTGATCGAAATCAAGCCGAATCCGAAATGGTATCCATGACTCATGTTCGAATGAAATTGGACAGGCAAGCCGAGCGGCCGCTAAATGCGTTACTTCGTGGATGCCTATCACGAGAGCAGGGAAACAGACGATAAAAAAGAGTGTCTGAATTATTGTCATACAAAAGGATCGTCTGCCAAGTATATAAGTCTCAGTACTTCACAAAGCCGCTTAGTTAGAACGTCTGCTTGCTGAAGGTGTGTCTAAAACCAAGCAAGCAGACGGTGAGATCCACGAGGACCAGCTTCTTAACTTTCTCGTCAACCGGCTTGACGAGGAAGTTCCGCTCTCCTTAGCTAATAACGCTGAAATCACTGCTGAGGACCTCTGTCTCTACGCTCTGTGCTTCGAGCCAGAACACACCCGCTGCGAACACGATCCTCTACCATCTCCCGACGAAGTTCCAGCCGGAACGGTTCGAACGAGTCGCTAACACGCTCCTGCGCAAGAACCTCGATGAACTGCTCCCCGAGCAGGTGGAGGTCTGCGCAGACCTCCACCTGCGACCCTACTACGGTGACGAAGACGATACAAACGGACTCTTCCACTCAGTCGCAAAGCGCGGAACCACCGCGTTCCATGCCTATGCGGCTCTACGCGCGTGTGAAGAACAAACGCCACACGCTGGCGGTACGCCGTCTCGAAGACGGTGATACCGCCAGCAGCGTCCTCGCTGAGTTCCTCGGCGTCCTCAACGGCCTTGACACCGAGGTCAAGGCCGTCTACCTCGATCGCGGATTCTACGACAGCAAGTGCCTCACGCTGCTTCAAGCGCACGACTACGCGCACGTGATCCCGATCATCCGGTAGGGTGAGACGATTCAGCAAGAGCTCTCAGAAGGGTGGAGTCGCGTCATTCAGCATGATCTGACAGCGAAACTCGACGGCCACAGTTGGACCGTCGAGTTTCCCGTCTATATCGACTGTGCGTACCTGAACGGGAAGTATGACGAGAACGGTGTGGCGCGTCACGGCTACGCCGCTGACGCGCCGTTCATCGACTCACCACGGGACGCTCGATACCACTACGCGAAACGCTTCGGTATCGAGGCCAGCTACCGACTC